>Ga0209379_10002786_pt1 | contig 10411 bp, 5 predicted proteins | sample tdDd001_FD_187124 | JGI IMG/M metagenome (GOLD analysis project Ga0209379, IMG submission 187124) | Marine sediment microbial communities from the Atlantic coast under amendment with organic carbon and nitrate - tdDd00.1 (SPAdes)... | ecosystem: Environmental > Aquatic > Marine > Coastal >...
GTCAAACAGAAGAAGCCAAAGAAGAACTTACATTTAGAATCACATGGAAAGCATATTCGGGTCGAGGCGAAGCAATTCAAAGCATCGTTGATGTCTTTAATGCCACTGAAGAAGATTATCACATAACAGTTGTTTCAGGTGATGAAGATCTTCAATTAATAGAAGAATCCTTGGAAAATAAAACCCATGATATTTATGTTTTACCTTATAGATACATCAAACACTTTGGTGAAGCTTATCTTATGGCTCAAACACCTCCTACTGAAGACGTATTTTATGACTCTTTATTAGATATGGGACAAGTCAACAAGAAACAATATGGTATACCTTGGGTGAGTCACTCAATGGCTTTGATTTACAATAAAACACTCTTAGATCAGCTCAGTATAAATGCACTTCAGATTAAATCCAAAGTTGATTTCCTTGATGTACTTGAAGATATAAACAATAAATCTCAGGTAGCTGGTATTGGTTTAGTCGGTCAAGAGCACAATGATTTATCATGGATGGTCAATCAGTTTATAACAGGACAAGGTGGTCTCTTAGTAGAAGATAACAAAGTAGCATTAAATAGTCCATCTGCATTATCAGGACTTGAATACTATCTAGCATTAAAACCCTACGCTCAGGAAGATTTCATCAATCACAACGGTGGTGATGTGATGAAGCTATTCAGAGAAGGACAAGTGGCTTTTGAGATTCAATCTATTTGGGGCATTACAGAAATATGGAAACATAACAACCCCTTTGAGATTGGTGTAATACCACTCAATGAAATAGGTCTTGCATCAGAAGTTGGTCCTAAGATGCTTACATATTCAAAAGAAACAGAAAATCAAGAAGTCATAGATCGCTTTATCGGTTTTATGATTTCAAAAGAGGCCCAGAAAATGATCTTAAAAGGTGAATACAGTCCTGAAAAGAACGAATATTATCCTTTCAGACTACCTATAAGAAAAGATGTAATTGATGAAGATTATAGACAAAAATATGGTGTTTTCCAAGTATTTTTGGACAGTTATGAATTTGCCAGTATCGATGTCCCTACAGAAAAATGGATGTCAGTAAAGAATCAAATTTACACCCCACTACTACACAAACTACTCAATGAAACAATTGATTTAGAAGAATTTATTGAAGAACTTGAAAAACAAGCAAATGAGATTCTAGGAGGTAAAGATGAGTAATACGAAGATTATGATCGTTGATGACTCTAAAGTGGATCAAATGATCATTCAAAATATCTTATGTGACTACGATACTATTACTGCAAATGATGGTGTTGAAGCAATAGAACTGCTAGAGAAAACAGATGCTGATATAATGATTCTCGACTTGAATATGCCAAGAATGAATGGATTTGAAGTTTTAGAGGAAATAAACGTTAAATGGCCAGAATCTGACATGCCAATCCTTATATTAACAAATCTAGAGGAAATCGAAAGTGAAATAAGGGGTTTAGACCTAGGCGCTGTTGACTATATAAGAAAACCTTTAAATGCCGCATCACTACTTAAAAGATTAGAAGTTCATTTAAATTTATTACAGGCAAAACAAAAAATTAAAATACACAACCAAAACTTGGCATTCCAAGTGGCCGAAAGAACCAGTGAGCTTGAACATACTAGAGATATCACAATCAATGCATTAGTGGGATTATTAGAAGTAAGAGACATCGAATCTTCTAATCACACAAGAAGAACAACTCATATGATGAAAGCCCTTTGTGAACATTTATGCAAAAAAAGTGAATATAAGGATATTTTGGATTGTGATAAAATAGAAGCCTTATATAAAACTGCACCTTTACATGATATTGGTAAAGTTGGTGTGCCTGATAACATCTTATTAAAACCAGGCAAGCTCACAGAAAATGAATATGAGATTATGAAGGGACATGTTGGTTTTGGTGTAGATGCCATTCAATCTGAATACAGAGATACCAAAACAGACTTATTCATGTATACTGCTCTAAATATTATTGCAGCTCATCATGAAAAGTATGATGGTACTGGTTATCCTAACGCCTTAAAAGGTGAGGATATACCAATTGAAGGACGCCTAATGGCAATTATCGATGTTTATGATGCATTGGCAAGCAAAAGAGTTTATAAAGATGCTTTTTCACATGAATACTCATTGAATATCATCAAGGAGGAAAGCGGAAAACATTTCGATCCTAAGCTAGTCCAAGCTTTTATAGAAATACATGATACTATTATAGAAATATCCAATCAATACAAGTCTAAAAAAGAAGGTGAAATCGTTGAAATCATTTAAAATCCTTCTTGTTTTCCTTTGTATTTTATTGCCTATTCCAATTTTTGCAGAAGAAAAAGTAGACTTGACTCAAGAAGAAATTGAATACATTGAATCACACCCTGTCATCACTTACGGTGTAGATCCTGCATTTGTACCATTTGAATTCATCGATTCAAATGGTAATTATGATGGCCTTGCCAGTGATTACATTGACATTATCAGTGAACGTACTGGACTCAACCTTGTTCTAGTAGAAGATCTTACATGGTCTGAATCCTATGAAAAGGCTGTAGAAGGCGAAATTAACATACTACCTTGTATCTCAAATATAGGTAATAGAAACAAGTATTTTTTATTCTCGGATGCCTATTATCAATTTCAGCGTGTTATTATAACAAAAAAAGACAGTTCCATAAAAAACTTCAAGGACCTGTATGGTCATACAGTAGCTATTCAAAGTAATAGTTCCCACCACAGCTATCTAGAAAACTTCAAAGAAATCAAACCTAGTTTTTATGAAACTGCAAGCGATGCTATTACAGCAGTCGCAGAAGGACATGAAAAGGCTTTTGTAGGTAACTTGGCAACTTCAAGTTATATCATCACAAAGTCAGGCTATAGTGATTTAAAATACAATAGTTTTAAATCAGACTCAGTCTCTACCCTTCATTTTGCTATCTCAGCAGATGATCAAATTTTGTTAGGTATCATCAACAAAGGACTTAGATCTATTACTGAATCTGAAAAAATTGAAATTCATAACAAATGGATCAGTATAGAAAATAACTTTGATTCATCTGGTCTAATTAGAATTCTAAGTTTAGTAGGTGCAATTATTATTTTTGCATTCATTATCTCCTTCTTTTGGATTATTAGATTAAGAAAAGAAATTAAACATAGACGGGAAATTGAGGAAGCCTTAAGACTTGCAAAACTTGAAGCCGAAAGAGCAAATGATGTAAAATCAAACTTCTTAGCCAGAATGTCCCACGAGATTAGAACACCATTAAATGCCATCACAGGTTTGAGTTATATCCTAAATAACACAAGTTTAGATAAAACACAAAAGTCACATCTAGATAAAATTAGACACGCTAGCTCAATTATGTTGTCTATCATCAATGACATTTTAGATTTCTCCAAAATTGAAGCAGGTAAAGTATCCATTGAATCTATTCCCTTTGATTTAGATGATGTAATAAAAAATGTATTCAACATTATTTCTCATAAAGTCGAGGAAAAAAAACTGGATATCACATTTTCAAAAGATCCTAAAGTACCTTCATATGTAATAGGAGATCCCAAACGATTAGAGCAAATACTTCTAAACCTTATCAACAATGCTGTGAAGTTTACAGAATCTGGTCAAATCATTTTGGAAGTTTCACTTATAGGATACATTAAGGAAAATTATAAAATAGAATTTAAAGTCATCGATTCTGGTATCGGTATGTCTGATGATCATTTAAAGAAATTATTTGAGCCTTTTTCACAAGAAGATGCTTCTATATCTAGAAAGTATGGCGGTACAGGGTTAGGACTTTCTATTGTAAACAATTTAACTGAACATATGGGTGGAAAGATAAATGTTGAGTCTAGATTAAACGAAGGCTCTACGTTTGTAATAGAACTACCTTTTGTACTAGATGAAGACAAAATTTTAGAAATTCAGACCAACTCAGAATATGTAAAAGAGATTAAGACTTTAGTTTTATCCAACGACTTACATGAACTCTCTTTGATTAGAGAATATCTCAAGAGTTTTGGTATAGACAGTGAGTTCACATCATCATGTGAAAATTTCTTAGAACTCATTAATGGTACTCAGAGTAGAAAAACAAAACCATATGATTTAGTCATCATTGATTTCCAATCTTTAACATCACCTATAAATATAATCCAATTGCTTAAAGATAAGACTTCATTAAAGGCTATATGTTTATCTCCATTAAATGAGGACTTCATGGAACATGACCGATTGATACAAGTCAATAAACCCATATTCCCTTCACTCTTATACAATGGGGTCGTAGACCTATTCAAATATAAGATGATGGCCAATCATATGGATAAACCAGTTAGACCTTGTGATACCCAAGTTATTGAAGGGTCTGTGCTTATAGTAGAAGACAATAAAACAAATCAGCTTATTGCAAAATCACTGTTAGAAGCGTTAAATATAACTATTGATCTTGCTGATAACGGTCAAATCGCTTATGAAAAATCTAAAGTAAATGATTATGATGTCATCTTAATGGATCTACATATGCCTGTTATGGATGGTTATGAGGCAACTAAAAAAATACTAGCACTAAAGCCTGATACGGATATTATAGCCATGACAGCTGATGCCATTGATGGTGTTAAAGAAAAGTGCCACGCTTATGGTATGAACCATTTCATCAGTAAACCATTTGATCCTGAAGCTTTTATCAATGAAATATGCCAGCGCCTAAAAAAAGAAGTCAGTCATCAAGAAGATTCAATTATTGACTATAAAAAAGGTGTTCTATTAATGGGTAACAACGATAAGTTATATCAACAAGTTCTTTTAGCCTTTTATGATGAGAATAAAGATACCTTAAAGGATCTTGAATCAGCCTATCTTAATCAAAATTTGAAAGAAGTCCGCGATATTGCTCATAAGGTCAAAGGCGGTGCTGGAAGTATTGGTTCAGATACTGTTCATCAACTCGCAGGTAACTTACAGGAATATGCTGAGTCAAATCAATATGATGAAGTCAAACTCATGATTGAACATTTTAATATCCATTTCAATGAACTTATGAATCAAATTAAAGAAGATTATCTATCATGATAATCTTCTTCTACGTAAAAAAAAACTACCTGTTGGTTAGGTAGTCTTTGGGGCTAGTATTAGAGAGGCTTTCTCTTATACGAGGTATGAAGGGGTCATTTCATAACTTGTATTCATTGTAGCACCATAGGTTTAAAAAATCAGAGAATATAAAGTTTTTTTATGTATTCTTGATATATTATGAAAATCTAAAAGAATCTTTATTTTTTATAAATTAAATTAATATTCTGTCAACTCTTGTTATGAGTCTAAAATTCAACTATTATATTTACAGGTAGTGGCAAGTAAGTTATGAAAACAAGTTGAAGCTTCATAGCAAGAAGTTTTCTATAATTATAAGTATTATGGACATAAAAGATACCACTCTGGTTACACAGTGGTAGAAAAAATATTGATGTTATATATCATGTTTTTACTTCTTGTAACTCAAGACTAGTCTTTTGACCATAATATATAAGAAGTTGCCATTTCGCAGGCATTGTATCGGCTTTTTCAAGTTCTGGAATAGCAATCAAAGTCTTATAGTTTGCATGTCGGTGGGGTCTTAAAAAGTTATAATATACAACCCACAATGAGACTCCATAATAAGCATCTTGAAAATTGTGAAAACCATTTGTTAGCTTATATGACCTTTTGAAGGTACGATTAAGCCTTTCGATAATTTGTTTAAAAGGTCTGAAATTAGTTGAAACCTCATCGTCGTTGGTTAAACCAATAACCTGAGTCACTTCAAAACTGTGTTCTGGGTTATTTATAGCAAACTGTTGTGCAGCCAAGGGATAAGCACTGTATCCATCAGCAACGAACGTTAGATTTTGTGGGAATGCACTGTACTTTCTAAAGGCATCTCTCATTGCTAGTATACAAGGTCCAACACTTCTATTGTCTGAAATAGTATAGCCCAATATTGTACGTTTCACAGCATCAGCAATAAACCACACATAGCCTTTGATTCCTTTCACTTTGATGTATGTCTCATCAGCAGTTAATTCGCTAGAAGGATTCATCTCAATGCGGTCAGTAAAGGGTTTGATAACAGCAGCAGCAGTCTTTGCATAGTTGGCGATCATCGTGTGAGAAATGTTAACATTATGGATTTCTTTCATGGCTTGTCGGGTTTCTCTAAGAGATAGTTTGAGATTGACGTGATATGTCAGACAGAGCCCCATTATATGAGCGCTTTGCTTTCGAAATCTTAGAGATGATGCGTTTTTAGGTAATGAATCTAGGTCCACTTTGAAGAAATCGATAGTAAACTCTCTATAGATGTAATGGAGTTTGTACTTGGAAATCTTAGAATGTGAAGCATCCTTAGGAACTTTCTTCTTGTTCTCAAGGTAATAAGAACACTTGAGATTTCTGCACTTATGTATATGAAAAAACTTCTTGCTCTTAATTTTTTCAAGAGTGTGGTTACAGTGGGGACAAGCCAGTCTGATAGGTTTAGTAGAGTAACTATTGGCATTGAATCTCTCATGGCAAACTTTGCATAAGAACTGGCCTTTATCACCATTGTTGTTATACAGGTAATCATGAGGCGCGGAACACCTTGGACAAGTAATGTTGTGATCTATAGTTCTGTCTGAACGTCGTTTGATTGGTGTGATTTTATCATTGTATTTATAGAAATAGTAATTAATGAGAAATCTGTAATCGTGTTTGAAGTAGGTTTTAATCAAAGGTAATTCATCGGTTTTGAAACGCTGATATGTAGGAGAATGTAATTCTTCATGACGCCATTGTCTGAAAGAATTAGTTCTCATGATAAATAATAATAGATGATAAATATATTCATGAAGAAGATGGATATAATTGAATAAAAATAGTATAATTGAGTTCATAACGATACCTATTACCTTTTTAGTTTAGTTTTGTGTGGTAACTCAATTTTACTAGAAAAACGAGGGGTGTCGTTATATTTTTTTGAAATTACTGAAATTGCAAGGTTTATAAGTGATTTTATGGAGATAAAATGTACACTACCTAAAATAAATGCAGGAGGTTCATATGAACATAGGTATTGTAGGTCATGAAGATAATATTAACAGAATACAAGAAGTCCTAAATAGTAAGTTTCCTCATATAGTTGGTCACCCCATAGTGATGCATAATATGAATCAAGTGGAAACGACTGTAAAATACATTAAGGAACATGTCAGTGACTTTGAAGGTATTATATTTACAGGTAAGTTTCCATATGATATTTTAAATCATCATATGCATTCTAAACTTCCCTGGGTATATTTAGAGAATGATGAAAGCCAACTCCAAAGAATACTTTTAGAAGCCTCTTTGAAACATAAGATGAATGTAAAAAATATTACAATAGACTCCTATGATATAAAGACGGTAAATAAAATCTATAAGGGTTTTGGTTTTGAACCAGAAGACTTTACACTGTACACGACGAACATTAATTTCTTATCTAGTCACTTAATAAAAAGTCTTTATGACTTCCATAAGAAGCAGCATATACTCAGTGAGACTACAGCTATAACAGGTATTTCAACTGTATATCAAATGCTTCAAAAGGATGCTATACCAAGTATGCTACTTACTCCTAACAAAGCATCCATTTCTTCTATTATCTATAGATTACTAGAAAAGATTAAAACTCAAACCATGAGCATCAATCAGTTGGTTGTAATTTCAATCGAAAATGATTTGGGCTTTGACTATGATCTGGATTTGGAAAACGAATATGGCATCATGCTGATGAAAACCAAAATAACAGAGGAAGTCTATAAGTTTGCCCAATCCATTCAAGCTGCTGTAGTTGAAAATGAAAAATCATACATGTTATTTACTACACGAAAAATTCTTGAATTTGAAACAGAGAATTTACGGGAAATACCTCTACTAAATAGAGTAAAAAATAGGACAAATCATACCATTAGTATCGGTATCGGTTTTGGTATGACAGCTAGAGAAGCTAAATCAAATGCGATATTAGGAAAAAACAAATCCCTAAAACTTGGTGGTAACCAGTGTCACATCGTTTATAGTAAATCAAAAATAGAAAACATTGAAGCAATGATAGAAGAAGTTAAACATCCTCAGCTATCAGATTTCAACTTTAAAACTATTTCAGAAGCCTGTGGTATTAGTGTCAATAATATCTATCAGTTAAAAAGTATTATGGATATCCATAAAAAAGATACCTTTACCAGTCAGGAATTGTCCAAGGAGTTTGGCAATTCTCTTAGGAGTATGAATCGAATGATTGAAAAACTAGAGCTAGCTGGTTATGCTCAAGTGGTTGGTAAAAGAATTATCGGTAAAGCTGGTAGACCAAGCCGCGTTTTAAAACTTTTAATCTAAAAAGGTGACTATCCGTCACCTTTTAAACTTCACTTGTACTTCAAAGAAACCATTTTTGTATGATAAACTCATCTCGCCCTCATGCGCTTCAACAATACTATTAATAATGGATAAACCGAGTCCATGACCACCAGTATGTCTACTTCTACTCGCTTCAATCCTATAAAATGGTTTGATTAACTGAGATAAATCTTCCTTTGTGATTGGTTCACAATCATTGGATACACTTAATTGTACATGTAAACTGGTCTGCTTCAACGAAACAGTTATATAACCTTGTTCAGTTTTATAACGTAGGGCATTTTGAAATAGATTACTAAGTACTTGATTGATACGTCTTTTATCACCCTTAACATATAAACTCTCCTCTATAGAAATCTCTTGTACTTCGATTTTATGTTTTTGAATATAATCTAAAAGATGCTTTGATAGATTAATAGAATCACAATTTAAGGCAAACTGCTTGTTGTCTAATTGAGCCAACATGATTATATCCTCAACAAGATCTGTTAAACGATCAGATTCTTCAACTATATAATCTACAAACTCATTTTTCTCCTTTTCATCCTTATAATAATTAAGTTTAATTGACTCTGCATAACCCTTTATAATGCCAACTGGTGATTTAAACTCATGTGCAATACTTGCAAGAAATCTTCTCTGATGCTCCATATCATCTTTTAATATTTTATTGTGGCTATTCAAACTATTAATTCTCTCTTCTAAAGCTCTAGAGATCCTATTGATATTTTGACCCAATTGTCCTAATTCATCCTTTGTCTTTATGTCAGAATATAAACTAAAATCAAAATCTGCAATATGTTTCACTTGATTATTCAAAGTCAGTATAGGACTTACAACTCTTTTAGATAGGAAATATATCAAAAGAATTATTATTATTAGAAGTATGATGCTGGTCCATATAAAAAATTCATTGGCTATCTTAGCATGTTCTATTATTTCTGAAAGTTGTGTTGATATAATCAAATAGGAAGCTTGTACCTTTTTTACCATAACAACTCTTTGTTCCTTACTCTCAAATGTAATCAGATCATAGGCATACTCTTCTGAACTCAAAGAATTAATGATTTCTTGAGTATCACGATCTATAGAATCTGCTTTAGTCCGACTTATAGCGAACTCAGGTACAGAAGATAAAAGAATTTTACCTTCTTGGTCAACAAGTAAATACTTAAATCCTGATGTCTTTGACAGTTCTCTAATAGTACTTAATTGAGATTCTAGACTTGTATCCTTATTGGACTCAAACTCAAACATATCATCGAGGAGTTGATCTTCAAACTTATAGATATAATAATCATCTAAGAAGATTTGACTGATCAAAATAAAAACGATTATAAATCCAATAAATAGCATACTCATGATCATGACATATTGTTTTCGTATACTAACCTTCATCTCAAGCTCCTTTATAGTAATACCCCTTACCTCTGACTGTTTGTATTCTATCTGAAAAAATATCACACTTGGATCTCAAACTCTTAATATGAGTATCTAAGGTTCTTGGATCTCCTTCGTAATCATATCCCCACACTTTATCAAGAAGTTGAAGTCTAGATAAGACCTGATTCTTATGGACTACCATAAGTTTGAGTAAGTTAAACTCCTTCAAGGTCAGCTGAATGTCTATTTCATCAAAACTGACTGTTAGTGTGGTCTCATTAAAAGTTAGTCCATCACCAGAAATACTTTGTATTTCAGTTTGTTCTACTCTTCTAAATAAGGCATTTACTCTAGCAATAAGTTTTTCATTACTAAAGGGTTTTGCAATATAGTCATCTGCACCAACATTTAGTCCTTTGACTTCATCATGAACACTACCTAAAGCTGTTAACATGATAATAGGTAAATCTGAAAACTCCCTAATGGTTTTACAGGCTTCAATACCATCTATGTAAGGCATCATTAAATCAAGAATAACCATGTCGATGTCCGGTCTTCTATAAAACACATTAATAGCTTCCTCACCATCTTCAACTGCTATCACCT
>Ga0209379_10002789_pt1 | contig 10405 bp, 10 predicted proteins | sample tdDd001_FD_187124 | JGI IMG/M metagenome (GOLD analysis project Ga0209379, IMG submission 187124) | Marine sediment microbial communities from the Atlantic coast under amendment with organic carbon and nitrate - tdDd00.1 (SPAdes)... | ecosystem: Environmental > Aquatic > Marine > Coastal >...
TACCAAGCTCGCCTGAGCCCAAAAGTAATACACGGGTAGCATGAGTGCTAGTAGCAGTACCGAACATAGTGTTCCCTTACAAAATAAAGTGATGAAACAGAAATTGCAGGGGATCATACTGAATTTTTAGTTCGAAGCAAACGTTTGCGCAAGTTTTTTGATAATAAAAAAGCCCTACACAGAGTAGAGCTTATTACTTGAGGCCTGAATGAGTTAAACGTTCACAAAACTTACTGGAATATCAGGGTTTAGTGCCTCTAGCGTCGATTGAGTATCAGCTAGGTGGCTGATCTTGCCTTGCGAGTTCTCGACTAGTGCCGCTGCTTTGATGTTTTCAAACTGCTCTCCTGCCATCAGGATTTGAATTAGTGCAACCTGAAGTGGAGGTAGGCTAGGGTTGAATGCAGCGTTTTCTGCATAAGCCCCTTGGAATACGCGACCACTGTTCATCTCAAGAGCAATACCACTGAGGTTGTTCGTGTAAGGCGCGTGGCTGATGTTCATTGCGTTAACAGCTTCTTGAATCAGAGTATCGTCTTCATCGTAAACAAACTCGTGTTTCACTTCCGCCATCAAACCTGACTCAATACCTAAGTCTGCAGGGCCAAACGCCTCAGGAAGGTAGTGATGCAGTGATTTTTCTTCGCGTTCTGGTAATTGGATCTTAAGCTCTTTCGCAGTGCTTAGCTCATTCATGAACTGTCGACAGTGTCCGCATGGGCTGTAGTTGATAGTGATGTCTTTTACACCACGTTCACCTTTCATCCATGCATGGCTGATTGCACATTGCTCTGCGTGAACGGTTTGCCCTAGCTGAACGCCAAAGAATTCCATGTTTGCACCGAAGTAAAGGCGACCAGAGAGGCCACGAACGATCGCGCCAACATAAAATTCAGAAATAGGAGCGTAAGAGAACGCTGCGGCAAAAGGAAGTAGAGCAACACGAAGCTCTTTATCAGAAAGATTGGTAGCGTTTAGCAGCTCATCAAACTGTTGCTCAGAAATAGTAGCATCAAAATCGTCTGCTTGGACGATAGGAGCAAGATGTTTTGAAAGTGCTTCAGGAGCGCTTGCTAGCGCCTGTTCAATGCGACTTTTCATGTTGAATCCTTGTTAGTGCATGGACAGTTATTCTATGTGAAGGATGAAAATGTTCCGTGCTTTAGATCACGTTAATTGATGTAATTGAACTTTACGTTACATAATTAGAGTGAGGTCACACATGTATTCGATTTCATCACGATTTAACGTTATCTCTGTCCCACTAATAACTATATCAACTGATATTCATACTGCGAGTTTTCTAGGAGAGGCTATGACCCGCTCGCTTTAGAGGAGAGTAAAGCAAGGCAGGTCATTGAGGTCTTTATTGGTACAACCAAACAGCTAAAGCAAAGAAGCTAGGCGCAAGGATAGAAGTGATGATGCCACAAAGCACTAATGCAAGGGACGAGAAGGCAGCATCGCCTGGTTGTTTTTCTGCACAGGTGGCGGTGCCCAAAGCATGCGATACCGTACCCATCGTTAAGCCGCGTGCAATAGGGTGTTTGATGCCAAGGAGGTTAAAGATAGGGTAGGCGAGAATGGCACCGAATAAGCCCACAATAAGCACTAAAATAGCGGCAACAGCAGCTTCACCACCCAGGTGGCTAGAAATCTCCATTGCGATAGGTGTCGTTACCGACTTGCCGACTAAGCTTGCAATCAAGCTGATGTCTGCTTTAAACGCTACCGCGATGAGCGTCGCTGTTAGCATTGACATTACACTACCTAACGTACAGGCCAGAGCGATAATGCGCCAGTTTGATTTGATCTGTGGCAGTTGCTCGTACAGCGGGTACGCCAGTGCAACAACGGCTGGTTGCAGCAAGAAGCTGATGTATTCGTTGTCTGCGTAGTACGTTTCAAATGGCACTTTTAAAAAGGTAAGTAACGGGATTAACACCGCGATGCTGATCAAAAGGGGGTTCGCAATAGGATTATTTACCTTAATAGCAATTTGGCGTGCGGCAAGGAAAACCACAATAGTGACGAGTAACCACATATCAATGTTTCTCCTTTAATAAGTAGTCTAAGAACCACGCTAAGGTGACCAACACAATCAGTGAGCCACCAACTGCACTAGCAATAATAGGAAGCGCGTTCGCTAGTAACATATCAAAGTGCTGCATCAGCCCAACACTGATAGGGACAAAGAGTAGAATCATGTAGCGAATGAAAAGTGTCGCGCCGGGCTTAACCCATTCGACTTTGACTAAGCCAAGAGTCATGGAGAAAAACAGCACAAGCATGCCTAGGACACTTCCAGGAACCGAAATGCCAGCGAACTTTTGAATGGTGTTGCCGATACCAAGTGCTCCCATGATGAGTGCGAGGGAAATGAGCAAATGGATCAGCTGTAATAATCGATCTTTTATCATTTTGACAGCATATAAAACAACAAACACACCCGAAGGTGCGCTTGAACAAGGTAAGAAATTAGGAGGCTAGGCTCTCTACATAACGATAGACAGATTTTAGTATTGCTATCTTTTTTTCGTCACTTTCATGTTCGTGAACTAAGTTCTCTAAATTAAGCATATACTCTTCAATCTGGCTTTCAAAGACTTCACGACAGTGCTGTGCCCAGCGTCTTTGCTCTTGGTCATCTAGTGTGCTTGAGTAGTGACGAGCACGGTAACGAAACAGCAACGGTTTGATGCGCTTGTCATCAAATTCAATATCCAGTGCAGCTAGGTTAGTTGGGTCCGTTTCACGAATGATGTCCATCGCCGCGCGATCAGCTGGCGAGAAAAAACCATCGTAAAGTTGCGTATCTACATCATCACTCTTTTCGTACTCACGCTCAATAGAGAATAGGTTAATGAGTTTCTCACGAATTTCTGGGTGTTGACGTAACAAAGCGAGGTTAGTTAGACATTGCTGACGGTCAATACCAATAGATTCTGCATTCTCAGCAGTGAGTGTTTTCGCTGGCGCTAGAATAGGGCACTTGTTCAGATGCACGAGCTTCACTGGTACAGGGAGTAGGTCACCCAACTCATCACGTTTGGTGTATAAACGCTCTTTTAACTCTTCTGCGGAAAGCTCAAGAATTGGCTGTGGATCCTTCGCCAAGTCAATCGTAATAACAGCGTTATTGTTGGTTGGGTGCCAAGCAACGGGCACAATCCAGCTGGTGTATTGGCATTCACGTCCCAACATCCCAGATACGTGCATCAATGGCGTCATGTTAACGATATCGACCAGTTCGTTAAGCTTGCGCTTATTACGCATAGAGAAGAAGTAATCAAACAACTTAGGTTGAGCCGCTTTGATTTTTTTCGCCATCTCAATTGTTGCAATCACGTCTGCCATCGCATCGTGGGCGTTGCTGTGTTCGATGCCATTTGCCACAGATAAATGTTCAAGTTTGAAACTCGGGAAACCTTCATCATTTTCTGGCCATTCCACACCTTCAGGACGGAGGGCGTGACACGCACGCATGACGTCAAGTAAATCCCAGCGTGAATTGCCGTTTTGCCAACTCCACGCATAAGGATCGATAAAGTTGCGGTAACAGGTGTAACGTGTGACTTCATCATCGAATCGAATACTGTTGTAGCCAAGGCTAGTAGTATTAGGTTTAGAAAGCTCTGCGTGGATCTTAGCGATAAATTCAGGTTCAGGTAGACCTTCTTGCATCGCTTTTTGTGGTGTAATGCCAGTGATCAAAGCTGCTTCGGGTGAAGGAAGATAATCAGCGGGTGGGCGACAGTACATCACCAAAGGTTCACCAATGATATTGAAGTTTTCATCAGTGCGGACGCCGGCGAATTGGCTTGGGAGATCTTTGGCTGGACTTGTTCCCCAAGTCTCGTAATCAAAAAAGAAAAAAGTGGGCTGATTATCTTGGTGCATTCTGCTTACCGTTTACGGAACCGATAGGAGTATTAGACCATTCAAAGCTTTGACTCGCAACGAAAGATGCAACGTGACGTTGTGAAAATGAAAAAGCCAAAGCTAAAGAATTCACTTGATTTGAGTTTGATTAGCCAAAGTGTTTAATTAAGTCCAACATTTCCCTTCTATGCAAATAGACAGTGGGCTCTTCTTGGTAGCTGAAAAGTTGATAAATCATCGCCTTAGCGACATCTCTAGCCTGAATCGGTACAAAGTCGGCGAGTTTTCCCCACATTAATGGTCGAGTGACCTTAGAAAGTGATTGAATGAGCCTCTCGTCGGTACGGGGTGTATCACGTTGGCCGACTAAGGGACCAGGTCTAGCAAAGACGACTTCTTCGAACCCCATTTTCTCAATGTTCTTTTCCATCTGCCCCTTACAGGCGAGATAATGAGAGAATGATGAAGCTTTCGCTCCCAAGCTTGAAACTATCGCGATTCGTTTCACTCCTATCATTTTCATTTGTTGGGCAACCTTACAGACCAGCTCTACGTCGACTTTTCGTAGCGCTTCCTTACTGCCAGCTTGCTTAAGTGTCGTACCTAAGCAGATTACTCCGATACTAGGAGTTGGCTGTTGTTCTTCCCAATTGTGAATGGAAAGCTCGGCATCAATAATAGGCACTATCTTGCTTTCAGTATCGGCAATGTCAGAAAGCGCTCTTCGAGAAAGAGAGTATACGGTTTCTATGCTGGGTTGTGACAGCAGGTTAGCGATGACTTCTTTGCCAACAAGCCCAGTTGCGCCTGCGATTATGACGCAGGTATTTGAATCATTGCTCATCATATCCTTCCTCTTAGAGAACAAGTGCTTAGGCTATTGTAGCTTATTTGTTCAACTAGGTTTTATGTGCAGCTCGAATGTTTGAAGCTTAACGAGCAAGCAAAAGTGAAGTCGATGACATAAATAAAAAGACCCGTAGGGCAAACGGGTCTTTTTCGTTAGGAGAATGATAGGGGTATTTTTCGTCGAGGTGGGCTTCCTGACTTCGCTTTTCCCCTCTGTTTAGGTCGGCGGCTCTGATTGGCAAACATGGCGCCTCGCTGCGTTTATTGGGACACGTTTACAACTGCATCAGTCATGCCAAAACCTGTCTGCGCTATAAAAAGAAAGCTTCTGGTATTGAAATCTGAGATCAAGAAAAACGGGATTTTCATTTAAAACAGTCAGTTAATTTCTTGTGGGCCTAGGTTCTATACAGCGATGATTTGATCCTCTCGCTTCTATATGAAGGGTTTATTCTGTAATTCGACCATTTCATCGATGAGATTAGGTATCTGAAGCAATGGTATTGTCAATATGGTAGTCAGATTGGTAAAAGTTGCTGTCAAAATGAGAAAACTAGGTGAAATTGCATGTGAGAGGGGTACACTGATTCTTCCAGAAAATTGAGCTGCTGGCTCATTTGAGATTTTCAAAGACCAAGGACGTCGTATGAACATAGATCTCAGTACACTTGCACCAACGCAGGTGTACCATTTGATGACTCAAACCGTCATTCCTCGCCCAATCGCTTGGGTGCTTACTGACTCAGGTGAGCAGAATTTCAACTTAGCGCCATTTTCCTACTTTACCGCGGTTTCTAGTCGTCCACCTTTATTGATGATTTCTGTGGGGAAAAAGCCCAATGGAGACATCAAAGACACCACGCGAAATGCATTGGAAACCGGTAAGTTGGTTATCCATATTGCACCAAGTGATCTCGCGGATAAAGTCACTTTATCCTCTGCCACCTTAGAACATGGGGAATCTGAGTTGGAGACGACTCAACTTAAGACGGTTGATTTCCAAGGGTTCGAATTACCACGCCTAGAGGGCGCGCCAATTGCATTCGGCTGTAAGTTACATGAAGTCATTGAGATGGGTGAGACGCCACAAAGTTTAATCTTTGCTGAAATTGAACACATTTATGTTGATGAACGGGTCATATCCATCGAAGGTGATCGTTTAAAAGTCGACGCTCTAGCAGTGGATCCATTAGCTCGCCTCGGTGGAAATGATTATGCCACGCTAGACAAAACGTTTTCTGTCGCTCGCCCAAAATAATTAATAAGGAACCATCATCATGGATCGCTCTTTTGCGCTAGAAATTCAAGCACGTATTGATAATAAAACGAAACCGCTTGGATCACTTGGCGTGCTAGAAAAAGTAGCATTAGAACTGGCGTTGATTCAAAGCCAAGATAAACCTCAAGCTGCGGAAACTATTGAAATTCGCAAACCGACCATGTTGGTATTTGCTGGTGACCATGGTATCGCTGAAGAAGGGATTAGCATTGCACCAAGTGCAGTTACACAGCAAATGGTGGCTAATTTCCTTTCAGGAGGTGCGGCTATCAACTGCTTTTGTGAGATTAACCAAATCGATTTTAAAGTTATTGACTGCGGTATGTTGTCGCCAATCGATACACTAATCCCAAACTTTAAAGATCATCCAAACTTAATCGAAAAGCGTCTTGGTAACGGTACGGCCAATCTTTCAAAGCAATCTGCGATGTCATTAGAGCAAGTCGCGTTGGGCTTGGAGTATGGTGCGAAAGTTGCCGAGCAAAGTATTTCCGGCGGTTCTAACTTTCTAATGTTTGGCGAAATGGGCATAGGGAACACAAGCTCGGCGTCTGCGCTATTAACAGCACTTAGCCCGTTAGAGGTCGATCACTGTGTTGGTTTGGGGACGGGAATTACTCATGAACAGTTTGGCCGTAAGATTAAACTCGTCGCACAAGGCGTTGGGCGTTGCTATGAACTTGATACTAAGGGTGTTCTCGCGCAAGTCGGTGGGTTTGAAATCGTGCAAATGGTCGGTGCATTCCTAGAAGCAAAACGCCATAAAACGCCAGTCTTAGTCGACGGGTTTATCGTATCTGTTGCCGCTTACGTGGCGACTCTATTGGATGAAGAGACGCGAGATTACATGTTGTTCGCACATAACTCGGAAGAGAATGGGCACAAGTTCGTACTTGAATGCTTACAAGCTGAGCCTCTCTTGGATCTTGGGTTGCGTTTGGGTGAAGGTACTGGAGCAGCACTTGCCTTACCATTAGTGAAAGCGGCGGCTCAGTTTTACAACAACATGGCAAGTTTTGAGAGTGCAGGAGTAACGGTGTAGTGTCTGCGCTTGATAATACTATCCCTTCAGAGACTCGTTCTTTGCGCTATCAGAGCGAGCTTTTCTTGCTTGCAGTAAGCTTTTTTAGCCGTATACCTGTACCTGCTGATTTACCTTACAGTGAAACGCGCATGAACCAAGCGGGGCGGTACTTTGCTTTGGTCGGTGTGTTGCTTGGGGTGTTGTGCACAGCTGTGTTTTCACTGGCAAGTTTGTTGTTCCCCAACTCAGTTTCCATTGTTCTAACCATGGCTTTCAGCCTACTGCTTACCGGTGCATTCCATGAAGACGGCTTGACCGATATGGCGGATGGTATTGGCGGTGGTATGACGTTAGAGCGCCGCTTAACCATCATGAAAGACAGCCGCATCGGGACGTACGGCGCGGCAACGCTAATGATGGCGTTATTAGCGAAGTTTGTATTTTGGAGCGAGTTAGCCAATGAGCCTCAGTTTTGGCTGATGATCGTCGTAGCATACACCGTGAGCCGAGCGCTGGCTGCCACTCTCATTTATGACATGCCTTATGTTAGTGGCACGGATACCTCGAAAAGTAAGCCGTTAGCGAATAAGCAATCGAGCTTAGAAGTTGCGATACTGCTCTTCACTGGTGGAGTCACAGCACTGTTACTAGGCGTGATTCAGGCAGTGGTTATCCTATTGGTATTGACACTGTTTCGTGTTGGCTTTAAACGCTGGCTTACCAAACGTATCGGCGGATTTACTGGCGATTGCCTTGGTGCCGCGCAGCAGCTTGCAGAGTTGCTTGTTTATCTCACTCTTATCGTATTTAGTCATTCATTATGAAGCAACTTATTCTAGGTGGTGCGCGCTCAGGAAAATCGAGCTTAGCAGAGAGCAGGGCGCAACAGTGGGCACAAAATAAAAACGGAATGCTTCACTATGTGGCGACGGCATTGCCTTTTGATGAGGAAATGAGGCAACGTATTGCTCACCATAAACTGCAGCGAGGGGCTGGATGGATTGAACATGAATGCCCGCTTAACTTGCCTGAGCTCATTTGTGAGTTTTCGTCTCAAGATGTCGTGTTAGTTGACTGCCTTACGCTTTGGCTCAACAACTGGATCTTTGAACTCGGTGATGACTGCTGTAATGAGTGGTTAGAGGAAAAAATTGAGCGATTGGTAAATGCGATAGCACAATCAGAAGCGGCGCTGATTTTTGTCTCTAACGAAGTCGGCATGGGCATTGTGCCGCTCGGAACTGTTAGTCGCTACTTTGTGGATAATGCGGGTCGGATGAATCAAAAACTGGCGACGGTGTGTGAACGTGTTACGTTTGTAGCCGCTGGCTTGCCGCTTGAATTGAAATCTTAGGATGTGAAGAGATGCAAACGCTGAATATTTATCTGCTTCGACATGGCAAAGTAAATGCAGCTCCAGGGTTGCATGGACAAACGGATTTAAAAGTGGATGAAGAGGCGCAACGTAAAATTGCGATAGCATGGCGGCAAAATGGCAAGGAAGTAGGCGGTATTATTAGCTCCCCATTGTTACGCTGTCACGACGCTGCTCAAATGATAGCTGAACAGGATTTGCTGCCTTTGAGCGTGGAACCCCTGCTTCAAGAGTTGGATTTTGGTGATTTCGATGGTGTCCCATTTGACATGCTTTCTGAGCACTGGCATAAGCTTGAAGCGTTTTGGAAAGCGCCCGCCCAACACACATTGCCCAAAGCGGAAAGTTTGGATGTATTTGCAAATCGCGTAACTTGTGCTTGGTCTCAAATCATTAATGATATCAATGACAACTTGCTTATTGTCACGCATGGTGGCGTAATAAGAATGATTCTTGCCCATGTTTTGGGTGTAGATTGGCGCAATCCACGATGGTATTCGACATTAGCGATAGGAAATGCGTCAGTAACACATATAACGATTACCATCGATGATCAGATTTACGCCTCAGTTCGTTCGATAGGCGTACCACTATTTGAAAATTAGTCACGGAAGTAGCTTCTGCTTGGTTCTCCCATTACTTGAAGGGAAACACGCTTTGGCTCGATTACATCAAAAGGAACCATAAATGACCGCTCCTAGCTGGGATTTATCCATCGTTTATAACGACCTCGCTGACCCTCGTATTCAAGATGACATTGCGCTTGTTGAGCAATGTATTGATCTACTTAATAAACAGTCTGCTGATTGTGACTCGGTTGAAGTGATGCAAAACGCAATCTTAACCAGTGAGGCGGCAAGCCGTTTGGCTGGCACTATTGCTAACTTCGCAAACTGTTACGCATCAGTGGATGCGACAAATGCAGAGGCTAAAGCACTACTCGGTCGTATGACGCGCATTTTCTCCGAGCTTTCTCAAGCTTACAGTGCCTTTGAGCTTAAACTGACTCACGCTGATGAGGAGTTCATTAGCCACGTTTTAGATCATGAAAACCCAGATATCAGTGGGCAGGCCTTTTCTATTCTCAATTCACGCAAGCTGGCTGATACACGCTTAAGTACCGAAGAAGAGAAGTTATTAGCGGCAATGAGCGTGGATGGAAAATCTGCGTGGGGTAAGTTATACAACAACCTCACGGGCTCTTTGAAAGTGAAGCTTGACTACGCTGATGGTGAAAGTGAAGAGCTTGGCTTCTCGCAAGCAGCAAGCATTCTTTATGGCTCTGAATTTGATCGCCAAGAAGCCGCATGGCGTGGCGTTCAAAAGGCGATGGCAACACATCAAGAGTCTTTTGCTTCTATCCTTAACGCGCTTTCAGGTTGGCGTTTAACAGAGAACAAAAAGCGTTCTACCAAACGTGATGTCCATTTCCTTGATCCAAGCTTGCATGGCAGCCGAATCAAAGCGGATACGCTCGACGCGATGATGACTGTAGCAAAAGAAAGTCGAGACATTGGTCAAAAAGCCGGTTTGTTGATGGCGAAGGTCCACGGTCTGGATGAGATGAAACCGTGGAATCATCTTGCTGCGATGCCTGCTTTGAGTGGCGAAGCGAAAGTTTATCCATTTGATGAAGCAATTGACGTCATTTGTGAAGCGTTCGAAACCGTGAATCCAGACATGTCCGAGTTTGTTCGCATGATGGTACAAAACGGCTGGATTGATGCCGCGCCTAATGCCAACAAACGCCTTGGCGCATACTGTACTAAGCTACCAGCGACGCGTACGCCGCTCGTGTTTATGACGTGGAGTGGTAGCCGCTCAGACCTGATGACGCTTGCTCATGAGCTTGGTCACGCATTCCACAATTGGGTGATTCGTGACTTACCGCTTTGCCAAACGTACTACCCAATGACGTTGGCAGAAACCGCCTCGATTTTCGCTGAAAACATCGTTCGTGATCATCTGATTTCAAAAGCAGAAAGTGTGGATGATA
>Ga0209379_10002792_pt1 | contig 10388 bp, 8 predicted proteins | sample tdDd001_FD_187124 | JGI IMG/M metagenome (GOLD analysis project Ga0209379, IMG submission 187124) | Marine sediment microbial communities from the Atlantic coast under amendment with organic carbon and nitrate - tdDd00.1 (SPAdes)... | ecosystem: Environmental > Aquatic > Marine > Coastal >...
CCAACATCTTTAATACCTTCCTTATACATGTGATTGACAGCATTACTTCCACCGCCTCCAACACCAATAACTTTGATCATTGACTCTTCTTTTGTTTCGAAATCAACAGGTAGTATATCGTCAATCATAATTTAGGGTTTATAGAGTTTTTTAATTTTTGCAAATTGAAGTGATATGAATTTGATACGAATATCTAGGGGAATTCAACATCATCAACTAATTTGGTTTCATCTATTTTTAATATTAGTTATCAAAGAGTGTTTCAAAGAATCGTTTAATTCCCTTTTTCTTTGTTTTCATATCTGTTCGGTTGGTAACTACGTCACTTGTTTTATGCTGAAGTTTATTCAATCCGCTTAATAATAGTCCGATACTTGTTGAGTACATTGGAATGTTTATGTTTTCATCCACCTTAACCATTGATGAAGCATTTGGATATCCAATGCGAACATCTACACCTAACCTTTCTTTAGTTAAGACGTCAAGATTTTTAAGCATGGCACCACCTCCTGTTAAAACAATACCAGCTCCTAGTTTATCACCGTAAGGCGTCATATCAATCTGGTATTTAACACGATCCAATATCTCTTCCATGCGACATTGGATAATTTGCGCCACGGTTTTAAAGGCAATCTCTTTGGGATCCCATCCGCCTGTTTGTGGAATGTTTACCACTTTATCTCCATCAGCTAATTCTTCTACAGCTTCACCAAATTGTACTTTTAAAGCTTCGGCTTGTTTTAGTAATAAATGGCAACCTTCTTTAATATCTTTAGTAACCACATCGCCACCAAATGGAATAACAGCGGTGTGGCGGAGTACACCGTCAAAATATAGTGTAATGTCAGTTGTTCCTCCTCCAATATCAACAAGAACAACACCAGCTTCTTTCTCTTCGTGACTTAGTACAGCTAGTGACGAAGCCAAAGGTTCTAAAACGAGTTCTTCAATTTCGATTTCAACAGCTTTTACGCAATTCTCAATGTTTCTAGCGGAAGCAGTTCTTCCAATAATGATATTAAAATTACCATCAAGTCTACGACCAGCCATTCCTAGTGGATCGGTAATTCCTTTGTCTTTATCTACCACATAGTCTTGTGGTATAACGTGTAAGATTTGTTCACCTACTTGAATTGGAATTCTGAAATTTTCCTTAAGAATTGTATCGATATCTTCTTGCGTGATAATTTCAGATCCATTCTGGATATATTTAAATTGACGATTTTTTAAACTTCTTATATGTTGTCCGGCAATACCAACGTAAGCTCTATCTATGTTAAGATTTGTATTTTGTTGTAATTTATCGACCACTATGCGAATGGCTTCAATAGTTTGATTAATATTCTGTATAACACCTTTAACCACACCCGTCGACTTGGTTTTCTCTAAACCAAGTATCTGAAGTTCTCCGTTGGATGTAACTTTCCCCACAATGGCAACAATTTTAGTTGTTCCAATATCTATGGCCGCTATAATTTCATCTGTGTTAATCATCCTGTTACCTTTTTGTACATACGATCTGATTCTCGTATTTCAAATTTATCTTTTTGTATTTATTCCAACCTACAGTTGAAAAGCCATTTTTGTATAATGCGTATAGTTTCGAAAATTTTCTTTCGAAATTATCTATTTTTCCCATCTCAATTTTCTGCCCACCGACTCTCGGAATTAGCATGTATTCATCATTCGAATCTACGTAGATTTGATTGATTTGTGATGACCAAAATTTATCTTTTGTGATAAAATTGACGAGTGGCATCAGATCCGTTGTAATCGTCTGATCTTTTATGTTGCCCGACACAATTAAGACCCTCGAAGTGTAGTTCGAAGACAGTGGCATACGCTTACCTTCTTCATCAATATAGAAACCTTTACCCTTTAAAAGTCGAACAATTGGTTTGCGTTGCTCAATATCGAGATGCAAAGACCCCTTTAGTGAGGTGAAAACTTCGGTGTTTTTAACAGATGGAATTTTATTGATTAAACGTTCTAGATTCTCTTTATTAATACTTGACGTACTTTTGCCAATAATATCAGGATGATTTTTAAGGATTAGATTTTTGATTTTACTATCAGAAATGAAATGTGTATTTAAACTATCAATTATATTAATATCAATCCCCGTAATCAGCATAGCATCATTTTTCTTATTCACAAAAGCGAATGCGAAAATGATGTAGGCAAATAATGCCAGAGCGATTAATATAGGCTTGATTTTATTTAGCATTTTATTCTTTGTCTCATAATATTTTCCAGAGGCTCAACAATCTTGTCGATGTCACCAGCCCCCAAAGTTAGTAATACTTCTATTTTATATTGTTCAATTTGTTCAATTAAATCTTTTTTTGATAAAACTTTACCTTTTTTCTTCATTTTGTTAAGAATAAGCTTGGAGTTAACCCCCTCAATTGGTAATTCTCTTGCGGGATATATATCTAAGAGAATAATTTCATCAAGTAGATCTAAACTCTCTGCAAAACCAACGGAAAAATCACGTGTTCTAGTATATAAATGGGGCTGAAAAATTCCAGTTATTTTTTTATCAGGGTATATCGCTTTTACTGAGGTGATACTTTCCCTAAGTTCTTTGGGATGATGAGCATAATCATCTATATAAACTAAGTCTTCACTTTTAATTCGATAATCGAATCTTCGGCGAACTCCCATAAAACTGTTCAGAGCCAATTGTAGTTCGTCTTGCGTAACTCCGCAGATTAAGGCTACTGCACTTGCAGCAATCGCATTTTCAACATTTATGCGCCCAGGATAAGATAGTTTTAGTCCTTTAATGCAACCGTTGGGATGTACAAGATCAAACTGGTATAAGCCCTTAACTAATGTTAGATTCTTTGCATAAAAGTCTGCTTCTTCATCTAAAGCATATGAATAAAGATTGATGTCTTTAGGATTTAGAGGTAGTCCTTTTTTATAAACTAAATGCCCTCCTTTTTTTATCTGACTAACGTAATCGTGAAATGTTTTTTCTAACTCTTCTTTTTTACCATAGATATCCAGATGATCTGGATCCATTGATGTTACAACAGCTACTTGTGGATGAAGTTGAAGAAATGACCTGTCAAATTCATCTGCTTCGATCACAACCCATGGACTTGTTGTTGATAAGAGTAGATTCGTATTATAGTTTCTTGATATTCCACCTAGAAAGGCATTACAATTTAAAGCAGAACTCTTGAAAATATGTGCGGTTAGGCTCGATACGGTTGTTTTGCCATGTGTGCCTGCAATACCTATCCCATTAAGAGGATCTGATAAAAAACCCAATACCTGCGCTCTTTTCATAAGAAGGAAGCCTTCTTTCTGAAAAAAAGATAATTGTTCGTGATTAGATGGGATAGCAGGTGTGTATACAACCAGTGTTTCATTCTTTTTAAGATAAACCTCTGGTATTTTATCGACACCATCAGTGAACACTATTCCAATTTTCTCCTTTTCCAATTCGCTGGTAAGTAAAGTTTGTGTTTTGTCGTAACCATACACATTCTTCCCAATGGCTTTAAAATATCGTGCAATCGCACTCATCCCAATGCCTCCAATTCCTACAAAATAGATGTTTTTAAAATCTTCAATATTCATCTTTTTCTTGCTAGTATATGAATCTATTCAAACCTTATGACTCAGTTCGAATTTATTGCTTAATCATTTTTAATATCTCCTCTGCAATGTCATCAGCAGCGTTGGGCTTTGCCAATAAGGCTATGTTTTCTCTCAGTTTATCCAAATTCGAATCATTATTCAAGATAGTTAAAGATTCATTAACCAATCGTTCTTTCGCTTCAATATCTGGAATCATTATAGCTGCATTCTGATTAACTAATGCCATAGCATTTTTTGTTTGGTGATCTTCTGATACGTTAGGTGACGGTACAAGAATACAGGCTTTCGCCACTAAACAAAGTTCAGATATTGTTCCAGCTCCAGCACGTGAAATTACTAGGTCAGCTGCTGCATAAGCGAAATCCATTCGAGAAAGGAAATCAAATACCTGAACATTATCTATATTAGCATTTTCCAGACTTGCTTTCATTTCTTTATGGTAGAATTTACCGCACTGCCATATAACCTGAACGTTTTTATTCTTGAATTCTTTAATATTTTCGATGATGCTATGATTGATTGTTCTGGCACCTAGACTCCCTCCAATAACTAAAAGTGTTTTTTTATTTGGATCGAGATCGAAATATAGTTGCGCTTTCGATTTTAAATCATCGAGTCCAGCTAAATCTTTTCTAACAGGGTTTCCCGTCAATAGAATTTTATTTGCTGGAAAAAAACGTTCCATACCTTGATATGCCACACATATTTTGTTGGCCTTTTTTGATAGGATCTTGTTTGTAATTCCTGCGTATGAATTTTGTTCCTGGATTAAAGAGGGAATGCCCATTTTATTTGCTGCGTGCAATAAGGGCCCGCTGGCATATCCACCAACACCAACTACAGCATTGGGATTAAAGTCTTTTATGATTTTTTTTGCTTTGCGTAAGCTTTTGAATAAGCGAGAGAAAAATTTAAGGTTTTCTTTACTGAAATTTCGTTGTAATCCTCTAATTGGAAGACCTATTATGTCGTAACCAGCAGCAGGAACTTTTTCCATCTCCATCTTCCCATCTGCACCAACAAATAGAATTTCAATATCACTTTGTTTCTCTTTTAAAGCGTTAGCAATTGAGATTGCAGGATAGATATGTCCTCCAGTTCCTCCTCCGCTTATTATTATTTTAATTTTCTGCATGGCTTAATACTTCTTGTTCTTTAACTGATCGACTAACACTTAAAATCATTCCTAATGCTGCACTTGTGAATATTAGTGAGGTTCCCCCCATACTGACCAGTGGCAAGGGTTGACCGGTAACTGGAATCAAGTTGACTGATACGGCCATATTGGTTAAGGCTTGTGCAACGATACTCAAACTAAGACCTATGACGAGAAATGCGGGGAAAGTCCGATCGCATTTTCGTACTATTGATCCTGCTCGGTAAATAAGGAATAGGTAAAGGGCTAAAATGCCAAAACCACCAAACCACCCCCATTCTTCTAGAATTATTGCGTAAATAAAGTCAGAATAAGGATGAGGCAGGAAATTTCGTTGATCACTATTGCCAGGACCTTTACCGAATATACCTCCAGACACAATAGCTATTTTAGCTTGATCGACTTGATAGTTCCGATCACTGTCATTCTTTTTTTCTCCCATTCCTGCAAAATTCAGAAGTCGATTTCGAACAGTATGAATACGACCAAAACTATCAGGAAGGAAAGGAGCTATAATAAGTAGAAGTATAACAAGGCCTAGACCTACACCTAAAGTTCCTAAAAGATATTTCGCCGCAATACGACCAATAAACATGAGCGTTAGACAAATTCCACCTAAAAGAGCTGAAGTCGAAAAGTCATCTAGGAAGATAATTCCACAAACGACACCAATTGATGCGATAATTTTCCAGAAGGCCTCTTTTTGACATTCTTTGTCGGTTTGAAACTTTGATAAGATCCGAGATACGAATAGAATTAATGCCAATTTTGCTAATTCGGAAGGTTGAAAATTAAAACCGATCCCAGGAATGGTAATCCAACGTGATGCTTGGTTTAAATTTACGCCTACTATTTTAGCCAGTAATAACATGCCAATTGCTATGAACAATCCCATATTGGCCCAACTGGAATAGAGTCGATAAGGAATTTTATGAGTAACCCATACCAAACCATAACAACCGAGAATTAGAACTAATTGTTTGATAAAGAAATAGGACGTGTTTCCACCCTTAACCTTGTAGGCTAAGGTGCCGGTAGAACTATAGACAACCAAAAGCGAGGTGATGGATAACAGGAATATAATAATCCAAATCACCTTATCACCTTGTAACTTAAAATTGCTGATAAATCGTCCCATCTATATCTTATTATAATTTTTTTACTTCATCTTTAAATTGTTCACCTCGATCTTCGTAACTTTTAAAAAGATCGAAACTTGCACAAGCTGGTGATAGTAACACTGTTGCTTCCTCGTCAGCTAATTCAACGGCAGTCTTAACAGCATCCTGCATTGAATCGGTATCAACAATGGTGTTGATAACTCCATCGAATGCTTCATGGATTTTTGAATTGTCTACACCTAGGCAGACGATAGCTTTCACTTTTTCTTTCACTAAGTCCATTAGCTCAGAATAGTCATTGCCTTTATCAACACCACCAACAATCCAAACAGTTTCGTCGTCCATGCTTTCAAGTGCATACCAGGTTGAATTAATATTGGTTGCTTTTGAATCATTTATAAAGTCAACCCCTCTGATATGAGTCAGTTTCTCAAGGCGATGTTCAACCCCTTTAAAATCACTAAGACTTTCTCTTATAACTTCATTTCGAATACCAAGAATACTACCAGCAATCCCTGCAGCCATTGAGTTATATGTGTTATGTTTTCCTTTCAACGATAGTTCTTTTTGTTTCATATTAAGATTGATATTCTCATTCTTAATAATAAGATCATCATTTTTAAGACTTGCTCCCTTTGGTAAACATTCATAAATACTAAAAGGATATTTTTGTACTTGTATTGATATTTGTTTTAATTCTTTTGTGATAATTTCATCATCCTGACAGAAGATGAAAGCATCGTTTTTTGTCTGGTTTTGAAGAATTTTGAATTTTGAATTAATATAATTCTCCATTTTGTAGTCGTAACGATCCAGGTGATCAGGAGTGATATTCATTAGAATACCTATGTCAGCCTTGAATCGTTGCATGCCATCTAATTGGAAACTACTTAATTCAACCACGTAATGTGTGAAGTCGTTTTCTGCAACTTGACGAGCTAAACTGTGACCAACGTTACCAGCTAGTCCAACATTGATCCCTGCTTTTTTAAGCATATGGTAAATCAGCATGGTAGTTGTTGTTTTGCCATTACTACCTGTAATGCAAATCATTTTTGCTTCGGAGTAACGTCCTGCAAATTCTATTTCCGAAATAACGGGAATATCTAGGCTAACTAGTTTCTTAATGAGTGGTGCACTATCTGGAATACCAGGGCTTTTGACAACCTCTTGAGCTATAAGAATTCTTTCTTCACTATGCTTGCCTTCTTCAAACGAGATATTGTAATCATTTAGAATCTTGGCGTAGCTAGATGTAATTTGTCCTTTGTCTGAAACAAAGACATCAAAACCTTTACTCTTAGCCAAAATAGCAGCACCAACTCCACTTTCTCCAGCACCTAAAACGACTATGTTTTTTTGACTATTCATTTATCTTATTTTAAGAGTCACAATGGTAATTACAGCTAATAAAATACCAATGATCCAAAATCGCGTTACAATTTTAGCTTCAGGATATCCTTTTAATTGATAATGGTGATGAAGCGGAGCCATTCTGAAAATACGACGTCCTTCACCGTATTTTTTTCTCGTGTATTTAAACCAGGCAACCTGCATCATTACCGAGACATTTTCTACCAAGAAGATACCACATAGAATAGGGATTAATAATTCTTTGTGAATGATTATAGCCAATACTGCAATAATTCCTCCTAAAGAAAGACTACCTGTATCACCCATAAATACTTGTGCAGGATAGGAGTTGTACCAAAGGAAACCGATAGTAGATCCAATAAATGCAGCGATATAAACAACCAATTCTCCTGAATGAGGGATGTACATGATATCGAGATAACTGGCATAAACCAAGTGACCTGAAACGTAGGCTAATATTCCTAAAGTAGCCCCAATTATAGCTGAGGTTCCAGTTGCTAAACCATCCAGTCCATCAGTCATATTCGCACCATTGGATACTGCTGTGACTATAAATATGGTTACAATAATAAAAAGGATCCATGCTAGAATCCCAGAATATTCTCCTCCAAATCGGACTAAACTTTCGTAATCGAATTCGTTATTTTTAAAGAATGGAATTGTTGTTTTTGTGGACTTAATATCTTTTGTCATTGCTGTAGTATTAGCACGATCAGTTGTAAATCCTTCGTCAACAATCTCAGTTTGAGTGCCGATGTCGTAAATACTTGCTTTTTCGCGAATAACGACATCATCGTTTATATATAGAGTAAGTCCAACAATTAAACCAAGCCCTACTTGGCCTGCAATTTTAAATCGCCCCTTTAAGCCTTCTTTGTCTTTTTTGAAAACTTTGATGTAATCGTCGATAAAACCAATTAATCCTAACCAGACAGTTGTGATGATCATTAGGATAATATAGATGTTATCCAGCTTCGCAAATAATAGTACAGGTACGAGAATTGAGATAAGAATAATAATTCCACCCATTGTAGGCGTTCCTTTTTTCTCAATTTGACCTGCAAGACCAAGGTCTCTTACAATTTCACCAATTTGTTGTTTTTGCAAATAGTAAATGATTCTTTTTCCAAATACAGTGGCAATTAAGAGTGACGTAATGATACTCAATGCAGCACGAAATGAAATGTAATCAAACATCCCAGCTCCTGGGAAATCTAACTCATGTAGGTATTTAAATAGATAGTATAACATGCTTATTGGTTGAATATTTCGTTAATAATTTCTTTATCGTCAAAGTGATGTTTCACACCATTAATTTCTTGATAATCTTCGTGTCCTTTTCCAGCCACAAGAATAATATCATCTTTTTTAGCCAGCATAATTGCTGTACGAATGGCTTCTTTTCTGTCTGTAATGGCTAGAACTTTTCTTAAATTGTCAGCAGAAACACCCTCTCTCATTTCAGTAATGATTGTTTCAGGATTTTCGGAACGTGGATTGTCTGATGTTAAAATGACTTTATCACTATATTCAGCGCTAACTTTCCCCATTAAAGGCCGTTTGGTCTTGTCTCTGTCGCCACCAGCACCTACAACTGTAATAAGCGTTTCGTTTCTGGTTCGAAGTTGATCTATTGTAAGTAAAACATTTTTTAAGGCATCAGGTGTGTGTGCATAATCAACAATTGCCATTATACCATTTGGTGATATGGTGCTTTCAAAACGACCCGCTACAGATTTGAGTTCACTCATCTTCATCAGGACTTCTTCTTTCGACTGATCGAGAAGTCGAGCAGCGCTATATACAGCTAAAAGGTTGTGTGCATTGAAATCTCCAATAAAGTTTGTCCATAATTCGAGGCCATCCATTTCCAATAGCATACCATTAAAGTGCTTTTCTAGAATTTGAGCTCTAAAGTCAGCAAAAGCACGTGTTGAGTATGTGAATTTATGAGCTTTTGTATTTTGAAGCATAATTTTCCCATTCTTGTCATCAGCATTCGTAATGGCGAAGGCTGATTTTCCCAGTTGATCGAAAAATCCTTTTTTTGCTCTTAGATAAGCATCAAAAGTTTTGTGATAATCTAGATGATCGTGAGTTAGATTGGTGAAAATACCACCTTTAAAGTTTAGAGCTTTGGTTCTGTGTTGGTCAACGGCATGTGAACTGACCTCCATAAAACAAAAATCGCAACCTTCTTCAACCATCTCATTCAAAAGCAGAGAAATCTGCACAGCGTCAGGTGTTGTATGTGTTGCTTTAACTTCCTTACTGCCAATAAAATTTGTAACAGTTGAGAGTAAGCCAACTTTATAGCCAAGTTTTGTGAACAATTCATAAAGCAAGCTGGCAATGGTTGTTTTGCCATTTGTTCCTGTCACTCCCACAAGTTTTATGTGATCCGATGGGCAATTGTAATAATTGTGAGCGACAGTAGAAAGTGCTTTCGATGTGTTTTCTACTTTTATATAGCTAACCTCAGAGTCTATGTTTTCAGGTAAACGCTCACACAAAATTGCTTTTGCACCACTTTCAATTGCTTTTGTGATGAAATTATGACCATCAGATTGTGTCCCAACCTGAGCAATAAAAAAATCGCCTTCTTCAACTTTCCTGGAATCGAAATGAATTTGTTTGATTTCGATATCAAGTTCCCCTACACTCTTTATTATGTCGATTGATCTTAATAGATCTTTTACGTTTTTAGTCATCGGAATCAGTTCTTATATGATATTGATCTTTTTATCATTTGTAATTAAAGTTAATCCAAGAATAATTTAGGATAACTCGATGTAAATTTTATTGCCACTTCTAAACCTTGAACCTGGTCGAAGAGATTGTTTTTTTACAGAACCAAAGCCACGAATTTTGACTTTTAGGCCTGCATTCTCCAAAATATATAGTGCGTCTTGAAGTCCCATGCCTTTTACATTTGGGACTAAATGATTGCTTATTGTTCTGTTTCTATATTTGATAATTGAATCCTGACGCGAGGTTAAAACCCAGTCACTATAGATTTCAGAATCTTCAACTGTTACATTTAGGTTTGTAAAAACCTGATCAAGATCGTCCTTGTTTCCATTTAATGAAATAGGAACCTTTACTTTAGGCAACTCTTCGTT
>Ga0209379_10002793_pt1 | contig 10386 bp, 9 predicted proteins | sample tdDd001_FD_187124 | JGI IMG/M metagenome (GOLD analysis project Ga0209379, IMG submission 187124) | Marine sediment microbial communities from the Atlantic coast under amendment with organic carbon and nitrate - tdDd00.1 (SPAdes)... | ecosystem: Environmental > Aquatic > Marine > Coastal >...
GCTGAATGTGGCAGCCCTGCTAAATTAAGTTTCATTTATCGTACTCCAAAAAACGATATTTCCCTGCTAGTAAGGATAATCATCCATTAATTATCCTGTTTTTGTTCGGTCATTTAGCAACTTAAAGTTCTAGCAGATAAATCACAACAACCATATCTGGAATCTTTGATCTCATATCTGATAACTGGATTTACACAGAAATATTAAGAGCTAATCCCTGCCAGATAACGGTGCTCCAAGAAGTCTCCCGTCATCAAACTGAATACCATCATAATAATCTGCCCCCCAAGACAAACACACACAATAAACAACCCATTGCATTTGCAACCAATCAAACGATCGCATTTATTCGTAATATTCCTTCATTTAATATCACGCAAAAATCACAACCCAACCATAAGTTATTGATATACAGAGAAATACCACTTTAGAGGTATTTGATAGTGTAGTTGATTTACGTCATATTTATTCACAACCTGTCTTATTACTATTGCCGCAGATTTAACGCCTGTTGTTAAGAGGATCTTATGAGCAAAGTCAGAGTGGCGATTATCGGTAACGGTATGGTCGGCCATCGCTATATCGAAGAATTAGTCGATAAAGCAGACATGGAAAACTATGAAGTAACTGTTTTCTGTGAGGAACCAAGAATAGCCTATGACAGGGTCCACCTGTCTTCATACTTCTCCCACCATACTGCTGACGAACTTTCTTTAGTCAAAGAAGGCTTCTACGAAAAACACGGCATCAAGGTTCTTCTCGGTGAACGTGCAATCACTATCAACCGCGCTCAAAAAATCATCCACTCCAAAACAGGCCGTGAAATCCAGTATGACAAGCTCATCATGGCTACCGGCTCATATCCTTGGGTTCCACCCATTAAAGGCAATGAAGGCAAGGACTGCTTCGTATACCGTACTATAGAAGATCTAAAAACCATCGAGGCAACGGCGAAACGCAGTAAAAGCGGCGTGGTTGTCGGCGGTGGTTTACTTGGCCTTGAAGCTGCCGGCGCCCTTAAAGCCCTCGGTGTAGAAACACACGTTGTTGAATTTGCGCCTGTACTAATGGCCGAACAGCTTGACCCGCAAGGCGGTGAACAACTTCGAAAGAAAATCGAAAAGCTCGGCGTTAACGTTCACACTGGCAAAAACACCAAAGAAATCGTAGCGGAAGGCACCGATGGTCGTAACACCATGCACTTTGCAGACGGTACCTCGCTAGAAGTTGATTTCATTGTTTTTTCTACCGGTATCCGCCCGCAGGATAAGCTAGCTATGCAATGCGGCCTGGCTACTGGCCGCCGAGGCGGGATCGCCATAAATGATCATTGCATAACCTCTGATGAAGACGTTTATGCGATTGGCGAATGTGCTTCATGGAACGAGACGTTCTATGGCCTTGTTGCCCCTGGCTACAAAATGGCTCAGGTCGCCGTAAGCCACCTGATTGGCGGTGACAACACCTTTGAAGGTGCCGACATGAGCGCCAAGCTCAAACTACTGGGCGTCAAAGTAGGCAGCATTGGTGATGCCAACGGTCGCACGCCTAACTGCAAGAGCTATGTCTATCTCGACGAAAACGAAGAAGTATATAAGCGCATTATCGTCTCTGAGGACGGTAAAAAACTACTGGGTGCAGTGTTAGTTGGCGATACATCTGACTATGGCGATCTACTTCAGCTGATGCTGAACGAAATCGACCTGCCTGAACACCCTGATACTCTGATCCTTCCGGCCCATGCTGGCGCTGAAAAACCGGCTCTCGGCCCAGATGCTTTACCTGAAAGTGCTGTGATTTGTTCTTGCTTCGACGTCACCAAAGGCAAGATTGCACAGGCTGTCGCTGATGGTCACCATACACTGGCAGACATCAAAGCCGTCACCGGTGCAGGTACTGGCTGTGGTGGATGTATTCCTCTGGTCACGTCTGTACTCAATGCAGAACTGGCAAAAACAGGTATCGAAGTGAAAAACGATGTCTGCGAGCACTTTGCCTACTCTCGTCAGGAGCTGTTCCATCTCATCCGTATCGAAGAGATCAAAACATTCGATGAGCTGCTTGAAAAATACGGAAAAGGCTACGGTTGTGAAGTCTGTAAGCCTTTAGTTGGCTCGATTCTCGCCTCTTGCTGGGGAGAGCACATCCTCAAGCCACAGTTGGTCAAACTGCACGATACCAACGATAACTTCCTAGGCAACATCCAGAAAGACGGTACCTACTCGGTCATTCCACGTATGGCCGGTGGTGAAGTGACACCACAAGCACTGGCAAAACTGGCCAATGTAGCTGCGGAATACAACCTGTACACCAAGGTAACAGGTGCCCAGCGTATCGGCTTGTTCGGCGCCCAGAAAGATGACCTGCCTGAGATCTGGCGCAAGCTCATCAATGCTGGCTTTGAAACTGGCCAAGCCTACGCTAAAGCCCTGCGCATGGCCAAAACCTGTGTCGGCTCGACCTGGTGTCGTTACGGCGTGCAAGACTCTGTGGGGCTGGGTTCATATATCGAAAACCGTTACAAAGGCATCCGTACGCCGCACAAAATGAAATTCGGCGTATCGGGCTGTACCCGTGAATGTGCGGAAGCGCAGGGGAAAGACCTTGGCATTATCGCCACCGATGCAGGCTGGAACATGTATGTATGTGGTAACGGCGGTATGAAACCTCGCCACGCTGATCTTCTGGCCACCGATCTGGATCAGGAGACGCTAATCAAATACATCGACCGTTTCATGATGTTCTACATCCGCACTGCTGCACCACTTCAGCGCACATCAGTATGGATGGATAACTTGGAAGGCGGTGTGGACTACCTGCGTGAAGTTATTGTCGAGGACAAACTTGGCATCAATGCTCAGCTGGAAGCCGATGTTGCACGTCTGGTTGATGAATTCCGCTGTGAATGGAAAGACACGATTGAAGACGAATCCCAACTGACCCGCTTCGCTCACTTCATCAACTCAGATATGCGTGATGATAACGTTGTGTTTATTCAGGAGCGTGACCAGCATCGTCCGGCAACGTTCACCGAGAAGCATCCTGAGGCTAAAGGCGACATCCTGCACGTGGAACTGGAGAACTAATCATGGCTTTTGAACAAGTTTGCAATATCACCGACATCGCCCCGGGTACTGGCGTTTGTGCACTTATCCAAGGTCAGCAAGTAGCGATTTTCCGCCCAAGCGAAGCAGAGCAAGTCTTTGCCATCAGCAACATGGACCCATTTGCCCGCTCTAACGTGTTATCACGCGGCCTAATTTGTGAGCACCAAGGTGAGCTTTGGGTAGCCAGTCCGCTAAAAAAGCAGCGCTTCAATCTGGCCACTGGCGTATGTATGGAAAATGAGCGTTTCAATATCAAAGCGTTCAAAACTCGTGTTACTGACAGCAAGGTAGAAATTGCTGCCTAAGGTGTGACCCTTAAAGTGGCATACACCGAGATTTAATAGCTAAAAGGCTTCTTGCTCCGAACTAATTTTTACGGAGAGAAGGTGAGGTACAGGGAGCCTTTGTCTATTCAATCTTAACTTTTAATTTATAAACTTTGTGTAATAAGGATTATTATGTCTTACAACAAACCTGCTGAATTCGTTCAGACGATGATCGACACTGGTGAAGCAAAAGTGCGAACATCTACACGTGACCTGATCTTACGCGGCACGATGGCAGGTATTATTCTTTCTCTAGCCGTTGTTGTTGCGATTACAGCTATTGTACAAACAGGTGTTGGCATTGTCGGTGCTTTAGTCTTCCCTGTTGGTTTCTGTATTCTAAGCCTGATGGGTTACGACCTGCTTACAGGTGTTTTCGGGCTGGCGCCGCTGGCTAAATTTGAAAGCCGCAAAGGCATAACTTGGAGCAGTATCCTGCGCTGTTGGGGTTATGTTGGTCTAGGCAACCTTCTCGGCTCTCTACTTGTTGCTTTCCTTATTGCTCTCACATTCACAATGAACTTCAGTGTAGAAGCAGGTGCAGTAGGCCAAAAATTCATTGGCGCGGCAACAGCACGTACTGTGGGTTACGCGGAACATGGTATGAATGGTTGGATCACAGTGTTCGTTAAAGGCATTCTTTGTAACTTGATGGTTTGTCTGGGTGTTATTGGTAACATGACAGCGCGTTCTGTAGCAGGCAAAATTGCAGCGATGTGGCTACCAATCTTTATCTTCTTCGCACTAGTGTTTGAGCACGCAGTCGTCAACATGTTCCTATTCCCATTAGGAATGATGTTAGGCGCTGATTTCAGTATCGCGACTTGGTTGAATTGGAACCTTATCCCAACAGTTCTGGGGAACTTAGTTGGTGGTCTTCTATTTACGTGTGTTCCTCTGTACCTGACTCACACAAAAACGGCTCCTGCAATTGACGTTGAAAACGATGCTGAAATTTATGCTGAACCAGCATTAAGCACTAAATAACCATCTTGTCTGGCCTCTGTGCAAAAAGCTCGGGGCCAAATTTGAACAAATAGGCGTTGCTATGACCACCAATCACACATCATTAAACCGCGGCTTTGTTTCTCTTGTTGGTGCAGGTCCGGGGGATCCCGATCTGCTTACAGTCAAAGGCCACCGCGTAATACAACAAGCTGATGTCGTGGTCTATGACAGGTTGGTATCGCCAGAAATTCTGGCATTGGCAAGCCCTGAGACAGAAATGATTTATGTTGGTAAACAGCTCGACTTCCACTGTGTACCGCAAGATCAGATTAATCAGATTCTGGTCGATAAAGCGCAGGTCGGAAAACGTGTCGTTAGGCTAAAAGGCGGTGACTCGTTTATTTTCGGGCGTGGTGGTGAAGAACTGGAAGAGCTGGCCAAGTATGGCATCAAATATGAGGTTGTACCGGGTATTACAGCTGCTGCAGGAGCCACTGCCTATGCAGGGATCCCGCTTACTCACCGTGATCATGCACAAAGTGTTCAATTTATTACCGGCCATGTACAAAAAAATGGCCGGGAAATTGACTGGCCCTCATTGGCACAATCAAACAATACACTGGTGTTCTATATGGGGTTAAAGCAAAGTGGTTACATTAGCGACAAGCTCATCACACACGGTTTAGCCGCAGACACCCCTTGTGCCATTATCGAAAACGGCACTCGCAAGGAGCAACGGGTACTCACAAGTAGTTTGGCTAACCTACCAGTAGTAGCAAAAAGCGCTCAAAGCCCTGCTTTGATTGTTATCGGCAGCGTGACGACATTGAGCGAATCATTGCAGTGGTTCAATCAAGAGTAATCGAGTTAGTTTGTTAATTTAAGGGGCACTTAATTGTGCCCTTTCACTGGCTTCTATACCATCTTAGCTTCGAGCGGTGACTCCAACCTTTTCTGGCTTAGTCTTTCCGTACTTATTGACCGCTAAATTAGCAATCACCATACCCAACAGCATTGCAGCGATAAACACCAGCATCGACGGATTCAGCCCTGATATTGATGTGACAGCAGGCCCCGGACATATCCCCGCAATCCCCCAGCCTAAACCGAACAATACAGCTCCACCCACCAGCTTCTTATCAATCATATGATTATTGGACAACCTGAAGCGTTCGCTACACACAGGAGCAGTACGTTTTTTTATCACCAATAAATAGATGGGCATAAATACTGCCAGTGCCCCGCCCATCACAAACATCAAACTCGGATCCCATGCGCCGGTAATATCTAAAAAACCAAGAACCCGGTTCGGGTCGACCATACCCGAAATCATCATCCCCAAACCAAACAAGGTTCCGGACACGAGTGCTATTAACTGTGAGGTAACTACCTGTGACAAGTTTTTCATTATCAATCTCCGAGTAAAGGTGAATTAGAGCAAATGCAAACGGACAAACACGGTTGCAACAGCCACGGCCATAAATACGCATGTGGCAACAATCGAGCGTCCTGACAAACGCCCCATTCCACAAATGCCGTGTCCGCTGGTACACCCGTTACCGATTTTCGTCCCTATCCCGACCAATAGCCCTGCGATTCCCACCCAAAAGAAAGAAGAGACAGGTAGTGACTGGGGTAATTCAAAACCCAACTTGGGAGCCAACAGTGCGCTAAAAACCATGCCGATAACAAACAAGACTCGCCATAACACTTCACCATTTTCTGGCTTCAGCAGGCCTGAAACAATACCGCTGATCCCGGCAATTCTACCGTTTAACAACAACAACAGGCTTGCGGACAAACCTAACAGCACCCCTCCGAACAAAGCATCCCACGGAATTTCAAACTCCATCACACTCTCCTCCAGTTTCGCTTTATACAATTAAAAAGCGCTCTTTAAATTAGAGATTACTAAAGTATGATTTTTAGTCAAGAGTAAATTAGATAAAATTAAATTAGACTTTGCTAATTAATGGTTTTATAGTGATATCTATTGCTAAAGCACAAGGCGAATTGTCACTTTTCCAGCCCAGCGCTATTTCCAGCATTATCAATTCTTACAGGAGAGTGTAATGACCAAAATCCTCATCGTCGGTGGCGTGGCTGGCGGCGCGTCAGCAGCTGCACGCGCTCGTCGTCTCAGCGAAGATGCACAGATCATCATGTTTGAACGAGGCAACTTTGTGTCGTTTGCAAACTGCGGCTTGCCTTACCACATAGGCGGCGACATCAAAGATCGAAGCAAACTGCTGCTTCAGACTCCAGAAAGTTTCCTAGCCCGCTTTAATGTTGATGTTCGGGTAATGAACGAGGTAGTTGGCATTGATCGTTCTAAAAAAACGGTAACTGTCCGCAATACCCTTGATAACAGTGAGTATGTTGAAGCTTACGACTTTCTACTATTAAGCCCCGGTGCCGCACCTATCGTTCCGCCAATTCCAGGTATTGATAACCCGCTTACCCACTCCCTACGTAACATTCCAGACATGGATAAGATCCTTAAAACGATCGAAATGAATAAGCCTGAACACGCAACGGTCGTTGGTGGCGGATTTATTGGCCTGGAAATGATGGAAGCATTTCACCAGTTAGGCATCAAAACATCGCTAATTGAAATGGCCGATCAGGTAATGACGCCAGTTGATAGAGAAATGGCAGGATTTGCGCATCAAGAAATCCGCGATAAAGGCATTGATCTTCGCTTAGGTGTCGCTCTTGAATCTGCCGAATACATCCCTAGTGGCTCTATTGCCAACGAGGATGCAGGTGAGAGCGCTGAACATCAGCACCTATGTGGTGAGCTTACGCTTCACCTGAATAATGGCGAGTCATTCAACACCGACATCTTAATCATGGCCATCGGCGTACGCCCTGAAACCACATTAGCTTCTGAAGCAGGATTAAAGATTGGTGAACTAGGCGGTATCTATACCAACGAATCAATGCAAACCAGCGATCCCTCGATTTATGCGGTGGGTGATGCCATAGAAGAAGCCGATTTCGTGACCGGCAACCCAACTCTGGTTCCGCTTGCAGGTCCGGCAAACCGCCAAGGGCGTATGGCGGCCGACAACATGCTTGGTCGCAACGAAACCTATCAGGGCACACAAGGAACAGCGATTTGTAAGATCTTCGATCTGGCCGTTGCCTCGACCGGTAAAAATGAAAAGACACTCAAGCGTGAAGGCATCCGCTTTGAGAAGGTTTACGTTCATACCGCAAGCCACGCAAGCTACTACCCTGGAGCTGAAATCGTATCGTTCAAAATGCTGTTCGATCCAGAAACAGGAAAGATCCTTGGTGCGCAGGCTGTTGGTAAAGATGGCGTAGATAAACGCATCGATGTCATGGCCGTTGCCCAACGTGCAGGCATGACCGTAGAGCAACTTCAGCACCTTGAGCTGACTTACGCGCCTCCGTATGGCAGTGCGAAAGATGTGATCAACCAAGCTGCATTTGTCGCAAACAACATCATCAAGGGTGACGCAACGCCAATCCACTTTGATGAGATTGATGAATTATCTGATAACCAATTACTGTTAGATGTACGCAACCCAGCTGAACTTGAGAATGTTGGTTACATCAAAGGCTCAATAAACATTCCGGTCGACAGTCTGCGTCATCGCATGCATGAGCTGCCTAAAGACAAAGAAATCATTGTGATTTGCCAAGTTGGGTTACGCGGTAACGTCGCCTATCGCCAGCTCGTCAACAACGGTTATAAGGCACGTAACTTAATTGGCGGGTATCGAACCTATAAGTTTTCGAAAGCATAAACATAGAAAATATTTTCAATAGACACCATTGCTGTGCTCCAGTCGTACAGCAATGGTGGCGAGTTCATTACCACTTAGTGCAAAAACGTATCCTTTTCACTGGCACTGAACGCAGTTAAATCACCTGCAGGGTTTATAAGGTGAGGCAGGATTTTCGGTAAGGCCAGTTCAATATCTTCATCTTCTACCGGATTGATTGTCGCGTTATACCATCCCAGCAAGCCAAGTACGGCATAACCGATTGCATCGTCGCTATCACGGTGTTCAAGGATAGTCTGCAAGAAGCGTAAAATCGTTTTATCGTTGGATTTCGTCTGTTTAAGAGCCTCGTTGTAGATAACCGATGCCTCGTCCACTAGCCCTTCAAATTCAGTTTCAACCGCGACCTTGAAGGAGCCACCATCAACAGAAATTTTCATATCAATATCACCAGAATAAATCGTGGAACGATAGTAACTAAAAAGTGGAAAATTGTCGTTCTAAGTACTAGTAATTGTTTGATAAAAGCCTAAAGCAAATTGCTTTAGGCTTTTTTAAACACAGTTCCACCAATAAATGCTAGCGATTAGCGCCAGTAGCCAGAGTGAGAACCATAACCTTTATGTTTGTCTGAGCTATCATCCTCATCTTTCTCATAATCGTCCGATGAATCGCTGTCATCCGATGAGTCATAATGACGGTGACTATGATGCTTCCAGTTGTAATCTCTTCCGTAACGTTCTTTGTACCAGTCATACCAATACGGACGCTTGAACTCTATCTTTTCCAAGTTAAGGACAAATAGGCAATCAAAGAAAATAGGTTCTCCAACTCCCCCACCGAAATCAGTTAAGTTCACCATTCCCGACAACCTAACGGTACCTTGGTACCAGGCGAAGTCACCTGACGTTTTGATCACCGCGTTCTCGTCACTGGATGCACCTGTAATGTGTGTTATTTTCTCACCATCCGGTGTCACTATCGGCTCGTTTGCTTGTTGGACCGTTGTGTTACCACGGGTCACAATTTGGCCATTGGGGAAATTAAAGAAAGTAGTCCCAACAAGTTGAAGCCCCCCGTTTGGACCGTTATCAATGTTGGACAAACAATCTGTTGCCGTACCCACAAGCTCACCCGTCGCGATTTCTTTCAAATCGACATCAAAGCAAAATGCAGGATCTGGCTGCTCATCTCCATCAATGTCGGGAACATCCATTTCGTACATTTCACCCTTACCTACCAAATTCAGGGCTAAGCGCTGTTTACTGTCTGCGTCATCTTCATCACCAGAATGCTCTTTCTGCTTGTAGTCAGAATGTTCATCCTTGGTGTCATACTCTGTATTATCATCGCCTGCATCGTCTTCATCTTTATAGGAATCATCAGAAGAGTCTTCAACAGATCCATCATAAGAGTTGTATTCATCACCACTATCATTATCAGTATCGGTGTTCGTATAGCTGTCACTTTCATATGACGAGTAGTCATATGAGTCATATTCATCATCTGATGCGACGGCAAAACCAGAAAAACCAATACATACCGTCAGCACTGACAATGCTACCTTATTCATTTTCATCACGATTCTCCACGAACCTCTAGTGATATCTTTGATATTTATATGGCCAACTAAAATAACAAAGCGACGCCATTTAACTCCTTGCCATTAATCTACTTTTTCAGAAAAAACCACGCCTCCTCCAAACACAATAATATGGAAGTAAATAGGTTAGCTTTGTTCAGACTAATTGTAGATGTAATTGAACCATCTGATGATGTTCTATATTAGGGGCGATTTTTTACAACGCACTGAATAAACTAGTCATTTTCTCAGATAGAATAAGAAACAGATGCTAACTATCTATTCTCAGTTCTCATTATTAAGAATAACCAGATATAAGTAATTGAATTAAAATCAATAACAAAAAATAGTGGGCAAGGGCAATATAACTTAATTACGTTCAGTACTACAATATATACTTTTTTGATTGGAGAATAGAACTACCTCAGTGAAGAATAATACCAAGTATGAGTACAAAAAAGACTAAAAGCTTATATAAGTGAACTAGAAATGAAAGTTAAGCATTATCATGACATGAACCGAGTTCGCTTTTATATTCCTGGTCAGAAAGCATCTGCTTCTTGACGCTGGAATCTGCCAATTAAAAGCACTAGTGCCTATCTATAGTAATAGGACACTAGCAGCAAAACTCTGCACTCCAGACAAGTCTCCCTGGGAGATCTATGAAA
>Ga0209379_10002797_pt1 | contig 10378 bp, 10 predicted proteins | sample tdDd001_FD_187124 | JGI IMG/M metagenome (GOLD analysis project Ga0209379, IMG submission 187124) | Marine sediment microbial communities from the Atlantic coast under amendment with organic carbon and nitrate - tdDd00.1 (SPAdes)... | ecosystem: Environmental > Aquatic > Marine > Coastal >...
CTCTCAATAACCGATTGAAATGGGTTACACTGAGTCGACGAATTTTAGGAGGCAAGATGCATTGTCCTTTTTGTGGTGCAAATGACACCAAAGTGATCGATTCCCGTCTGGTTGCAGACGGCCATCAAGTCCGTCGCCGTCGTCAGTGTCTGGCTTGTAATGAGCGTTACACGACGTTTGAAACCGCTGAGTTAGTCATGCCTCGGGTGATTAAAACCAACGGAAACCGCGACCCGTTCAACGAAGATAAGCTTCGTGGCGGGATCCAGCGTGCACTGGAAAAACGTCCGGTGAGTGCCGATGATATAGAGCGTGCCATCAACACGATTAAATCCCGCCTTCGCGCAACGGGAGAACGCGAAGTGCCGTCGGAAATGATTGGAAACTTAGTCATGGAAGCATTGAAAGAGCTGGATAAGGTTGCCTATATCCGGTTTGCTTCTGTTTATCGTAGTTTTGAAGATATTCGAGAGTTTGGTGAAGAAATCGCCAAATTGGAAAAATAAGCGGAGTTGGCGGCAGCTTTCAGCTGACTAACACCATGAAGTGAATACTAAGTCTGATGTTCTCATCCATTGATCATGCCATGATGCTGCGTGCCATTGAATTGGCAAAACGCGGTCGTTTTACCACGGCTCCGAACCCTAATGTTGGTTGTGTGATTGCTCACGGCGATAACATTGTCGGAGAGGGTTACCATTATCAGGCAGGCCAGCCGCATGCTGAAGTTTTTGCTCTGCGTGCCGCAGGCGATAAAGCCGAGGGAGCGACTGCCTATGTGACGCTTGAGCCTTGCTCCCATTATGGACGCACACCGCCGTGTGCCGAAGCTCTTATCCATGCCAAGGTGTCGCGAGTAGTATGTGCAATGGTTGATCCCAACCCGCAAGTTGCAGGACGTGGTATCGAAATGCTGCAAGTTGCCGGGGTGGAAGTGCAAACAGGCCTGCTTGAAGCCGATGCCCAGGCGTTGAATCCTGGTTTTATCAAGCGAATGAAAACCGGTATGCCCTATATTCAGCTTAAACTGGCTGCGAGTCTCGATGGCCGAACGGCATTGTCGAATGGCCAGAGCAAGTGGATCACCGGGCCTGCAGCCCGTGCTGATGTGCAGCGCTTTCGTGCCAAGGCTGGTGCCATTCTTTCAACCAGTGCCACTGTGCTGGCTGATGATCCATCGCTGAATATTCGCTGGGATGAACTTGGCGAAGAGGTTCAGCGTGATTATCCGCTGTCGGCGGTGCGTCAGCCTTGCCGTGTCGTGATTGACAGCCAGAATCGGGTGACTCCGGCGCATAGACTTGTTCATTTGCCGGGCAATACGATTCTGGCACGTAGTGAGCAAGGCAATGAGGAATGGCCACAGTCTGTTGAACAGCTGTTGGTACCTGCAAGAAACAAAGCTGAAAGCCAGATTGATTTGCAGGCCTTGATGAGTGCCTTATCACAGCGAGATATTAATCATATCTGGGTTGAGGCCGGTGCCGGATTGGCCGGAGCGTTACTGTCAGCCGGACTGGTTGACGAGCTCATTATCTACCAGGCACCTAAACTGATGGGAAGCGATAGCCGGGGGCTGATCGATCTACAGGGGCTGACGGCGATGTCCCAAGTTCCCGAGCTGGATATCAGTGATGTTCGGATGGTCGGGCCGGATATTCGAATTACCGCCCGAATCAAACAAGTCTAACGAGCAAATCAAGGAATTTAAATTCATGTTTACTGGCATTATCGAAGCTGTAGGTACGATTACAGCGCTGACACCGAAAGGTGCTGATATTTCTGTCACGGTAGATTCCGGCAAGCTCGATTTATCCGATGTAAAATTGGGTGACAGTATTGCAACCAACGGCGTGTGTCTGACTGTTGTTGAACTGACCGGTAGTGGCTATGTTGCCGACCTGTCGTTGGAAACGATACAGCGTACTGCGTTTGCCAATTACCAAGCCGGACAGAAGGCCAACCTGGAAAAAGCGATGCTGCCAACAACTCGTTTTGGCGGCCATATGGTGTCGGGCCATGTTGATGACGTGGCCGAAATTATCGAGCGAACCCATACGGGGCGGGCGATTGAGTTTTGGGTTAAAGCCCCCGATCATCTGGCGAAATATATTTCAGAGAAAGGGTCGGTGTCTGTCGATGGCATTAGCCTGACAGTCAATGCTATTCGTGGCAACGAGTTTAAATTGACGATTGTGCCGCATACCGCGGCAGAAACCACAATGGAATCTTTTAAGGCGGGGCGCAGCGTCAACCTTGAGGTTGATGTCATTGCCCGTTACCTAGAACGTTTGATGCTAGGTGAGAAAGCCGCAGATAAAAAATCTGAAGTTACTATGGACCTACTGGCAAAAACTGGGTTTTTGGGATAAAGCATTAGGATAAGGGTATTGTTATGGCGTTAAGCAGTGCAAAAGAAATAATCGAAGATATTCGCCTGGGTAAGATGGTTATCCTCATGGATGATGAAGATCGCGAAAATGAAGGCGATCTGATTATGGCATCGGAAAAGATTACCCCTGAAGCGGTGAACTTTATGGCGACTAACGGCCGAGGCCTCATTTGCCTGACTCTGACCCAAGACCGCTGCAAGCAGCTTAACCTGCCACTGATGGTGCAGGAAAATACCGAGCAGTTCAGTACCAATTTTACCGTTTCGATTGAAGCTGCACAGGGTGTTACCACTGGGATCTCTGCTGCAGATCGTTCCCGTACCGTTCAGGCGGCCGTGGCTGAAAATGCCACTGCGGCTGATATTGTCATGCCGGGGCACATTTTTCCGCTGATGGCACAGGAGGGCGGGGTACTCGCTCGTGCAGGTCATACTGAAGCTGGGTGTGATGTTGCCCGTCTGGCAGGCTTGGAACCATCCAGTGTGATTGTGGAAATTCTGAATGAAGACGGCACGATGGCACGTCGCCCGGATTTGGAAGTGTTCGCTGAAAAACACGGCCTTAAGCTGGGAACCATCGCTGATCTGATTGAATATCGCAATAATAACGAAACCACGATTGAACGTGTTGCCGAGTGCCGTTTGCCGACTGAGTTTGGCGACTTTGACATGATCACCTACCGTGACACTATCGATAATGAAATTCATCATGCGTTGTGCAAAGGTGATGTGGCATCAGAGCCGTCGACATTGGTTCGTGTTCACCTGCAAGATACTTTCAAGGATATACTCCATTCCGGAGCATCACAGTGGACTCTGTCTGCAGCCATGAAGCGTATTGCTGACGAGGGCGGTGTGCTGGTGGTGCTGAGCAAGCACGAGCCTCAAGAGGCGGTGATCACCAAGGTGAAGCACTTGGCTGCCCAGGAGGAAGGCAAACCACTGGTGAAACTGAATCCGAAAGATCAGTCTCGTCAGGTTGGGGTTGGCTCTCAAATTTTGTCAGATTTGGGAGTCACGAAAATGCGTTTGCTATCTTCTTCTACCCAGCGCTATCACTCACTGTCAGGTTTCGGCTTGGAAGTTGTTGAGTATATCTGCGAGTAAATGAATAAGCGGGCCTGTTTGGAACGGCCTGCCTTTTTTCTTCTGCTGCAGCTAGATGGTTGAGCAGGAGGTAATTTTAAAATACCGGTGAGAAAGTCGTGCTCACCACACGAGGGTGGCTATTTGCCTGTCCTGCTTGAGCTGGATGAGATGCGAATTGGTATAACTTTTAAAGTGTGGTAGACTCCCGCGGTTTCTCAAACCGGAAAGACATAGTCACAGGAAGGCCCATGAAGGTAATTGAAGGCGCCATCGCGGCACCAAACGCAAAGGTTGCTATCGTAATCGCACGCTTCAACAGCTTTATCAACGAAAGCTTGCTTTCAGGCGCATTGGACGCACTGAAACGTCAAGGTCAGGTAAGCGATGACAATATCACTATTGTTCGTTGCCCTGGTGCATACGAGCTTCCACTGGTTGCTCAGCAGGTTGCCAAGAGCGATCGTTACGATGCTATCGTGGCGCTAGGCTCTGTGATCCGTGGTGGTACTCCACACTTTGATTATGTTGCCGGTGAGTGTAATAAAGGTCTGGCACAGGTCGCTCTAGAGTTTAATACTCCAGTCGCGTTCGGTGTTCTGACTGTAGATTCTATCGAACAAGCCATTGAGCGTGCCGGTACCAAGGCTGGTAATAAAGGGGCAGAGGCTGCACTAAGCGCGCTTGAAATGGTTAATGTCCTGTCCCAAATCGAATCCTAATGGGGGTTACTGTGAAACCAGCCGCACGTCGAAATGCACGTCACTTTGCTATCCAAGCTATTTATTCTTGGCAAATCACGAAAGGTAATGTTGCCGATATCGAGCAATACTTCCTTTCTGGTGACAAATTTGAAGAAGAAGAGCATCAGGCTGACGCGCCTGAGCTAGCAGCACCGCATACAGACGTTGCTTACTTCCGTGATCTGTTCACGGGTGTGGTTCTGAACCATCAGGAACTGGACAGCAAAATGCGTCCGTACCTGTCTCGTCCGCTACAGGACTTGGATCAGATGGAACTTGCGCTGCTTCGTCTTGCTATGTACGAGATGACTAAGCGTGATGACGTACCATACAAAGTGGTTATCAACGAAGCTATCGAACTGGCGAAAGCCTTCGGTGCAGAAGACAGCCACAAATTTGTGAACGGTGTGCTGGATAAAGCAGCACCAACACTTCGCAATAAGAAGTAATCGAATACGATTCTAGAGGGCCAGCTTAGCTGGCCTTTTTTCTGTCTTTAATTTGAAAAACAGTATGGCTAGTAACGAATTTGACCTCATTGCTCGGTATTTTGAGCACCAGAATGTAAACCGCCGGGATGTGGCTTTGTCTATCGGTGATGATTGTGCCTTGCTTAATGTTCCGGCAGGCAGCCAACTGGCTGTCAGTACGGACTCGCTGGTAGCGGGTACCCACTTTTTGCCTGATGCTGATCCGGCTTTGGTGGCCCATAAGGCGTTGGCTTCAAATCTGAGTGATTTGGCAGCAATGGGCGCGACCCCGGCCTGGGTGTCGCTAGCCCTGACTTTGCCAACACCAGATGAAGACTGGCTACGTCCGTTTTGCCAGGGCTTCTTTGCGCTCGCGGATTATTACAATGTTCAGTTAGTCGGTGGAGATACCACCAAAGGGCCGCTGAGCATAACGATCACCGTACATGGCTTTGTCCCTCAGGGCGAGGCGTTAACCCGAAGCGGTGCACAGTCTGGTGACTGGATTTATGTGACCGGGAACCTGGGTGATAGCGCAGCCGGGCTTGCTTTGCTCCTTGGCGAAAAAACAGTTAGCGATCCGCAACTTCGAGCAACCTTGCTTGATCGTCATTACAAGGCACAACCCCGGATCCTGGCCGGACAGGCATTAAGGGGGATAGCGTCCGCGGCATTAGATATTTCTGATGGCCTAATTTCCGATCTCGGTCATATTTTGAAACGCTCTGGGCTTGCAGCCAATATAGAAGTTGATAAATTACCGCTTTCACCGGAATTGCGCTTGTTCGAAACTGTCGTTGATAAAGCGCTGCAGCTGGCACTGGGCAGTGGCGAAGAATATGAGCTCTGTTTTACTGTTCCCGAGCAGAATCGTGGTGCAATTGATACCACTTTGGCACACTGTGGCGTGAAAGCGACTTGTATCGGCCAGTTGCGACCTGGTCGTGGGATCTCGTTGAGTAGGGGCGAGCAGAAGCTTGACTGGCAATTGCACGGCTATGACCATTTTGCGGAGTAATACGTGGGAAATCCTAAAGATAACATTAACCTGAAAAATCCTTGGCATTTGTTGGCAACAGGGTTCGGTAGCGGCTTATCGCCGATTATTCCGGGAACAATGGGTACGGTGGCATCAATTCCTTTTTACCTGCTGATGGTAAACCTTCCTTTTGCTGCATACCTGATAATCACCCTGGCGGCAGCATTAATCGGGATTACAATTTGCCAGAAAACCTCGGATGATATGGGCGTGCATGATCACGGTAGCATTGTCTGGGATGAATTTGTCGGTTTCTGGATCACTATGGCTGTTGTTCCTGTAGCCAGCTGGGAGTGGGTGCTGACGGGATTCGTACTGTTCCGTTTCTTTGATATGGTTAAACCATGGCCGATAAGCTGGCTGGATAAGCATGTCCACGGTGGTCTGGGTATTATGGTTGACGATATTCTGGCAGGCTTTATGGCGATGATATCGCTTTGGGGAGTCGGCTACTGGATGGGCTGGTAGTACAAAGGCCTGATCTGACATGTTACTGAGCCGCGCAATTGCGCGGCTTTTTAAATGAGCTTTAAATCAACGCGCTATAAATTGTTCGTCTAGGCTTTATTAAGGTTTTCAGAACGATTTAGTGGTGAGCTATGCTGTGGCGCTGGGTAAAAGTGGTTGCAGGGTTACTATTGGCATGTCCGGTGATGGCACAGGTATACCCTTCAACAGGGACTGCTTGGGTATTGCCGGGAAGCTGGGACGAGCCGCTGGCGACTTCATTTTTCAATACTGCCCAAGATGTGAAAGATTGGGAGCTCAGCCATGCCGATATTATCTTTGGCAGTATGCAGGATGTCGATACTAATCGGCAGACGATTGCTGTTGGGTATATGTATAGCCAAAAGCTGGATTGCCGCCCGGGAAAACAGTCGGCATGGTTAAGCAAACAGGCTTCCTTGTCTGGGATCGACATGGAAGACGGATTCCTGCATTTTGCGGAAGATACCCGGCTTGAAGTTGAAAAAGCCAGTTCCGGCTTGGATTACTTGCTTGAAGGACAGCCTTACCACCTATTGCTGGTACGCAATAACCAGTTTTCCACCGCACGTTTGCCGCTAACACTTCAGCCTGACGACGAAGTCATCCTTTTTTCCTCCTATCCATTTGATGCCATTCAGCTTAGAGCTGATGGTTCTCCGTTGCTCAAGCTGAATATGACTGATGAAAAAGGAAATGTTGCCGGGTGGAAAAAAGCAAAGGTTGATTGGTCCGGGACTAAGGGGGATATGGCCTCAGACCTGTATCAAAGTGACCAAGAGCAGCAAATCCTGACCGGTCAAATTGACCTGAAAGACCACTGGCAGAGTGCATGGCCTTATTACCAAGGGCGTAAGCTTAACAGTGGCCATATCGGGTTGGACAATGGTCTAAAAACGTGGATGGTGAAATTAGCCTGGCCGGAGGAAGTTCGGTTAAGCGCGTTAAGTATCCAGCCGTGGCTGAGACTAGAGCCACAGCAGTTGCTGCTCCCCGGTTGGGATCCTGATAATGATAAAGACAGAAACGGTTACGTCGATGCAACTGAGTTTAGAGATCGCATCAATGTAAAGGCCAGTGCGCGTTTCAGGCATCAGGCTCGGTTGATCCCTGCCGGGCATATGTGGCCGGGAACTTGCTGGTACCGGGTTAATTTCTCCAATGACGCTTTTAACAAGCTTCATTCACGCTGGTATCACTATGATTGGCAAAAGCAGGGGTTAAGCGGGGCGTACAATGATGATATGGCCAAGTTGCTCGATAAAAATCAGTTTACCGTCCTTGAGGGGGGGAAGCTTAGTGAGCTGCCGCTTCAGGCTGGTACGGCAGAGGCAGCAACGGAATATGCGATACAGCTGGCTGGCTTCTTACAGCTGGTGAAAAAGAAGACTCAGACCAACTGGCTGGCGGCAAACATATCGGAACTTAACCTTTGGCATTATTCCGTGTGGCCAGTGCAGTTAAGAGAAGTTGTTGATCTTTGGTTGAGAGAGCATTATCTCACCCCTGCCATGGGGCTGCTGAGAATGCAGCAAGCTTGGGAGACGTTTGCCCTGGCAAAAGCCGGGGATAAAAGCCTGATCATGTCATCGGTGAAAGGAGGGCGCAGTGAACTGACGCCGTCATCTGACGATGCTTGGCAACGTGATATTGAAACCGGATTAGCACAGTATTATTTTTTTAACCTACCGGGCTACACTTTTTTCCATAGTTGGAACCAGAGCTATTTCTATGGCAGTGGCAATACTACATTACGCACTTGGTACCGACAGGGAATACCGAAAAACTGGGTCTACCAGCCTACAGGAATGCTTGAAATAGATATTGGTTTGCCTAGCGGTATTCCTAAGGGGTACAAAGCTGTAACTTGGGAAAATAAAGGTGACAAGGCAAAGACAACCGCTTCTTCGATATCTGATATTCCGCTCCGACCGGCTAACTGGTTTTGGCTGTACCGCTCAGGCTGGTTCGGTGATTTTCCCAAAGAAGGCGTGATTGCGCGGCGTTATAGTGAAGGGTTAGTCTTATACCGAGGCATCAATGAAAGAAATAACAAAGGTTTTTTGTTAGCAAAGCCATTGCGGGTATCTCTGCCGGGAGAATACCAGAGGATTTACTATGATGGTTCGTTAGGTGAGCCGGTGCGCTACATTGAACTTGGCGGTTACGAAGGTGTTGTGCTTAAAAAAGTCCCTTGGCCCAATGTTAGTGTGGTTGGCGTTGATTTCTAGCGCCTAGCTCCCGTTTCCTGCAATAGGAATCAAGGAGCTAGGTTTTCGTATTTAGTCGATATATGCTCTGATTTGTTTCTCGATACCCGGACCGTCAATTTCAAGCAGGGCATGAAGTTCGGCTTGTGTACCTTGTTCTATAAAGCGGTCTGGCAGGCCTATGTTAAGCACCGGCTTGAGTACTTTCTGCTTCATCAGGTATTCGTTAACTCCGCTACCGGCACCGCCGGCAATGGCATTCTCTTCGGTGGTTACCAGTATGTCATGGCTCGCTGCCAGCTCAAGGATCAATGCCTCGTCCAAAGGCTTGACGAAGCGCATATCAGCAACGGTGGCATTGAGGCTTTCAGCCGCTTCAAGTGCATAACTTAAGGTTGTACCGAAATTGAGAATAGCGATTTTCTCGCCTTGACGTCGAACAATACCTTTGCCGATATTGAGTGCTGTCATTTCGCGATTAGGTGCGATACCTGTCCCGCTGCCTCGAGGGTAGCGAACGGCACTTGGCCCTTGGTGCTGGTGGCCGGTATAGAGCATCTGGCGACATTCGTTTTCATCGCTTGGCGCCATTATGACCATATTAGGAATACAGCGCATGAAGCTCAGATCGAATGCCCCTTGGTGTGTCTGGCCGTCTGCTCCGACCAGGCCTCCACGATCAATGGCAAACATAACCGGCAAATCCATGATGGCGACATCATGGATCAGCTGATCATAGCCGCGCTGCAAGAACGTCGAGTAAATGGCGACAACGGGGTGGTAGCCTCCGATAGCCATACCCGTTGCCAGCGTAACTGCGTGTTGTTCGGCAATGGCAACGTCAAAATATTGTTTCGGGAATTCTTTCGAGAACCGCACCATGCCAGAGCCTTCTCGCATTGCCGGTGTGATAGCCATTAGCTTGCTATCTTGCTCTGCCATATCACATAGCCAATCACCAAAGATATTGGAGAATGTCGGTTGGCTCTTCGCTTTCGGAATTGGGTTCTGGGTTAGATCAAACTTTGGAACCGCATGATAGTTGATCGGATCCGCCTCGGCTGGCGCATAGCCTCGGCCTTTTTTGGTCATGATATGGAGAAACTGCGGCCCTTTCAGGTTACGCATGTTTTTCAAGGTTTTGACCAGCTCTTCGACGTCATGGCCGTCGACAGGACCGATATAGTTAAAGCCCAGCTCTTCAAACATGGTGCCAGGGACAACCATGCCTTTAATGTGTTCTTCCGCACGCTTGACCAGCTCTTTGATTGGCGGAGCCCCTGCCAGTACTTTCTTGCCACCTTCTCGGATGGTGGTATAGAGGTTGCCAGACAGCAAGCGAGCAAGGTGGTTATTCAGCGCTCCGACGTTTTCCGAAATGGACATTTCATTGTCATTCAGGATCACTAACATGTCCGAATGTACATCACCGGCGTGGTTCATTGCTTCAAATGCCATACCGGCCGTGATCGCTCCGTCACCGATAACGCTAACGACTTTGCGGCCAAGACCTTCTTTCTCGGCGGCTATCGCCATGCCAAGGCCGGCACTGATCGACGTGGAGGAGTGGCCGACGGAGAGTACGTCGTACTCACTTTCTTCACGCCATGGAAAAGGGTGAACCCCGTCTTTCTGGCGGATTGTCGGCATCGCTTCGCGGCGGCCTGTAAGAATTTTATGCGGGTATGCCTGATGGCCTACGTCCCAAATCAGATGATCGAACGGGGTATTGTAGACATAGTGTAGGGCAACCGTCAGCTCGACGGCACCCAGGCCAGAGGCAAAATGGCCGCTGCTTTGGCTTACTGATTTCAGTAAGTAGGAACGTAGCTCATCGCAGACTGTCGGCAAGCTGTCAGCTGGCAGTAAGCGAAGTTCATCTGGAGTGTTTGCCAGAGCCAGATGAGGGTATTTTGAAATATCCAGTGTCATAACATTTCGGCGCTTTTACT
>Ga0209379_10002799_pt1 | contig 10369 bp, 11 predicted proteins | sample tdDd001_FD_187124 | JGI IMG/M metagenome (GOLD analysis project Ga0209379, IMG submission 187124) | Marine sediment microbial communities from the Atlantic coast under amendment with organic carbon and nitrate - tdDd00.1 (SPAdes)... | ecosystem: Environmental > Aquatic > Marine > Coastal >...
TGCGGAGTGACCTGTTTTGCTGCGTTCAGTGCTGCGCTTAGCACGTCGCGCTCTCCGATCTGGTTCGCCAGGATCAGGATCAACCGCGCGTTCAGCGCGTCGCTTTCTGCTTTGTTCAGCCCGTCATGGGTTTCCAGAAGCTCGGCATAGAAGTCATCAACGGTTTCAATGTTTGGGTCCATGTTCAGAGGCATGAGTCATTCCTTTCCGATGGCTCGGCGCAGCGCTGCGCGAACCGAATTCGTGTCAAAACCACCCCATCGGGCAGCGACATGCTGGTCTGGGCGGATCAGATACACAGCTTCAGGCGCTGCCCCCAGGTAGCGATCAACCAGCGCAGGGTGTGCGCATTCACTGCTCAGCGCCAGCGTTGTGACCGGGATGCCGTCCAATTCCAGATCATCCGGAGTATCGACATTGATGGTCATCAAGGTGAAGCCATCCCCCAGTTGGTCCAGCAAAAACCCGTGGTCCAATGGGGCGTCAGGGCAGGTAGAGCCCGGTCGCGTCCGCGCAGGGCCATCCAGCATATCCACGCCATTCAGCGGCGAACCGTCATAGGTGCACGGCACAGACAGGCGGCCCGAGTTGACCAGCGGGCGTGCGAAATCATGATGCTCGCTCAGGTCCAGAACCGCGTCACGGAAGATGCGGCTGGTTTCAGATTTAGGCGTGATGAAATCGGTTGAACGTGACGAATTCATAATGTTCTCGTCTGCACCAAAGATGCGTTCCACGTCATAGCTGTCCAGCAGGGTTTCGGGGGCTTTGCCCTCCATCACCAGTTTCAGTTTCCAGATCAGGTTATCAGTATCCTGGAGGCCGCTGTTTGCGCCACGGGCGCCAAATGGGCTGACCTGATGCGCGGCGTCCCCTGCAAACAGAATGCGGTTATGGCGGAATTTCTCCATCCGGCGGCATTGGAACGTGTAGATGCTGACCCATTCCAGATCGAAACTCACGTCCTCGCCCAGCATTGCCTTTAGTCGGGGGATGACATTCTCGGGCTTTTTCTCTTCTTCCTTGTCGATGTCCCAGCCCAGTTGCAGGTCAATGCGCCAAACACCATCGGGCTGTTTGTGCAGCAGGGCTGACTGGCCCTTGTTGAACGGCGGATCAAACCAGAACCAGCGTTCAGTGGGGAAATCGGCATCCATGATCACATCCGCAATCAAGAAGTTGTCCTCGAACACGCGGCCGATGAAATCCAGTCCCAGCATGGCGCGGACGGGGCTGCCCGCGCCGTCACAGGCAATGAGCCAGTCAGCCTCCAGCCGGTACTCGCCTTCGGGGGTGTCGATCAGCAGGGTGGCATGGTCTCCCTTGTCCTCGACGGACAGGAGCTTGTTTTTCCCGCGAATTTCAATGGGTGCGCCTGCCTCTTGTAGCTCGCGGACGCGGTTCACCAGATATTCTTCGAAGTAGTATTGTTGAAGGTTGATAAAGGCGGGACGCTTGTGTCCATCCTCGGGCAGCAGATCAAAGTCATAGACCTTGCGATCACCAAAAAACACCTTGCCAGTATTCCAGACAACGCCTTTGTCCACCATCGGTTGACCACAGCCCAAACGGTCCAGAATTTCCAGCGGGCGTTTGGCGAAACAGATCGCGCGACTGCCAAAGCTGACCTTATCGTTGTCATCAATGATGATGGCCTCGATGCCTTGTTGGGCCAGATCAATCGCTGCCGCCAGACCGATGGGTCCCGCGCCAACGATGACAACCTTGCGGCGGACCGGGCTGAGCGCATCCTGGTCGGCATGGCGCGCATAGGGGTAGAGGGGGATTTCAAAAATCTTGTTCATGTTACTCCTCCCAGAGACAACAAGGGATCGTTCACGGCCAGTAGGCCGCGTTGAATTAGGTCGATTTCGGGCAAGAAGACCCTGCCCGGATTTTGGTTAACCTTGCAAAGCGGCCCACATGTCCAGATCGCGCTGGGCGGTCCAGATGCGCGGGGTGTCGATCCCGCGCGCCTCGTCATAAGCACGGGCGACGTTGAAGGGCAGGCAGTGTTCATAGATTGCGTAATCGGCGAACTTGGGGTCGCATTCCTCGCGGCAGGCATCCCAGGCCTCTTTCAAGGTGCCATTGCGTGCGGCGACCTTGGCAATCGGGCGGTAGGTGCTTTCGACAAAATCACGGGTGTTTTCGATGGCGGCGTTCACCATTTCTTTGCCGACCAGCGCATCGCCACGTCCCGGCGCAATCGCGTCCACGTCATAGGCCTTGATCTTGTCCAGAGTGTTACCCCAATCACCAAAATGCCCGTCACCGCAATAGCAGGCCGAGTGGTATTCCACGATGTCTCCGGTGAACATCACATTCTGGTCGGGTACGTAGATCACGGAATCTCCTGCCGTATGTGCCCGACCGATCTGGCGGATGTCCACGCGGCGGTTGCCCAGATACACGGTCATCGAGTCGCTGAACGTCGTGGTCGGAAACGTCAGGCCAGGGATGGATTCATGCCCTTCGAACAGGCGCGGGAAACGTTGGAATTCGCTGTCCCAGTCCTCTTGCCCGCGTTCCACGACCATTGCGCGGGCGGCGTCGGACATGATCACCTGCTGCGCACCGAACGCGCTGGCGCCCAGAACACGCACGGCGTGATAGTGGGTCAGAACCACATGGGTGATCGGCTTGTCGGTGACGCTGCGCACGCATTCAATCACCTTGTTTGCCAGGCGCGGGGTAGCCTGGGCCTCGACGATCATCACACTGTCGTCGCCGATAATCACGCCCGAGTTCGGGTCGCCCTCGGCGGTGAATGCGTACAGGCCCTCACCGACCTCGGTGAAGCTGATTGTCTTTTCGGTCATGTCGCCTTGGGATGCGAAAGCTTTTGCCATTTTTGTCGTTCCTTATTTTGCGGGCCATGCCACGGCGGGCAGGATTGTTCCGGTGCAGTCGCCAAACCCGATGGTGAACCCATCCCCGTGCGCATTGCCGCGTAGGGTCAGGGTGTCGCCGTCTTCGATAAAGCTGCGCGTTTCGCCAGTCTCCAGCGTGAAGGGCTCACGCCCTGCCCAGCTCATTTCCATAAGCGAGCCATATTCGCCCTTTTCCGGCCCCGAGATCGTGCCAGACCCCAGCAGGTCACCTGTGTTCATCGCGCAGCCGCCAATCGCATGGTGGCACAGCTGTTCGGCGGCGGAATAATACATGCGGTTATAGTTGGTCTTGGCAACCACCGAGGCTTTTTCTGCCCCTTCGGGCTGCATCAGCACCTCGAGTTCGATGTCATACAACCCGTCCTTGGTACCATCCAGATAGGGCAGCAGCTCTTTTTCTCGTTCGGGCGTCGGGGCGCGGAACTCTTCCAGCGCGGCGGATGTCACGATCCAAGGTGAAATCGACGTGCCAAAGGCCTTGCCTTGGAACGGGCCCAAAGGTTGGTACTCCCACCCTTGGATATCGCGCGCCGACCAGTCGTTCAGCAGCACATAGCCAAAGATCATATCGTCGGCCTGATCAACGGTGATCGGCTGGCCGAACTCCGACCCAGAGCCAACGACAGCCCCCATTTCCAGCTCAATATCCAGACGCATGGTCGGACCGAACGACGGCATTTCCGCATCCGGAGCCTTGCACTGACCGTTAGGGCGATGGATCGGCGTGTCCGAGATCACCACAGACGAGGCGCGGCCATTATACCCGATCGGGATGTGCAGCCAGTTGGCCGGCAGATCCGGCGACCCACGCAGGATCGCCCCCATATTCGCGGCGTGCTGACGGCCCGCGTAAAAATCGGTGTATTCCGACACCAGGAACGGCATCAGCATCGCGGCCTCGGCTTGCGGCACCAACATTGCCTCGGCCACAGCCTGGTCCGCACTCCCTTCGGCCAGAATCGCCACCAGACGTGTCCGCAATGCGGCCCACAGCTCGGCGCCTTCTTCCATGACCTCGTTCCAGAACGGTACGTCGAACAGCGGCAGATCCGACAATTCCAGCAGCCCAGCCTCTTCGGCCGCGCGGCAGTCCAGGATCATGTCGCCGATGGCAACTCCGCAACGTGGATCCAGCGTTGCGGTTTCAAAAACGCCATACGGAAGGTTATTCAATGGGAAGGGGCAATCGGCAGAGTTGGCCGAAGCGACCCAGGATGTCATCAGGGGCATAGTGCGTCCTTTGTTGCGGTGCTGAGCATTCGCCCAGTCTTTCATTTTGCCAGAAATACTCCGGGGTGAATTGGCCCCGTGGGGCCAAGAGGGGCTGGCCCCTTACTTCTTACCCGGTGTGCCGTCGAATTTCTTTTCTAGGTCAGTCCAGCAGTCGATGTAATCATCTTGCAACGGTGCCTCATTCGCTGCGAACTCGGTCAAATGCTGCGGGAATCGGGTTTCGAACATAAAGGACATAGTGTTTTCCAGCTTCTCTGGTCCCAAGTTGGAATTCGACGCGCCTTCAAACGCGTTCTTGTCCGGCCCATGCGGCAGCATCATGTTGTGCAGGCTCATGCCGCCAGGGATGAACCCCTGCGGTTTGGCGTCATACTGACCGTAGATATTGCCCATCAGCTCGGACATGATGTTCTTGTGATACCACGGCGGGCGGAATGTGTTCTCGGCTACCATCCAGCGTTCGCGGAATAGCACGAAATCAATATTCGCGGTGCCAGGTTGGCCCGAGGGCGCCGTCAGCACGGTAAAGATTGACGGATCCGGGTGATCGAACAGAATGGCGCCGACCGGGCAATAGGTGCGCAGGTCGTATTTGTAGGGCGCGTAGTTCCCGTGCCAGGCCACCACATCCAGCGGGGACTGGCCGATCTGGGTTTCGTGGAATTGACCGCACCATTTGATCGTCACTTTCGAGGGCACTTCCTTGTCCTCGAATGCGGCCACGGGGGCCTTGAAATCGCGCGGGTTGGCCATGCAGTTTGCACCGATCGGGCCTCGGCCCGGCAGCTCGAACTTCTGACCGTAGTTTTCGCAGACAAAGCCACGGCAGGGCCCTTCCAGAACTTCGACCTTGTAGACCAGGCCGCGCGGAATGATCGCGATTTCCTTGGGTTCCAGGTCGATGATGCCCAATTCGGTAAAAAACCGCAGGCGGCCTTCTTGGGGGACGACCAGCAATTCGCTGTCTGCCGAAAAGAAGTATTCGTCCACCATGGATTCGGTCACTAGATACACGTGGGTGGCCATGCCAACCTGCGTGTTCACGTCACCAGCGGTGGTCATGGTGCGCATCCCGGTCAGCCAATTCAGATGCTCGCCGGTATGCGGCACCGGATCCCAACGATACTGGCCCAAGCTGGTCACATCCGGGTCCACACAGGGCGCGGATTTCCACAAGGGCAGATCAATCTTGGTATAGCGATGCGAGTGCTTCACGCTGGGGCGGATGCGATAGCACCAGGTGCGCTCGGGCGGGTTCGCGGTGAAGGCTGTTCCCGACAGCTGTTCGCCATACAGTCCGTAGTCGCATTTCTGTGGGCTGTTCATCCCTTGTGGCAGGGCGCCGGGCAGGGCCTCGGTTTCAAAGTCATTTCCGAAACCGGGCATATATCCCGGCGTCGTCCCCGTGCCCGACGGAGCCTGAACAATGGGGTTTGGCTTGGGTTGGGTATGCTGATTCATCGCGCGTCCTCCAGTACTCGTTGCGGGGTTAATGGTTGATTTTGTAACTAACAACTGATGGAGTAGGTCTTATGGAAAATAATGATGAATTTCCGCTACAGCAATTTCTACCGTATCTGCTGAATCAAGCCGCCGAGGAGAGCAGTCTTGAGTTCCAGCAGATATACAAGAATCGATATGGGATGCTGCGGACGGAATGGCGTGTGCTGTTCCACCTGGGCATTTATGGCCGGATGACTGCAAAAGAAATCGGCCAGCGGTCCAAAATGCACAAAACCAAGATCAGCCGTGCGGTGCAGCGTTTGGCGCAGCGCAGGTTCCTGACGCGGAATCAGGACGAACAGGATCGCCGGTTAGAACACCTGGAGCTGACAAGCGCCGGTCAGGCCGCTTATCGCGACCTGCGAGCCGTTGCGGAGAAATACGATGTCAAACTGGCATCCGCCCTGACCGTTGATGAAAACCGGGTGCTAAGGCAGGCGCTGATGAAGCTGGCCCGAATGGAGTGAACCGGATCAGAAGTTGATCTCGACATCGGGCAGGTTCAGCGCCTTCATCAGATCCCGCAGCTCTTGTCGCGCTGCAACATTCGAGATGTTCAGCTGCTTTACACCGATGTCGCGCAGGTCCAGTAGCGTCAGGCCGCGGGGGAAAAGCTCGCGGAAAATCACGCGCTCGTGGAACCCCGGAGAGACGCGAAACCCGATACGCTTGGCCAAAGCGTCCAGCGCCTTTTCCATCTTTTCCTTGTTGACCATGTTCTGGGCGCCCAGGCGATTCCGCAGGACGATCCAGTCAATTGGCTTGAGTCCCGCCTGTGCCCGCAATTGCCGCGCGTTCCAAACCATTTCCGAATAGACCGAAGGCCCGAGAATCTTGCTGCCGTCCGTGTCTACATGCGCCAACAGATCGAAATCCACAAAGCTGTCGTTGAGGGGGGTAACCAGCGTGTCGGCCAAGGAATGCGCGACTTGGCTGAGCCGTGTGTGTGACCCCGGACAGTCAATCAGAATGAAATCGTTTTCAGGCTCGACCGCTGCAATCGCTTTGGACAGGCGGTGATCATAGGGGTTTTCCCCCGGTTGAAGCTGCGACTGATCAATCTGCGGCAGGTCGTGATACGTGGGGCTGGGCAGTTCCACGTCGGATTGTTCAAGAAACTTTTGACGGTTATCAACGTACCGCGCAAAGGTCTTTTGACGTAAATCCAAATCCAGAACCGCGACGCGCTTTCCCATCCGGGCCAGCGCCGTGGCGACATGCATCGATACGGTGGACTTACCTGCGCCACCCTTTTCATTCCCGACGACAATGATATGCGCCATTGCACCCCTATCCCGCTATAAGTTGCCTTGTGCCTGCCATGCGCCCACAGGATATTGTGGGTCACATCGTTTTTCAAAGCTTTGTTGCCTGTTTGGAAGCCTTCATTGGCATCTGTTGCAGGAATTTGGAAGAGAGAAGAGCAAGATCGTCCAGATATGCAGCGTTGGCGGGGAATGAACTGGGGTCCAAAAAAGAAAACCCCGCCAAAGGCGGGGCATTCCGAATAAATACTGTGGTGTGTGCTTAGAAGCCCAGACCAGCGTATTTGTTTTTGAACTTCGACACACGGCCGCCAGCGTCCAGCAGGCGCGAGGTGCCGCCGGTCCAGGCAGGGTGTACCGAGGGGTCGATGTCCAGCGCCAGGGTTTCGCCTTCGGCGCCCCAAGTGGAGCGCATGGTAACGGTGGAGCCGTCGGTCATCTTCACTTCGATGAAGTGATAATCGGGGTGGATACCTTCTTTCATCGGTCCGTTCCTTATGCTTCGGCGCCAGCTTTGGGCTTGTAGTTGGTGACTTCTGCGATACGTGCGGATTTACCACGACGTGTGCGCAGATAGTACAGTTTGGCACGACGAACGCGGCCACGGCGAACAACAGTGATGTTGTCGATGTTGGTCGAGAACAGCGGGAACACACGCTCCACACCTTCGCCAAACGAAATTTTGCGAACAGTGAACGAGCCGGCGATACCGTTGCCGTTTTTACGGCTGATGCAGACACCTTCGTAGTCCTGCACACGGGTACGCGAGCCTTCGGTCACTTTGTAGCCGACGCGAATGGTGTCGCCAGCTTTGAAGTCGGGGATGGTTTTCCCCAGAGCGGCAACTTGTTCCGCCTCGAGTTGTGCGATCAGATCCATCGCGATTCTCCTAATTATGCTTGTGGTTTAATCCACAAAGGTCTGTTGCGTCCTCAGAGCTCTTGTCCTTCGACCGGGTCCGCATTCCGCGCCCGACAGAGTTCAGGTCGTCTTTACTTGGGGTGCTTTGGTCTTTGCGATCATCCGGTTGTGATACACGCAGAAGGAGGCGCGCCAGATCCGAATACAAATAGCCAAAGCGTCCGAGTCGGTTTCCCGGTCGAACTTGACGGGCTTGTATGGAAGAATTCCCAACAAGGCAAGGGCAACGCGCGCTATTTGCGCTTTGATTTCTCGTAGGCGGCCCACATGTCTGGGCGGCGCTGGCGCGTGATCTCTTCGGCGGTCTGTTGGCGCCACTTGGCGATCTTGCCGTGGTGGCCTGACATCAGGATCTCGGGGATGCAGAGGCCGTTCCATTCTGCGGGGCGGGTATATTGGGGGTGTTCCAGCAGGCCGTGGGAATGGCTTTCGTCCTCGATGCTGTCGGCGTTGCCCAAAACCGAGGGCAGCAGTCGCACCGTGGCGTCGATCATGGCCTGTGCCGCGATTTCACCGCCGGTCAGAACAAAATCCCCTAACGAGACTTCTTGGATGTTGTAGTGATCCAGTACGCGTTGATCCACGCCTTCGAACCGACCACAAAGCAGGGTGATCCCGTCGCATTGTGACCAGTCTCGCGCCATTTGCTGATCGAAGCGGCGGCCGCGCGGAGACAGGTACACCAGCGGCCAGTTGCCCGTCGCGTTTTGCATGGCATGTTCGATGGCGTTGCCCAAAACATCTGGGCGCAGCACCATGCCAGCGCCACCGCCCGCTGGCGTATCATCAACATTCCGGTGCCGCCCCACGCCAAATTCACGCAGATCGGTGGTTTCCATCTGCCATTTGCCGTCCTTGAGCGCCTTGCCTGTGAGACTTTCGCCCAACACGCCGGGAAAGGCCTGAGGAAACAGGGTGATGATATGCGCAGACCAGACGTTAGCCAGAACCGGAGGCTCGCTCATCAGGTCTTGCGGTTTTGCGCTGAGCCGTATGGATTTGCGGCCGTGGGATTTTGGGGCGTCTGTCATGGCGCGGTCTTATCCGGTTCCGGGGTGTTGCGCCAAGGGAGATTTTCCAAACCAGGCCGACCGGTCACTGGGTTTTCAGCATGGCGTCCTTCAGGCGGCGCAGCTCGCCTTTGGATTTGCCAGAATGGTTGAGCTCGAAAAATGCCTCTTCCAGGGCGCGGCTTTGGCCGGTATTGGCGCGGGCGGCGGCGGGCAGGTCGCTGCGCAGGGCGGCGGGGACGTGAGCCAGCTTCATGATGATCGCGGCGGTGCCATGTCGATCATCTGCATAGTCCTCGAGCGCAAAGACATGGGTCTGATAGGGGGCGAGTGCCCTGGCGATGCGTTGGGATTCTTCCTTCAGATCAATGAGGCCGGGAAATTGAGCGCGGAACTCCTCAAAGGTGTCGCGCAGATGAATAGAGCGCAGCAGGTGCCCATAGACCGACCTGATCCAAGGCTCGCGTTCGCGGGTGGTCAAGACAAACTCGATTTGTGCATTGGGGCCAAAGCGGCGGCGCACTTCGTGGATCACCTCTTGGCACAGGGTGATCGTGATCGGGGCATAGTCTGTCACCAACCGTCCGCGCCAGTCCCGGTGGCCGGGCATCACACCTGAAAACGTTTCACGCGAGAGAACGATCGTGTCGGAATCGGGAATCGTATTCAGAAATTTGCGAAAGGACAGGCGAAACCGAATACGTCGGTGCCAAAACGGGCGTTGGGCATAGATCCGCGCCCGTGCCCCTGCGTTCTTGAAATCATTTTGACCGTAATAGGTGAAATACGGCGCCAGCGGTTTGCGCAGCCGTGCAAGGTGTTTTTGCAGCGTTGTCGTGCCGGTTTTGTGAAACCCAGCATGCACAATGATCCGCGTCATTCCGAGAACAGGCCCTCGGGGGGATCGGCAATCACGCGGCCTGCGGACAGGTCCACAGTAGGAACCGCCGCGCGAGTAAAGGGCAGAAGCACAGACGCCTTTAACCCCGGCCCATGGATTTCCAGCAGATCGCCCGCGCCGTGGTTCATCACGGATTTCACTTTGCCCAGTTTCGTGCCGCCAGTGTCGAACACCTCCAGGCCGATCAGGTCGGTGTGATAAAACTCATCATCCGGTAACGATGGCAGGCGTGACCGCGGCACATAGAGGTTAACACCCTTCAGCGCGTCCGCCTCGTCCTTGGTCGCGACCGAGGACAGACGTACGGAGAGGCCGTTCTTGATGGGTTGGATGATCCCAACTTCAAAGCTGCGGCTACCGTCTTCGGTAAGCAACGGGTTGTAGTCTTCGATCGCTTCGGGGTTGGCGGTGAAACTTTTCAGGCGCACCTCGCCACGGACGCCAAAAGCGCCCGAGATGGTGGCAACACAAATCAGATCGTCAGACTCGTTCATGCGGGGATGTCCTTTGTCGTTCATGTTTGGTGATACCTTGTTGCAGAGGGCGGGGCAATTCGACTGTTGCTGTGGGGCGCAGCAAATCCTTGCAATGCAAAAGGGCACCGCCATAGCAGTGCCCTTTGTGTGGCAACAGGAGGTCGCA
>Ga0209379_10002802_pt1 | contig 10366 bp, 6 predicted proteins | sample tdDd001_FD_187124 | JGI IMG/M metagenome (GOLD analysis project Ga0209379, IMG submission 187124) | Marine sediment microbial communities from the Atlantic coast under amendment with organic carbon and nitrate - tdDd00.1 (SPAdes)... | ecosystem: Environmental > Aquatic > Marine > Coastal >...
TGGCTTGGAACGTACCGATCATACCCATAACCGTACCCAGTAGACCTAGAAGTGGTGCTACAGAAGCGAACAGTTTGATTGAGCTGATAAAGCGTTCAATGCTCGGTGCGTTACGTAGGATGATCTCATCCAGTTTAGCTTCAAGATCTTCAAGGTTGTCACCTTTGTGCTCTTGGTAAGCTTGGATAACTTCACCCAGTGGGTTGCCAGGAATAACCGTGTCTGATTTCGCTTGCTTACGCATTTTGCCACCGATAACCAATAGGCGTAGGTAACAAGCGAGCGCAATCAATGCACCGACAGCACCCATAGCTAGGATGACGTAACCAACGATGCCACCTTGGTCAATACGCTCCTGAACGGTAGGACTTTGTACAAGTAGAGACAGAATCACACCACGAGATGGGTCGATAAATAGTGGTTCGTAAGTGCCGTCTGCAGCTTCAAATCCGCCAACTAGGCGAGTGATGTTTTTGCGAGGCTGACGTGATAGCTCTTCAAACTTACCAGTTTGCGGCACGTAAGTTACGTATTTGCCATCTGCGATTGCGTTGAACTCACCCACTAGCGTGACATCTCGAACCGCTTCTTTACCTTCTCCATATACAACAGTTGCAGGTGCTGTTGTTGTCTCACCTGAAACCACTACTTGTTGTAGGATTGTGTGCCAGAATGCTTCAAGTTCTTGCGTAGAAGGCAGTTCTTTACTCTCTGCTAGTTTTGAAAGTAATGCGTCACGCTCTGGGAATTGAACTGCATTTTGTGAAGCAGCGAATAGCCCTTTAAACTCACCCGCGTATTGACGAACGACACCAAACATTTCGCCTAAAGTGCCTGAACGTACACGTAGTGTTTCAGTCAGCTCGGTAAGTTGCTTGTCGTTTTCGTCGAACGTAGCTTTCAGTTCATCGCCGAGTGCTTGTTGTGCGGCTAACTCATTACGGGCTTGCTGAAGCAGTGCAGCTTGCTTGTCACGGTTGTTTCTGAACTCGGCTTCGCGAGCTTTGTTCTCTTTTGATTCAACGATGCTTTCTGACTTTACGTTTTTCAGAAGCTCAGATAAGTTCTTCGGTGCCTCAGCGTGTGCACCAGAAATCATGAATAAGCTCGCTAGTAAACCAGCGGCTAGAGTTTTGAATCCTTTCATTTCTTATTCCTCTCCAGCAAATACAGGCAGTTTGATCAGCGCTGGTGGCGCTTGCTTCTTAGCGATACGAAGGCCTTGCTGTACAGCAATACGGTAGCTTTCAGGTAGTGATTCCCATTGGCGGGTTTGTTGATTCCACATGCCTGTTTCGCCGCCATCCGGAGATTGGAACAGAAGCGCAGTACGACCAATACGTAGGAAGTCGTAAGTCACGGTCTCACCGTTGCGCTCTAGGCTAGCTTTGTAAGATTCAATTGAGCGAGAGAAGCCTTCTTCGATTTGATACGCTTCCATCACCTTACGGAATTTTTCTGATGTTGTTACGTCTGCACGATCCATAAGGTCACGCAGTTCATTGACACGCTTGGTGCGCTCTTCTTTTTGGAAAGGAAGGTCGAGAGTCACGAATTCATCTAGTGCGTCGATCATCTTCAGTGTTAGGGGTACAACCTCTGTGGCTGTTTGGTCAATCTGAGCAATCTGGTTATTAAGTGAATCCAGTTCGCCTTGTTGCGATTGAACCATTCGATTGATCTGCTCATTGTAGACTTTCATGCTGTCTACCTGACGCAATAAGCCTTTGTATTCCGCGAGCATACCTTCCGTGCTTTCGGCATAGGTGTCGATCTTTTGTTGTGAAACTTCTGAGGACTTGTTTGCTTTTGCTTGTGTTGAAACAACTGCTCCTGAGTTTGCTGCTACAGAGCTACTACTGATAGTAAGCAATGCTGCAGCTATGGCACTAAGGCCAAATTCCTTAAATTTCATGTTGCATCCTTGTCAGTGTTTAAGTCAGTCGAAAAGGGCGCGGAAAACCCGCGCCAAATTTTTTATAAGAAGTCGTATGATGCTTCGATGTATAGTTGGCGACCGATTGGGTCGTCATAGCCACTTGCATAGAACGGAGACGTATCATTTAGAGGATCTTTAGGTGGTACTTTGTCGAATAGGTTGATAGCACCCAAAGTCACACGGCCATTCTCGTTGAACTGGTAAGTGGTTGTAAGGTTCCAAGTTGTCATACTTGCAATTTCTGCGTCATATCCAGCAGCTTTTGCTGCGTCACAGTCATCAAAGTAGTAACGGTTAGCATAGCTAGAACACATGCGGTCACGGTACTTACCAAATACATTCATGCTTACATCTTGGTAAGCCCAACCCAAGTTTAGGGTTGCTGTGTACTCTGGCATAAAGTCAGTTTCGTCGATTACTGGCTCTGCATCGTTTTCTTGGTATTCCGCGATAAGGATCTTGGTTAGAGCGACGCGAGAACTAAATGAACCATACTCATTAGTATCGTAAGCGTATGTAACAGCGATATCGATACCTGAACGTTCTTCAAATGATTGGTTCACCGGGCCGTAAGATACTGATTTAATTGTGCCGTCTGGATTACGAACCACTTCAGTGCCAGGGTACTTACCTGGATCATTAATTACGTCTTGGTAGCTTGGCGCTGTTACAACATCTTCCATTTTGATGTGGTACCAGTCTACAGTTAGACCCAAGTCGTCAACTGGCTCCCATGCAAGACCCAAGTTAATGTTGGTACTTGTTTCTTCTTCTAGCTCAGAATTTGGACCGTTTTCAGTATCAAAATATTGAGTATCACACTCAGGATACTTATCTTTGTCCTGAGGACCGCTACCACCTGCTGCTTCACACAGTACAGGATCGAAACCTGAACCAAAACCACGAGTAACTTCACCGAATAGACGCTTCAGGTCTGGCGCTCGGAAACCAAGACCATAGCTACCACGAAGCAATAATGTATCTGTTGGGCGATACGCTAGTGCCACTTTTGGAGTGAAAGCGCCACCAGTTGCAGAGTCATCGAAGTAGTGGTCATAACGACCTGCTACAGTCATTTCTAGATCTTCGATAATAGGGATCAGAGCTTCGACACCTAGGCCGACTTGATCACGCTCACCGCCACCAGCAGAACCACCTAAGCCAGAGAAACCACCAGCAGCCGTAGTAGCATCAATGCTTTCTTGGTAATCCGTGCGGTTCCACTCACCGTATACAGCGAAACCAGACATACCCGCAGGTAAGTCAATTAAATCGCCAGAAAGTGAACCATTTAGAGAGTAAAGCTTTGAGTAGGCTTCTTTGGTTGACGTACCACTGTATTTGTTCACAGCCTCTTGTGAAATTGGGCCTAGTAGGTCTACTTCACCGTTTTGTACGGCTTCATCAAGAGTTTTGTAGATAGCCGGGTTATCAGTTTCTACAGATTGCTCTGAGTAACCTGCATAAACGTCCCAATCATAAGTATCCGCTAGTAGACCATTTAGACCGAACGTCAGACCGAAAGAATCAGCTTCTGTGTTACTTTCACGAGGCCCAAACTCAACCATACGACGAGTATATTCACCAGCACCACGGAAGTGTGTATCGTCAACAACAACATTGTATGGGTTTGGTTCGAATTCAGATTCCGTAGATTTATAACCAAAGCGCGCTTCGGCCATAGCGGTTACATCATCGTTTACGTCCATTTCGCCACGGACTAGCAAATCAATTTGTTTGTTCTCAGGCTTTAGCGTCCGGTATGCAGAACGGTTGAAACCACACTTACCATCAGCACGGTCTACCCCTGCTTCGCCTACTACTTCTTTACATGATGAACCTACGTCGGCCGGAGTTAGATGAGTTCCATCTTTGCCATAAAAGTTTGAACCGTAGCTTGAGTAACCGCTTAGTTGTGAGCGACTTGAGTTATCGTCACCGGCCCAGTCTCTGTCAGACTGTTTCAGCATCTCGTTGCCAGCAAATTGGCCTACGAATAGAATTCTTTTGTCATCGAAGTCTTTACCTGCAACAACATCTAGACGACCATTTTGGTAACCACCGTCAGTGGCATCACCCGCGCGAACTTTAACTGAAACACCATCAAAGTCTTTTTTCAGGATGAAGTTAACAACACCACCGATTGCGTCAGAACCGTAGATTGCAGAACCTGAGTCAGTCATGACCTCGACTCGTTCGATAGCTGCTACAGGGATCTGACCAATGTCTTGGAAGTTTGAAGTGCCGTTCTCTGCTAATGGATATTGAGGTAAGCGACGACCGTCAATCAAAATCAACGTACGAGAAGCTCCAAGACCACGTAGGTTTACCGATTGAGCTGCAGGAGTGAAAGAGAATGAGTTTGTTTGCGCCATCACACCGCCGGTGTTTTGAGTCAAACTGTTTAAAACGTCCTGAGCGCTATTGAAACCTTTCGATTCAATGTCTTTGCTGCTTATTACAGTTACTGGAGATGGGCCTTCCATATCCGTAGTGGAGATTCGTGAACCTGTTACCTTCATTTTCTGAAGTTGTTCAACTTGCTGCTCTTCTGCCTGCGCTGCTAGAGGTGCCACTGCTGCGGTTCCCAGTGCAAGGCTGATCGCAACAGATAAAGCGGTTGTGTTTTTATACATCCTTGTTGCTCCGATTATTATTATTTCCTATGTCTGGCCACATAACGACCAATTGTGACGTTAATATTTCGTTAACGCTAATGGCATGTATACCTGAGATGAAAAAAGGAAGTCAAACCAGTGGTAAAGGGAGATAAGTAAATGTAAAAAAGATGTAAAAATCTAAAGGTGACATAAATCACAGAATATTTTCCTGTGAGATCTTTATAAAACGAGATCAAATTTTAATAAAACACCGTATTTTGTGTTTCTTGTAAACAGTAATGTCTTATGTTGTCTATGGTTTTTAAGTGGGCTTTGAATGCTAAAAACTAGAGGATATGTAGCATATTATTCTTATGCACTCATTTTATGGAATGGGCTACATGTTAACTCGATCGCAATGGGTGGTATCAAATTATGATACCCATTGTAATAAAAGGGCTCATTGATATTTTGACGTCAAATTAACCTTTGGTTTAAGTGTCTTAATAGTCACTGTTAGTGCATGTTTATGTAAGGTTTTCACTCTAAAGTGCCTAGATTGATATGCTGTATGAATGACTTTTGTGGTTTTTTATATTTTTTTACAAAAACATTTTCATTTTTCGACATTGAAGGAAGTTTGTCATGTTTTGGGCTCAAACACTTGAAGCGCGCGGAGTTTCAAGATAAATATGACGCTGAAATTGTTGCAGTAGTGGAAAAAACTAGTTATTGAAACTCAGGGAGTGCGTTTTAATAGCTTCAGTTGCTACGTTATCGAATTGCACCATTTTGGGCCGGAAACCTCCTCCCCGAACCCGCCTAACAATGGACAGTAGACATGGAGTAAGTTGTATATGCTGTCGTATTTTTTACGCCGATTAGCATTAGTGATTCCAACATTCTTGGGAATTACTATTCTAATTTTTGCTATCACTCGATTTGTACCCGGTGGCCCAGTTGAGCGAATGCTGTCTCAAATGCAGTCGCAGGGAGACGGTGCCGCGGCTATGACCTCTGCGGGGGGTAATACTGCACTTTCAGAGGATCAAATCGCTGAGCTGAATGCTTTTTACGGTCTAGATAAGCCTGTAACAGAGGCTTATATCGATTGGTTAAGCCGATTATTGGTTTTAGACTTCGGTGAATCAACCCGTTACTACGAACCTGTTTCAGATATGATCGCTGAGCGCCTGCCAGTCTCACTATTTTATGGTGGAATGACGTTTTTTATTAGTTACTTCATTTCAATTCCGCTCGGTTACTACAAAGCGTTGAAGCATGGTTCCGTGTTTGATTCCGCTTCTTCCATTCTTATCTTCGTTGGCTATGCCTTACCTGGCTATGTAGTTGGTGTTTTGCTGATTACGTTGTTCAGTTATCACCTAGAGTGGTTCCCAATGGGAGGCTTTGTCGGGGACGACTTTGACGACTATGAAACCTTCTTTGAGCGTGCTAAAGACATTATGTGGCATGCGGTGCTGCCTCTTATTTGTTACTTGATTGGTGATTTTGCAACGCTAACCATGACGATGAAGAATAACCTGATGGAAAACCTGTCGTCAGATTACATTCGTACTGCGATTGCCAAGGGCTTACCGTTTAAGAAAGCGGTACGCAAACACGCACTACGCAATAGCTTGATACCTATCGCTTCTCACTTTGGTAACTCGTTATTGTTCTTTATGACCGGGGCATTCTTGATTGAAGTTATTTTCAATATCGATGGTATCGGATTGCTTGGTTATGAATCGATTATGGAGCGTGACTACCCAGTAGTAATGGGAATTGTCGCTATCAACGCGATGCTGCTTCTGATAGGTAACATCATCTCTGATATTTGTGTTGCTTTAGTCGACCCTCGTGTGAAGTTTGGAGCGTAATATGATTAAAGTTAGCCCATTAACTCAAAAGAAAATCCGCCACTTTAAAGATATAAAACGTGGTTACTGGTCATTTCTTATTTTATCGACCATGTTGGTTCTATCGCTGTTTGCGGAGTTGTTGATCAACAGCAAAGCACTGGTAGTAAAGTACGATGGTAGTTACTACTTCCCTGTTGTGAGCGATGTACGTTTGGGAAGTGACTTTGGACAAGCGTCCTCTAGCGAAGCGGACTACCGAGAACTACAGAAAGTATTTGTCGCGGAAGGCAGTGATAACTTCGTTATTCTACCTATCGTACCTTGGAACCCATATGAGCAAGACTTCAGTGGTGATTTTCCTCCAACGGCGCCAAGTGCTGAAGACAAACACTATTTGGGTACCGATGTTATCGGCCGTGATATTTTAGCTCGACTAGTATATGGCTTCCGTACCGCAATGGGTTTCGCGCTACTAACGATGGCTATTTCTTATGCTATCGGTACCGCGGTTGGCTGTGCGATGGGTTTCTGGGGCGGAAAGTTTGACCTATTTGTTCAGCGTCTAATTGAAGTTTGGTCAATGGTGCCATTCCTGTATGTCATCATGATCTTAGTATCGATTGTTCAGCCTACCTTTACCTTATTCGTCGCCATCAACGTCCTATTTGGCTGGATGGGGATGACTTGGTACATGCGAACCATGACTTATAAAGAGTCTGCGCGTGAATACGTAATGGCGGCTCGTGCATTGGGGGCTTCAACTGGCCGTATACTGTTTAACCACATTCTGCCAAACACCATGGTAATGATTGTGACGCTTGCACCATTTACTATCGCAGCAAACATTACCGCGCTAACGGCTCTGGACTACCTCGGCCTTGGCTTGATGCCACCAACTCCAAGTTGGGGCGAGCTGTTGCAACAAGGTAAGTCGAATTTAGACTCGCCATGGATTGTTTCATCAGTTGTGGCTTCGATTGTACTGGTATTGGTCATGGTGACCTTTATTGGTGAAGCGATTCGAGCGGCGTTCGACCCGAAAAAATTCACACGCTATGTTTAAGCAAGCATTGTGAGCAAAACATAAAAAAGGGAAGTTTTATGAATAAATTATTTTTAGCGTCTACGCTGAGCGCCCTGAGTTTTGGTGCGATGTCAGAGACGCTTCCGACTGACTTAAACTGGCATACAAATTGGGATGCACCATTATATGCGTCTGAACAAGCGCAATTTGGTGGCACTTATCGTACCTTCATGTCTAGTTTCCCCCAGACACTTCGCAGTGTTGGCCCCGATTCTAACTCCGGGCTACGCGGATGGTTTGCCGATGATGCACCAAACTTAGTTCGAAAGCACCCAAACACGCTAGAGTGGATTCCTGACCTAGCTAATGAGTGGGCATTCGATGACGATAACAAGACTATCTATTTCAAGCTAAATCCAAAAGCTCAATGGTCTGATGGCAAGCCGGTTACTGCTGATGATTTTGTCTTCATGCTTAAGTTCTACCGCTCTAAAGACATCGTTGCACCATGGTATAACGAGTACTACACCAATGTGATCGCTGATGTCATCAAATACGATGACCACACTTTGGCTTTCGTTTCTGGCTCAGAGAAAAACCAAGAAGATCTGCTGTATACGCTTGGCTCTTTGACCCCCAGACCTGCGCATTTTTATGCCAATCCATCGAAAGATGAAAATGGCGACGGCATCGATGATAACTTTGTTCGCAAATATAACTTTAAGAGTGAGCCAACGACGTTTGCTTACTACCTAGATAAAGTCAAAAAAGGCAAAAGTGTTACTTTTAAGCACGTCGGAGAGGATTGGTGGGGTTACTCAAATCCATACTATAAGAATCGCTACAATGTAGAAAAAGTGCGCTTTACCGTGATCCGAGATGCAGATATCGCGATGAAGCACTTTGAAAAAGGCAAGCTTGATTCTTTTGGTTTAGTTAGGCCGATCCTTTGGCATGACAAGACCAAAACTGCGCCATACGAGAAAGGTTATATCACTAAATTCTGGGGTTACAATCAATACCCAGAAGGGGCTGGCGGCTTATGGCTGAATACCGCTAACCCAATGCTAAGCGACTTAAATGTGCGAAAAGGCGTCGCTTTGGCGAGTGATTTTGATGGCATGATCGAAAAACTCACTCGTGGGGATTATGTTCGTAAACCGAATGCCTTAGGCGTAGGGCGCGGTGATTATGATTTGAAAGATGCGGTACCGCCAAAGTTTGAGCCTGAAAAAGCAGTGGAGTACTTTAAGGCGGCGGGATTTGACCAAATTGCTGAGGACGGCATCCGTGTCAACGATAAAGGTCAGCGCTTAAGCTTTGCCATCACGTATAGCTTTGCGGGTCATACACCACGAATGTCATTCCTTAAGGAACAAGCCAAGTTAGCCGGGCTTGAGTACACATTGAACTTGGTGGATGGTTCATCGGCGTTTAAATACATCTTAGAGAAGAAGCACGAGGTGGCATTCTTAACGATGGGAACAGCAGAAGTTCCGGCATACTGGGAGTATTTCCATTCAGTAAATGCGAACAAACCGCAAACTAACAGCCATGCTAATTACAGTTCTCCAGAATTAGATGCACTTATTATGGATTTCAAACATGAGTTTGATATCGATAAAAAGCGCGCAATTTCTCGTCAAATCCAAACCATTATCAATGACGCTGCCGTGATTGTTCCTGGATATATGGTGCCATATACCCGTGAAGGTCATTGGCGTTGGATGAAGTACCCTGAGCAACCAATGACGAAACGAACAGCGATGCTTTTCCCTAATTCATTCTCTCCGGGTCTTGGTGTGTTCTGGATCGACAAAGATATTAAGAAACAAACTGAAAAGGCGATGAAGTCGGGTAAAACTTTTGAGCCGAGTGTGGTTGTTGACGACACTTATAAGCTGTAAGGATGTGTTATGGAAAACGATGTAATCCTAAGTATTAAAGATCTAGAAGTAGAGTTCACGACCGACGATGGCCCGGTAAAGGTACTTCATGGTGTTAACTTTGATGTTCGTGCGGGTCGTACGCTTGGTTTGGTAGGTGAGTCGGGCAGTGGTAAGAGTGTTACCTCAATGTCCATCATGGGTCTGTTACCTAAGCCTTACGGTAATATCATTAATGGTGAGATTAACTATCGTGGCACTAATCTCGTGACGCTCCCAGCAGAAGAGATGTACGCCATGCGTGGTGACCGTATTTCGATCATTTTCCAAGATCCGATGACGGCACTGAACCCAGTGCATTCTATCGGTCGCCAGCTTTGTGAAGTGCTAGAACTGCATCGCCCAGAATTAGGGAAAAAAGAGCGGGAAGCTTATGCCATTGAAATGCTGGCGAAAGTTAAAATTCCAATGCCAGAAAAGCGCTTGAACGAGTACCCACATAACTTATCAGGTGGTATGCGTCAGCGTGTGATGATTGCGATGGCGTTGGCATGTAAGCCTGACATTTTGATTTGTGATGAACCAACTACCGCACTGGATGTAACCGTTCAAGCGTCTATCCTTGACTTAATGAATGAGCTTCAAGAAGAGACGGGCATGGCGATGATCTTCATTACCCACGATCTTGGTGTGGTTGCCGAAGTGTGTGATGACGTGGCGGTGATGTACGGTGGTCGTATTGTCGAAAAAGCGGAGATTTTTGAGCTATTTGATAATCCACAACACCCTTACACAGAGCGCTTGATGGGGTTGATGCCTAGTTTGGATAATGAACCAAAACAGATGATCGACATTAAGCCAATTGATGCCAGCATGTTTGCTAGCTAACAGGTGCAAAGTGAGCACGTCATAAAAGAGGATGTTATGGCTAAAGAAGTATTAAGAATTGAAGATCTTAAGCAGCACTTTGTATCTGGTAAAGGGCTGTTTAAGAAAGGCTACACCATTAAAGCGGTTGATGGTGTGTCATTATCAGTAGGCGAGGGGGAAAC
>Ga0209379_10002805_pt1 | contig 10361 bp, 24 predicted proteins | sample tdDd001_FD_187124 | JGI IMG/M metagenome (GOLD analysis project Ga0209379, IMG submission 187124) | Marine sediment microbial communities from the Atlantic coast under amendment with organic carbon and nitrate - tdDd00.1 (SPAdes)... | ecosystem: Environmental > Aquatic > Marine > Coastal >...
TCTCAGGCTGCGGCTTTACATTTATCCATATAGCCACAGCAACAAGGCATACAACCATGAGCATTAGTAGATATAATCCTTCCATGGCTCTTAATCTCCAAGGTTCAATTGAGCCAGCTTGTCAACTGGCTTCATGGTTTATGTTTTACTTATCTTTGAGCAAGTCACCTGAGCATCGCCAATAAAAATCTCCGTTTTCATCTTTACTAATAAGCTCTTGCTCCATTGGCTCACCACCCATAACGCTAACTAGTCGCTCCAAGTCCTTAACCCGCAAATGGTTAGCTTTAGTGCTTGCGCTGATTTGGCTGGCTAGTTGCTTCTTCATGCTTTCCATTTCTGCATGAGCAGATTCAAGCAGCTCAATTACACCTATCGTGCAACTACCCTCACGACCTTGGCCATCCTCTCCAATTACCTCAAACTCATCAGGAAGCGATCCATCATCTTCTTTTAGGTCATCAAGTGAAATTGCCCCTTCATAGCAAAACCAAGATACGTTATCGCCAAACTTGTTTTTCATGTCGCTCATCTCTATCCCCTTACCCTAGCATCCAATTTCAACATCAGTTGACTCGCACCCACACTTCGGACACTTCATTTCAGAAGTATCAATATCGAAACCATCCTTTTCAACGAGCAATTCACCACACTCACTGCATGTAACTTTAATCATTGCTCATCCCCTTACCCTTCTAATCAATTACTGTTTTATTAACTTGCTAACTAGCCTTCCGTTACCGTATAACCTCGCTCTTCAACCCAGCCTTTGATTTCATCAAAACTCATGGACTCAAGAAGGAGCTCAAAACCCATTTCTGAAACTACATCATCGGAATCAACATCTTTTAACTCAACATAAAGTTCCCGATTAAAATCAACGCTAATCTCTCCGATTTCCCTTGCGCTTAATGTCACATCTTTCTTACTCATCACTTACTCTCTTATCTGTATGTTTAATTTAATCGCGGCAACTTAACCGCATCGGCATAAGAGAAAACACGCTCTTTTGCCAGTTTATAAATGTCTTTGTAATTCATTCCTGATTCCATTCCCTGCTTAATGGCATTCTTAGCAACATGCTCAGCAGCAGAAAGGAAGCTTAAATCCATACAATCCAACATATCCCGAAGGTTTTTCTTATCCGCCTTCGCGCCCTTGTGTTGCTGTGTGAGCTCAAGGGCTGCGTATTCCATCTTGGTTATGTTCATGTAGTACATACTGGCAGACCTTGAACCTTGCTCAGTGGCATAACTCACAAACTCTTTAACTACATCAGTGAATGACTTGCGCGTTTCTTTAATCTGCAATCTTGCCTGTTTCCACTCAAGATCACCATTACGTTTTAGGAGCTCCTTTTCCATAGCATTGAATGCATCGATAAACTTTATCTTCCACTCGAACACCTTCTTTCCGGAAAGCTCCATAGCAAGCATTGTAAATCCATCACGAGTCATTACATAGCAAGGCAAATCTTTGTTCTGATCTGACTTATATGAGGACAGCGAATAATTTCGCTCTCCAAACGACCTGTCCATTGAGATTATTTTTCGAATCTTAACAAGTAAGTCACGGTGACCCTTATCGAATTTATCGGCCACATTCTTTGATGTAACCATTGGTACGCCGTTTACTTTTATTAACGCTATATTCACTTCTCACCACCCGTCATATCAACAAATCTAATATCCCTCCTCCTTGCAACCTTTCTTATGAATTTCATTTCCTCTAACTTCTCTTCCAATTCATTAATCTCACTTGTAAGCCTACCGTTTGCGAACTCACGAATGCTAAAGCTTGATGTGCCGCACTTTGATGCGTATTGATTGTAAGTATGCCTATCAATCAGATCGGCGATTGCTGAAATATTTACCAGGGACGGATATTCGCTTTTTATTATCTTAACTTCAGCGAATGAGCCTTTGTTTTCTATTTCTAAAACAGCGTCCGTTCTTGAGTTGCTGTGAAGCGAGTTGTATACATTGAATTCCATAGTCACCACCCCTTAGTCGATATGTAAACTATACACCTCCTATGGTATGAAATGCAAGAATTACTTTTCCTATATCTCAAACAAAAAGGCCGCTAGGAAATTCCAACTAGCGGCCTCTTCTCCACACATTTTCAAATGGCTCCGGCTCCCTACCGGCGCAAGTGGTAACAGTGCCTCACGGCATCGGTGCGCATGTAGCGGTAACTCACGCTATATACTGATTTGGCTCACCTCCTTCCGAAGGCTTCCATTCCTCTTGGTAACTAATATCTAGTTTAGTTGGTATAATGTCATGGCCAAAGATTGTTTGGTAATTAGAGAGGTTTCACTTATGCAGCAACATAAATTCAGCCAGTCCAGCCTAAATAAGCTTGCTCAGTGTGACGATGATTTGCAACGTGTCGCACACATGGCCCTGAAGTACTCAAAATATGATTTCGGCATTAGTGAAGGGATTCGAACTATTGAGCGCCAAAAGGAAATGATTGATCACGGAAAGTCTCAGACAATGAATAGCCGGCACTTGCCTAACGATTACGGTGTTAGTGAGGCTATCGACATCAAGATTTATCGCAATGGCCAAATTACGTGGGATCCAAAGTACTTCCGTAAAGTTGCCGGTGCATTCTTCAAAGCAGCCTTTGAGCTTGGTATCCCTATTGAGTGGGGCGGTCATTGGGAGAGCTTGTTTGATGGCCCTCACTTTCAACTGTCTAAGAAGGTGTGATTATGGACTGGCTAAAGAAACTTGCAGGTTATGCGCCTGATATAGTAGGGGCTATTGTTAGCGGTGGAGCAACGCTTCCAGCAACCGCCATCCGTATAGCATCAAAAGAACTTCTTGGCTACGAGACGGATGACCAGAACGTACTAGCAAAGGCCGTTGAGGCAGCAACTCCAGATGAGATGCTTAAGCTAAATCAAGCCAACAACAACTTTGTAATAAGAAAACTTGAGCTGCAAAACGAGGAAATGGCAAGCGCTAGGAAGTCATACGCAACAAACCATAAACAGGCCGACGATATAGCTAAAAGTGTAATGCGATTTAATGTTATATACGTTGTCTTGGTTGCGCTCGCTCAAATCGCCGCAATAACTCTTACCGAGCTCCCAGATGCTGCAGTGGTTGTTATAGGAAATGTCTGTGGATGGATAATTAAAGGGCTTCTTGATGAGCGAATACAGGTTTGTGGCTTTTATTTCGGTTCGAGTATTGGAAGTAAGACAAAAGACAAATAAACAAAAGGCCTCGATATGAGGCCTTGTTTTTAACCAGCAATCAACCATGGTCCGATCGTAAATACACCATAAAATATTAAAGCGCACGCAACATACCCAACAACCTCTTTTGCGTTGGGCCAATCACGCCCCTAACGGCTTGCGTTTTTACCTTTACCCTGCAATAATCATTAACATAAGTTTTCATTGATATTCCTTACTCTATCTCCAAACCCTAGCCTATTAGCCCAGACCGATCATCTGGGCTTCTTTTTATCTTCCGCAAACAAATGCAATGTGAGCATTTGTAATCATCTCGAAACCGTTAGGTGTGTATCTGTCAATCATCACACACCCGCCAAGCGACCCACGAAAAGTGACAGACCAAAAAGGCTTTTTATCTATACCGACAGATAGTGAATAACTTACAAACTCCAACCCTCCCTCGATCATGTTAGTCAAGTATCGCTGCACCTCTCGGTACTTGTAGTCTTCGCTTAGTTCTTTTTCTTCTACTGTTTGCTCAATCATCGCAACACCCCTTCAAGCTTAGCCGCAACAGCTTCGATGTGGTTGTGGATTGCATCTAGATCCAACACCGACTGATTAGAAAGCTCATGCTTAATTGCGCCACGTACAAGCATGTCAAACTTTGGATAATGCCCGATGAAAGAAGATTTAACGGTACCAACCTTCTCAGGCGCAACACCTTCACCAGCCTCAACCACTGATAACGAGTAAAGCGTAAATTGATGCTTATCGCTTGTTACTTTGTATTCTTCTGTTTCAAAAATCATTCTCTATCTCTCCGTTGTTTGTGTGCTGTTATTATCTTGTATTAACTTCAACTTGTCCTTTCGGTTATTCCTCCGTTTGACGCTTTAACCTCGAATATTCCGAGTCTTCTGGATAAGTAAGCAGCAACCCTTTCTCCACCGCCCAATGAGAGTGCTTATCCATCATGAACAGAAATCGACTCTTCTGCATATCTCTGGTTAGCTCTCTAAGGCCTTTATCGGTTGCACCTAGCCAATGGCTCACAAACATTGCGTGAGCGTCATCAGGTTCCACTTGGCGCGTGTGAATGACCTTTCCGTGCTGGTTCTTTACTTCTATCCTCGCTCCGTTGTTATTCATCCACTCTGCAGTCTGAGGAATCCAGAACCCCCACCATAGCGCATTCATTGATTTTGTCCTGGTGGCTTTGGTAACTGTTGTCACCTTTGCCTCTCCACCAGCCTCAACTATCTGGTCAATCTCCTGACCAAGCCTTCCAACCTCTTCGGCTATGTTAAATTGGTTTATGATCTGCTCAAGCGCCATTATTTCATGCTCTCCCTGTGGGTTATTTACACTGTAACAAGATCGTTAATTTCTTTTATCAGATCATCGAATTTGTATTCTGATGGTTTTGGTTTCTTGCGCAGCTTGTCTTGAGTTGTGATCACGGTTGATACGCCTTTATATCCACCATCAAGTCGATATGCCAAATCAACAACCCCAAGAGTTGTTCCATCTTTGAAGTTAACTCTTATTGGCCCTTTTATTATCTCAATGATTACCGTTTCCTCTTGATTGCCTGTAGAACCGGAAAGAACATAAACCTCTTCTCCAGCTTCAAATAATTTTGCGCTCATTCTCTATCCCCTATATGACAATCTAAAAAATACCCATCGGAACAAATTGAACCTTGTGATTAAAGAAATCCCCATCACCGCTAGCGTGAACCTCCCAACAATGACCGCTATCAACCTCCTGAATCTCTGCATACGTGCCATCTTCATACGTGACTACATAATCATCTGTTAAATCATTGTTCAGAAAATCACACATAGTCTCGTTATTGTCAGAGTGAGACTCTTCAGTTGACCAGTAGTAAAATTCATTATCTGTTATCATCACTTACTCCACTATCTAGTTTATTTAAAATAATGCTTCTTGATCTTTAGGGTGTTTACGGGCCTTCGGCTTTCCGTACGAGAACGGCTTTCCGCCAACCTTTTTAGGCTTCTTGAACTTATACTTACCGTCGTGATGCTGTGCCCAAATCATACCGGCATGACACAGGCTATCGAAATACGGGTCTTTAAGGTTCCCTTTTTTGAAATGCTCAACTCCTTTTTTTGCCGCAGTCAGTGCTGCTGATGGGTTGCAGCCATCGGACTTTAGGTAATCAAGAATCTGATCGTGAATCATTTGCTCTATCTTGTTCATCATCTCTCTCCAGTGTTTAGTGGTTATTTACCAGCCATTCCGAGTATTGTCTTTCTCTGGCGGTTTGGCTGTTTTCGTATCTGATCTATCTTGTCTTGCAGTGGGTTTGCATTGGTACTTGTTATGGATTGCACCGGCGCGTCATGCTGTCGACCATGCTCATTGCAGTAATCAAGTAACCACTGGTTGGCGACATTTCTACCCTGTTTTAAGTAAACCTCTCGATACTCATTACAGGCCAGCTTCCGAGCTTCGAATGCTAGCCTTGATAGCTGTCTCCCCCAACCAATCACGATCACCTGTTTTGTAAAACTCTGGATAGGTCAATTGCTCTTCTGACCATTCGTGAAATTTAATGCTCATTGACATCACCAAGATCTGGAAGTCCATGATCTGCGCGGAATTTATTCATGCCATCAACAAGAGATTTCATTTGTCCTTTCGATTCTTTCTTGTGATTCTCGATTTCAGCAATTCCAGGCAAGCTGCTTGGTAACAATTCGATAGGCGTTCGTTCGAATGTTTCATAAAGACTAATAAACTCCTTCCTCTTCCACTGCATTTCACTTTCAAGGCTCATGCACAGTGAGCGCCAGCCGCCCATATTCTTTACCGCAGCAAGAGCTTGCTTATCTTCAAGCTCAAGATTGCTATATGCACCACCGCGACGAATTGCGTTTTCCACCTGCAGCCATGCTAGAGCGGCTTTATCCTCAGCGCTTTGCTCGTTAGCTGACAGTTGACGAACAATATCTGCAGGCTTAGGGAAGAATGTGCCGTGTTTAGGATCAACTAGATGCTTACTGAATGCTGCAGCAACATCATCAATTGGGTATGACTGCAGTGCGCCGAAGTAGATCTGCAGTAATGGCTTGGTTACTTCCTTGCCATAAGTCTCGCCCGCACCAACCATTAAAGTTTTAAATTGGTTCTTATCTTGCTCGTTCATTACCAGTCGCCTTCTAGGTTATTAAGGTTTTTCTGCGTTACTCGTGATAACCCAGATTGTTGAGCATTCCCCAGCCCGTTACCTCCCTTGTCCTGAGCTCGCTTAAGCCATGCATTGATAAACCGCTTGATGCCCGATGCTGTCTTACGGTTTTGAGTGTTAGCGTCACACCATCCGATCATCGCTCGGAGCTCTGCAGAAATATCGACTGCAGGATACAACTGAATGTATTTATCAATGTCTGATTGAGTTACACCATGCTCACCAGAGTTAAGCGGAATGAACATCACTGCAGGCTCTGTTACTGCAGGCGTGCTAGCTTTTGGCTTCGCCTTCTTTTTGCCTTTGTTCAAATATGCTTCGAGAGCTCGGTTTAGTATCCAACTTCCCGATCGGTCGTCATCCTTGCCTGCAGCAATGGCAGATTTCCACAGCTCGTTATCCAACATTACGTTTGTTCTACAAAGCCCCACTATATCTACTCCCGTGTAATTATTGTGTAGTTGGTACATACATTATACACACCCAGAATTAAAATAAAAGGGAAGGTGATCACTTCCCTATCTTTGCTTTCTCAAATATCAATGACTGCTCAAAGTGCAATAGCTTCGACTCGAGCCGCCTTATCTCATCACTGGCGGCTATCTTGTCGCTTGTCTCTTTGCTGTATATGAGTTTGTTTTTCTGGTTCGTTATCTTCTTATTAGTCTTTGCTATGTACTTTCTTAGTGTTAATGGGCTAGGCATTTTTCATTAAGTCACTCTTCATGAATAAAATCCAATGCGTGTCAGCACTTTTACCAGCCCGTTTATGCCCTATCATTGGCTTGTAATTGCAGCAATCCAACACCTTGCTTACCGGTATTTGCGTCTCATTCCACTTAAAGACCAAAACGCCATCAGTTTCAAGCACGCGAAAGCACTCAGCAAACATATCGGTTAAATATTCAGACCAATATTTTTCTCCCTTTGGTAATCGACCGTACTTAAGCACCTGCCACCCAGAATCGCCGCCAGTATCAAAGTGTGGCGGATCCAAAACAACAATTTTAAATTTATCGTCTGGCCAATGCATCTTTGTGAAATCACCGATAACATCAGGCTTAACCACCAACTGACGACCATCACAAAGGGTGGTGTCAAGCTCTCGCTTGTCTTGAAAAACCGTCAATGGGTTATTCCCGTCAAACCAAAACATTTTTGATCCGCAACATGCATCCAGAGCCTTTTTCATCATTACTTTCCTTTAGGTAATAGTTCATCTAAGACCTTAGCAAGCTTAAAGCAAGCCAAGCATTTTGTTTGTTTTTGCAAATTCGCCATATATTCTTACCGCCGCATCATCGTAGGCTTTCGCTGCATCTTTTATGTCATCGTAAACACCTAGATAAACACGCTTCTTATTATCTTTAATCTGGGCGTGCCATTTCCCGCAAGACTTGTTCCAAGTCACCCCTTTGTAACCGCTGGTGTTAGCCTTATTAATCCCAGTATTGGCATTATTCTGACTCTGATTGCAAGGCCTTAGGTTTTCTATAGCGTTGTTTTCCGGGTTGCCATCAATATGATCTATGTAGTTCGGATCCTCACCTGTAGACAACCAGTAAACAATTCTATGGTATGTATTTTGATACTTTCCATGAAGGACAATATCGTAACCATCACTATGCTTTGTTAAGGACATCTTTTTACCGTCATTTCTAACTAAAACACCGTCAACAAGTGATAAGCTATCAACGGCATAGGACATACTCATTCGCCCACTTCTCATAAAGTTTCCTTTTAACAATAAGGTCAATTAAGACCTTGTCCTTGAAATACCAAAGGGTCATTTAATTTAAAAGAATGGATGGTTTAGTATCAGGCCATATTTTAGATGTTCGCACATCAGTCCGCTTTCGCTTTCAAGGACACCAAGCTCTGTTTATCGCGTCTTAACGTCAAACGATCCATTCCAGATAAATTGTCTTGTTTGGTCTCCGGTCAACTCCGGCAGTATGGGCGGATAGCTACTGTAGGCTAAGGTGTGAACTCAGTGAAGAGGCTTAGAAGGGATTTATGCCTGCCGCAGGAGGTTAGTTGTTATCCTGCTTTGTGCGTTTAAGTCTTCGCTAGACTGCTGCCAGTAACCAAAAGGCCATCTAACAGGCATAAAAAAGGGCTTAGGTAGTAACAACCCCGTTTGAAAGAGGGGCACAACCTGACAGACCAAAGCCCACCGAGATTGCTACTAACTAAACCCTCTGTCATTGTTTTCTAAGCGGTCTTTCAACTCCGCTGCACCAAAAGGTACGTATGTATTATATCAACTCCTTGATCATGTTTTCAATGTATAACGTAAAAATTATGCGTATATTCATCACCAGTTTCCTCCTTACCGTCTTGGCAGTGTGTGACAGCACTCCCATAATCCATTTTTTGCGAGTAATAAGCCTCTCCAGACTCGACCTCGATAATCTCAATCATGTAGCTAATCACTAAACCACTCCTTTGTTACTTAGCTCAACTATCCGCTCACGCCAGTAGTTAATCCATTCCGGCGATGGCGCCATAGCCTCAGCTGTCTGCTTGATAGTCATGCCAGAGCTCAACATGTCGGATACACGCTTGATTTTGTGGTTGTGAGCATCGAGCTTGTCACGTAGTTCCTGGCAATCTTCGTAAACAACCCATCCGTCCTTTGTGCTTTTCTCGTATGACTTGGGTTCGCGTTCTTTTAATACGCCGGACTGCTTTGCTATTTCATGCTTGAGTGCCTGCGTATCAACACCTAGGCACTTTAATGTATCTGACTTACTGCTTATTACCCCTGATATTTCGGATGAGCTGACGCGCTTCTTTGATGTCTTCCTGAGTACTGCGATTTCACTTATGCAGCATCTGGCTATCGATGCTAGGGCGTTTTGGGCTGCGTAATCAATCATTAGAACACCATGTCTTTTCTGAAGTACGGTTTACGTTCGATCACACCTCGAGATTTTAGCTCTTTTAGTTTGTAGCTAATACTCCAGTATGTTCGGCCCATAGCTTCTGCTATCTGGGAAATTGTCATATCACCCATTATGCCGATTAGTTTATTTTCTTCAGTGGTTGTCCACATAGTTATCCTTATTAGGCGCGTTAACGCCTCTGGTTATTTGGCTTCAGCTCTTAATCTATATTGAGTTATTGCTATAGTTCGTTCAAATGTTATAAGCCATTCCATTTTTTGGAATGATTTCGCTGCGTTTATAGCTAACCTAGAGTAGGTAATAGCATTTTCTAGCTGTTCTTTTGTATTGCATGACCAGATCACATCAATTACTTTTCCTTTTAGGTCACTCATCTCTCACTCCTAATAAACATCACTTAAAACAATATCGACACATCAATTAAAATGGGAATGTTTCGCCGCACTTGTCGCACATGTACGGATCTTTATTGTCATCAGTCTTAACTCTACCTATAAGAATTCCGCCATTACATGCTGCACACCTAAACCCTGCGAAATCATCCTTTACAACCTCTACTGGCTCCTGCGAGATATCAGTATCACTCCACATTTCAGGAGTTATTACCGCCGGTGAATATGTGGTTGGTTTAATTACTTTTCCAGTGTCGGCGCATTTCATCACAAGGATTTCTCCGTTCTCAACAAGCTCTGCGTTAGGGTATCGACGCTTTGCCGTCTCAAGCTCTGAGCTGGATGACCAAAGAACTTGCTTGCTCATATTGCTCCTGTGAACCTCCGCGAGCGCTGCTTCGACGTTTACGCCGCGCTCGCGTAGCTGTTGGCAGGTGATATAAATAGTGTCGATGGCCTCTTTTATGATGCAATCTGAACCTTTATCAAAATCTATATCAAAACTAAGCTCTTCAACCTCATCGCTAATTAGTTTGTACATTGAATTAAGATCGTGATTAACTGGCTTTTTTGTTAGCCCATACAGCTCGTTAAACTCATCAAACATTTTATTTAAACTCATCATCTTACCCCTTTAATGCTTC
>Ga0209379_10002806_pt1 | contig 10360 bp, 7 predicted proteins | sample tdDd001_FD_187124 | JGI IMG/M metagenome (GOLD analysis project Ga0209379, IMG submission 187124) | Marine sediment microbial communities from the Atlantic coast under amendment with organic carbon and nitrate - tdDd00.1 (SPAdes)... | ecosystem: Environmental > Aquatic > Marine > Coastal >...
TGTACAACGACTTAAGACATAACCAGTTTATGTTCGCCTATCTACAATTCAACCTACGCTACTTTAATATTGTCTGTGTCGATCAAATGGCAAATGCCCTGTTTTAACTAAGATAACGGTTGGCTCATCAACAAATGGATGGTGCTGACTCATATGCGGACTACGTATCCAAGTATGTGCAGGGTAACTACCGTATTCATCTTTAAATTCGCCTGATAAAACCAGAATTTCTTCGCCACCAAAATGCCTGTGAGGTTGGAAGACTTCGTTCGCTGGCCACTTAACCAAAGCAACATGTTCGTGTTCAAACTCATGTAATGGCATAACTTGCAAACCACCAATACCAGCACGCCATGGCGTTTCATTAATATTAATTCGTAGGCTTAAACTATCATTTTTATCAAACTGATTGAGTTTGACAAAAATAGTGCAACCAGGATCACTAAAAGGTGTATGCGCACTACCCGGTGGATTTCGAATGTAAGTACCCGCACCATAATCCCCAGTTTCATCAGAAAATGTTCCATCTAAAACAAAGATCTCCTCACCCATAGGGTGAGGATGTCGGCTAAAGCTTGAACCCGGTTCATATTTCACAATACTGGTGACATGACCGCCATCTTGATCCGCTCTTGCAAGCGGTTTTCGATAAACGCCGGGCTGTGGACTAACAATCCACTCGGCTGCATTGGTATTTATCACCACGCGTTGTTCAAAGTCTAAATTTAACATACTTAATTCCTACCGGCGATCACTCCACCGTCAACATCCCAAATTGCACCTGTTACCCAACTTGCATCATCAGATAATAAAAATGCAATCGTTTTTGCTACTTCATCCGCTTGTCCTACTCGACCTATCGGATGAAAGCCATCAAAGCCAGCCAAGGCTTCATCAACCTCTTCCGGCGCAATAAAGGCTTCATATATCGGCGTTTTTACCACTGCTGGTGATACCGCATTAACACGAATACCATGATCAGCTAGCTCCATTGCCATATGTTGCGTTAGCGCGTGTAAACCTGCTTTTGCCATAGAATAAGCAGAAGATGGTGTCGCCTTAATCGCTTGTTTTGCCCACATAGAGCCAATATTAACTATGCTACCTTGCTGTTGCGCTATCATTTTAGTAGCAACTGCTTGTGAAATAGCAAATATCGCTTTGTTTAAGCTCATATAAATTTCATAATCTTGCTCAGTATGTTCAATAAAAGCTTTAGGATTAAAATAACCTGCGGCATTCACTAAATAGCCTATATTGTTTTCACTTTGATTAATATATTCAACAACCTTAGCGACGCCGCTTGCAGTATATAAATCAGCCTGAATAATGCTTACTTCACCAAGTAATTGATTTTGTGCCTTAACGAGCTTTTCATTATTGCTACCAACAATAACAACAGCAATATCATGTTCGAGCAAAAGCTTTGCCGTTTCGAATCCCATGCCGCTAGAGCCACCAATAATAAGTGCGGTATTTGTCGTATTAAATTTCATTATATTCACCTTTGAATTACATAATCACGGTAAACATTTTAGGTATTTGCCAGTGACGTGAACACTAGGCACATTTAGGTAAGATAAGTACTTATTGGTACATATTTTTGAAATGATTAGAAAAAATATTTTGATTTATTTTTAGTTCGAAATAATAAAGACCAAGAAAACAAAGATATTGCCCAAAAAGAGTACACAATCAAAATAAATTTTGACCAAAAAAAAGCGTTTATCTGAAATCAGATAAACGCATAAAAACACATAAAATACTTAGGGAAATAAAAGCCTCTCGCATAGTAAGAGCACGTTCGTTGTAGATAGTTCAAATTTATTTAAAATAATTTAACTTTCTTTTTTGCAATGCCATAAATACTTAAAAAATATCTTTATTACATCGGCACGACAAAGGTAAACGGTGTTACATTGCCTTGTATTATTGCACCAGGTGTTAACCCCACCTGTCCAACACTACAACCTTGCCCTATGGCTAACCCGGTACATGTAGCGTTTGTATCAAAAAAGGCACCAAATCCCATTGTTTGTTCAGCTGTTGCTGCTGGAAACTGTCCTATCATTTGACCACCGGAATCAGGATTTATAATTAATGTAAATTGTCCATCCCCTAATTGTGTGAAAGAAACGCTGTTTCCGCCTGGTTGTGTCGATGCCGCAATAACAGGTGATACTCCTCTACCACTATAGGTAAACTCCATGGTAAAAGTACCAGTACTATTAGGATTATAATCACTATTACTATTTTCCTGATAAGTACCTGTTAGGGTGCACACAGTCACAGTATTTAACACACAGTCACCCAAGGTATATCTCACTTGGCCGATACCTGAACCCAGTGTTGTTTCACCTAAACCTTCTAGGGTTAGCAAGCCTGCAGTGGTTAATGAGGTGGCACGAATAAACGTTTGCAGCGCCTGTACGGTTAACATTACTTGCGCAGTATCACTACCACCATTGCCATCTGAAATTTCATAGGTGAAGCTGTCTTGACCAGAAAATCCTGCATCAGGGGTGTAATCAAAAGCACCATCAACAGCTAAATTTACATTGCCATTTTGCGGCCCCGATACCGCAGTTGTAATAACGGTTAAATTATCTTGTTCAATATCACTGTCATTCGTTAATAACCCAGGAGCTGCAATGGCTAAGTCGGTATCTTGGTTAGTTGTATAATTATCATCTAACGCTGTAGGCGCATCGTTAACAGCATTTAAGGTGATCGCAACCGAAGCTTGCGCGGTATTGTTATTACCATCACTAATTTCATAAACAAAGCCATCACTACCAAAGAAATTAGCGTTAGGTACATAAGTAAAAGCTCCTTGGTCATCAATGGTTAACGTACCATTGTTAACATTGGAGATTAAATTAGGTTGTAGTTGCAAACTGTCGCCATCGTCGTCAAAGTCATTACTTAATACGCCATTACTTGCAAGCACAGTTAAGGTTTGATCTTCATCGGTATTGTAAGCATCATTAACTGCAATAGGCGGTACATTAACATCTCCGACAGCTATATTTACACGCGCTTGATCAGTTAAGCCAAAGGGATCAGAAATTTGATAAACAAAAAAATCACTGCCGACAAAGTCTTGATCTGGCTGGTATGAAAAAGCGCCATCAATATTTAGTGTTAGTGTGCCATTTGCTGTAGATTCAATTGGTGTGGTGTTAACTTCAATGGTATCGCCATCGATATCACTGTCATTACTTAAAACACCCGGCGAAGGGATAGTAAGTAAGACATTTTTTAATGTTGCATAGTCATCGGGTAGAGCTGTTGGAGGATCATTAATACTGTCGATACTAATAGTTGCCATCCCTTGAGCAACACCACCTTGCCCATCTTGCACCTCATAAACAAATCGATCAGTGCCTGAAAAATCAAGTCGAGGCTGATATGTAAAAGTACCATCGATTTCGATTTCAACGTCACCATTTAAAGGAAAATCAATTGGTAACGGCGAAACTGTCAGCAGGTCATTTTCCAAATCATTGTCATTTAACAGTAAATTGCCATTAATGCTTTGATTTTCAGCGGAGGAATAGGTGTCAGCATTAACTTGTGGTGGGGTATTCACCAGCCCCGAAGGTGGCGCAAGTCTAAACTCTGAACTAAATGCACTTTCACCGCTACCATCAACACCGGTGATAATAACAAAATATTTTTGGCTAGCATTTAAACCACTGAAGGTTTGCGGTGCTGAATCTACCGCAAGAATGGCTTGGCCACTAGCTAACTGTCCATAGTTATCTAATGTTACGCCTGATTCGGTGGCCAATAAAACATTGTACTTTAATAAATCATTCTGGTTTTGCCAGTTGAGCTCAATACTCATGCCGTCACTGGTGCGAGTAGCACTGGCTCCTTGAATTCGACGTAGTTGCCAATCAAGCGATACAGTATCAACAAGCATTTGGTTGTTTTGTTGATCAAGCACCCATAATCCAACCGTCAATAGTCCAACGTATACGCCATAATCTGCGGGATTAATATTTGTTTCAGTTTTGGTAAACACACCAGCAGGACAATCATCCCCGGGTTCACATAAGTATTTTAACTGATCACTTTGGTTAAAACTCAAAGCAACCATAGCTAGGCCATCAGGATCTTCAACCTCCACAGAAACTAATATGTTGCCTGTAAACACTTCATTGTCATAGGGTTGAATCAAAGCCCCTGTTGCATTTGCAGCTTGTTGTGCAACAACTTGATTATTACGTGCTGGTGAAAACGTTGGCACAATTTGGTTTTTTGCGATGACAGGTTCAAGTGTAGGAGTTTCCGCAATGCTTGATGAATCATCACTACCACAACCCAATAGCACCATAAAGATTATAATTGTAATGATATTAACGGCTTGTTTTGACAGTTTTTCTCGATAAGCGATTGTTGAACAGTTCATATATGTATTCCGCTTGCTACCAAAATTTCATCAACACCAGATAAGAGTTACAGCATATTCATCTCTTTCCCTGACAAATTTTCTTTTTATTTATTGTTAAAAAAGTATAGATGCGATATTTAAATTCTGCCGCTAATCACTGAATAATAAGTAACTATTATTTAATGATTAACTGATACTACATCAAAAAAAGCTAACCAAATAATTGAAAAATAGCTAAGCTAGCTAACATGAACTTTTTAGCACACTGCTTTTTATCACCAGCCACGCCACATGCCCTTGTAGGTAATTTATTGGGAGATTTTTGCAAAGGAATAGATGCCAACTCACTGCATCCTGAAATAAAATCCGGTTTAGATAATCATCGTTATGTCGATAAATACACAGATCACCATCCTTTAGTAAAAGACGCTCGTAGACTCTTTAGTGATAAACGCCGCCGATTTTCAAGCATAGTATTAGATGTACTTTTTGATCATTACTTAATAAAACATTGGCAAAAATACAGTGAAGTTCCCTTCATTACCTTTAAACAACAAACTTATCAGTTGCTAGAAGCGGCTACTGTTTACATGCCAGAGCATATGGCACAAGTGATGACAAAGGTTGTTTCGCAAGATTGGTTTGAGTCATACCAAACCTTGGATGGGATAGGGTTTGCCTTAGATAGAATTGCATCGCGTATTCGCTTTACTAATCAATTCCAAAATAGTATTGAAGAAATTACTGCTCTAGACAAACAACTTGAGCAAGTGTTTTTAGCATTTTTCCCGCAATTGCTACAGCAGAATAAATGGCAATCAACCTTAGCTAGCAAAGCAAGCAGTTAACATAAGGCGAATAATTGCTTATTCGCCTTTAAATCATGCCAAGATTATTTTTTCAACTTAGCGAACGCATCAGCAAAAGCATTACCCATAGCGGCATTAGCAGGTTCTTTTGCTTTGTTTGCTTTCTGGGGTTTTCCTTTATTATGCGAGCTATGTTTTTGCTGGCCTGATACTGATTTTCCGTTAGATGACTTATGATGTTCTTTCGCTTTACGCGGCTGTTGTGCAGGTGCTTGTTCATCTAAACGCATAGTTAAACTTACCCGCTTACGTTCAACATCGACTTCAAGCACTTTCACCTTAACAATATCACCCGCTTTTACGATTTCGCGAGGATCGCTAACAAACTTATTCGTTAACGATGAAATATGCACTAAGCCATCTTGATGAACACCAACATCAACAAAGGCACCAAAATTTGCGACATTTGAAATAACACCTTCTAACACCATACCAACTTTCAAGTCAGCAACAGTATTAACACCTTCTTGGAAAGTAGCCGTTTTAAATTCAGGACGAGGATCGCGGCCAGGTTTTTCGAGCTCTTTGATAATATCTCGAATGGTAACTTCACCAAAATTTTCATCTGAAATTTCAACAACATCAACTTGTTGCAATATCTCACTGGCGCCCATTAATGATTGAGCATCACTATTGAGTTTGGCAATGATTTGCTCGACAACAGGATAGGTTTCAGGGTGCACGCCTGAATTATCAAGCGGATTTTTACCATCACTAATACGTAAAAAACCTGCGGCCTGTTCAAATGCTTTTGGCCCTAAGCGAGCCACTTTTTTCAGCTCTTTTCTATCGTTAAATCGGCCTTGCTGATCTCGGTATTGCACAATATTTTGTGCCATGGTTTTGTTTAAACCTGAAACCCGCGTTAATAACGGTATCGACGCACTATTTAAGTCAACACCAACGGCATTTACACAATCCTCAACCACATCGTCCAAAGACTTGCTTAACAGGCTTTGGCTAACATCATGCTGATACTGGCCAACACCAATCGCTTTAGGGTCTATTTTTACCAGTTCCGCAAGAGGGTCTTGTAAACGGCGGGCAATGGATACTGCGCCACGTAAAGACACATCTAATTCAGGAAATTCATTGGCAGCAAATTCTGAGGCCGAATAAACAGAAGCGCCAGCTTCGCTGACAATAATTTTATTTGGCTTAGCCTTATCGATAGCTTGAATCACTTCAGCAATTAACTTATCGCTTTCACGTGAAGCCGTGCCATTACCAATAGCGATTAATTCCACTTTATGCTGTTTGCACAAATTAACAATCGTACGAACAGATTTGTCCCAATTGTTTTGTGGAGCATGAGGGAAAATAGTGGCGGTATGAAGTAGTTTACCTGTTGCATCAACAACGGCTAACTTACAGCCGGTACGCAATCCCGGATCTAAGCCTAAGGTACTTTTAGCCCCCGCTGGCGCTGACATTAGCAAGTCTTTTAAGTTACGAGCAAAAACATCGATTGACTCTTTTTCAGCGCGCTCTCTTAGATTGCCCAGTAATTCATTTTCTAAGCTGCTACTTAATTTAACTTTCCAAGCTTGATGCACAACTTTAGTTAAAAATGCCGCTCCGGCTTGTCCACTTAACCTTAAACGATAATGTTCCATAATAATGCTTTCAGCACTAGAAACACTAGATGATTCCTGTTGGGGGTCAACCACAATACTTAGCTGCAATAAACCTTCATTGCGGCCACGAAACATGGCTAAGGCACGATGAGCAGGTACTGATTTTAATAGCTCTGAATGATCAAAGTAATCACGATATTTATTCGCTTCTTGCTCTTTACCTTTTGCTAATTTGCTCGTTAAATGCGCTTGCTTTAACATATGGCGACGAAGCTTTTGCAGTAAGTTTGCATCTTCAGCAAAGCGTTCCATTAAGATGAAACTTGCTCCTTCAAGCACCAATTTTTCATCATCAAAACCATGCTCTTTGTTAATGTAAGCGCTCGCTTCACCTTGTGGTGATAATTGCCAATGTTGAAACAACTTATTGGCTAGTGGTTCAATACCTGCCTGCTTAGCGATTTCACCTTTTGTACGACGTTTTGGTTTAAAAGGTAAATATAAGTCTTCAAGGCGAGTTTTGTTATCAGCATCAAGCAATGCCTGCTTTAACTCAGCGCTTAATTTTCCTTGCTGCTCAATATTGGTCAGTATCACCTGACGACGATCAGCTAAGTCTCTAAGGTAAGTAAGTCGCTGTGCTAGATGGCGTAGATGTGTGTCGTCTAACCCTTGGGTCGCTTCTTTACGATAACGGGCGATAAATGGCACTGTCGCACCTTCATCAAGCAGCGTTATTGCCGCACTGATTTGAGATGATTTTACATTAAGTTCTTTAGCTATTTGCTCAGCAATAGGCATCATTTGGTTTTAGTTCCACAATAAATAACCGTGATCAATTCCTTCCCATTAACTGCAGGTATCTTGCAAGCACATACCTTGTTAACAGGGGACAATAATATATCGCGGAGTTTATCAGCATCGTAGCGTAGATTTAAGCGCTATTTTGTTAATTTGATGACCCTAAGGCAATAAAGTTATGACTTTATAATTGGCTGAATATTATTTGCTTGATGGAAGTTATCAGATGAGCGCGAATCAGTTCTATTTGCCAACAGCGATACCTTATTATTATCTCGACAGCTATGTTGACACGACAATCGAATACCTTGTTGTATTTGCTCCCTTGAAAGCCTTTGTTCATCTGCAGCTGTAATTTTTGCAGTCGCTTCAAGTTTTACAATGCATTTTCCACACAAACCGCCACCACCACATAATGAGGGTAATTCAATATGATGTTCACCAAGCGCATCGAGTATATTGGCTCCTTTAGCAACATTTAGTTGGGCTAAAGATTTATCTTGGTCATTGGTAATTTCAATATTGGTAGTACGACTAAGCACTTGTAAAACATATTGTTTATTGGCGCAGAGCTCTAGCACCCAAATAATACCTGATATGGTTAATAATAAAGTTAGCAGTGAAAAGATAATAATTTGCCAGTTGTTAAAACTTCCTTCGCTGGCATAATCCATAAAGTGCAAAATAAATAGCAAATCAACTAAGCGTTCATAATCGCTACTATGACCAATAAGGCGACCAGATGCCACTTCAACATAAACACTGGTTTGTTGGTCATCGTCAAAATTAATTTGCCATAGCGGTTTTTTCTGTTTGGGTTCATCAGCGATAGGTGGAAACAACTTACTAACTGAGCTTACTTGCCCCGGTCCAAAGTACGAGTTTTGTGCAATTTGTTTTGCTTTATTTTCATCAATAATAAAGCTATTACCGGTATAGGCATCAACTAATTGATAGTGATTTTCAAAGTGTCGATAAAGCCCTTTTTTTAAGGTCACTATATAAGTAGCTTGTCCTAAAATTTCAATTAGGCGTATTTGTTGCGCCTTTGGATAAAGACTTAATACTTGTTGCTCACTTATTAACTTACCACTTTCGATAGTTGAAACGGCAGGCAATAAATTGCGATATTGATTACCACTGGCTTTTTCATGATCCATGATAGAAAAGAAAAATCCGGTCAAAAGCCAAATAAGCACTTGTACGCCAACAATTAGGCCAAGCCATTTATGCAGTGTTTTCATCCACGTCATGATGCCGATCCATTGGAGCGACGTAAAACGCTAAAATATACTAATACCAAGCCCGCTAGCGCTGAAAAAACGCCAATTAACGCGGTAAAAAATAACAAGTTATTGTCTACTTCACTGTCTTGATAATCCATAATGTGAAACTTAAACATCCAATCAAATATCCGCCAAAAGCTGTGACGTTTTGTCACAACTTGACCACTATTTTTTGAGACATATAGAGTTGGACTAGCAAAGTCATCAAAATGAACTTGCCATGCTGGCAATACCCGACGGCTCAATTCATTTGGCGCTTGTTCAGTATCCTCAGTAATTAATTGAACCTCTTTTATTTCACCTTGCCCGCTATAGGTCGACTTTGCTATTGATATCGCTTGCGCTTGAGTTATCGGCGCTAACAACTTACCAGTAGTGGCAGAAAGGCGTTGCGTTTCGCCATGATGATCAAATAAATACACGGCTTGTTTTTGCAACATACTCAGGCTGATATTTTTTGCCTCGGGGTACTGCCTGAGCACTTGCTGAAAAGTGACCTTAACTTGCGAAGCATTAATTGGCGTAGGTGATTGATTTACTAAAGTATCACCATGAATATAATCAATATCCAATATCACCATATAAGCGCCGGAAACCGACCAAATTAAAAACTGCAGCCCTAATAGCAACATCAGCCACTTGTGCAATTTTCGACTTATCCGCAATAATGTCACTTTTATCCCTTGGTTTATTCATTACATAAGGTTATTAATTACATACGTTTTTCAATCGCGTGTTTTCGCCACAAATAGTAAGTTGCTGGCAATACTAACAAGGTTAAAAATACTGCGCTTAGCATACCTCCAACCATAGGTGCGGCGATGCGACTCATCACCTCAGTTCCGGTGCCTGTTCCATATAAAATTGGCAATAAGCCAATAATAATCGCTAACGCCGTCATCATCACTGGACGTACCCTTAAACCAGCACCATGAATGATACTTTGTTGTAAGGATTCTAGCGTTATTTTACTAGCTTGTTGTTGATGCTTGTCATGCATCGTCTGATATGCCTGATTCAAGTACACCAACATTATCACGCCTATCTCTACGGCGACACCAGCCAAAGCAATAAATCCAACACCCGCCGCGACTGAAAAATTATACTGCTGAATATACATCAGCCAAATACTGCCAATCATAGCTAACGGCAAGGTCACCATAATAATTAAAACTTCGGCGATACTACGGAAGTTTAAATACAGCAAAACAATAATAATTGCTAAGGTAACGGGTACAACGTAGCTTAACTTTTCTTTCGCCCGTTGCATATATTCGTACTGACCCGCCCAAGAAACGGAATAACCTGCAGGCAATTTAAGTTTATCTAAAACAACTTGTCTGGCATGTTCAACGTAACGGCCAACATCTACACCTTCAATATCAACAAATGTCCAGCCATTTAACCGAGCATTCTCAGACTTGATGC
>Ga0209379_10002818_pt1 | contig 10332 bp, 5 predicted proteins | sample tdDd001_FD_187124 | JGI IMG/M metagenome (GOLD analysis project Ga0209379, IMG submission 187124) | Marine sediment microbial communities from the Atlantic coast under amendment with organic carbon and nitrate - tdDd00.1 (SPAdes)... | ecosystem: Environmental > Aquatic > Marine > Coastal >...
TTCATTCGGCATCTTTAGGTGAGTTTGAACAGGGAAGGCCAGTGATTGAGGCTTTTAAATTAAAGTATCCCGAGTATAAGATTGTATTGACTTTCTTTTCACCTTCGGGCTATGAGATTCGTAAAAACTATGAGGGTGTGGATTACGTTTTTTATCTGCCAGTAGATACGAAGCGGAATGCTAAGGCGTTTATTCGATTAATAGACCCGAAAATGGTCTTCTTTATTAAATATGAATTCTGGTATCATTATTTAAATCAGCTTAGAAAAAAAGAAATTCCAACTTATATCTTCTCAACGATCTTCCGTCCTAAGCAAATGTTCTTTAAACCTTATGGCGGTTTGTACCGAAAAATTCTGATGGCCTTTACACATTTCTTTGTTCAGAATGAGGAATCAATGAAACTACTTAAAGGTATTGGCTTCGAGAATGTGAGTCTTGCAGGAGATACTCGTTTTGATCGTGTTTATTCTATAGCACAGCAGGCCAAGGTATTGCCTCAGCTTGAAGATTTTGCGAAAAACCGACCTGTGATGATTGCAGGTAGCACCTGGCCAAAGGATGAAGAGAATATCATCAAATATCTGAATAACTCAGAAAATGATTATAAATACATTATTGCTGCTCATGAGGTAGATGAGAATCATATCAAGAATATTGTTAGCGGTATTGAAAAGCCTTACGTGAGATTTACCACTGCCACAAAATCTGAGATTGATGCGGCAGAAGTTTTAGTCGTAGATTGCATCGGCGTCCTTTCTTCGCTATATCGTTATGGCGATATCTCCTATATAGGAGGTGGTTTTGGTCGTGGTATTCACAATACACTTGAAGCGGCTTGTTATGGAATGCCTGTTATTTTTGGACCGAATTACCATAAATTTAAAGAGGCAAAAGATCTTCTTACTTTGGGCGGAGCTCAGACCTATGAAAACTATGAAAAGTTGAAAAATCTGCTCGATTCTTATCACGAAAATGTCGTTTTACGCAGAAAATTGGGAAAATCTTCAAAAACGTACGTTGATAAAATGAGAGGTGCAACCGATAAAATTCTTTCCATAATCAGTTTTCGTTTAAGCTAAGGATACCTTCCTACATGATTTCAGTTCGTTAGTGTAAAAGTCACATCATAATATTATTGTAAATAGGATTTTTGAGGTGGAAATCTCGGAAAGGCTCTATTATCAACAGGTTCAGATCGTATATTAATATCTAGATGTTTTCTTTTTGGGTAACTTTAGAAGTTACGAATAAATGTTATCAATTGCTAATCAAAATATTAACAATTGGTTGTGGATAACTTTAATCTAATTATTTATTTTAGTATTGTTGGTTTAAAAAACGATAGCTAAATTGCATATCAGAAAACAAATGCTGATAAATATCAGCATTTACGTTTTTTATGTAAACTAGATACGAGATAATTCTACAATATACTATTTGATATGACAGTTAAAGACAAGAAACAAGAGCCGATGGTTATGCAACAGACTTTTGACTCAGAAGAAGCTTTTCAAGCTTCTCTGGAGTATTTTAGAGGAGATGAACTAGCTGCACGTGTTTGGTTGAATAAATATGCCTTGAAGGATTCTTTTGGCAACATTTATGAGAAGACACCAAATGATATGCATCGTCGTATTGCAAGTGAGATATCTCGAGTGGAGCAAAAGTATTCGAACCCCTTGTCTGAAGCAGAAATCTTTTCGGTATTAAAAGATTTTAAATATATCGTACCTCAAGGAAGCCCTATGTCTGGTATTGGAAATAAATTCCAGATTGCTTCTTTATCGAACTGTTTTGTGATTGGAAACGATGGTGATTCTGATTCTTATGGTGGAATTATGAAAATTGACCAGGAGCAGGTTCAATTAATGAAGCGTAGAGGTGGTGTAGGTCATGACTTGTCTCATATTCGACCTAAAGGATCTCCTGTTAAAAATTCAGCTTTAACTTCAACTGGTATCGTTCCATTTATGGAGCGTTATTCAAACTCAACTCGTGAGGTTGCTCAGGATGGTCGTCGTGGTGCTCTAATGTTAAGTGTATCTGTTAAACATCCAGACTCGGAAGAGTTTATCGATGCAAAAATGGAACAAGGTAAGGTTACTGGAGCAAATGTTTCTGTTAAAATACTTGATGGATTTATGGAGGCTGTTCTTGCTGGAAAAGAATATACACAGCAATACCCTATTAACTCTAATAATCCAACTTATACAAAAGATGTTGATGCTGGTAAATTGTGGAAAAAAATTGTTCACAATGCATGGAAATCAGCAGAGCCAGGTATCCTATTCTGGGATACTATTGAGAAAGAATCAGTGCCAGACTGTTATGCAGATTTAGGTTACCAAACGGTTTCTACAAACCCTTGTGGAGAGATTCCATTATGTCCTTATGATTCTTGTCGTTTGTTGGCAATCAATCTATATAGTTACGTAGAAAATCCTTTTACACCTGAAGCGCATTTCAACTTCGAATTGTTTAAGAAGCATGTTGGAATGGCTCAGCGTATCATGGATGATATTATTGATCTTGAGCTAGAGAAAATTGACGCAATTATAGAAAAAATTGAGTCTGACCCTGAAGATGCCGAGGTGAAACGTGTTGAGCGTAACCTGTGGCAAAATATCAGAACTAAGGCTAAAGAAGGACGACGTACAGGAGTTGGTATTACCGCAGAAGGGGATATGGTTGCTGCAATGGGCTTGCAATATGGAACTGAAGCTGCGACTGATTTCTCTGAAGAAATTCACAAAGTGATTGCTATTGAAGCTTACCGTGCTTCTGTAAACTTGGCTAAAGATCGAGGTGCATTCACTATTTTCGATGCTGAAAGAGAAAGTAAGAACCCATTTATTCTACGTTTGAAGGAGGCTGCTCCTGAAATGTATGAGGATATGGTGAAATATGGTCGTCGTAATATTGCTTGTTTGACCATTGCACCAACTGGAACAACCAGTTTGATGACACAAACAACATCGGGAATTGAGCCTGTATTTATGCCTGTTTACAAGCGTCGTAGAAAAGTGAATCCAAACGATAAAGATGTTCGTATTGACTTTACGGATGAGGTTGGTGATTCTTGGGAAGAGTTTGTTGTATTTCATCACAAGTTTGTGACTTGGATGGAAGCTAATGGTATTGAAACAGCAAGACATTTTTCCGATGAAGAAGTTGATGAGTTGGTGAAAAAATCACCTTATTACAAAGCAACATCGAACGATGTAGATTGGTTACAGAAAGTACGTATGCAAGGTCGTGTACAGAAATGGATCGATCACTCTATTAGTGTAACAGTTAATTTGCCAAGTGATGTTTCTGAAGAATTGGTAGGGGATCTTTATGTTGAAGCTTGGAAAAGCGGATGTAAAGGTTGTACCGTTTACCGTGATGGTTCTCGTTCAGGTGTATTGATTGCTAACGATAAAAAAGAAGAAGAAAAAGGAAATGAAATGCCTGAAAAGCGTCCTGCAGAACTGGAAGCTGAGGTTGTGCGTTTCCAGAATAATAAAACAAAATGGATTGCTATTATAGGACTTCATAAGGGACAGCCTTACGAAATCTTTACGGGTATTCAAGACGATGATGAGGGAATCCTTCTACCTAAATCGGTAAATAAAGGTCTTATTCTTAAGCGTAAAGATGAGGATGGAAATACGCGTTACGATTTCCAATACAGCAATAAGCGTGGTTTTAAAACGACTTTCGAAGGTCTTTCTTACAAGTTTGACAAGGAATTCTGGAATTACGCTAAATTGATTTCAGGTGTATTACGTCATGGTATGCCAATTGAGCAAGTTGTGAATTTGATTTCAGGTTTACAGCTTGATAGCGAAAATATCAATACTTGGAAAAATGGTGTTGAGCGTTCACTTAAAAAATACATTCCAAATGGAACTCAAGCTAAGGGTATGAAGTGTACCGATTGTGGCTCTGAACATATTATTTACCAGGAAGGTTGTTTGATTTGTCAATCTTGTGGTACTTCTAAATGTGGATAAAACATTAAAACAATAAAATATGAAAGGGTCTTCGTTGCGAAGATCCTTTTTTTTCGCTTAAGCCGCTGGGCTCATACTTTTTTATTCACTCATAATTGAACGGGTGTTCATGAACTCGCTTCGCTCGGTTCTTAGATAAAAAAGTAAGCTACCCCTTAGGGCTCATGAGCACCTTTAAAAATTTGGTTTGCGAATAAAAAATCAAGTCAGTCTGATCCTTGTTTACTCTTTTGGTTAAAACTGTAGCACGCCTCACGGCAGACTGACAAAGCCCGCTCAAATCATATTTTTTAAAATCAAAACTCCATTGTCATAACCTCTTATCGTTTTAAGCGCTGAGTCTTTCCCTTTTAGGGAAAGTGCCGGTAGGCGATAGGGTGTAATAGTTGTAATTGAAAAATAGAAAAATTTCATCCCTCTATCCTTCGGACATCTCCCCTGAAAAGAGGAGAGTTAAAATCCATCTAAACTTCAACACAAAAAAATCCGATCGTTAGACCGGATTTCTTAATAATGAATGAGATGTTTGATCTCTATTTTTTCTTCTTCTTCGAGAATGAATCTTTAAGTGAAACCGTACGGTTAAAGATCAATTGATCAGAAGAACTGTCCTTGTCAGTTGAGAAATAACCCAAACGCTGGAATTGGAAATGATCCTCAGATTTTGAATTTTTCAAACTAGGCTCAACAAAACAGTTATCAAGAACTTGTAATGATTCTGGGTTAATGAACTCCAGGAAGTCTTTTTCTTTGTGACTATCTGGTGCTTCGTCGTTGAATAAACGATCGTAAATTCTAACTTCTGCTTTAGCAGCATGCTTAGCAGAAACCCAGTGAAGCGTTCCCTTTACTTTACGCTTACTTTCTTCAGATCCGCTACCCGATTTAGATAGTGGATCATAAGTTGCATGAATTTCTGTGATGTTACCATCAGCATCCTTCACCGCTTTCTCGCACATTACAATATAGCCTGCTTTAAGACGAACTTCGCGACCAGGAGTCATTCTAAAGAATTTTCTAGGCGCATCTTCCATAAAGTCCTCACGCTCGATATAAAGCTCTCTTGAGAAAGGAATTTCACGAGAACCTGATTCAGGATCTTCTGGATTGTTTTCGATGTTTAAGAACTCTTCCTGTCCTTCAGGGTAGTTGGTTAATACCAATTTTACCGGGTTAAGAACAGCCATCACACGAGGTGCTGTTTTGTTCAAGTCTTCACGAACGCAATGTTCCAATACTGAAACTTCAATCACGTTATTACGCTTGGCTACACCAATGGTATCTGCAAAGTTTTTAATTGAATTAGGTGTATACCCTCTACGACGCAAACCAGATATGGTTGGCATACGTGGATCATCCCATCCCGATACGTGATTCTCGTTAACCAATTGAAGAAGCTTACGCTTACTCATTACGGTATAACTCAAATTCAATCGAGCAAATTCACGTTGCTTTGGCTGGTACTCAGTATCTGTAATATTCGATACAAACCACTCGTAAAGTGGACGGTGAACCTCAAACTCTAGTGTACAAATTGAGTGAGTAATGCCCTCTAAATAATCCGACTCGCCATGAGCATAGTCGTACATTGGGTAAATACACCAAGTATCGCCAGTACGGTGATGATGAGCGTGCATAATACGGTACATCAATGGATCACGCATGTGCATGTTTGGCGACGTCATATCGATTTTAGCACGTAAAACTTTTTCTCCATCCTTAAATTCACCAGCTCTCATGCGAGCAAATAAATCAAGGTTTTCTTCTACTGAACGGCTACGGAATGGACTTTCGGTACCTGGAACAGTTGGTGTTCCTTTCTGCTCTGCTATAACAGCTGCAGACTGATCATCAACGTAAGCCTTACCATCTGTAATCAATTTGACAGCCCAATCGTATAGTTGCTCAAAATAATCAGAGGTGTAGTAAGGATCGCTATCCCATTTAAAACCTAGCCATTTAATATCTTCCATTATAGAATCTACGTACTCGGTATCTTCCTTTACAGGATTGGTATCATCGAAACGTAGGTTACATTTTCCTTGGTATTGCTGGGCAAGGCTGAAGTTTAGGCAGATTGCTTTTGCGTGTCCAATGTGTAGGTAACCGTTTGGCTCCGGAGGAAAACGGGTGTGTACTCTACCATCATTGACATTGTTTTTCAGATCTTCTTCGATGATCTGCTGGATAAAATTCAGAGGTTTTGTTTCGTTTGTACTCTCTTCATTCTTAGTTTTGTTATCCATACTTCACTCTATTTTAGATGATACAATGTATTGCCTGAGATTATTTGAAATCTCGCCTTGCGTGACCTTTATTCTAATTTATGTACGATTTATTAACGACATTTCAGATATAAAGGGTTCGAACTGACAAAAGTAGAGATTTTCACTTAAATAAAACAGTCACTCATTCATGAATTTGCATCATCGGTCGAAATAGAATCCCGCATATTGAAATTTATTCTATATTCGCCCTCAAATTGGAACTTGAGCGTAAGGGTATGGGCTAATATTTAAAATGCCCTCCGAATCTTACTACTCACATCTCATATCTAAGAAAATGAAGGGAATTATAGAATTAGAAGGATTGGAATTTTATGGCTATCATGGCTGTTTTGTTGAGGAGCAGATTGTTGGCAATAAGTTTATTGTAAATGTGCGTATGGAGTATAATGCTGAGAAACCAGCTGCTTCGGATAATATTCAAGATGCCTTAAATTATCAGCGAGCATACGAAATGATTCAGGAAGAGTTTAAAATTAAATCTCACCTTTTGGAACATGTGGCTCAACGTTTACTGGATATGCTTTACGATAAATTCCCAGAATTAGATTTGGCTACCGTTAAAGTCTCGAAAATGAACCCACCTATGGGAGGGCAAATTGAAAAAGTGAGTTTAACTTTAAGTCGATAAGTTTTTGATTCTCTTCATGCTGCAGAAAGAGGCAAAAAAAAATATAGAGAAAAGCTTAAAAAAGCTTGCAAAGTATTTTCTTTATTACTTATCTTTGCATCGCTCTTAAGGAGAAAAGGGTCTCTTGGCCGAGTGGCTAGGCAGTGGTCTGCAAAACCATCTACGGCGGTTCGAATCCGCCAGAGACCTCAATAATAAAACCTCATTTGTTTTCGCAAATGAGGTTTTTTCGTTAGTTTAAATTGTGAAAGAGTTAGTTTGAATTGTTTTGCATACACCTAATTATTCCACCTAAGTTTCTACACAATCTCTTAAACTCATGATATTCTTGTTCAAAGTTTTCTTCTCTTCGTAAAAACTCTAAACTAAGTACAATGCCATCTCTTATGTAGTATAGTGACCATGAGAAATTTTCAAATACTTCATTAATATCCATTTTACTTAGTAACATGCTCATCATTCCAAAATGATCATGTTTTGAAAAAATATCATACAGATAAAAAATATGAGGATGGTAATGATCCGAATAATTGTATTTATGATCAAGCCTTTTTCTAATAATAGGGTTTGTTATTTCATCACTATGTTTCCCATATATAAGAGATCTACTTGGTTTGTTGTAATCAATATTTTTGGAATCATTGAATAAATATCCAAATTTTTCAACAGTTACATCTATTGTATTTTTAAATGAATCAAGATTAAACTGATTACTATTTCTGTCTGCTTTTGAAGGTGTTAGTATTCTACGAATTTGACTGCTTAATAACTTTCCAAGTTCTGTGTTATAATTAGGTTTAGTATTGTTTAGTTCTGTTGGAATTTCCTCGTAATATGATCTCAGATATATAAGAGTTAGGCAGTCCAATAGGCTTGCACGAAGTAAGATAGATATCGGATATTCAAAGTGATATATTCCATTATTAAACTTCTTTATACACATTGAAACTGATTCATAACAGCATATGAATCTTTGGAAATAACTTGCATATACACTCGTTTCTATATGTAGTGATCTTCCTTGAAATTTTTTTTCGATTTGAAATCCCAAAGCAACTATTTTATCTAGATTATCTACAATTTTGATAGTTTGTTTTCTGTTGATATTGCTTAGTTTATTGTCCATTTGCTGATTATAATCATCCTTTTAATACTCCTGAATTATTGTTTCTAATGTAATCAGAAATTCTATTACAAGTTCAGTTATTATGAATTATGTGTTTGTTGTTGTTTCGATACCACAATTTTTTTTGAGAACATTGTTTTGCCTTTTGCTTCACAAGTGATATAAAAAAAAACGAGCCCTTCTCAGGGCTCGTTTCTCTTTATAAATCTAGATCGTACTATTGCTGAGTGTTTTCTAACTCCTCAGGAATCTTTTGACTTTTATTGGTACAAATGAAGGGGTTAGACCTAAAGTTACAAGGGCATCTGTATTTATCGAATTATTCTAAGGAAATGAACTGCTTATAATGCTCATAACGCTCGAAGATCTGTTTGACGTAATTGACGGGTTCTGATCCTCGTACGTACCCATATTTTATAAAGGGTCTGTTGAAATTCTTAGGTAAACTCAAAGCCATAACCATCTTTTCCACATGCCCTTCCCAGATGTCAGGATCTAAGCCATTTTCTTTTGCAAGACGCTGGGCGTCTCTTATGTGACTGTAACCACAATTGTATGAGGCCAAAGAAAATTTAATTCTGTTAAGGGAGTCAGGAATGTCAGTAAATCGTTTATGCAATTGGTTCAAATAATCCGTCCCTCCTCGGATACTTTCATTAGGATCGGAAATGTCTTTTATACCTAATGACTCTGCCGTGGCAGGCATCACCTGCATGAGTCCTTTAGCGCCTGCCCATGATTTGGCACCCGGATCAAATTTGGATTCCTGATAGACTTGTGCGGCGAGCAGTCGCCAATCCCAATTAATTTTTTTTGCATACTTCTTTATCAGATCATCGTACTTACTTATCTGATTATTATTCAAACTGTAGTAGTCACTCTTGATTCTTCGCTTGAAGTTTCGTTTATTTTTAAAGTACTTATTGTAAATAACGTAATTGGTTGCTTCCTTTCTCTCTGCTTTGATCCATTTATTGATAACTGCATGCAAATCAGGAGATTTTTTGCGAGTAACCCACGCAATTCGCTGGGAAAAAGAAATAGGCACATCAATTTTCAGAATAGGATTGTAGGAGGCATTTATTTTGGCTAAATTTTCATCGGCTATGGTGTACTTAATTTCCCCGTTTGCCACCATCTTGATAATCTCATCGGTTGATAGCTGACTGTCTAGCGTATCGATGACAATGTTTCCTCCAATTTCATTTGATAAGCTAATCAAACGCTCGTAGTAGTTAGAATTTTTTCTAATTGATACTGTATCACCAATGAGTTCAATTGGGTCGTGAATAAGTTGCTTTTGCAAGGCTCCCCAAGAAATATCTCGATAGTTGTCGGGCTTTTTCTGAACGAGCACCTGCTTGGTCAGGTATAAATATTCAGTAAAAGCTACTTCTCCCTTTCGTTGATTGGTGATGGCCATTCCATGTGCAATTAAATCCACATCTCCTTTGTTTAATATTTCGAATTGTGAATCGAGATCAGTTGAGACGACAATTTCCAGTTTTAAATTAAGATGCTTCGCTAGTCGCTTCAATATCTCATATTCAAATCCCATGGCCTGACCCTTGTAAAGAAAATAACTCGTGCTGCTATAAACGACCAAAGCCTTGAGAACCCCATCTTTCTTGATGGCGTCTAGATCTCTGTCCACAGAATTCTCTAAAATCATTTTTACCTCTGCCTGAGACTCAACAGTTTTGGACTTTTCCTGTTGCTGACAAGAGAATAGGCTCAGCGTAATTAATACGATTATAATTCTAGTGGTAGGGGGGAATTTTTTTCTCATTTTACTGTTAAGGTATGTGTCACATCACTATTGATGTTATTTCTTTTATATCAGATATACTGAAATGCATAAGATTTGAGTAAAGCTATCAAATTTCAATTAAGATCCATACTGTCAAATCCGTCAAGATCTTTGTAGTATTAATTTCTCTCCATTGTAACAAATGGTACTCTTTTTTCACTTGAAAAGCCCGAATTTTGAAAAAGTGCTAGTAATAATCAACTTAATACAATAGGTCATGGAGATAAAAAAGATATTTGAAACAGAGTCGTTTGTTAACGGTCATGGTGTTGAAGCAAGAAAATTTCATCAAGATAAAAATATGATGATGATTCATTTAAATTTAAATCCGGGTGACTCAATAGCCAAGCATCCAGCTCCTAATGATGTTTGTTTCTTGGTTTTGGAAGGAAAAGGTATTGTAGAAATAGGTGATGAAAGTAAAGAAGTTGAAGTGAATACCTTAATCGAGAGCCCTGCAAATTGTGGACACGGGTGGA
>Ga0209379_10002819_pt1 | contig 10332 bp, 24 predicted proteins | sample tdDd001_FD_187124 | JGI IMG/M metagenome (GOLD analysis project Ga0209379, IMG submission 187124) | Marine sediment microbial communities from the Atlantic coast under amendment with organic carbon and nitrate - tdDd00.1 (SPAdes)... | ecosystem: Environmental > Aquatic > Marine > Coastal >...
ACTTTCTTTCTCACGCTTTCGTTGGTCAAAGTATTGCGATCGTCTTCGTTGTGCTTGTTTCATTTTCTCCAATTCCTACTTTGACACCACCTAGCATGAGGCATTACTCTCTCTTTCATCACTCGCACTCCTGTAAATAATTATGCAGAATACCAACCATTGATAAAATCATCGTAATCAGTATTGTCAGGCTCGTATGGATTTGGCATTTTGCAACCTGATTCTCTGACCATTACCCCTAACTCATAAGCCGTTTCATACTCAAAAACAAAGTCATTGCACTCAAGTGTGTAGTAGTTTTTCTTATACCATCTAGCCATTTTAACTCCTTTTTCTTAAATTAAAGATACAACTAGCCCTTTATGAAAATCTACCATCCAAGTACTCTTCAATATCTTGCTCTAGTTTTTTAATCTTCTTTTTCAAACCATTCCTCTCAACTCTCAATCTTTCATTTTCAATCTCAAGCTGCCTTTGCCTGCTTGATTTTCTAACCTTTTCTGGATCGACCTGTTGTTTTGTTATCTTATTCCACACCCCAAAAGCCCGCTTAAGCCCACACCCTTTTGGGTCAAACCATTCTCCACCAATATTGGCACTTGAAAACCTTCGATGAAGCCATGATTCGAAATCATACGCCGAAGACCTATTTGGCATAGGTATCTTTGTCGTAAGTACAAGCGTGCAAGGGTTCCCAGTTTGTAGATCATCAAGCCTTTTCTCTGGATTGTCGGCAACGCCTATTTTTATTGGCGATCCCTTTTTTCTTCCGCTTTGAATTATGTAAACGTAGCAAGCCGTAACCTTGTCCTTTAGTTAGCAGTCCAATGGGGTTTGTGGCTGGTTACGGACTAATAACCTTTTCGGGAGCTACCCTAGCCACATCATGATTATACATTGTTGATTGATTCCTATCAGGCAACTAATTGGTAATTAGTGGGAAAGAATGGCTAATAAACCATTGATTTTACTATATATGCACTCAGTGCATCTAATACATGCAAAATCGTCACTATTGACAAGGTTAAGATGTGGCATACTAGCTACGTTTTCTTTTCTACTTTCTTTTACCTGGTTTTCTTTCTTCTTTTCTTTTTGTCATATCACTAAAATCAAAAGCTCTTCATATCAAAGGGCGTGTTGTTAATGCAAATTACAACTCCCAATTCCACCCAATTGGATACCATGAAGTGTTACCGCCAGGAGTTGGGTGTTTGTGAAGCAAGCCTTTCTTCTCCATCTTATTAAGCCAATACAAAGCCTTAGATCTTGAAATTCCCAACCCTTTGTACACTTGCAGCGTCAAAGCACCATGCCGCTTAACCCAGACATCTCCGCTTTCAAGATAAACTGACTTTAGCCAGTCATCCTTTATCAACACTTCCTTTATCCTAAGAAGGATTTTATCTTCCATCCCGTCACTCCTTACCTACTGTGGTTAATCTTCTTTATCGTCTGTTTTTACGCTAAATCCGCCAAGCAGCATCCCTACAAACAGGAACCAACCCCACCCGCTTGTTCCGGTGACCGCCATGTACGCACTACAGGATATTGCCGTTACGCATGGGATTGCCATAACAAATGCAAGTAATGATAATTTCATCTCTATTCCTCTATGGTTATTTAACCCTTACACACTGCGATAGGGTGTCCGTTGCCGTCGATTGATACGACGCCAAGGTCAGGGGTAAATGCTGACTCGCAATCATACGCTCCATCAACAACCAGCACACACACGCCCTGAAATGACTCCCACATAACAGAGCCGCACTGACTCTTGAAGTTATTAGTTACTGCATCACACAGCATCGCCTTAACTTTCTTATTACTCTTCATAAATCCCAACCTTATACAATTTACATTTCTCACAGTGCCACACACCATGATCGCGCGACTGTTCCCATATGGCTAATTCGTTTAGAGTAAAAGCGGCCAGCCAAGCCGCTATGAGTAGGAGTTTCATTGCTTGCGGTAGCCAGTTATGTCAACAATAGCAAGCCAAGCATCCATTAACCCTGAATTGTTACTCAGGTCCTTTACTGGATGTCGCAGTGATACACAGTGATTTGAGTAGAGATCAATCGCTGCCTCCTTACGCAAACGAGCCTCCTTTTCGGCTTGAGCTTCTGGTTTGCGGAACTTAAAATCTTTACACCAAAGAACTTCGCGATCACCGTGCTCGTCATTCATCGGGCGAACCATAAGCCATCCGTCCTCTTTGAATACTAAGTGGTAGTGATATTCGCCGTCATCATCAATTGCAGTGAATGGCTCGTTAATCTCAGGAGCCCAATCAACCTCTTTATTTAGTTGGTCGCGAAGGTCGGATAGTGCGTGCGACAATCCATCAATGCGACCATCCTCCATTGATAACCATTTTAGCTGTTGCGGATTCCAGTAATTCCGCATTTCGCAATCTAGGTAAGGATGAACACCTTCTTCATCGTTGTAATGTTCAGCCCCTTCCGGCGCATTATCCAAGATCTCTTTAGCTCGCTCGTTACTTATGTTCATTTGTTATTCTCCCTTACTCAATATAAGTTGCATCTCATCCAGCTTCTTTTGCAGCACATCAGCAAACGATGCTGGAGCCGCCATCTCACCGGTAATAAGCCAATTTAGATTGCACCGAAACATCTTTGATAACTCAATCATCATCATTACACGCGGCTCTGTTTTGCCAGTCTCGATATCGATATAAGTCTGCCTTGCAATACCCAATGCCCGAGCCATTCCAGCCTGCGTAAAGCTGTTTACTCGCCGCTGGTAAGCTATCCGTTCTTGCATATTCATATTTACACTTCCATTCCGTTTTGACTTGATACGGCAACTATAAGCCTAAAATTAATTACAATCAAGTATAAATTTCTAGTTGACACCACCATCCCCATGCGCAATACTTTGGACAGGTTTTAGAGGAGTGATGAAGATGAAAATAATAGAGATAACACCTGAAAGATACGCTGAGATTTACCAAGGAAACAAAGCCTCACTTGTTCTGCATTCTTGCTGGACCGAGTCGGAAAGAGGAGCCGCGATGACGGCGTGGTCACTTACAGGTAGAGATAACTGGCTTATTCAAGTTATAACCGAGGAGGGTAATAATCACACTCACTACCTCCGAGAGTCGGAGCTCGACAAATGAGTATAGGCCAAAAGTCACGCGAGAAAGACGATCGCACCAAGCCGATAATCAAGCGCAAAGAAGATAAGCGCAAGGTTTCTGAAATGGCTGGTGAGCTATTATGGTATATAGAACAAGTTAGGATAGGTGGGTGATATGAATTGGGATGATAAGAGTGACACTGAAATTAACAAAAAGCTAACTCAGATAGTTAAAGGCTATAGCGATTCCTTTATGCGAAGAAACTCAGGGGTTTACTTTGACTACTGCAACTCATGGGCAGATATCGGGCCTTTAATGCTCAAATTTGACGTTTATATTCTTCCAACTTCAAATGATTGCGAGTTTAACTATCTTGCAAAAACGCTTATAGATGGCTCTATCGGGATGGGCTGGACGACTAAGTATACGTCGTTCAACAATAACCCACTACGCGCCGCCGCTACCTGCCTAATCAAAAAGTTGGAGGCTGAAAATGAATCAATACTCACTACTGGTTGAGTATTTAGCGACTGCATTTTGTGCGTGTGGTTATGGTTTGGTTATTGGTAGGGCTTTGGAGTTGATTTTATGAAATGTTTTGGTGGTTGTGAGTTGGTATCCCACGAGGGGATTAATGTTAAAAATGGAAAGGATGAAATAAGGCTTCAAACTAAGGATGGCGCAAAAATCGCAGTGTTTGAATATGCTGGTCACTGTCAGTCCGCAGCTAAAGCGATAAACAGCCATGACGCACTTGTTGAGGCTTTGGAGTCGGTTCTTGGTATGAACTTTCCCTGTGAGTATTACGATGATGATTACAACAATATCGTATCTAAAGCAGAGCTGGCTTTAAAGAAAGCAAAAGGCAACTCATGATTAGATCAATGGTGTTACTACTTGCAAAGGGTTTATTGATGATTGTAGCGGGGGTTTTGTGAGTAAGCCAATTTTAGTTGATTTATTTTGTTGTGGTGGCGGGGCTGGCAAAGGTTATGCTGATGCTGGTTTCGAGGTTTGGGGTGTTGATATAAACCCTCAGCCCAAGTACCCGTTTAAGTTTATACAAGATGATGCTATTGAGTTTTTTAAGAAGAATCATCACTTGTTTGATGCATGGCACGCAAGCCCGCCATGCCAAAATAACACCAAGTCAACAAAGACGCACAAGGCTAAAGGGAAAGTGTACGAATGCTTTATCGAAAGGGTTAGGGATATGTTTAACGAGGCTGGAGACAAGCCTTGGATAATCGAAAACACAATGGACGCGCCACTCATTGATCCGGTAATGCTGTGCGGTGGGATGTTCGGACTTAAGACATACCGCCATAGATTGTTTGAAAGCAATATTGAACTGATTGTTCCAGAGCATCCAGAGCACATTGCAAAGAATGCAAAAATGGGGAGAGCTCCAAAAGATGGTGAGTTTATTCAGGTTGTTGGTCATTTCTCAGGAGTGCCATTTGCCAGGGAGGCCATGGGGATTAGTTGGTTAGGGCAAAAAGAATTAGCTCAAGCAATACCACCGGCTTATACAGAGTATCTTGGCAAACAGTTAATGAGGGCTGTTAATGAACGAAAATAACGCGTGGTTGTTACTAGGTTTGGCCGCTGTGCTTACAGGTATTGCAGGTGCGGCGATTGTTGTTGGTGAGTTGAGTAAGGGGGAGTTGTGAGAGAGATTAAGTTTGAGTTTGTTGTTGATGATGAAGTTTGGACGCAAGAAGAATTGCACGAAGACCCTGACTTCAATCTCCAATTCCATGTTGATGGATTTAAGCTTTTTTGCTACGTCGAAGATGGTTTTGCTGGGTCATATAGAGGGGTTGAAATTAAGATCAGGCAATACACCGGACTTAAAGACACAAACGGTGTTGAGGTTTACGAGGGTGATCTTTACCTTGTTGATGGGTATGGTCTTGCAAAAGTAATTATAGACCCTTATCACGGAGTTTCTTTTGAAGGTGTACTAAGTGATTGGTGCGGGGTTGTTACTTTATCTTGTGTTATTCAGATGTCACTTGATTACGATCGCAAAGGCAATATCCATCAAAACACAGAATTACTAGAAAATGCCAGCCAACCCGATAATTAAAGAATTCCTACGTCGGGTTAAGAGAGATAGAGAAATAGAAGAAGAAGCCCGTCGAAAATGACGGGCTTTACTTATGGCAAAGGAAGATCAAGTTCACCCTCATACCACGAAAGGTGAGAAGCTATCCTTTGGTTTCCAGAATCCAAGCTTGTTATCTTGAGCATGTAAGCGGTATTTGGGGCCAGTATGTGCTCAGGCTCAACAAGTGTTAACACCCCACCCTTTCCCTGATTTGACGCATTGCCGAACGCGTATATCGGCGCGAACAGTAGTGAGCCATCATTGGTTATAGTTGCACCCACAATTATCTGCGACAAACCAATGTTCGGTGATATATCCGTTGCGTTTTGGTATGCTGCTGGGCTTCCTCCAGTATAAGCGGGCGCTTTGTATACCTCCGCTTGAACACCTTCCCCCGTAAAGCTTACAGTCCTTCCTTTTAGCGATACCGGCAGCGCGCCAGTTAGAAACACGGTTTTCAGCTCGGTCGCCGTTGCTACCGTTCCGAAATCCGCCGAGCCCTCAAACTGGGATCCGTTCTTTATATTTGCCTCCGTGTAAGACTGTGATGTTACCGCCCTTTCGCCTGAATAAAGCCCTTTTGGTGTAACGCCTGGGTAGCTCATATTAACTCCTTTTGAATACATAGCCGCGGAAGTAAGCAGCGCCGGTAACTCCGAGGAGATCAACTCTAGCCCGAACCGTGCACCCATTCATTGTCTGCGGAGTATAAGCCGCGTCTGGTGGTGAAACGTTTGCGGCCAAAACCTTATCACCTACAGCCTCAAGCCAGAACCCTGACTCGTACTCGCCCCACGCTGAAACTGTACCTGCAGTAGGGGTAACAGGAGTGTCACCGGATGCGTCGGAGTAAAATGACAGGTACACATCAGCAACATCGTTTGATACTGATAGTAGGTCGGTATAAAAGGAATCATCTGAAACGGGAATGACGGTATTCCCAGAAGGGTCTTTGAAGTACGTTCGTTTTGCCATTGTAAAACCTCATTTCCTTAGAGGGGATGCCGCGTATTACCACGGCAACCATTTTAGATAGCACTTCCCTGTGCTTCTTGATGATAGCAAATAACCTTGCCTGTTACACCTTTGCGATGTATGCGGTTGATAGGCTGGTAGCCCCTGTGATTGTGAATGTTACCTCGTTCCCAATATCACCAAAATATGCCGAGATTTGATTAAGCTGAACGCTAGTCACCTCACCGTTTACACAGGTGATATCTTTTCCGCTAGATAGATCGATAGAGCCAACATTTGCGCAATCGTGAGCTGTAACACCAGCACCGAGGATGTTAACAGTAATGCTTGCCACATCCCCGTTGCTAACCAACAGTGTGAATGAGCCGTTCTTATATGACCACGTGTGCGGGCCGGTTGATAGGTCTAGCGGGATCACCGAATTCTGAGCGGATTCAGATAAATCTAATACTGGAATAGTTGCCATTGTGTTTCCTCCTGGTTGTTTAATTTATTCTATCACACATAAAGAAAACCCCGCACTTGGCGGGGCTTGATTTAATCTTCAGCTTTCTTTTTGGGTTTTCGCTTCGGTGTTTGCACCTCGAAAGCCTTCTCAGCGACCTCTCGGACATGAGGCTTAAGCGATGGGTGAAGATTATCTGTGTCGATAATATCACCCTTGCTAACCTGATGGCCCCAAGGCTTTACAACCTCGTACTTAGCCATAATTAATCCAAGTCTGCCGCGTAGAACACACCACCGCGGTCGTTCACATCACCCTGAATCTGGAGTCCCATCGCGCCCCAGATCAGGAAGTTATAGTTATCCATTGGGTTCATTCGAGCCATTGGAACCATGCCAACAGATGCGCCGACAAGTGGAGATATAAACATTTTGTTCTTAACGTAGCAGAAGAACTCATTACCATCGCCAGCCTTGCCAGTCAGTTTAAATGTAACTTTAAACTCTTTGATGCGACCGTAGCGTAGAATATAGTCACCAAGGGTGCCTTCTTTAAACTCGCCAGACTTTGAATACGGCTCAGAAAGGCGACGACCAAGGGCAGGCGTTACCCACATCTTATCAACGAATGCGACATAGTTATCATCAAGCTCTTTTGCGAAATCTTTTGTATAGAACGCGATAATTTCGTCATTTGTCGCTGTAACTAGGTTGATATTAACACCACCAGCACCGAGATTAATCTTCTTGGTGTGACGGTGGTTTCGAATGCCTTGGCCTTCGTATGATTTTTCCTTAATTTTAGCATCGCCATCAAGGAAGTAATCCGCAATGTCAGACATTACTTTGACGGTTTTGCGTCGCTGCGATGATGTTAGTAGATCGACGTTTTCAGTTTCGAGTCCAGACCAGTGACGCCAGTTAATGCCGACACCAGCACTAAAGATAGGAACAGGGTCGCCGTCAGTTTCTGTCTCCAAGTAGTCAAATACCGTTGGAGTGTGACCGTCCATCGAGCGCTCAACAGAGCCTTCAATGTCGCCGCCATTGGTGTACAACTTCACGGTCTTGCCGATTGGCAGCGGACTAGCAACGCCCATCAAGTCGGTCACGAACTCGCGCCCCTGATCATGGTCACGCACTTCAGTGATAACATTGTCCACCTCACGCCACCAGTCACGAGTCAGAATACCGGCGCTATTTTTTTGGAACGTGACTTCATCCATTGCATTCCCGTACACGCCGAGAATATTTTTCTGATCGATGTTGTGAAATTTACGGATTGAATTCAGCTCGTTAAATTGAGCCTTAGTGCGACGATCCGATTCGATAGCCGCTTTGTTGAATGTCATGCAGTTAACTTGCATTATTTATCTCCTATGCGCCACGAACGCGGACTAGTTCAGCACTAGCACCGACGGTGTATGTTTCTTGTGAGAATGCAACAATATGGTCTGTTGCAGGTGTTCCGATTTTAAGCTGACCCGCGATTGCTCCAGGAGTTAGCGGAGAGTCTTTCACTAGAACGGAAGTCGCATCAACAAGGACAGCCAACTCTCGGCCCTTTTCGATGTACTCGAATACACCAGTCGTGTCAGCAGCAACAGCTGTATCTGATGTCTCACCGACAAGATTGTCAGTGTGAGTTACGTATAACTGAATGCCAGATCCGCCGCCTGCTGTAGCGAACTTGTCATATTTGGTTGTTGTTGAGTTGTAAACTACCACTGAGCCAGGAAGGGTTGCCTCTTCGACTAGTGCCGTTTCGGTAATGCTCTTACCGTCTAAATTGATTCGGTTATAGCGTCCCATGATTTCCCCTTACTCCGGAATGTAATCGTCTAATTCGTCTTTTGATGCGTTCGCCTGCATTCGACCACCAAGAAGACCAGCGGCCGGTTGAGCTTCAGCAAGCAGCTTATTAATCGCAGACTCTGGAAACTCTTTTAGCTCATCTTCTGCAAATGAACTGTTTCGCGCCATGATAGTTTTGATTGCGTCAGACCTTTTCTCATCGGCGTTGTCTGCAATCTGAGATTTTAGAGAATTCACCTCTGAAATCAGAGCGTTTAACTTCTCATCAGAGGCGTTAGTTTTTGGCTCGTCTTTCTTTTTGGTCTCATCTTCGTCTTTTTTGGCTTTCGCCTCTTCATCCTTCATGGCATTATAAGCCTCGAAGACCTGATCGTCTGTCATATCTTTAGTGTCGATATTAGCCTTGTTCAAGGCCTCCAAAAACTTACTCATATGATTACTCACCTTGGTGGTTAATTTGGTGTCAGGGCTTAACTGCCCATCTGGTGTAGATTTTACAGCATTCACCAACTTATTCCAAATTTTGCTAATAAGTGCACCATCAGGATCTGATTGTTCTGAGCTGCGGTTTGCAATGATTTCATCTAGGTCCACAATGTCTGTGTCTTCAGAGTTAAACCTCATCACAGTTGCACCCCCGCCAGCTGGGCGCTCGTCGAGAAGCATTGCCAGATGGTTATAATTCTGATTTACAGCTCGGCGTGTGTATGCCTTACCTTTTGCGTTGACACCGCTTATCTCATTTCGCTCAAAAGTAAGACCGGTACTAACACCGACGTTATCCATGTTATCAAGCGCATTCGCATAACGATCGCCGTCATCCTGCGCGCGCATGATCTTTTCTTTAATCTCAGCGCTAGCGTACCAGACGCCATCACTATTTGATGTACTGGTAATAGTCCCGCCAGAGTAGTAATCACGAAGCCCATTACCCTCCATTGCGGATACATTCTCTCCGTTAACGTGAGGATGTGACAGCGTGACAGGCTTGCCAATCATCGACTTCATGCCTTTGGCGTTCTCGGATTTGTCGTAATGGACTTTATTCATTACCTCGTCATCTACTGTAATAGGGATATCGCTGATTACGTAGTTGCCGTTAACCTTCTTGATTTGACTCTTTTTGATGTTAGTGAAAAAAAGGATATTTCGCTTCATCAGTACTCCTCCTAGGTTTTGTATATTGTATCACTAAACAGCAGATATAAAAAAAGCCCCGAAGGGCTTAGTCGTCTTGCCTGTATTCGCACTTACCAGGCGTGTACTTACCATGCTGATCGCCCTTATCTCTAATCTCAACAATTGAAATATCCTGCCTGTTTGTACACTCAAACTCCTTCTCAACAGTCACCAACCCATCAATAGGAACGTTTATTTTCAGTGAAATAATCCTCTCAGACTCTTGCTCAATGTTAAGAAGATGGCAAATCTGATTCATTATACTTTGCCCTGTCATCGGTGTGTTCATAGCTCTATTCTCTCCATTTTATCAACTCTAAATAGCGGGCTCCCGTATCCGAAAACCTCACCACTTGAGCATTTTCTTGCGTGCTCAGGCTCGTCACCATTTGATGGGCGAGAGCCGTCTGGGTATGTGATGTTTTCACTCATCAAAGGGTCGCCATTTCTTACAGGCTTTCTTCCGTGGTGATACGCATGCATTTCACCGCAACAAGGGCAGCAGCAACGGTATGCGTATTCGTTTTCAGTGGCCAGCTTTCGCTCAAGCTCGTTCATGATTCATCTCCAAGAATTTCTCTTCCTGCCTCGGCTATATCCCTCCAGCAATCCAGCACTGTTAGTTGAGCGTTAATTGCAACCAGCGACGCATCTACGACCTTCATTGCATCAACCTCTTTATCATCAAACTTAAACTTTT
>Ga0209379_10002823_pt1 | contig 10323 bp, 10 predicted proteins | sample tdDd001_FD_187124 | JGI IMG/M metagenome (GOLD analysis project Ga0209379, IMG submission 187124) | Marine sediment microbial communities from the Atlantic coast under amendment with organic carbon and nitrate - tdDd00.1 (SPAdes)... | ecosystem: Environmental > Aquatic > Marine > Coastal >...
GTCCATGGCCTGGCGAGTTTGCCGCGCCATCAAATCGTCCAGGTCCTGTTTCTCGCCGCTCAAGCCGCCGGTATCGACCACGATAAACTTTTTTTCGGCACGCTCACCCACGCCGTACTGTCGATCCCGGGTCAAACCCGGTTCATTCGCAACTATTGCGTCGCGGCTGCGGGTAAACACATTGAACAAGGTAGATTTGCCGACATTGGGACGACCAATCAAGGCGATGACCGGAATCATTGGCGCTGTGAAACAGAGGCAAGCAGACCTTGTCTATCGAGCGTAATCACCGAGTTCTGCCAGGTGACTGGCTGTACGTAATTACGTGTATAAGAAGTTCGAATTCTACCAAGTAGCGTCCCTTCCCCTTTGGAAAACCAGTGCAGATAGCCGTCCAGGTCGGCAACTACCAGATTGCTGCCGAAAATAGCCGGGGCGGTGATTTTACGGGCATGCAGCACGTCCTGTTTCCAGAAAGCCGTGCCGGTACGACGATCGATCGACCACAAATGGCTATTGTCAGCACTCAGATAAAGTGCATCGTCATCAATCGCAATCGACTGGTAGGTGGAAAACTCACGCGACCACAGTAAATCCCCGCTAACCGCCTGTATCGCCGCTAAGCGACCCTGGAAAGAAGCCACGTAGATAACACCGTCGCGGATGAGAAAGTTACCATCCACATCGACCAGGCGTTCAATTTCAGTGCGCCCGCCAGGAACACTGATGGTTGATTCCCACCTGATTTTCCCGTTAGCGCGGTCGTAAGCAATCAGTTTGCCATCGTCGAAACCAGCGAACACCAGCTCTCCGTAAACCAGTGGTTGGCTATTACCTGTTAGTGATAACGCCGGTACGCGACGTGACACCACCCACTGCTCATTGCCGTCTACCAGCGCCAGGCTGCGGAGCTTGCCGTCAACGCTGCGTACAAACAACTGGTCATTATCGATCACAGGAGTCGCACGGATCTCGCTTACAATACGAGTTTTCCAGACCAGTTCCAACTCCTCGTCAGATTCCCGGTAGGCGACGATATCTCCGTCCCGAGAAGTCGCTATGAAAATCTGACCGTTCCCGGCAAGCCCGGTAATCGGCGTCAGCTCTGTATCGAATTTCCACAGTTTGCGGCCCTTCTCCAGATCGATGCGGACTATGGTGCCACCGGTATCGATGCTGTAGACGCTGTTGCCAAGTATCAATGGTCGCAGTCGATAAGACGCCCTGTTCTTCTCAGCCAGGGTTTCAAGCGCCCAGTTAAGCTGCAGGGGGACATTATATTCGATAGTGGTCAATTCTGCCGGAGGGTCGGCATTATCCTTTTTGCCTCCGCATGCAGCGAGCAAGACAGGTAAAACTATCGCAGTTAAGATGCGAGCAGATTTCAACTATTACTCCCAAGGTCATTCAGTTTCTGCCGCAGAAAATCCGCATTGGCAGGTTTTGGTTCGGCCAACTGGGCTTTGCGGTAGGCTTCGATTGCCTCGGCATTCTTGCCCTGCAGGGTTAATATATCACCTCGAAGTTCATTGCTAAGCGCTGCAAACTCATCCGGGAATTCAACCGCTAACGTGGTCAATGCCTGATCATATTGCCCGCTCTGCAGTTGCACTGCGGCCAGCCGCGTACGCGCCACATATGCTAGCGGCCGTTGCGCGGCGCTACCCACAACCTGCTGCAAGGCAGCCTCGGCTTGCTCGAACTCGGCATTGGCGGCATGATTCCGAGCAAGCGCCAAATGTGCCATCAGCGCGTAATCTGTCGATGCGTGATCAGCTATCAGAATATCAGCCTGCTGCTGCAAACCTTCACCATCGTCAGCTGCAAGCGCGTCGACCATTTGCGTGAAATGACTGGAAGCCTTTGCTGCCGTGGTCTCCTGAACGTGCACCCAATAGTTATAACCACCGATTCCGCCAACACCGATGACGATGCCAAAAACGATCGATAGCCCATTCTCTTTTAACCAGGCTTTTAGTTTTTCGACCTGTTCTTCTTCGGTTTCCATTTACATCCTCTCGTTTAAATCAGTAAAGATGCCAGTTGCGCAACGATATCTGATTGCAAAATATCAGTTTGCGCCTTTTCTTCACGCAAAAATTTAACTGCTATAGTCCCGGCTTCAATTTCAGTCTCGCCCAGTATCAACGCGATTCGAGCTCCCGACTTATCGGCCTTGCGCATTTGGCTTTTAAAGCTGCCTGCGCCTGCATGTACTACCAGTTCGAGTCGCGGCATATGGTCGCGTATGGCTTCAGCAATCTGCTGGGCCCTGGCGACACAATTTTCGCCACGCATCGCCAGGTAAACATCACAACCCGGATCACTGGCCGCACCACCCTGGTCCACTATCATCGATACCAGCCGTTCGCAACCCATCGAAAAACCCGCGGCATAATTCGATTTGCCTCCAAGCTGTTCCACGAGGCCATCATAACGACCACCCGCGCACACCGTGCCTTGCGCACCCAGGGTTTCAGTCACCCATTCGAATACTGTATGGCAATAGTAATCCAGTCCACGTACCAGGCGCCGGTTTACCTGGTATGAGACCCCGGTCTGATCGAGAATATCCTTTAGCTGCTCAAAGTGTTCACTCGATTCCTGGTCGAGACTATCCTGCAAACCCGGCCCGGCCTCGATCAATGCCTGCAGATCAGGGTTCTTGCTATCCAGAATTCGCAGTGGATTGGATTCAAGGCGCCGCTGACTATCTGCGTCCAGCTGCTGGTAGTGATCACGAAAATACTCAACCAGAATGGCACGATAATTTTGCCGGCAACTACTGCTTCCCAGACTATTAATCTGCAGGTCTATATCATTGAGACCCAGGCGCTTCCAGAAGCGAGCCGCGAGCAGAATTAACTCGGCCTCGATATCGGCACCCGCTACGCCAAAGGCTTCGGCCCCAAGCTGGTGAAACTGCCGGTAACGTCCCTTTTGCGGACGTTCATGACGAAACATCGGCCCGCAATACCAGAGCCTTTGCTGTTGATCCTGTAGCAGGCCGGCCTGTAGACCGGCACGCACCACACTCGCGGTATTTTCAGGACGCAAGCTGAGACTGTCGCCATTACGATCCTCGAAGCTGTACATTTCCTTCTCGACGATATCGGTGACGGTACCGATAGAACGTGCGAACAACGCCGTCTTCTCTACGATGGGCGTACGAATCTGGCGGTAGCCGTAAGATTCAGCGAGAGATCGATACTCATCCTCCAACTGGTTCCAGGCAGGCATTTGGGCTGGCAGAATGTCGTGCATTCCGCGAATGACCTGAAATTGATTTGCCACCTGCTACCCCGCTCTACCTACCTAATTTTAAGGAGTGCGGTATTGTCGTCACGAATTCTGGGCGCAACTTCGATTTCCTCGCCGTTGAACATGATTTCGACGCCATGGCCATTGCCGAGGAAAACTGTAAACGGCGCCTGGCCCATCAATTCCACCGACCTGTCCGCACGCAGTAAATCATAAACCAGCTGGTAAGAGGCGGCGTCTTTTATATCCGCCCAGGTATCGGCATGAACAATTATTTTCAACTTATCCGAACCGACAGGTGCGATACGAGAAGGTGCTTTACGCGTACCCTGTTCAGTTTGCAGCGACCCACTCACCGCTGCGACAACTTCACTCTGTGCATCTTCACTCTCTGTAATTTCGACTTCTACGACCTCGGCTGCGTCGACCTGACCTTCTGCATCTTCACCGCCTGCAACTTCTTCTACAACTTCGTCTTCTACAACCTCGTCTTCTGCAACCTCGTCTTCTGCAACTTCGCCTTCCACGACTTCGGTTTCTACCGCAGATGACTCCTGCACAGTCGTGGTTGTAGCAGGTTCAACTTCTGTTGCCGTGACCGATTCAACCGAGGATTCACCCGCCTCACCAGTTTCGCCTGCTTCGACCGAAACCGCCTCGATTTCACTACTCACTACTTCGGCATCGGATGTGGCAGGCGCTGCAAGACCGGAAGACTGCGAGTCCAGTGAAATGGGCGCTTCGTCATTTTGTTCCTGGTTCCACCACCAGGTCGCGAGTGAAACTCCAATCACTAATACGACAATATAAGTTGTCCATTTAATACGCGGATCTGTAGCCGACAATTCAGACGTCGTGTTACTGGTCGAGGAGATCGGTGGATCCTCTTCCGAGTAAAAGTCAATGTACTGATCTATCATATCGTCTTCATCCAGCGAAACGATACGCGCATAGGCTCGCAGATAACCCTTGACGAAAATCGGAGCGGTAATTACTTCGAATTCGTTATTCTCGATTGCCTTCAGGATATTGGCGCTCAGGTGCATGCGGCCAGCGACATCATCAAGCGATAAACCCTGCTGAATCCGTGCCGCCTGCAAACGGTCGCCCGGGCCGGTCCCGCTTGACCGCTGCTCATTCTTCGGTTGTTCGTCTACACCAGGCATGCTACTGAATCGCCAACCATTCTTTGTATTCCTTCGAATCGGGGAAGTCCGTCGCCAGTCGTTGCGCCAGCTCTGCAACATTACCATCACCATCCAGTTGGAGGGTATTTCTAATGGTCAGCCACAGGCTTCTCGCTGTCGGCCTGGCAACCAGATATAAATGATCCAGATATGGCTTGGCGCCGGCGTAATCGCCCTCCTGGAAAAGCGCGCCTGCCATCGCCAGCAGGGCCGGACCAAAATCACTTTTCGCCGCAATCGCCTTGCGCAAATAATCCTTCGCCTGCTCTCTCTCATCCGCTTCACCAAGTTCCAGCAAACAAATTGCCGCATTGGTATAGGCAAATTCGGGAGTTCTATACAACGGATTCTTGAGCGCCTGCATAAAATACTTTTCAGATTCTAGTTGGCGATCATTACGACACAGAAAGGCGCCGTAATTATTAGCCGCTTGCGAATTCTTCGGGTCCAGCGTAGTTGCCTTCTTGTAATGGTACTCGGCCTTGTCTTTTTGCAGCAATCGATCCTGCAGGATAGCGTAAGCATTGTGTGCCGGGGCGGAGTTCGGGTCCTGGTCTATCGCCTTGGTCAGTTTCTCACTGGCGAGTTCGAGATTGTTTTGCTGCATGTAACCCATTCCCAGTTGCACATTGACCGCACTGGCCTTTTCTCCCTGACTTGGTCCGGGGTTTACCGGCACACAGGCCTGCAGTAATCCCAGTAAAAACAGCAAAGGAACAATTTTATCAATGCGCAAGAGTCACCCCTTTGATTTCATTCAGGCCAAGCTGATACTTTTCGCTACGACGACTACGATCATGGAAGGAGCCGACTAGTTGACCGCAGGCGGCATCGATATCATCCCCTCGTGCACGTCTGGTTACGGTCACAATACCCTTGCCAGCGGTGTAATCACGGAATCGATCTATCGCGTCCTGCTCAGAGCAGCGGTAAATTGCGTGGGGATAGGGATTGAAAGGAATCAGGTTCAATTTGCAGGGAATGCTTCCGATCAGTGCAACCAGTTGGCGCGCATGCTCGAGACTGTCGTTGACACCATCCAGCATGACGTACTCGAAAGTTATCTTGCGACTCTTGTATCCGTCTATATAACTGTGGCATGCGCGCATTAATTCCGCGATGGGGTACTTGCGGTTTATGGGCACCAGTTGATTGCGCAAGCGATCGTTCGGCGCATGTAGCGACACTGCCAGCGCGACATCGGTTACCTGCACCAGCTTTTCCATCGCCGGCACCACGCCAGCGGTACTTATCGTGACTCGCCGCTTGCTCAGCGCGTAACCAAAGTCATCGCACATGGTATCGACCGCTGCGATTACCGCGTCAAAATTAAGCAGCGGCTCGCCCATGCCCATCATCACCACGTTGGTAACACCCTGCTGGTAGCCTTCGGCGAGCAGGCAGTGATGCGCAAAATGCAGTTGGGCAATGATTTCCGCGGTACTCAGATTGCGATTGAACCCCTGCTTTGCGGTCGAGCAGAAACTGCAGTTCAAGGTACAGCCCAATTGTGAAGACACGCACAAGGTCATACGCGACTTTTCCGGAATTAATACACACTCGATCGCATTGTCACTATCGTCAACACTCAGCAACCACTTGCGAGTACCATCGGCCGAGCGTTGTTGAGTGATTATTTTCGGCAGCTCGACGCAACAGTTCGCGCTTAAAAACTCGCGCAGGGTTTTTGACATATCCGTCATCAGGGAGAAATCGGTCACCCCGCGCTGATGTACCCATTGCATCAACTGGCGGGCACGAAACGGTTTCTCTCCATTGGAGACAAAAAATGTCTCGAGCGCTGCTCGATTGAAATCAAGTAAATTAATCTTTTCAGTCGTTGACATCGGATTAGGTTCGGATACCCTGGCTCGGCCAAAATGCTTCCCGGGCATGGATAGCCTGCCGGGTTAATCGGCGAATTTTACGCATAAATCAGGCTCAGTTGAAGTGAAATGCTTGCTCATATCAAGTATTCGAGCTGTTTTACCATGTTTTCACCGTAAAACTGCTTGTTAGGCCCCTGCAGCCGGATATAATTCGCGTTTTCGCTGGCTTGATAAAACCTTGAGACAACATGATTTTTGCTGAAACCCGAGGCAATGATGGCACCCATAATGCACGCGTGAGCTTCGCTGCCGCGTTGCTGTCACCGATCGCCTCGTATGGTGGAATTTACAGCCCCGAGTCGATGCCGCCAATCGGTCCTGATTTCCTCGAGCGACACCTACAGAGCTCCTATAAGCAACTGGCACTGGCCTTACTGCAGCACCTCGATATCGATATCGAGGCGGAAGTTCTGTCCCGGGCGCTCGATCTGTACGATCGATTCGACGATTCTTCCGATCCGGTGCCGGTAGTCAAGCTCGAAGAAAAACTGTTTGTCTGCGAGCTTTACCATGGCCCGACCCGCGCCTTCAAAGATATGGCACTACAGCCTTTTGGCCTGGTTTTATCCGAGCTGGCGCAACAACAGAATCGGCAGTACCTGATCTTGACGGCGACCAGTGGTGATACTGGTCCGGCAGCGCTGGAGACATTCCGCGATCGCGCCAATATCCGCGTTGTCTGCCTGTACCCGGATGGTGGCACCTCGGATGTCCAGCGCCTGCAAATGGTTACCGAGGATGCGGCAAATCTCAAGGTGATTGGTATTCATGGCAACTTTGACGATGCCCAGACGGCGCTTAAGTCTTTACTTTCTTCGAAAACACTCAAGCAGCGCCTGGAGCAACTGGAGATATCTCTGTCGGCGGCCAACTCGGTGAATTTCGGGCGCATAATTTTTCAGATGCTATACCATTTTCACTGCTACCTGGCACTGCTGCGCCAAGGTGAGATCGAGCCCGGTGACGAAATCGTACTGCATATTCCCAGCGGTAATTTTGGCAATGCACTCGGTGCCTATTATGCGCGCCGTCTCGGTTTGCCGATCTCAAAAATTGTCATTGTATCCAACGCCAATAACGTGCTCACGGAATGGGTTCATAGCGGGTGTTACGACCTGAGTAAACGCAACCTGATTGCGACGACTTCTCCGGCGATGGATATCCTCAAATCTTCGAACGTGGAACGCGTGTTATTCGACCTGTTTGGTGCGGCTCGCACACGTGACCTGATGCAGCAACTCGATGCCGATGGTTGTTACCAGCTCGATCAGCATGAGCATCAACAGATAAGCGAAATATTTGCCGCTGATTTTTGTTCGGATGACGAGGGCAGGCAATACATACGACAGGCCTTCGAGCAGGGTTACCTGGTGGACCCACACACTGCCACCTGCTTCAAGACCTGCAGATCAAGCGAGTTCAAAGACCAGGTAAACATCATCTACTCGACCGCCGAATGGACCAAATTCGCCCCGGTAATCGATAACGCGATAAACGCTAGCACAGCGGACTCCGATCAGGCCGCTTTAGAGTCGGTCGCGAAAGCGGCCGCTATCGAGGTACCCGAAGTCATCGCGAAACTGTTTGTCAAATCTGTTGCCCACCCAACGGTGGTCGAACAATCGGCTATCGAAGCAGAAATACTCAAGTTCCTCGAAACGGGCAACTAGGTTTCCGGGCCTGTCACCGTGGGAGCTGCATTACCAGGCAACTGGCGCTGTCCGGGCAAAGCGCCGAGAATTGCCGGGTTTGCGCAATCGCAATGGGGACTTCGGCGCGTGACAGCGGGGTAAACCCCAGCTTCTGGAAATAGGGCCCTGCAGTCTCGGTTAGCAAATACACGGCCCGCCTGCCCTCGGATTCGGCCAGACTGATCAGGTACTCGGAGATTTTCCGCGCCAGACCGGATGCCCGGTATTGCTCCATGACCACGACAGAGCGCAACAGCGCATAATCTGCGGCCGGCTCAAGCCCGCCGGCGGCGATCAGTGTATCGCTATCGAAAATTCCATAAAAATTGTGTGCCTGCTCGGCACAATCCTGCGTGGGCAAATGATTGCGGCACAACAGATCTTCGAGTTGAGCCAGGTTACCGGGTTGCAGCCTGACTATCGAGCCGACAGGCATGATGCCGTCTCTACCGGCCTGACTGGCAGGTTAATCACCATCCAGGGTCTCGACACGGATGCGATGCACCTCGCCATGGACTGCATCGAGATTGGTAATCGCTGCCATAGCGTCGTCCATTTGCTGCTCGCGGATTTTTTGCGTGAGCATGATAATCGTCGCCCGGGTCACCCCGGTTTCGGGTTCCTTCTGCAAGATCGCCTCGATTGAAATATCCTTATCACCCATAATGCGGGTTATCTCAGCCATCACGCCGGGGCGATCATCGACCCGCATACGTAAATAATAAGCAGTTTCGATCTCGGTCATGGGCAGGATCGGAATATCGACAATTTGATCCGGCTGAAAGGCCAGGTGCGGCACTCGATTTTGCGCATCGGTAGTGATCGTACGTGCTACATCGATAATATCGGCAATCACGGCAGACGCGGTAGGATCGGCTCCAGCCCCGGCACCATAGTAAAGCGACGGCCCCAGTTTGTCGGCCTGTACCAATACCGCATTCATCACGCCATCGACATTGGCAATCAGCCTTTTCTCGGGAATCAGGGTCGGATGTACGCGCATTTCGATACCCTTTTCTGTGCGTCTTGCGACACCAAGATGCTTGATGCGATAACCCAGCTGGCCGGCATAGACCACGTCCTCAGTGGAGATATTACTGATGCCCTCGGTGTAAACTGCATCGAATTGCAGCGGGATACCAAATGCAATTGATGACAGAATACAAAGCTTATGCGCCGCATCGATACCTTCGACATCAAAGGTTGGATCCGCTTCGGCATAGCCTAGTTCCTGCGCCTCGCGCAATACCTCGTCAAAATCACGACCCTTGTCACGCATTTCGGTGAGGATGAAATTACCAGTGCCATTGATGATACCGGCGACCAATTCGATATGATTGGCGCTCAGGCCTTCGCGAATCGATTTAATAATCGGAATGCCACCCGCGACAGCGGCTTCAAACACGACATTGACTCCCTGGCGTTGGGCCGCGGCAAAGATTTCATTACCGTGGAGCGCGATTAAAGCCTTGTTGGCGGTAACCACGTGTTTACCGTTCTCAATTGCCTGCATCACCAGCTCCAGTGCAGGCAGGTAACCGCCAATGAGTTCAATCACGATATCGACTGCTGGATTATTAACCACCTCGAAAGGATCGCTGACAAGGCTGATGTCACCGCTACCGGATGGCAGGCCAGCACTAACGTCACGCCGCGAGGCCTGAATAATTTCAATACTGCGCCCTGCGCGCCGTGCTATTTCGGCGGCATTATTTTTTAACACCATGGCAGTGCTGGCACCAACAGTACCAACACCAAGCAAACCCAGTTTTACCGGTTTCAATCCAAGTCTCCAGAAGTCGTCGCAGAGGATTTTCGAACGCGCAACCTTAAGAAATGTATACCCGACTGTCAACCGCGCCTGACGATTTGAGCGCGTTGATTGGTGGCACAAATTACTTTATTCTGCGCGGCATGCCTCTCGCCGAAGATATTGTCACCAGTCGTCACCGAATCACTGCCTACAGCGCAAGCACAATTACGGTAAACGACGATATTTACGATCAAAGCCTGGTAATGACTGCCAGCACCATACATTGCCCATGGCCAGTCACCTCGCTGCAACAGCTGAGCCCCGAAAACCTGGCGCCGATCCTCGAATCGAAGCCGGTGGTAGTACTGCTCGGCACCGGCGAACAACAACTATTTCCGGAACCACAAATATTCGCCCTCTTCGGCCAACAGGGAATCGGTCTCGAAGTCATGGACAACGGTGCCTTGTGCCGCACTTTCAACATCCTCGTCGCCGAAGATCGCGACGTCACCGCCGCCATCATCCTCACACTCTGATCTTAT
>Ga0209379_10002825_pt1 | contig 10321 bp, 9 predicted proteins | sample tdDd001_FD_187124 | JGI IMG/M metagenome (GOLD analysis project Ga0209379, IMG submission 187124) | Marine sediment microbial communities from the Atlantic coast under amendment with organic carbon and nitrate - tdDd00.1 (SPAdes)... | ecosystem: Environmental > Aquatic > Marine > Coastal >...
CCCAGCCAGTGGCGGGTTTCTATACCGGCAAAACGGATAACGGCCTTGTTGTGAGTGTACCTTGCGCATGCTGATTTTCGATATTTGAGAGGGCTCTGGTAGTATTAATACTATTAGAGCTCTTTCTTTTTTATTTGCCTGTTATTTAACAAAATGTTATTATTGTTTTATTAGATAAATATGGGTAAAAATAATGAAAAGAATTCTAATTGCTTACACTACAAATGATGGTCAAACCAGAAAAATCCTAAAGACTTTAGAAAGTCAGTGGGAAGGTTCATTTATTTGCGATTTTTATGATATGAAGCTAGAGCTTCCTGTAGATTTAACTCAATATGACTTTATTTTAATTGCTTCTTCTATTCGTTATGGTCATTACAGTAAGGTTATGTACGATTTTACTAAAAAATATAAAGATGAGTTAGAGCAAATTCCTTCAGGCTTTATGTCTGTAAATCTAACTGCTAGAAAAAAAGGTAAAGATAATCCAAAAACTAGCGCATATATCAAAAAATTCTTAAAAAAATCTGTTTGGAAGCCTGAAACTATTGTTATGTTTGCAGGAGCCTTATTATATCCAGAATATAAGTTTTATGATCGTTATATGATTAAACTTATTATGTTTCTAACAGGTGGTGAAACAAATACTAAAAAAACTGTCGAATACACAGACTGGCAAAAAGTTCAAGGATTTGCAATGTCTGTTAAGAAAAAGTTTGGAGAATAGAAAAGGGTTTGTGAAATACCTACATTTATTATCAGTATGCATTAGCACTTAGTTAGCCATAAAACGCAAAAATACGCCAGCGATTTGCTGGCGTATTTTTTTATTATCCGTAAAGTCGTTTTACTTTAGAAGTGGTATCATAAAGAAGAACTGAATTTTCAGTTTTTAGAATTTTGACTTTATTCCAAAAAGCCAAGGTTTTTAAGTCATCATAAGAACAATAATTTTTGGTATCTTTAGGAGAAAAAACATATTTTGTTAAATCTAACCTGGGGCCAACCTGTGTTATTCTAGTATATAAGTTTATTTCTATAAAAAGTAATTTTAATTTCTTCACTTTATAAACATCTGGCTGAGCGCCGTAACGTCGTAGTTCGGAAAAAATAGATCTTGCGTTTAATAAAGAGTATTGCATTACTAAACCTAGCATATCCTTGTAGTGTTAATGTTTATAGAAGATATCTTAAAAACAAAAAGCAGTCAACATAATACTTCATAATTTATAATGGATATTCTAGATTGTAGTTGGGGAATATAAAGATTTTGTAAATTACTAGTACCTCATATATCATTTAAGGGTTGATTTAGGACCCAAAAGAGCTATAATGTTTACTTTTTAGAGTCAAAAAATACTGATTCAGCTGGATCCCAAACGATGTTTGAGGATGATAGATTTTTTAGACTTGTCATTCTGAGGAAAGGCTTGCCTTGACGTTAGGATCTAGGGTTAATTGGCAAAATCTTTAGTATAACTCCCTAGATTATCACGCAAACAAGTTTGCTCATAATGACAGATTAATGATATGATGATAATAAAAAGCCCTCTTAATGGAGAGCTTTTTATATTATATTGATGCGGTATTAGCCTAAAGTCTTCTCTAGTATTTCTTTAACACCTGCTGATTTTACATGCTTATTTATGTATTCTAAGTTTTCTAACATTAGGTCAGCGTATTGCTTCTCATACTTTTTATAGCTCATTAGTTTTCTTACTAAAGCTGAAGAAACATGAGGGTTAATTTCATCTATTTTAATAGTTAAGTCAGCTAATGCTTTATAACCTTCTGCGCAATGGAAGTTAGGGTTTTGAGTGAAACCTGCTACAATAGCTCTAACTTTATTTGGCTGATGAAGAGTGAATTTTTCATTTTCCATAAGCTTATTAAAGAATTCAGTATCACAAACTTTATCATTACGAGTTTGAGATGTGAACCATGAATCAATAACAATATTATCATGAGACCATTTTTCATAAAAACCTTCAATAGCATTGTTTCTTACTACTTCATTATCTGAATCTAGTAGTAGTTTGAATGCAGCAGACTCATGAGTCATATTATTTGCTTTTTCAAATAGCTCTTGAACTAGCTCTGTGCTGTTTTCTTGGCTTGCATTATAGATATACTCTAGACAAGTTAAAACTAAATCTCTACGGTTAATTTCAAACTCTGTAAATTCATATGTCTTTTGAGGATCATAGTATTTTTTGAAGATTGCTAAAAAGTTATCAAATAATTCGTAAGCTACAATGTTTTTGATTTCTTTTAGAGCTTTATCCATTAAAACAGGCTCAACAGGTTGAATGATTTCTTCAAGAGTTTGTTTTGTAGGTAACTGTAAATATGATGATAAAACAGCAAAATCAATTGATTCATCTGTTAACGTAGCTTTAAATACATCAATAACATCTTTAAATACTGCAACTTCATAACCTTGGCGAAGGTCTTCAATTGCGTTTTCAACTTGTTTTGTAAATACTCTTTGAATTGCTTCATAACGGTTATAAAGATCATTATCATTCATAGCTAAGAATTTAACTTCTTCTTCAGATTGGTCAAAGTCGATTTTAACCGGAGCTGAAAATTCTCTTAAAATAGAAAGAACAGGTTTTTCATTAATATTATTAAACTCAAAAGCTTGCTCCATTTCATTTAAAATAAGCATATCTTCATCATTAATATCATTACCATCTCTATCTAATAAACCAAATTTAACAGGAATTAAGAATGGTTCTTGACCGTCTTTAATTACTTGAGTTAGTTTAACAGTGTATTTTTTAGCTTCTTGGTTATATTCTTCTTCTACTTTAATAGTAGGAGTTCCTTCTTGAGTGTACCAATTATGGAATTGAGACAAGTCTGTTTCATTAGCTTTTTCCATAGAGTTTCTAAAGTCTTGAATAGTAGCCGCTTGGCCATCAAAAGTATCAAAGTATAGATCTGTACCTTTTCTAAAGCCTTCTTTACCTAATAAAGTTTGATACATTCTAACAACTTCGCAGCCTTTTTCATAAACTGTTAGAGTGTAGAAATTATCAACTTCTTGATAAGATTGAGGTTGAACAGGATGTGACATAGGCGAACTATCTTCAGCAAATTGCATTGCTTTCATAACCTTTGCATCATCAATTCTTTTTCTAACGCCTTGAGTCATATCTTTAGAAAATTCAGCATCTCTAAATACAGTAAAGCCTTCTTTTAATGATAGTTGGAACCAGTCACGGCATGTAACACGGTTACCAGACCAGTTGTGGAAATATTCATGGCCAACAACAGCTTGAATGTACTCAAGTTGATCATCACGAGATGTTTCAGGAGTTGATAGAACTGCTGAAGAGTTGAAAATGTTAAGTCCTTTGTTTTCCATTGCACCAAAGTTGAATGCATCAACAGCAACAATCATGAAATCATCTAGGTCATATTCACGGCCGAATGCTTCTTCATCCCATTTCATTGATTTTTTCAGTGATGTCATTGCAAAGCCGGCTTTAGAGATATTTTGTTTATCTGTAAATACTTTTAGTCTAACTTCACGACCTGACATTGTTGTAAATGTATCAGCGATATAATCTAGGTCACCAGCTACAATAGCAAATAGGTAGCAAGGTTTTTTGTGTGGGTCATGCCATTTCGCCATGTGCAGACCATCTTCAAGGTCTTTTTCTTCAACCTTATTACCGTTCGAAAGTAAAATAGGGTACACTTTTTTATCTGCAATAATAGTCGTTGTAAATTCGCTTAAAACATCTGGACGGTCTGGGTGTAGAGTGATTCTTCTAAAGCCTTCAGCTTCACATTGTGAACAGAACATACCATTTGAACGATAAACACCCATTAGATGAGTATTATTATCCGGATCAATTAAAGTATTAACCTCAAAAATAAATTCATCAGGAGCATTTTCTAAAGTGAAAATTTTTCCATCAAATTTATATTCTCTATCTGTTAAAATATTGTCGTTTAAGCGAACACTTGTTAGCTCTACTTCATCAGCTGCTAATACTAATGTGTTTTTTTCTGCTGATTCAGGATTCTTTTTAATTTTATAAACCGCTCTTACTGCTGTTTTTTCATCATCGCTAAAGTGAAATGTTAGATCAACAGTTTCGAATAAATATGTAGGTACTTTGTAGTCTTTTAAGAAAATTTCTTGTTTTGCCATATTGCCTCTTTCAGTTTTTATTATTTAATACTTTTGCTTAATTATATTAGCACTATTTGTGCCTTATATATATTAACATTAAGATAAATTAATTTGCAAAATAAATCTTTTTAAATATACTAGTTTTTGTGGTTAACTAGTATATTTGTTCAAAAAAGGTGCGTTTAAATGTTATTAAAAAATTCGTTATATTTAGTGTTTTCGGTTGTGTTTGTTTCATTACTGATGACATGGTTTGTAGAGTCATATTACCTTGATGCAGTTGTTGCAAGGTTAGTCTATAATAGAGAATCAGTATTTGGTATTTGGGTTAGAGATTACAGTCAGTATCCTCCAATTGTATTTAGTGTTATATTTCTGATTATTATTTTAAAAATAAATCAAGTGCCTATAGTTAAAGAAGAAATTTGTTTCAAGTATTATCGCTGAATTAACAGTTTTATATAAAAGTGAAGACAAATATTTAGTAATGAATGAAGAATCTCATAAAAAGTTATTTTTATCGTTAGAAAAGCTTAAAAGAGTCTTGACATTTCAGTAAAAATATATTATTTTAGGCAAATCTAAAGAGTTTTTTAACCGATGCTCATAAATATAACCTTGGGTCATGGTAGCTCAGGTTTTTGGTTAATTACTCGGCTAAGTTATAGGAATGAAAGACTTCAACATTTAAGCAAAATTGATGTTCTTTTTTAACTTAGATTGAATATTGCGCAATGTTTAATCAACAAAAAATTTTTTAAAAGGAAATAATTAAAATGAGTAAAGTATGTGATCTTACAGGTAAAAAACCTGCAGTAGCAAACAACGTGTCACACGCACAAAACAAAACTAAAAGAAGACAACTACCAAACCTTCAAGTTAGAAAGTTTTTCAGTGAAGCACTAAACCAAACTGTTAGCCTAAGACTAACAACAAATGCAATTAGAACAATTGACAAAAAAGGTGGTTTAGATGCTTTCATGACTAGCTACAAAAAACACAAGTTGTTCTCAGCTAAAGCTGTTAAATTAAGAAAAGCAATTAAAGCTAAATTAGCTGCTTAATTAATTTTAGAATATTTAGATAAAAAATCTCCTCACTTAGTGGGGAGATTTTTTGTTGGGCATATTTTAAAACTTGTCATTTATTTTGTTATGCCATGATTGACCTGACATATCTGTGGTAAGTGATGTTGTTTTGGCAGAGATCTCGGATCGAGCTGGGGATGATGTGTTGTTATTTTCATATCCAGATTTAAAGTGAAATTACTAATAATCTGTGCAAATTTACCCTAGATCCCAGATCAAGTCTGGGATGACAGCTAAAGAAAACCTCTCTTAAAAAAGAGAGGTTTTTTGTTGAAATGGCTATTAACATTAAAATGGTTTTAGTACCACTGTAAATATGATTACAAATAGTAGTACTGTAGGGATTTCATTATAAATTCTGAAAAACTTACCAGAATGTTTGAAGTTCTTTTCTAATAATTGTTTTCTATAGTACTCTAAAGAAAAATGATAGAATGTTAGAATAATTACTGCTGTTAGCTTAATATGAAAGAATGTAAATCCATCAAATAATAAATCAGGGTTTTGATGCAGCATTAATAAACCAAAAAACCAAGATAGAACCATTGCCGGAGTCATAATAAATTTATATAGTTTGCGTTCCATAGTTTCAAAAATTTTAGCAGCTTCAGCATTATCTTTATTTTCTGTGTGGTAAACAAAAATTCTTGGTAAGTATAGCAAGCCTGCATACCATGAAATAACAGCAACTAGGTGCCATGCTTTTAGAGTCATATATTCCATATTAATAATCCTAAATTAAAGTTTATGTTCGTTTTCGTCATACCATAGTTTAAATAGTAGGGCTAATAAAACTACTAGAATTAAACAAAGTGTAACGATAATGTTAATAAAACCTAGTTTGTAAACAAAAGCAATAGCAATTGCATATAGGTTAAAAATAAATAGTTTTAAGACAGGTACAATTTTTAACATATTAAAGTTATAAATGCGCTGTAGAATAGTTTGTTTGTTTCTTGTTAGTGTTTGTACAACTCTAGAGAAGATAATAAAACTAAAGCCTGCTATTATAATTATAATGTTATTAATAAATTCTAAACCTGAAAGGCTAACCATAAGGTTTATTAAGATAAGTAAAAACGCATTAATAAAAAATGGATTTGTTGTATTTGACTTTGCTTCGATAAAGTACCTAATTGATCCTAAAAATGTCATAAGAGTTAAAGCATATATCGCATTTGTATTTGCTAAGTATAAACCAACAATACCTACAGGAATAAGCTGTAAAGCTAAAAATACTAGGTCAGATTTATATTGATTAGAAGTCATATAAATAACAATAGTAAGGAGGGCCGTAATAGCAAGGTATTCTAAACTAATACCCGTTAAGTAGGATCCTGCAAAAGCAATTGCAAAACCTAAAACTTCTAGTGTTTTTTTTAGATATTTATGTTCAAATAAGCTACTTGCATAAAATAATGATAGGGCACCAATAAATGAACTTTGTTCAATAGAAATTGTTTGAGTAAGAATGCTTCCTGCAAAACAAGCAATTAATAAAGCAAGGTAAATAAATCTATTATAGCGTTTTTTTGTATGATCTTTTTTAAATAGAATTCCAATTAAAAATGATGATAGTAAAAATGGTAATGCTATTAATAAGCTCATACAACTTTAATCCTTTATTTACTTTTTGTTTGTTTTAATTGTTTTATTTGCAATAGCAATGTACTGCCTAGCTAGCATACTTTGTCTGAATTTTGTTGCTACATACTCAGGGCCTTTTTGAGCTTGTAGTTTAGCACCTTCATAGTTTTCAAAAGTTTTAATAATAGCTGCAGAAAGTTTTTGAGGGTTTTCAGGCTCAACAACAGTAGCGGCATCGGCTTCTTCAACAAGTTGTTTGGCTTCTCCACTAACGCATGCAATGGCAGGAGTTCTAGTTGCTAATATTTCAAATAACTTCATAGGGATGTGCAAGCTAATATCTGTAGAATCACGGTGCGGTACTAGTAAAATATCAGCACAAGCATAATAACCAAAAACTTCAGCATCATCAACAGAATCTAAGAACTTAATGTTTGGCATACCCTTAGCCATATTCATTAATCTAGGTTTGTCTTCTCCGCCACCAACCATTAAGAAAATAATATCATTACGGCTTAATAGAATCTTAGCAGTTTCTAGAATTTGACCCAAACCTTGCTTTGTTGAATGAACACCTAAGAACATAACAATTTTAGTCATTGGGTGAATTTGCAGATTGTTTCTAATAGATGTAGCTTTTAAAGAGTGCTTTGATCTATCTGCATTATCTAAAAATTCATCTGGGATACCATCATATACTAAAAATATTTTCTTTTTAGGAACTCCTCTATAAAATAGAGCTTTTGCCATACTAACGCTTAGTACAGTCACGGCATCTGCATTCTTGTATAAGAAGTGAGAAATTTTAGTTAAAATTCTAGCATAAAAACTATCATGCTTAATAGTTCTAGATGCTAGGTGAGTATCAGGAAGAAGGTTTCTTACTTCGAAGATGAACTTAGCATTTAATTTTTTAGCAAGAAAGTAAGCAGATAAGCAACATAAAATAGATGGCGATGTTGCAAGGATAATATCAGGAGCATTTTTCTTATGCTCAGACCTATTTAAGTGAGATAGCATACCTAAAGCAAAAGATAACTGACTTCTAAATTTAGAACCAAACTTTCTAGATCTAATAAGTTTTGTTTTATGACGATATACTTCTAAACCATCATACTTTTCTTTAAATATTTTTGAAGCTTTTCTATATTCTAGAGTTTTTGTATTATCTTGCGGTTTATGATGCGGAGTAGCTGTAAAAATTGTTACGTTGTGCCCATCTTTTTGCCATATTTTTGCAAAACCATGAACACGAGACTGTACAGACCCGTATTCTGGTTTAAAATACTGTGTTACAACCCAAATTTTCATAATCTAACCTCGTTTTTTATTATTTTTTATAAAGATTTTATTTATTTTACTAATTCTAGAACATTACCTTTTACAAATACGATTTTTTCAATTTCTAAGTCTGCTTGAATATTCTTTGAGCTTGCTTTTGCAATGCTATTTAAAGATTTATAGTCACTTAGTTTAATCGACCATGCTTTTTCATAAAAGTTATGAGCATGAATAGTATCAGGAATTTTAATATCAATAGTACCAATTAATTGACCTAAATGCATAATTTTTAAAGTACCTGTAACTTCTTGAATATCTTCTTTAGAAATATTTTCTAGAGAAAGACGCATTAAAAATGAGTTCTCTTTAGGGTCTAAGTCAGATTTCTGAAAGTCTTTTAATACTAAGAAACTATTAAAGTTTTCTTTAATTTTTTTATTAATTTTGTCAATTCTTTGTTGCTCTATTTCTTCAAGAGTTGCAAGTAAAGCGTCTAAGTCTTTTACTTTTGTTAGAACCCATCCATAGTCAGTATATTCGAACATAAGGTCAACATTAATTTCTTTTTCTAAATCAGCTCTAAAAATAACTAGTCTAACAATTGAAGAATGGTCTGTAACTTCTAAAACCTCTCTGCTTAAAACAGAACCGCTTTTACCAATAAGGAAGTTTAAAGTTTTACTTAAAACAGCATTTTCATCTTCAAGATTTTTATAAAAGTCACCTTTATTTTTAATAATATTGTAAAAGTCAGCAACTATTTTATTTTCAAGTTCTTTTTGCATATAGCTTAATAAATCGTTAGTTAGTTTTTTAGATTTAATTTGAGATAAAACAGAACTAGACATTTCTTCTGCAATATTATTAAATTTAACTAATGACATAGCTTGCTTTGTATCACCAGCTACAATAGCTTGTTCAATTTTGCTAACAGCATTTAATGGAGATTCAACTCTGCTAGTTGGCCATAAAACAATTATTAAACAAATAACTAATAAAGCAGAAATAATAATTGTTTGCTTTTTAGAGAATCCGTTTTTACGAATCTTTTCAGCTTCATCTGCTACATTATGTAGAGATTGTTTAGCTTTATCGTCAAATTTATTTTTGCTAATAACTTGTTTAGCTTTTATATATACTTTAGAGTTTGTTAAAGACTCTTTTAGTCTGTAAAACTTATTGCCCATCTTAATACCGTTTCCTTTTTATTAACCTTACAAGTAAGAACTAGAGTATTTTTGTTTACAACTTCGCCTAAATTTTCACATAGTTGAGTTTGTTGTTTTCTAATAATACCACCAGCAGATTTAAATTCAGCAATTTTTGAGCCATCAAGTATAATTTCAGCTGTGTAAGAGTCTACAATTTTTACATCATAGCGAGGATGAACATGGAAGAATGCTTTTACATCATTTTCTGCATGTAAAATTGAGTCTTCACCTCTAATTTCATCACCATTTTCAGCTAAGAAAATTCTTCTTGAGTGTTTGATTTTATTGTTTTTAAAGCCATAAAATGCACCTTCAAAGCCAATGCCAAGAGTTTTTTCTTCTTGGAAGAAGCTTTCTACTTTTTCAACATGTTTACCAGTTAGACCCATGCTTAAAATAGATGAACTAGAGTGTCCGTCAATTTCTATAGCATTAAAGTTTTTACTATTTCTGTAATCATTTTTTGAATCTTTAAATTTACCACTACTTACAAAGATCCTTGAATTTTTATAAGCAAGTTCAAAAGCTAATGTACTAGCTGTTGAAGAATTTAAAATATCTGGTTTTGAGAATTCACCACAATCAATAATAACGCTTGTATCATTTCTTACTAATTTTCTGAAACCAGCACGTGGTAAAAAGTCTGTTTGAAAACTTTGGTTACAAATTTTAAGTAATTGAGAGATATTCTCTGAGTTACCAATATATGAAGAGTTAAACATCGCTAATTTGCCATCAGTATGACGGAAGAATGCTAGGCTTTCAGCCATTGTTGCAATGCTTTGGCTAATAATAGCTGGTACTTGCTGGTTAGCAATTTGCATCGTTGCTTGAATTTCTACTAAATCTTTTAGTAAGTTATATTGCACTAAAGGATTTTTTTGAATGTGTGTAGAGTCTTCTAAAATTTGTTTGTTTAGTTCATCTTTTAAAACATCTAAACCTTCTAAAAATGCACTTTGATTTTGTGGTAAAGCAAGGCCTGCATAAATAATACCTTTAAT
>Ga0209379_10002826_pt1 | contig 10320 bp, 10 predicted proteins | sample tdDd001_FD_187124 | JGI IMG/M metagenome (GOLD analysis project Ga0209379, IMG submission 187124) | Marine sediment microbial communities from the Atlantic coast under amendment with organic carbon and nitrate - tdDd00.1 (SPAdes)... | ecosystem: Environmental > Aquatic > Marine > Coastal >...
TCATAAGCTTCGCGCTACGGCTGCTTCATCGTTAATAGAATATGGATTTTCGATTTATGATGTGAAGAATCTACTTGATCACGATAATGTAACCACAACACAACTCTATGCAGCTCATCGTAAAAACCTTAAAAGAGATATTATCAAGAATTATGAACTTCTCGATGAATTTAACGAGTAATGTGCACATAATGTTGTTATGTAAACCAAAAGCCAAAACACTATGATTTTTCACTGTGTTCTGGCTTTTATATGTTGAAATTCTAATAAACCAATAGTATTAACATCAGATAGTTTGATTATCAGAAGGTGTAAACGTACGTGTTCGCTCAATTGGAAGTTTGATTATGAATGTTGCACCCTCACCGAAATTTGAGAAAACTTGTAAATCTCCTCCGTGTTTTTTGACAATGGTGTTATAAGCTATATTTAGGCCGAGTCCAGTACCTTTTCCTGGATCTTTTGTTGTGAAAAATGGATCAAATATTCTTTCGATTATACTTTCGTGAACGCCTGGTCCGTTATCTGAAATCTTTACACAAACATACTTGTCTTCAACGTAGGATTCGATTTGTATGAGACCATTTTCATCTAAGTTTAAAGTTTCTATTGCATGACTTGCATTAACAATCAGATTTAGGAGCACATCGTTAATATCACTCCCTTTTGCAATGATCGTCGGTAGCTTTGCAAGGTTGGTTTCTACATCTGCAACGTATTTATACTCGTTTCCAGCTATGATCAAAGTGCTGCGTATGCCCTCGTTCAAATCATAATCAGACTGTTCGAAACTATCAATTCTTGAGAAATATCTTAAATTTTTAACAATACTGGTAACCCTGTCTAGACCCTCTTGTGAGTCTGAAAGCAGATCTGGAATATCTTCAAGTATGAATGCAATATCTCTTCCATTCTCTAATTGATTGTCCGCTTCGACTCCATAATTCTCGTGAAGGTGATTAAAATACAGTGTTAAATCTTCGAAGTACTCTCTAAGTACAGTGAAATTGCTGTTTACAAATCCAATAGGATTATTAAGTTCATGGGCCACTCCGGCTGCTAAATGTCCAATTGAAGCCAATTTTTCCTGTTGGTACATTTGTCCTTGAGTTTCCTCGAGTTGACTTAATGTTTTTTTAAGTACTTTGTTTTTAACTTGTATTTTAGCTTGAGCAGCGAGGATCTCAATTTCTCGGTCATCAATTTTATCAGACATAGTTAGGAATTGCTGTGTAAGTTCTTGAAGTTCTAGTACGGCTGACTCGTGTATGAATATGAAATTTTTATCCCCATTGGCTAATTGCATAGCTAATCGGCCTATGTCATTTAGTGGCATAACAACATATTTGTTGCTTAGACGCACTAATAGGACAATTGTGAAAATGATAAATGCTGCAGTAATTAAGATTAAGCTGGTGTAAAGACGAGTTAATGCAAGTGTCGTTTCTGAAGTATCCATTGTAAAGTGAATTGTTAAGCCCATTTCAGGAATGCGCTCAATATTTTGGGGGCCTATGGGTACGTCTCCTATCGAACTCACTAAATTTCCGCCAGAGAATATATCAATCTGCATACCTTCAGACATTTTGTTGATATCATGGGTTAAGAAAATTTCAGAGATAGGAACTTCAGCAATTAAAATACCTTCGACAGATTCGTTATACTTGACTGGAACGGCAAGTATCCAAACCTGGTTTTCCTTCAAATTAGGCCCTATATAATAGGTAATCGCACCACTGAGTATATCTTTCATCCACTCATTGTAGTTGATGTCATGAATATTAGACTCAAAAGCTGATTCTGAATCAGCTTCACAATAAATTCTATGACCTGAAAAATCATACAATCCAATATCATAGTCCTGTTTAAGAATTTTTTGACTGTCAATAAAATCCTTAATGTTCTCAATGTAACCATGCGGTTGCAAGGCGCCTTGAATGATTATAGGTTGGTTGGCCATATTTTCGAGTGAAGTTTTACGAACATCTAAAAATGACGTGATATGAGACTTCATAGATTCTACTTCTCGAGTAATGTGATGATCTTCATTTGTTGATATAGCTGCTTTGGCTTGAAGCAGTACAGTTAGGAAAATAACCATTCCCATTACAGAAATGGACAGTGTTAAAGAAATAATTATGATTTTAGACAATGTGAACTGTCGGCTTTTAAATGTCATATGATCACCTCTTTATTTGTCTGACGTAGAATTCTCTAATTAACACTGTATTAATGGTCTTCATCTAAAATTATTTCATTATTTTCTCCGTAATAAGCCATTATAAGGTCCTCTTGACCGAGTGCTTCGTGTGCGTCTAGATTGTTCTCGCTAAAAGTGCTGAATGGTTTTTCATATGTCTTAAGGAGACCTTGTACAGGTTGCTCTAGCTCTTCGAGTGATTTTCGCAACTGAGATCTCTTTTCTATGACGGTTGTGTTTTCATCCACTTGATTAAGTGCAGAAATCATGATTTTTGTAAGGTCATATGAATGAATAAAACCAGTGGGCGCTTCAATATCTTGAGCTGTTTTTATCTGTTCAGGATAAAGTCGTTTCACACGAGCTAATACGTCAATAGCATCTTGATTCCCTTCAATATTTAGAAATGAAAATCGCGTCTGCAAAAATTCAATGTCAATAGTCTTACGGATTTCAGCATTGATAACCTCTGGGAAATCACCACCTGTTATGCCCCAGTGACTACGTATGGGCAGCCGCTGATCTTCTGATAACTCGGACATAGCCTTAGCAAATACTTTACCTTCTGGTGAATTGCCAACAAAAATTATACTATCGGCGCCAGTTTCATTTGCTTCCCTAAGTATGTATTTCGCTTGATTTATACCAATACTCCAATTGAACCAGGAAACACCTATCGCTTGCTTATCGACATCATTAAGTGCAGTTGACATAGTACTATGATTGGAGCGTCCCCAACCTGTATCTTCAAGTATTAGGTAAGGTTTTTCATAGCCTTCACTAAGGAGATGGTTCACGATAACATGGCCAGCTTTTGTGTCATCTATAGATAGCCTAAATATCCAATTCTGTTCTGATGGATAGCGTGTAATAGGTCCGGCAGCAGCCCATGGATCCAACAATAAGATCTCATTTTCATTAATAAAATCTCTATGTTCTAGTATCGGTGGTGAATGTAGACCTGAAAATATGACTAGTGCCTGATCGTCACTTAGGTATTCATCAAGATGTTGTTTTGCTCTTGGTGAGCTTCCCCTATGGTCTAGAATTACAACTTCGATATCTTGTCCATGAATCTTGTACTGTATTTCGTCGAGTGCTGTTCTAACACCTTGCTCTATAGAGATTCCTGATGACTTCGAAACAGTTCTATCTGCACTAATATATATTTTTATAGTGTTGGCATTCTCTTGTGTAGTTGTATCACGATCTTGGGTTTCTTCCGTTTCAATTGTCGTTTTCACTTCAACGGCTTCCTCTGCTTCTTTTGTTATGTTTGCTTCATGTTCTTCGTTGACTTCTATAGAAGAATTACAGCCACTAACAAGAATGCTTATTAATAATGCTAAAGCAAATGGCAAAATTCTATATCTTGATACATGAGTTATTTTTCTCATGTTTCCATCTCCTCTTCCTATGATAAAAATATAATTTAAAATCCAGTTCATAATTCAGTTCAATATTACAACTATACCCACTGTAAGGGGTTCGTATCAATTCATAAGCTTCAAAAAACGCGAAAAGGACTTACGTCATTTTCAGGCGTAAGTCCTTGAGTAATTGTATATTTAAATAAACGAAATCATGAGTTGTTACCTAGTAGAGTCATCAATTTCAATAGCCTTCTTAAATGGGAAGAGGCTGTCTTCATCATACTCTTTTTCACCGAGGTCGAAAACAGGTTCTGACACAAGAATAGTCTTTTCGATATCATCTACATTATCTTCATCATTATCTTCATCGGTCTCCTCACAAAGTGTTTTTAGACATAATGAGGCGAAGAGAACTTCTAGTTCCGGATCGTCAAGGTCCACTTCAGCTGAAACAATTTCATTTGGCTCTAACTCATTAATAGAAATGGGATTAGCCATGAATTCAGCATGAGCAACAATACGGTCGCTTTTCTGAGGAGGTACATTGCTTTCCTCTGTAATTATTGCGTACTTCAACCTTGAGGGTACAAATTCTACATCTTTTAAACCAGTATATAGAACTTTACATAAATTGACCGTTTCTAGATCTGTATGTAACTCACTTGAAAGCTCAATTTGGAGTTTTTCAAACTCGTATGTTCTGAGTAATTCACCCAATTTTTTTGAAGGCATTATGGACACTCCTTTTTCATGTATATGTTCTATGTTAAGTTTCACACCTTATACCATTAGAATTGTGCAGTAGATTAATATCTAATTAGACTACATTTTTAGTTTATCATAAATATCATCGGTTGATTTTAGGTATTCTTTAGAACGATTCGTTCTGTCGATCACTAATGTTAAACTTGCGCTATGAAGAGATAGAACACAGTCATAAGTAGATAAATTAGGTGTGAAAACCAATGATATTCGATTTGGTTAAGTGATTGATCGATTGATTATCTATAGATGATTCGATTACACTTTTAATTCTGATCGAGAATGACTAAGTACTCATGTCTTTCCTCATACATTTCAGAGTCAATAAATGTTCTTTGATAAAGACCACCGTTTCTGAGAACAACCTTTATTGACGATTCGTTTTGCGAATTACAGGTGATGAATACATTCGACAAGCCGATTGATTTTGCTTTTTCAAGACCAAGTTCAAGTATTTTATATCCCATCCCCTGCCCTCTTTGACTCGGACGTATGTCATATCCAATGTGACCACAGTCTTCCACACGCGTATGCCTTATTCTAAGGTTACCATATATTATACGCTTATCAGATGAATTAGAAGTCAGCCAGTATGTACTGGATGGCACCCAGCCTTTTGGAATGTTACGGCCTTTTTCCTGATCATTAAGTGCATGAACATAGCCCTCAAAATCTTCAAGGGCATCTGTGTATAAGTTCATATAAAGTGTTTCTTTATTCTTAATGTAATCCCAAACCAACTCTTGAAAAGCTTGTTTGTAAGCAAGTGTTGGTTTAATGAGTTCCAAGCTTTGCATAACAAATTCACCTTAGACCTTTCTTAGACAAATTAGGAATGACTAGAACCACAATGAAAATTGTTCTTCATTTTTCATTGCTGTGTTAAGACTGGCTCTGGCTCCTGGTGTGGTTTTCAAAATATGCTTCATTAATTCGCCCATGTTTTCACGATTTGTGGTTTTGTCTACTGGGCAGACACTTTTAACTACGGGTATATTTTTACTGTTCACATATCCAATGACTTGTTTTTCTGTGACTTCCAAGAGCGGACGAACAACAGTTACTTCGCTTCGACTTAAGTAAGAACTAAACTCCATCGTCTTCATGCGCCCTGTGTTCAGCATATTCATGAAGAGTGTTGCAATTGCGTCATCATTATGGTGTCCGAGAGCAAGTACATTATACCCATGTCGATTCATAACATCTGTGAGTGCACCACGACGCATTTTAGCACAGAGCGAACATGGATTTTTTTCATTTCGTTCTTCGAAGACAATATTATAGATTTGTGTTTTTTCTTCATAGAAAGGCACATCAAGTTTGTCGCAAAACTTTTGAAGTTCTTCGGATCTGAATCCTTCAAAGCCTGGATTTATTGATATAGCACACAGTTCAAATGGAACTATGCTGTACCTTTGAAAGGCCTTGAGTGCGTGAAGCAGTGCCATACTATCTTTTCCACCAGAAAGTCCAACAGCGACCCGATCACCAGCTTTAATGAGGTTCTTTTCTTCAATAGTAATACGAAGCAGTGCCATAATTGATTTCATAATTTCTCCTACATGGTATTTTCCATAGAACTGCTTTTATTACGCTTTCTTTTCTGCAACGTATAGGCTTGTTCTAGTATCATTATTTCTACTGTTGTCATATTCGCAGATCTTGATCATGCCTATGTTTTTTGCAACCTTTTCTGAGGCAACATTTTCAACTGACATATGGGCTACGATTCGTTGTATCTTTAGTTCATATAATCCATATTCGAGGCAAGCTCGTGCAGCCTCAGTCGCATATCCTTGCCCCCAGTTTTCTGAGGAAATAATATATCCTAGGTCAACTTCCATAAGACCATTCACTTCCGTTAGGAAGAAACCAACATCTCCAATTATTTTACCATCTTTTTTGCGTTGTACAATATATCTTCCGAATCCGTTGTTGGAATAGGATTCCATACTTCTTAGAATCCATGTGCGAACATCATCTTTAGTAAATGCATTTGGCCAAGATGACATTGTCTTAGAATCTGATAATAACCTACACTGGGCTTTAAAATCAACCTGACTCATTCTTCGTAGGATCAAGCGATCTGTGTCAAGAATGTGCGATTTAATTCCAAATTTAAGTTCTTCTTCACCAATGTCCCAAGTGAACCAACTGATTATCGCACCAGACATGACAACGAAAAATATCATTTGTGCTTGGAATAGAAAAATATCTTCCCATGACCAATGAAGGACTGTGTACTCACGATAGATACCAAAACCAACGTTAATAATTGTCCAAGCCAAAGTAAACACAAAAATGTATAACGGCTTTCCTAAACGTCTTAATCTTCCCCATCTCCAAAATTTGAATCTATTCATAATTGATCCCACCTATAAGTTAACATAATATAAATACGTCTACTATACAACACCCATCTTGTTCGATAATAAGAATATATTAATTGTATACCCAAAAGATGTAAAAGAAAAAAGCCCCAATTCAGAAGAATTGAGGCTTTTCTTTAATTAAGCCAAACTTTTGTGATGAAGAGGATCACCAAGATATAAACACCGACAAATCCAAGGACAACGGGAAAGAAAACTTGTGCCATTGCTATGCACATGGCTGTAAAATCTGATTTATCAAGTTCTAGATCTTCAGATTCCTGATAATGTGCAGCGTGCTCGTTTGATTGTGTCAGTTTTTTCTTTTTTTTGAACACATCTTCTTCCGCGGGCATAATGCCTTTTGTCATCCATTTCATCATCGAATTTTGCTCCTATCCTTCTATTGGGAAGTGACATGCAACGAAATGCTTGTCTCCAAGATCTTTTAGCATCGGCTCATCTGTCTTACATTTTTCTTTAACGCTTGGACAGCGTGTATGGAACTTACAACCACTTGGTGGATTTGAAGGGCTTGGAATATCACCCGAAAGAAGCACTCTATCACGCTTTCGGGTTGGATTTGGTTGTGGAATCGCTGATAACAAAGCATGTGTATATGGATGTCTAGGTTTGTCGAACATTGGCTTCTTATCTGCCAGTTCAACAAGTGTGCCTAAATACATAACACCAACTCGATCACTAATATGACGCACAACGCTTAAGTCATGAGAAATAAACAAGTATGAGAGACCCATTTTCTTTTGAAGATCGTTCATAAGATTGATAATTTGAGACTGTATTGAAACGTCGAGTGCTGATACGGGCTCATCAGCAACTACAAATGAAGGTTCCAGAGCAAGTGCTCGAGCTATACCAATTCTTTGTCTTTGACCTCCAGAGAACTCGTGTGGGTATCTGTTTACATGGTAATCAGCCAGACCACACATTGTAATAATTTCTCTGACGCGTTCATCAAGCTTTGGTCCTCTTTTATATAGACCATGCTCAACCAGTGGTTCTTTAATCATTTCGCCAACAGTCATTCTTGGATTCAATGAACTGTATGGATCTTGGAAAATAATTTGCATATCAGTACGAAGTTTAGTGAGTTCTTTTTTATTCATGTTATTAACGTTTTTACCGTTAAATTCAATCTCACCATCAGTGGGCTCAAGTAATCTTAGTACAGTTCGACCTGTTGTTGACTTTCCACAACCAGACTCACCTACAAGACTGAGTGTTTCACCAGGCATGATTTCAAAAGATAGGCCATCACATGCTTTGACATGACCAACAGTTTTCTTAAAGAATCCACTTTTTATTGGAAAGTGCTTCTTTAAATTCGTAACTTTCAATAATGGTTGTTGTGTCATTATGATTGCCCCTCCTGTATAACGAAACAGCTTACTTTATGACCTGTTTCTAATTCTACGAGTCCTGGTCTTTGAGTTTTACATTTTGGAATTGCAGATTTACAACGTGGTTCAAATGCACAACCTTCAGGTAGATAAAGAGGATTTGGAACTGATCCTTCAATACTTTCGAGGACTTCACGTTCATCATCAAGTTTTGGAATTGAGTTTATAAGACCAACTGTGTATGGATGCTGAGGATTTTCGTATAAAGTGACTACATCAGCCTCTTCAACTACGCGTCCTGCGTACATAACCACAACATAATCAGCCATTTCAGCCACAACACCAAGGTCATGTGTAATCATCATAATTGCTGTATTTGTTTTTGATTTAAGATCATTCATAAGTTCAAGAATTTGAGCTTGAATGGTAACGTCAAGAGCTGTTGTTGGCTCATCGGCTACTAGAACCTTAGGCTCACAAGCCAGTGCCATAGCGATCATAACACGTTGACGCATACCACCAGACAATTGGTGAGGATACTCGTTAACGAGTTCATCAGCACGTGAAAGTCCGACCATATCTAGAAGGTCAATAGACTTTTGGTGCGCTTCCTCTTTCGTCATTTCTTTATGAAGCATCAATACTTCAGAAATTTGGAAACCAATTTTAAAAACTGGATTTAAAGATGTCATTGGTTCTTGGAATATCATTGATATCTCATTACCACGAACAGATCTGTACTCAGAATCTGACATTGTTGTGAGCTCATTGTCCATATACTTTATAGAAGAACCTTCGATAATTTTCCCTGGTTTTGAAACAAGGCCCATTACTGACATTGATGTTACTGACTTACCACATCCAGACTCGCCTACAACACATAGTGTTTTACCGGCCTGAATGTCAAACGAAACGCCATCCACTGCTTTGACAACGCCTTTATCTGTAAAGAAATGCGTTCGCAGATCTTTAACTTTTAGAATAGTATTTGACATGGCTGTTCCTCCTTCATTACTTAGTTTTAGGATCTAATGCGTCTCTCAGGCCATCACCTAAAAGGTTAATACTCATAACCGTTAGGAAGATTGCAATACCTGGTGGGACCCATAGCCATGGTCTATTAGTTAAGATATAAAAATCACGTGCATTTTGAACCATGTTTCCCCATGTTGGTGTTGGTGGTGCGACACCAAGGCCTAGGAATGAAAGTGCAGATTCAGTCATGATTGCACCTGCCATGCCAAGTGTTGCAGATACTATAATATATGCAACTGTATTTGGTAGAAGGTGTTTTAAAATAATGCGTTTATCAGAAAGTCCAAGTGCCTTAGCAGCTTGCATGAACTCTTGCTCACGAAGTGAGAGTATTTGACCACGAATCATACGTGCAAGACCCGTCCAACTTAGGAAACCGATAACCATCATTGTTATATACATTTTATACTCAGCAGGTAGCCGTGCTCCGACGACCGCTGAAACGGTTATGGCCAGTGGTAAGAACGGGAAGGACATGACAATCTCTACGATCCTCATACATAGATTATCAACCCAACCACCGTAGTAGCCAGCGATACCGCCAACCAAGCTACCTAGTACAACTGATATTAGTACTGCAAATACACCAACTTGAAGTGATACACGAGAGCCGTGCAGCATACGCGTAAAGTAATCTCGGCCAAGTTGATCTGTTCCCAACCAGTGACTCGCACTTGGCGCCTTATTAATTTGAGAATAATCCATATCATCAAGTTCATATGGAGAAATTACTGGTGCAAACACTGCACCGAATACAAGGACTAAAAGAATAATACCGCCAAGCATGGCAAGCTTATTTTTTCTAAATCTTTTCCAGGCCATTTGCCACGGCCCTTCAATGCTCTCCTTTTGAGCTTTATTCACATCAACTGCAACGGCAGTTTCATTCACTGTTAACATTGTCGTACCCCCTAATCAACTTTGACACGCGGATCAACCAATGCGTATCCAATATCAGCAAGTAAATTACCCACGAGTGTAAGAATTGCATACAACATCATAACCGCCATCATGAGGTTATAATCACGCATGGTAACTGATTCAAGCAGAACTCGTCCCATTCCAGGCCAGTTAAAGACTGTTTCAACAATAACAGCACCACTGAGTAGGAAGATTAGAGAATAGCCAAGAAGTGTTACTATCGGTAGAAGTGCATTTCTAAATCCATGTCTATACACAACAACCTTTTCATTTAGGCCTTTTGCACGTGCTGTACGAAT
>Ga0209379_10002828_pt1 | contig 10319 bp, 8 predicted proteins | sample tdDd001_FD_187124 | JGI IMG/M metagenome (GOLD analysis project Ga0209379, IMG submission 187124) | Marine sediment microbial communities from the Atlantic coast under amendment with organic carbon and nitrate - tdDd00.1 (SPAdes)... | ecosystem: Environmental > Aquatic > Marine > Coastal >...
CCTTTATTCGCTAGACAAGCGCCATACCATCCCATATAATTTCCCGCACACTGGCCCCTTAGCTCAGTGGTTAGAGCAGGCGACTCATAATCGCTTGGTCCACAGTTCAAGTCTGTGAGGGGCCACCAGATATAGAAAGGCCGAAGCGGTTAGTAACCACTTCGGCCTTTTATTTCTAGCCCATAAACCGTGATCGTAATCACGCATTTGAAATTCCCTTACTTTCTAGAACTACTGTTTGCACTATAACAACATAACTATCGGTTCATTATAACCAACTATATCTAAATGCTTTTTTGCTTAATCCACATTTGATATCAAAATTCAACTATATCCTCATTAAAATACAATTTAACAATAACGTATTTAAATCAAACAACGTTTCCATCTACATCAAATAAAGCATAAGCATCACGTTTAGCCCCTCAGTTACATTGATTTTTTTACTGCAATCAGTTAAGTTTGCGAACCAGCTATTGTCTGAACAACTTTTGTTCACGCCCTGTATAATTTCAACCAAATAAGCGAATTACTTGTGCAGATTATTATTCCAATGTCAGGATTTGGCGAACGTTTTCGCCGAGCGGGATATTCAGTCCCAAAACCACTCATCGAAATAGATGGAAAACCTATCATCGCACATGTCATAGATATGTTTCCTGGCGAAAAGGATTTTATTTTCATCTGCAACCAAGACCATCTTGATACCCCTGAATATCAAATGGAATCAATCCTTCGTCAGCTTTGCCCTACCGGGAAAATCGTTGGAATCCCAGCCCATAAACTAGGTCCTGTTCATGCCATCAGACAAGTTGAAGAGTTAATTAATCCAGAGCTTCCTGTCATAGTTAACTACTGTGACTTCACTTGCTACTGGGACTGGGGCAACTTCAAGCAATTTGTATCAAAGACAGCCTGCGCTGGCGCTATACCTGCTTATAAAGGCTTCCACCCGCACACTTTAGGTAGTACCAATTATGCTTATATGCGCGAAGCTGATGGCTGGGTTATAGATATCCAAGAAAAACAGCCTTATACAGATAACCGTATGGAAGAATTTGCTTCTAGCGGCACCTATTACTTTGCATCGGGTAAGCTCATGAGCGAGGCTTTCCGTTCTACTATGGACCAAGAGCTAAATGTAGGTGGCGAATACTATGTCAGCCTGGCTTACAAGCCATTACTCGCAGAAGGTTCATCCGTGGCTGTTTATCCCCTACAACACTTTATGCAGTGGGGAACACCGCAAGACGTAGCCGAATACAACGGATGGTCGACAGCATTCAGAGCTCTTATTAAGCCTGAAAATTCGCAAAACACTCCTGATGGGGCACTAATTATCCCTATGGCGGGAATGGGGCAACGCTTTGTAAATGAAGGGTACAAAACAACCAAACCCCTGATTCCTGTTTCTGGTAAACCTATGGTAACCCAGGCGACTCATGATTTACCTAGCGCAATTCATCATAGTTTTGTTCTAAGAAGCGATATGCCGGGTTATGAGAACATCACGGAAGAGCTAAAAGGTATTTATCCAAGCGCAGTGATCAAAACAATTCCAGAGGTTACTGAAGGTCAGGCCTGCACTGCTTTAGTTGGACTCGATGCTCTCGAACAAGAAAATGGCAATACCTCAAGCCCTATAACAATTGGTGCCTGTGATAATGGTGCAATATATGACGCTAAAGCATTCCAACAATTAGCTGAAAACCCGGACGTTGACGTTATCGTTTGGGGAGTTCGAGGGCATGCTAATGCTGTTCGCCATCCAAACATGTTTGGCTGGATCAAAGCCGATGACGATGGAAGGGTTCAAACCATCACTGTCAAAACGCCGCTCGAATCACCTGAAACCGATCCCGTTGTATTAGGAACCTTTACGTTCCGTCGTGCCGAAGATTTTCGTAAGGTTGTTAACCATCTAATAGCACGTGACGGCCGAGTCAATGGCGAATTTTATATTGACTCATGCATTAATGATGCAATAGAGCTCGGCCTACGCTGCCACTTATTTGAGGTTGATAGTTTCTTGTCTTGGGGAACACCTAATGACTTGCGCACCTTTGAATACTGGCAGTCTTGCTTTCACAAGTGGCCAAGTCATCCATACCATATGAGTTTGGATTCACGAATTCCTAAAAATGCCCTTGCCGAGCTAGAAACTCGCTTTCAAGGCATACAACCAGACATACTGGATACACGAGCATGATCAAGCGTGAGCTTGCTGTATTTCTTGTTGTCGGTACATTAACGGTCCTTATTGACTTTCTCACTTACCAGGCACTTGTCAAATTATGTTTGATTAACGTCGATATCGCAAAAGGCTGTAGCTTCCTCGTCGGGACAGCCTTTGCCTATTTCGCTAATCGCATATGGACTTTTGGGCACAACCAACATGTCCCAGGCAGTGTATGGCGTTTTGTACTGTTATATACCGTCACTCTTGGAGCCAATGTTGGGATCAATACATTGGCATTGCAGGTACTCAACCAAACTGCATTCGCAATTCAGTTAGCCTTCATATTAGCGACTGGAGTATCTGCCTTCCTCAATTTCTTGGGGATGAAATGTTTTGTCTTCAAAACTAGACCAGTATCGGACCCTATATGAAGTTTTCTCTTGTAATCCCTTGCTATAACGAAGCCGCAAATATCCCGTTATTACTGGAGCGATGTAAAGACGTCGCCTGCCGACCAGACATTGAAGTTATTCTTGTCGACAATGGCTCCACAGATAACACTCAACAGGTTCTAGAAGAGCTTCTTCCCAATTACCTTGGATGCAGAAGTATTAGAGTTGAGGAAAACCAAGGGTATGGATTTGGTATTCTCGCCGGCTTAAACGCTGCGAAAGGTGATTTTCTTGGTTGGACACACGCAGATATGCAAACAGATCCACAGGACACCTTGCGTGGACTGGCTTTATTTGAGGAAAATGGTTCTGATATATTTGTCAAAGGCCGACGTTATGGGCGGCCGCTTGCCGATGTAATATTTACTATCGGCATGAGTGTTTTTGAAACAATACTGCTAGGCAAACCCTTATGGGACATCAATGCGCAGCCAACTATGTTTTCGAAATCTTTTTTCAATACGTGGACAAATCCACCGCACGACTTCTCGCTTGATCTTTACGCGTATTATCAAGCACATGACAAAAAACTCAAAAGATATCGCTTCCCGGTCAAGTTTGGTGAAAGAGCACATGGTACATCACACTGGAACGTTGACTGGTCTGCAAAAAGAGCTTTTATACGCCGAACTGTCGAGTACAGCCTTCAATTAAGGAAAAATCTTTAACTATGAAAATTATTTCCCATCGTCGTAACACGATAAATGATTTGAAGACTACGCCATGCGAGTATGGTGTAGAGGTTGATATCCGCAGTTGCGGCGAACAGTTGATTATTCACCACGACCCATTCGACAAAGGAACACCTTTTGAAGAGTGGCTCTCAGCTTATTGTCATAGTACCCTGATTCTAAATGTTAAAGAGGAAGGTTTAGAGCAAAGACTGATTTCATTAATGAAATCAAAAGGAATCGAGGATTACTTCTTTCTCGACCAATCCTTCCCATTCTTGGTTAAATGGGCAAATGCAGGGGAGCAGCGCTGCGCTATCCGAATCTCCGAGTTTGAATCTATTGAAACAGCAATGACCTTGGCAGACAAAGTTGAGTGGATCTGGGTTGACTGTTTTACCCGTTTCCCGTTAACCCATGATGATGCAGTTCGCCTTAAAAATGCCGGATTTAAATTATGTCTAGTCTCTCCTGAGCTTCAGGGACGTGAACCTGAAACAGAAATTCCACAATTAATCGAGACATTACACTCGCAACAGATTATTGCTGATGCGGTCTGCACAAAACGGCCAGATCTATGGAATAAATAGTCGAACAATGATGAAAAAACTATTCATAAATCCGCTATTTCTACTGGGGCTCATCATTAAGCTCAGTTTAATAGCACTTATAGCGCCGTTACCGGTCACAGAGTTGTATACTCCTTTTCTCCAAGCAAGTGTTGACACCTTTAGTCTTGATCCATGGGCTACTTGGCTTAATCTAGGAGGAGATGCTATTGCATTCCCATATGGGTATGTCATGTGGCTGTTTTTTTTACCGGCCTCTATAGTATGCAAGCTGACAGGTATTCCTTTTGAGTATGGGTATGGGATCACCCTGATGATCACCGACATAGCCATGCTGCTGCTGTTTAAAAGAATGCTTCCTGGCCATGGCCGAAAACTACTCATAGTATACTGGTTATCCCCAATCGTGATCGGTGCCAGTTACCTGTTAGGATATAATGACCTGATACCGGTATTGTTGCTGGTTAGTTCCTTATATTGGCTCAAACAAACTCGAGCGCTATTGGCTGGCCTTACCTTTGTTGCCGCAATCTCTGCAAAATTAAGCATGGTAATTGCGCTACCTTTTTTTCTCATCTACTTCCTTAATAATCGAATGATTCGCCAGTTCTTGCCACTGTTTACAAAAGGCTTGCTTCTTGGTGCATCATTAATGCTACTTCCTTTTGCATTATTCTCACACTCCGGCATTAGCATGTTGTTAAGCAACCCGGAAATGAGCAAGGTATATGAGCTTACTGTTAGCTTCAACGAAAGTGCATTGATTTACTTAGTGCCGCTTGTATATATGCTTATGCTATATGCTACATGGCGTGTTAGACGACTGAACTTTGAGCTTTTTAATGCTATGTTTGGGTTGGCTTTCTTACTGGTTATCCTCGCAACCCCAGCATCACCAGGCTGGTTTATTTGGGCTATTCCCCTTTTTATAACCTATCAAGCTGTTAGCGATCGATATGCCATTATTTTAGTCGCAATTTTTTCGACACTATATGCACTTAATTGTCTTTTGATTTACCTCCCTAACAGCCAACTGTTCGGAAGCATGGATGTCAGAGAAACTGTTCTATTACCGCTGCTAGAAGGTAATTTGATGTCTTTGATACATACAGCAATGGTTGCCGTAGGTATTATTATTGCCGTCCGCGTCTGGAGAGAAACAGTCAGGCGTAATGATTACTTCCGTCTTAGTCGGAAAGCATTTGTAATGGGGATTGCCGGGGATTCTGGAGCGGGTAAAGATACATTCTCGGATGCCATCAAAGACTTATTTGGCTCTCATTCAGTAACCACCATCTCAGGTGACGACTACCATCTCTGGGATCGTCAAAAACCAATGTGGCAAGTAATGACACACCTGAACCCGATGGCAAATGATCTTGAAGGCTTTGCTAACGATATAGTCTGTCTGACCGATGGAAGAAGCATCTCATCACGACATTACAATCATAAAACTGGACGTATGAGTAAACCGTTTCAGGTCAACAGCAATGACTTTATCATTGCAAGTGGTTTGCACGCACTTTACTTACCGATTCTCCGAGACTGTTACAACCTCAGTGTCTATCTTGATATTGATGAAGAATTACGTAGGTATTTCAAGCTTGACCGGGACGTTAACCAGCGAGGACATACCGTTGAGCGCGTTTTATCATCAATAGAAAAACGAGAACCCGATTCAAAACGATTTATTAGGCCGCAAGCAGCACATGCTGACTTAGTGCTATCACTACAGCCTATAAATCATCGTATGCTTGAAAGTACAGGTAACAACCACCCACTACGTTTCAAGTTAGTTGTTAGATCTCGTCATGGTCTGAACGAACTATCTTTGACAAGGGTTCTAATCGGAGTCTGTGGTCTTCATGTAGACATGGTACCAAGTAAAGATTCATCGATCGTAGAACTCACGATTGAAGGTGAAACTTCTGCTCAAGATATTGAAATGGCAGCACAGATAATTTGCCCAAGAATTTTTGAATTTCTTGATATCAATCCACAATGGCAGGACGGCGTATTAGGGCTAATGCAGCTAATTACCCTATCTCATATTAATCAAGCCTTTACGAAGCGTTTTATATAATGAAAATTTATACTAATAAGCGATTTGATCGCCTTCCGGATGCAATCCTTTTTGACACAGATAATACCTTGTATCCCTATGATCCTGCTCACGCAGCGGCACAGCAAGCAGTAAAAGACAAAGTGGTGAACACTTTCTCTATTACCCCAGAAGAGTTTGACCAAGCCTTCAAGGAATCGAGGGAACAGGTGAAAATGCGGCTTAAGCATACAGCCTCATCTCACAGCAGACTCCTGTACCTACAAAGAATGCTCGAGATAATGGGGCTTGGCTCTCAAGTATTGCTCGCACTTGACTTCGAACAAACATACTGGCGAACCTTCCTGAGTAACGCCATTTTATTTGATGGAGTCAAAGAGTTACTTGATGATATCCGTTTACTTGGTATTCCTACGGCGATTGTGACTGATCTGACAGCTCAAATTCAATTTAGGAAAGTCGTGTATTTTGGTCTTGATCACTACTTTGACTACATTGTCACAAGTGAGGAGGCTGGTTTCGATAAACCGCATGAAGCCCCTTTCAAAATTGCTCTAGAAAAAATGCGGCCGAAAGGCGATTGCATCTGGATGATCGGTGACAATCCAGTAAATGATATTCGTGGCGGTCGCGAACAAATCAATGCTGTTACATTACAAAAGATACACGACGGTACACCGCTCGGTACCGGTGAAAATGCCCCTGATGCTGCATTCAATGACTTTGATGCACTTAGACGTCTGATAGGCCAGCTTGGAGAACAAACAAGTGAGTATCGCTATGGATAACATGAAGAACGCTATTCCTGAATATTGTGCGAAACTAGGCAAAGACTCTTTGCTTGTTCAAGGTGCAGGAGGAAATGTTTCCTGGAAAGAAAATGATACTCTTTGGATAAAAGCATCAGGTACATGGCTTTCTGAAGCCGAAAATAGCGATATTTTTGTACCTGTCGATTTGCAGCACCTACGAGAAGAGCTTCGTAACCAAAACTTTGGTGTAACACCTAAACTGAAGCAGCAGTCTCAGCTTAAGCCATCGATTGAAACCGTACTTCATGCGCTGATGCCCCACCGAATTGTCGTGCACTTACACGCAGTTGAAGTCTTGGCTCATTTAGTCCGGGATAATTGTGAAGCTAATTTTCAAAAAATTCTTGCCGATACTTCTCCTTGGGTTATGACTGATTACTATAAGCCGGGAGAAGATTTAGCGCGTGCCGTTAGCGAAGCCACTTCAAACCGCCCGGACGTAGATATTGTTTTCCTACACAACCATGGTTTAGTCATTGGTGGCGACAACATTGATGATATTGATAATCATCTAACAAACCTTACTACAAAGCTAGGAACACTAAGCCATAGAGACAATTATGGGCCGGCTTCTGTCCTGCCAGTAGGGATTAAAGAGTTAGAACAATATGAAGCTATCACGGATAATAGAATACAACAACTAGCGTTAGAGCCTGTTCTTTTTGAACAGACGAATAAGAACTGGGCTCTTTATCCTGATCATATCGTTTTTCTAGGTGCGCATCCTAATACTTTTAATTCAGTCGACACTTTTATTCATAAATGTGAAGTAAATGGCCATTGGCCTGAACTCATATTTATAAAAGATGTTGGTGTCTTTGCCAAGACAACATTCAGCCAAGCTAAATATGAACAACTTTTTTGTTATTACAACGTTTTAGTTCGTCAAGATGATTTTTCATGTCTGAAAACACTATCAAAACACCAAATTGATGAGCTTATAAATTGGGATGCAGAAAAATACCGAATGAAGGTTGCAAAATAGATGAATAATCAGGGAGTATATCGAGAGCAAACCACTATGGTTTTCAATCGAATTACAAACTTTTGGAAAAGCTTCGATATTATATCAAAGCTTTTTTACGGGCTTACTTTTATTATTTTATGTAGCCTGTTCATTGAGAATCATCTTTTTTCCATTAGTCACGAACTTCTTTCGTTTAGGGAAATTGATGATGTAGCATTCCAGTCAACGATAAAACGAGTACATGTTTTAATAGACAACATGCAATTCTCTATGCTCTTTGAAATCAATGACTATGCTTATGGTTGGATCTTCTGGGCCCCTATTGCCATATTGACTTATCCGCTCTATTTGCTAGGTGAGAATTTTTCAATATACTGGCCAATAATTACTGCACCTAGGCAGATATCATTATTATTTGGTATACTAAGCCTATATATTATTCGAAAAATATTACTTAAAAATGATATTAGTGAAAAGTCTATTGCAATTACAGTATTGCTATTTGCTCTTTTCCCTACTTTTGGTTATTTTTCTCTTCGATTTGGTACCGTTAATGCGGTTATGTTTTTTTCTCTATTAACTTTTTATCTTGCTCTAAAAAATACGCCATCAACATCGAAAGGGCGTTTTTTTATTGTCTTGTCATTAGCGGTTGCTGGAGGAATTAAACTAAGTGGCTTACTCATAGCTCCTCTAATTTTCGCACTCGTTGTACTTCGATATGAGCGTGAAAGTATGTCACGAACTATTCGTGATCTAGTAATATCGTCACTAGTTTTCATATTACTACTCATAGCGTTTACCAACCCGGCACTGTTCACCTACCCATTTAACGAAATGGTAGGACATAAGTACTTGGAAATACTCCAACACTTCATAGGTATAACAAAAATTGCTTCAGGGGCTACAGACCCTTACCTGCGATTCTTTGAAGCTGTTTTTGGCAGTGGATTAAATTTCATTGCTATTACTATGTTGTTCATTGGAATAATACTCAACCTTATAAAAAACAAGACTGCTCGATTTGATATGCTTGCAATAATAGCTGTAATCCTGATTGCCTCCTTATATTTATTTTTTAATGTAACAAATGGTAAAAGTGCAGGTTTATATTTCACATCAATTTCTTTTCTCTTCTTATTAGGAGTTATTGGATGGTCTGGCACTCGTTTTGGGTTCATTATATTAGTCATATTACTGGCTTTATTTTCAACGGATTTATTCAATAGAGTGCTGAATTTAAATGATGACAAAAACTTGTCTTGGCATCATTTAAGCTATTACATAAAGAAAAGTGAGAGCAAAGACAAACTTGACACAGCCAATGATATTTCACGCTGTATAAATATACTCAACAAGAAAAAGTGGTCTGGTCATGTTTTTGTTGACTTTACTCTTCCAACAGGGTTCAACGCTCTGACCTACCCACGAGCTTGTATTTCATTTGCTTGGAATAACCTCTCTCCTTCTGGCAGTTACTGTCCGCAACGACCTGTAGATTTCTTAGTCTTGGATAACGCAGCCCCTGGCTATTTACCTGACCAGGAATTTGAGGAAAAACTGCAATTATCAGATCAAGTTATAGCTGAAGGGTTACAAGTAGATCGGACATCTCGCAAGAATCTGATTGAAAATGGTTACTTTGGCAATCAAAAGTTCACACTCGTTTGTGAGTTTGACCAGGCAAAGATATACAAAGCAGTAAAATAACCGGAAATTCAAGTCTGTAGAGAGGCTACCACTTATTTGTGGCATAGAATGATGAAAGGCTGATGGGGAAACCTGCCAGCCTTTTCTGTTTCTGACCTGCCTATTTTCTATTGCACTCGATAGCACAGATATCAACTACGCAACAGACTCCGAAAACAAAAGTTGTCGCTTTAGCAATAGGCAAGAAAAAAGACTTACTAACGCCCTAAACAGGTGTCTCCAATACGTGCCGGCGCAATCGTATCCAGAACAAGATTCAACTCTTTCCAGTCATTAGCCATTTTGTCCGCTTGAACCTGAGTTAGCACCGAGCCGTATTTTGCGGTTCGGTCATCTTCAACCTTAGTGTAGTGATAGATAGTCATATCAACGGAGTCATCATTCTTGTAGGCTTTTTCCATGTTAACCACATTTTTCTGGCTATCGTCGATAAATACAATCTCACTAAATGTCTGATCTGTCTTATCAAGTACATACTTCAGCATGGTGCCTTTATTCATGCCTGTAGTCATCATAATACCGTTGATATAGCTTAATGCTCGTTTTGGGGTGTCAATGTACACAGGAGTAGTATCAGATCCCTTTTCTTTTAGCGGAGATATGGTCATATCAAACTGATTTCGATACATCTCACGCTCTGTCGCATATCGATAGTTCGGTGAGCGTGAAGTCAGCGCCATTACCGTCACACCTTTATCTTGCCAGTCTCGAACCATTGCCGGCACATTATCTTCGATAGTCTTCATCGGGATCAGTTCATAGAGAAGGCCGATAGAATCCTGAAATAGACAATCAACTTTAGCGGCTTCCGCCGGCTTAACATCCAGCTTTCCTCGCTGCCACTGATACCAGATATCTCCCCCAAGATCAGAGCTCGATGTCAACAGGGTATTATCA
>Ga0209379_10002829_pt1 | contig 10318 bp, 9 predicted proteins | sample tdDd001_FD_187124 | JGI IMG/M metagenome (GOLD analysis project Ga0209379, IMG submission 187124) | Marine sediment microbial communities from the Atlantic coast under amendment with organic carbon and nitrate - tdDd00.1 (SPAdes)... | ecosystem: Environmental > Aquatic > Marine > Coastal >...
TTCATACGCATAGCTGCATCCAGAATCTCCCAGCCATAATGATCGACAAGCTGTTTCAACATGTCTTCCATTTTTAAACCATGCAATGGGTTGTTCTGCTGCAATTCAATTCTTTCTTGATCTGACATCATATCTTCAGTCCTGAAGTCTTCGTTTTCTATCGTGATTCTAACGCGGCCAACTAAGCCGCGTTAAGCACTTTTTTCTGGTGGTCGAGGTACTCTTCAAAAGTACCTTGGAAGTTGATCAGCTCGTTGTCTTTTACATCAATGATAGAGGTCGCTAGCGAAGAGACAAATTCTCTATCATGGCTCACGAAGATCAATGTACCTTGATAATTCTTTAACGCACTGTTAAGCGCTTCAATCGCTTCCATATCCATGTGGTTAGTTGGTTCGTCCATCACCAACACATTGATGTCTTGCATCATCAATTTGCCAAATAGTAAGCGGTTCTTTTCGCCACCTGAGCAATTTCGTGCTTTTTTGTTTGCGTCATCAGCGGTAAACAAAAGGCGACCTAAGATACCACGTACCATAAGGTCATCATGCTTTGCCGTACGCCACTGAGAGATCCAATCAAAAATAGACAAATCATTATCAAAATCCGCACTACTGTCTTGAGGGCAGTAGCCGATTGAGGCATTTTCTGACCACTTCACAACACCTTGGGTTTGCTCTAGTTCTTTAACCAAGCAGCGTAAGAGTGTTGTCTTACCGACACCGTTTTCGCCAATAACCGCTAAACGACTACCCGCTTCCAACAGTAAATTGCCATTTTTAAACAGTAATTCGCCATCGAAGCCATGACCAAGATCTTGTAGCTCTAATGCTAGGCGGTGAAGTTTTTTACCTTCACCAAAGTCAATCGATGGACTGATTCGGCTGCTTGATTTCACTTCATCGAGCTTGATTTTATCCATCTTCTTCGCACGAGAACTCGCCTGTTTCGCCTTAGATGCATTCGCACCGAATCGGTTTACGAACTCTTGAAGTTCATTGATTTCAGCCGTTTTTTTCGCGTTTGACGCAAGCAATTGCTCACGACGCAAACCAGAAGCTTCCAAAAAGTACTCGTAGTTACCTGGGTAAATACGCAACTCTCCATAATCGATATCCGCCATGTGTGTACACACAGAGTTTAGGAAGTGACGATCGTGAGAAATGATGATCATGGTGCATTTACGCTGATTCAACTCTTCTGCTAGCCAGTTGATCGTGTGAATGTCCAAGTTGTTGGTTGGTTCATCAAGCAATAAGATATCGGGATTAGCAAATAGCGCTTGTGCCAGCAACACACGTAGCTTCCAACCAGGTGCCACTTGCTGCATTAGACCAAAATGCAATGTTTCTTCGATGCCTGCTTGGATCAAAATATCACCGGCGCGAGCTTCAGCGGTATAACCATCCATTTCGGCAAACTCACTTTCAAGCTCAGCGACTTTCATGCCGTCTTCTTCACTCATTTCAGGTAATGAGTAAATACGATCACGCTCTTGCTTCACTTCCCAGAGTTTACGATCACCCATAATCACGGTATCGATAACTGTGTATTGTTCAAATGCAAATTGATCTTGGCTTAACACCCCTAGCTTAAGACCAGGAGTCATTGAGACATTGCCTGAGCTTGGAACCAATGCTCCACTCAGGATCTTCATGAAGGTAGATTTACCACAGCCATTAGCGCCGATAAGGCCGTAACGGTTACCGTTGCCGAATTTCGCTGAAATATTTTCAAATAATGGCTCAGCGCCAAACTGCATGGTGATATTAGCTGTACTTATGATAGCGATGCCCTCGAAAGTAAATATCTTTTAATAACAAGCTCTTAGTTCACTTTCGAGTTACTGTTAAAAAAGGACAGGTTGAATGAGGGCGCTATTCTAGCGGATTCGAGCATTAGGTGATATAGATCACGTAAATAATATCAACTCGATTTTGGAAGATTCCAGTCTTGTTTTAATACGGCAAGGACAACGGTATCCCACCATTGCTGCTTAAAGAAACGATGTTGACGAAAATGCGCTTCTTTCTGCATTCCCAAAGATTGGCATAATTTGATTGCTGCGCGGTTATTCGCGATGGTTTCCGCATACATCCTATGAACGTTAAGGTGTTCAAAGCCGTATTGCATAAGCGCTTGTGCCGCCTCGACCATCAAACCACTACCTTGAAAGCTTCGGGAAAGACCACACCCTATTGACGCCTGACGGTCTGATTCCAAACGCAAGCAGACAGTACCAATAAACTGACCACTTTGCTTGTGTTCGATAGCAAGCTGGTAGGATTGACGCGGTTGCTCTAAAGACTGTTCAATGAACAGATGAGTAAGATGGCGATATTTTTCTGGATCACAATCTGATTCGTCATAAAACCGCTGATACTTTGCGTCTTGAGAAATAGCAACAAATGCCTCTTCATCATCAATCCGCATATCGCGCAGTATTAAATGCGCTGTTTCTAGTTTAAACAAATGCCATCCTTACTCTCTCATCCTAACGCTTTCTATTCTTGATTGCGTTTCATGTTTGCTTGCTCTTTTTCGTGCTTGTAGCCCATTGTGCGGATATGTTCACCATGAATGGTGTTCTTCATCAACTCCCAAAGAGCAGCTAAAAAACGCTTATGTGCTTCGTGGTGACGGATATATTCCATATGGATAAAAACATAGACCGCAAGAAAAACCACCACGGCAATTGTCACGCCGTATGCTTCATACAAACTAATTAAGTTCATGATAACCTCAAATTTTTAAAATAAACAATAACTGTATTTACAAGATGAAAATCGCTCACTATGGAAATCGTTGACCTTAATCACTCACCAAAGAGTTAATCCACTTACGACTTCTAAAACGGTGGATACAAGCAAACCATTTAAACAACGTCTCAAGGAAAAACATCGCAAATACCCACTCTGGTGCGAGCCCTAATATCAACCCGCCAATGGCTGCCAAAGGAATACCGAAGCCCCATTGCGTAAACAAATCTTGGTAGAGGCAAAACTTCACATCGCCTCCGGCTCTAAGTACCCCTACCACCATGGTTGTGGGTAACGAACGTAGAACAATGCCAAAACAAACAATGGTATAGAAGGTGTCTGCAAGCGCCCTTGCCTCTTCAGATAAGGCGGTAAACATTCCAAGAACCCAAGCCTTAGATAGATACAAGGTGATAGCAACGATAACCGTGATAATGAACGCCAAAAGAGTAAAAGCCATCGCATGCTTATAGGCGAGATTCGGGTTATTGGCTCCTAAATGATTTCCAACGATAACGGAAGAAGCATTCGCAATCCCGACTAAAAAGCTCAGTGAAAATGCTTCAATAGGCGTCATTACCGCGAGAACCACAAGCCCTAGGTCACTGCTCTTACCCATAATGGCGGTATAGGTAAATAGCCCGCCAGCCCATAATAGAAAGTTGGTCGTCGTTGGAATGGCTAAGCGAACAAATTGGGCCGCATGTTTAAATCGCATTGCTTCTCGAATAACACTGCGGTTGAATCGCAATGAGTGCTTACGTACCTGTAAGTACAACAACGTAAGAGTGACTTCGATAACGCTGCTAAGTACAGTTGCCAGTGCCGCACCTTTTAAACCCAGTTCCGGAGCGCCCAAACGGCCAAATATGAATACCCAGTTAAAGAAAATATTTAGAACTATCCCAATACCACTCAGCCAAGTACTGACTGAGGCTTGATGCATTGAGCGCAGGCCAGCGGCAACGCTACCCGAAAAGGCCACACAAAATAGACTCAAACCAGCAATCTGAAGGTAATCATGACCAAGAGACTGGACGACATACAGTTGACTCGACAAACCGACAATATTGGCGCCAAACAGCCAGAATCCCAACACCGGAATTAAAGCGGCGAGACTCGCCATAATCCATGTCAACGCGACACTTCGAGTCACACCAAAATTATCTCTGGCTCCAAAGTACTGAGCCGCTAAAATCGCGCCCCCGGTTGTCACACCAGACAAGAGAATCGTCGCAACAAATAAAGCTCTTCCTGCGACACCCACCGCTGCAATATCGTGTTCACTCAGTTGACCAATCATGATCAAGTCAACTAACCCTTTACTAGAAAATAAAATTGTTTGCAGCGTAACTGGAATAGCGATCGTCAATATACTTTTAAGAAGCGCTTGATCAAACAGGCGAACAGAGTGACTTTCAGGGCTTTGAGCACTAGCTTTCATGGGAATTGGCATTGAGTTGGGTAATGAAAGAATTATGAAATATACACCACCCACTCAGAAGTCACTTATGTGCGTAAAATACGTTCAAGTGACTGTCATTGTTGAAAAGACATTTAAGGAATCAATACCCTTAATCGGCCATAAGACGCTCTACCCATTGCGCCCGCCATTCTGGTGCTGGGTAGTTGTCTGGCCAAAACTCGACCTGTTTCACTATAAGACCGCCTTTAACGGTAGAGAAAGTAATCACTCTGTCCTGCCTGTTGCCATCAGTCACTGAAACATCTGTCACGACTTGTTTTCCCTCAGCGACAATCGAGTTGATGGTAAATCGCCACAAACCATCCGCAGGATAAGCAGAGTTTAGAGCTGCGAAGTTACCTCTTCCCCGAATGACTTCTGAGGATTGGGGCCAGATACCTTCATAACTCTCATCTAACCACTCGCTAGCTGCATAAAAGTCATTGCTTTCCATCGCTTGCCAAAATGACAATACCGTCTGTTTTGCGTCCATACTCACCTCTCTTATGCCATCAATTGGTTACGGTAGTTATTCGGCAAAGACTATCACATTTGTATTCGATATTTGGCTTTCTTTAAGACACATATTGCACGGAAACACAAACCATCAAAATAAAACATTTTGTTAACACTGCTATTATTTGCAATTCGTATATTTGCGAGCCATTTCAAGTAAAGAGCGAACACCAAAACACAATAAAGTATACCGTACACTTGATAATTGACTTTTCATCATGCATCCTTTCAATAAGAAACTCATTTCAAGACACTTCATATCTTCATTATTTTTTTTGATTTAAATCAATTTGTTAGGAAACCCTCATGCTAAACAAGCTCACGATTAAACATAAGCTTGCACTACCCATTGTTTTACTCGCAGTTATTATTGCGATCATCACGCTGGTTAACGTACTGCAAGCCAATCAGCAAGAATCTCTCAACAATCAATTGAATAATGACGTTCAACCGGTCATGGATAGTTTGGAAGATGGTTATCGCGACCTCTATCAAGTTATCACCGCCGCTCAAGGGCTCATGCTTGCAAAAACACAGCAAGATATTGAATACAATATCGCAGAATTCAAAGATAACGCTTACAAAGCAGAGCCGAGGTTAACCAAGGCGAAAGAGCTAATTGCAAAGGGCTACCTACCGCAAAGCCAACAGCAAAAAGTCGACGTATTAGTCAAGGCAACTCGAACTTGGGTGCAACTGTATGAACCAATGTTTGCAAACGCTGATCAAGCGACAGAGTATTACGCTCAGAACCGTTCAAAATTTGAAGAACAGTTTAAAATTATACGAAATCAATTGCGCTCCACTCGTTCATTGATTGAAGAAGTACAGTTATCACTGCGTGATGATGTAGAAAATTCTATAACTTACAGTAAGTTTGTATTAGAAGCCGGCGCGGTTATCGCTCTATTATTGGTTGCTCTTTCTTTCTGGATCTCACGTCAATTAGTGCTAAAACCAATCAACGACATTGGCGTTGCAATGAAAGATATTGCGAGTGGAGACGGCGACCTTACTAAGCGTATTGAAGTAAAAAGCAAAGACGAACTCGGTCAATTGTCTGAAGGTTTCAACTCATTCGTTAGCCGAATTCACACAACGGTTGAGCAAGTCATTATTTCTTCAAATGCAGTACGCGCTGAAATGGAGAATATAAAAGTTTTAACGCAAACCGTTGCCGAATTTTCTGGTCAGCAGCAGCAAGAAAGTGAGATGGTTGCTACGGCAGTGAATGAAATGCAAGCCACCAGTCAAACGGTCGCTTCAAATGCTGAAGAAGCCGCGCACGCCAGTACTCAAGCCAATAGCGAAGCTACGAACACAGACCGCACCTTGACCACCACAGTTGGATCAATTGAAACACTAGCCAACGAGATTGATAACGCAAGCCAAGTGATTCATGACCTAGATGCGGATGTCGGTAACATTGCTTCCATCCTAGATGTGATTCGTGGAATCGCAGATCAAACCAACTTACTGGCTCTCAACGCGGCTATTGAAGCTGCACGCGCAGGAGAACAAGGTCGCGGATTTGCGGTGGTTGCCGATGAAGTTCGCTCACTTGCAAGCCGCACGCAAGAAAGCACAGGTGAAATTCAATCCATGATTGAAAAGCTGCAAGAAGGTGCTCGCCAAGCCGTTTCAGTAATGGAAGCAAGCAAAGAAAGTGGTGAACAAACCATCACTAGTGCCGGTAGCGCATCAGCCTCCCTTAAAGAGATCATGTCGTCTATTTCACTCATGAATGAAATGAATACCCATATTGCAACGGCTGCTAGCCAACAGAACAGTGTGAGTGAAGAGGTCAATAATAATGTGGTACGAATTCTAGATAACAGTAACCATATGGTTGAAATGGTAAGCAGTGCCGAAAACGCTTGTATGTCGCTTTCTGAACAGTGTGAAACCTTAGATAACCTTGTTGCTCAGTTTAAGGTTTAATACCTGCATGAGATAAAACCAAACTAGAAAACAAAACGCCCCGCAATTATGCGGGGCGTTTTGATATAAAGATATAATACAGTTAAGCGGCTTGCGTCGCTCTTAATAACTCAAAGTGACGAGGAAATACATTTCGAATGTGGCGCTGCTCTTCCACCATATCTTTAAATGACGGTCCTTTGTTCAATTGAACTATCACTTCTTGTTCATCAAAACGAAGCACTGCACCCTCGATATCGACTTCACAATCATTGTGTAATGATAAAGTGCCTTTCATACAAAGACCTTTATACAATGAAGTAAAGTTATTCATGATAACTCGAATACCCCCTTCCGAGACTTCGCTCACATGAAACAGCTCTGAAGAGAAACGTACACTAGGCCTACCACGCTTTGGGTATTTTAAGCGGTAAAATTTACGCTGTTGCTCTGCATTACTCATGATCAGCTCCTTTTAACCATAAGCCCAAGGTCATCTATTTATTATAGAGCCCCTTTCATCTTTCTACGTTATCAGATTGGGACAAATATTCCACTATTTATAATTATCGACAATAGCCGAACAAACTTTAGATAATAAAATTATATACTTATAAACACTTCAATCAGTTAATCATAACTAGCTGATATAAAAGGAATTTCCGCAACATCAAAAACCTTTACATTTCGTCAATTTCAACGTAAATTTCGCTCACTTTTCATTCGTTTGGTATCACTATGTCTGAGCACCGTTTAGGCAATTGGATGGCCGCTATCTCTTTCTTTTTATGGGGAATACTTCCTCTTTACTACCAGTTTTTGCCAAATGCAGCTATGGACGAACTGCTTGCGGTAAGACTCATTGCTTCTGTACCTTGTGGTCTTATCATCGTATTAGCTATCCAGCGAAAACTGCCTAACTTTAAACAAATATGGCAAGACAAGTATTCACTTAAACTTACCTTCATTGGCAGTTTAATGATGTCTATCTCTTGGACGGCGTTTACTTGGGCAATGACCAATGACCGTGTTATCGATGCAAGTTTAGGCTTTTTTATTAGCCCATTGATGATGAGTGCGCTTGGCGTTTTTATCCTTGGAGAGACACTTTCTTCTGGCAAAAAAGTTGCCCTCGTTCTCGCTACGATTGGCTTGAGCTATCAAATGATTCAATATGGCCAAGTCCCTGTCATTGCTCTTATTATGGCAGTGTTCTTTACGCTTTACGGTTGGTGTAAGAAGAAGATTCGTTATAGCTGGAGTACGTGCTTGTTTATGGAGGCAGTCGTACTCTTACCTCTTGCATTCGGCTATATGGTCTACAAGCAATTCACAGTTGGGGCAGATTCTTTGAGTTCAGGTTGGGGGGATTTTGCTCTCTATTTCGGCGCTGCGCCTGCAACTCTGATCCCATTAGTTTTTTATTCCATTGCTCTAAGATACACCACCATGTCAACAGTGGGCTTAATGCAATATATTGAGCCATCCATACAATTTTTACTGGCGGTATTCTTATTCAGCGAGGCGTTTGATGAGGTGAAACTAGTCAGCTTTAGTTTCATTTGGGCAGGCTTACTTTTTACCATCTTAGATAGCCTGAGACATCGCTACCGATTCAAACGATATTGATAGGTATTAGATATAAAAAATCCCCTTTCGGGGATTTTTTGATATCTCTATTTCTACAAACCTATACTCAACATACCTTGCGACATTAAACCAACAGCAAGCAAAGCCACTAGGCTTAAGGCACAAGCACCCATTTTCTCTTTACCTTCAAATGGATTAATTCCCTGCTCTCTTTTCGCTTGAACATAGAAGTAAAGACCAGGGACATAGAGTATCGCTGACAATAGTAAGTAATTTAAACCAGAAGCATACAGTAGCCATATTCCGTAAATAGTCGCGCCTAGGCCAACTAACAGCAAGCTGCCACGATTTTTCTCTTGAATCGCAATCTTCAATACAAATGCGCCAACAAGAAAATACGGAACTAAGATCATTTCTGAAGCAATAATCAATAACGTGTCGTAAGTACTACCAGCAAACATCACCGCAATAAGTGAAATTTGAATCCATACGTTGGTTAAAGTGAGCGGTTTTACTGGGCTGCCAGCCTTATTGAGTTTGGCATAACTGGCTGGAAACATCTTCTCTTTCGCGCAAAGGTATGGTGCTTCAGAGGCTAAAACTGTCCAGCTCAGAAACGCACCACAAACGGAGATCAACAACCCAACGCTGATAATGATTTGTCCCCAAGGACCTAAGATGTGAGTCAGTACTGTTGCCATTGACGGGTTTTGATAGGTTGCCAATTCTGTAGGCTTAATCACCCCCATAGATAGCAACGTAACACAGACATAAATAGCCAATGCAGTTAGCAGACCCAAAATGGTCGCACGTCCAATGTCTTTACGATCACGCGCTCGTCCAGAGACAACAACAGCCCCCTCGATACCGATAAATACCCACACTGTCACCAGCATAGTACTCTTAACTTGAGATAGAAGATCATGCTGCTCGCCAAAATGAAGGCCAGTGAAATCCAGAGTAAAAGTTTCCCATTTAAATGCCACAAATACACAGATTACAAAGATCAACAACGGTACTAATTTCGCGTAAGTGGTGACCATATTAATCAATGCAGCCGTCTGTACGCCACGAAGCACTAATGCATGTACCATCCAAAGTAAACAAGATGCTCCAACAACAGAAACCCAGGTATTGCCTTGCCCAAAAATTGTCAACTCTGGTGTATCAAATAGCATTCCCAGAGTACTGAAGACAATCACTAGATAAGATACGTTAGCCAGCATCGCGCTCAACCAATATCCCCATGCAGAGCAAAATCCGACAAAATCACCAAAGCCCTCTTTTGCATAACCGAAAACGCCACTATCTACATGTGGCTTGTGAAACGCTAACTTCTGAAACGAAAGAGCTAGGAAGATCATGCCAATGCCAGTAATGGTCCAGCCAATCATCACAGCAGCAGGGCTCGCAACAGCGGCCATGTTTTGCGGCAAGCTAAAAACACCAGCGCCAATCATAGAGCCAATGACAATAGCCGTTAGAGAACTCAGGCCTAATTTGTTATCCATTTAGTTATCCGGGGTAATAGTTAATCTATTTTCAGGGGAGGCATTTTACGCCCAAAGTGAGATAACAGGCAGATCTGATGTGAGCTATATCGCATAGAAAACAGATAAAACCAAACTTTCATTGCTGCTGATCAATTCTCAAAGCGGATTATAATAATTTTACTCGATAATCAGAAAGTAAAACCTCGCACAAAAGCTAGAAATATTACAAATAACCGAATATATCACTAAAAATCAACTTCATTGCAACATAGATAAATAGCAAAAAGTAATAATCTTTCGACTAATTATCCAGAAAACACCAAAAAGTATGCGTTGCCGCTTCATCATTTAGAGCCAAATTTAAATCATGGTCTACACTAAAAGTATCTACTTTGTTGTTGCAACTGAGTAACCCATTACTTCCTGTGGTGTGACCGCTTTGCTGTCGGGGCTTTATTTAACCCGGCTAAAGTGGTCATTTTTTTATCTCTATAGCAAAAAAACAGCCACGTATGGCTGTTTTTCTTTTTGTAAGGTCGGGATTAATCTAGTGCTGACGATCATCGGCTCGAGCA
>Ga0209379_10002832_pt1 | contig 10305 bp, 10 predicted proteins | sample tdDd001_FD_187124 | JGI IMG/M metagenome (GOLD analysis project Ga0209379, IMG submission 187124) | Marine sediment microbial communities from the Atlantic coast under amendment with organic carbon and nitrate - tdDd00.1 (SPAdes)... | ecosystem: Environmental > Aquatic > Marine > Coastal >...
GTACCGCTGAAAGATGTTGTGGAGGCTCTTGGCGGCCCTGTTGACGGTACACGGTACATCACCAGCACCGGCGGCGAGACACTTCCCGACGGCCTGGACCCGAAAACGATTATCGTGGAACGTTCCGTTCCCACCCGTGCCATGGAAACCGCATTGCTGGCCTGGGAAATGAATGACGAGCCTCTGACCCACACGCACGGTGGCCCGCTGAGAATGGTTGTGCCGGGTTACTACGGCGTGAACAACGTGAAGTACGTCAAGAACATTGCCTTCACCGAAAACCAGACGGACGCCAAGATCCAGGCTTCAGGCTACCGGGTTCGTGATGTCGGCGTGAAAGGCGCCCCGGATCAGCCTTCCATGTGGGAAATGAACGTCAAATCCTGGGTAACATCGCCTCTGGAAAGCGGTCAGAGCGGTCGCAATATGATCTATGGCGTCGCTTTCGGTGGCACTGTTCCGCTCGAAAAAGTCGACGTTTCAGTGGATGGTGGTAAAACCTGGAAACAGGCTCGTTTCCTGGGACCGGACCTTGGCCCCTATGCCTGGAGGCCGTTTGTCCTGGCAGCGGATCTCGCGGCCGGAGAGCACCGGATTGTCAGCCGGGCGACCGACGTGCAGGGCAACACCCAACCTGAGGGTCGGACCGAGAATGAACGTGGCTACGGTCACAATGGCTGGAGCGACCACGGAGTCACGGTTGCCATCAGTTGATCATTGGCGGAGCCGACCCGGGAGTACGGCGGCTCCGACCTATCCGGAAAGCAATGATATGAGAAAAACTGCAGTACTGGGCGCCATAGCCCTGATGGGACTGTCGCCCCTGACGATCGCCAGCGACTTTGACAAGGGGAAACGGGTATTCACTCAGGAGGCACAACCCTCCTGCACCATATGCCATACCCTGGCGGATGCCGGTTCGGCTGGTGCCATCGGCCCGGATCTCGATGAACTCAAACCCACGATGGAACAGGTGGTCAATGCCGTAACCAGCGGGGTGGGTGTCATGCCGGCGTTCAACGAGTCGCTGTCTGAGGAACAGATAAATGCGGTGGCCCACTACGTGGCGACTGTGACAGGCGGCAATAAATAGAATCGGGGGCCCTGCGGCCCCCTTTTTTTCGTCTCAGGCGTTTTCCTGAAACACCATGGCAACCGAGTTCAGGCAGTATCGCTGCCCGGTTGGCGGCGGGCCGTCAGGAAAGACATGGCCGAGATGGCTGTCGCAACGGGGACAGCGGATTTCGGTGCGAGTCATGCCAAGACTCGTGTCCTCAATGTAGCGGATATGCTCCGGATCAAAGGGCTGGAAGAAACTCGGCCAGCCGGTCCCCGAGTCAAACTTCGAGTCCGAGCTGAACAAAGGCAGATCGCAAAGCCGGCAGTGGTAAACACCGGCTTTTTTGTTATCCAGCAAGGTTCCGCAAAACGGATGCTCGGTGCCATGGTCGAGCAGCACGCGCCGCTCTTCCGATGTCAGATCCGCAGCTTTCTCCTCAACCTGTGCTTCGTTTAGTGGTGTCAGGTCATAACCTGCAGCGGAAACTCCCATAGTCTGCCTCCTCAGGCGGTGCTGCCTGCGTCGTTGTCTGTAAATTCCGGCTTCAGGCGATCAGGATAGCTGTCTACAAGCTTTTCCATTTTCGGGGCGGCCACGGCCATGATGTATGGCTGGTAGGGATTCCGGGCAGCAAAATTCTGGTGGTACTCTTCTGCCGGGTAAAATGCCTCCAGCGGCTCCAGCGTGGTCACTATCGGATCCGGGTACACCTCGGCCTGATTGAGCTGGTGGATGTAGGCCTCGGCTACCCGCCGCTGTTCGGCAGTCTCGTAGAACACAGCCGAGCGGTACTGGGTGCCCCGGTCGTTGCCCTGGCGGTTCAACTGGGTGGGATCGTGAGCAACCGAGAAGAACACCTTCAGCAGTTCGCCAAAACTGACCCTGGCAGGATCATAGTGAACATCCACCACTTCTGCGTGGCCGGTAGTACCTGAGCATACGGCCTCATAATTGGCAGAGCTGGCGTGACCGCCAGCGTAACCGGACTCAACACTGGTTACGCCATCGATGGCCAGGAAAACGGCTTCCACACACCAGAAACAGCCGCCAGCCAGCACGACACGCTGTTCGCCCTCGGCCGCCGGCAGGTCCTGTTCAGGATCAGGAAAACGGCTACGTGGTACGTTGAGACCCGGGATACTGCAGGATGTCGTCATGGTAACCTCTGCGTTCGAATTATCTGCCTTTAACCGTTCGATTGTGGCTGGAAACCTGCTGATTTGCCAACCCGTGTGCCGGCTCAGGAAGAAGGGATTATATGTACGTTGATCAGGACAGCAGGATCACTCCAGCCAGCGCACTCAGCGGCGCCAGTACCCAGACCGGAACCCGCCAGACAGCGAGACAGACCCAAATGGCGAGCACGAGTGCCAGATCATGCGCACCATGGACGGCGGAGACCCAGACCGGATCGTAGAGAGCCGCCAGCAACAACCCCACCACGCCTGCATTCACGCCGGCCAGCGCTGACCGGGCGCGACGATGCTCCCGAAGCCAGCTCCATAGGGGAAGACCGGCGAATACAAGCAGGGTTCCCGGGAGGAACACAGCCAGTACCGCAATCACACCACCGAGAACACCGGCCTGTGAACCACCCAGAAATCCTGAAAAGGAAAACAGCGGTCCTGGCATAGCCTGGGCAACGCCATACCCCGCCAGGAAAGTGTCCGCCGGCATGGCACCGGAGGCCACGAAGCCCTCCTGCAGCCAGGGCAGCACTACATGTCCGCCGCCAAACACTAGGGCACCGGCCCGGTACATTTCAGCGCCTATCCAACCAAGACTGCCGGTGGCCTGAGGCAGGAAGGAAACCAACAACAGAATCAAAAAGGCCCCTGCAAAAAGCGCAGGTTTCCGGGATTGTAGCGGCACATGCAGCGGCTCAGATGCCTCTCCGCTCCCCAACCCCAGAAAGGAACCCACAGCCCCGGCAATGACCAGCGCCAGTATCTGCATCCAGGTTTCGCCCATCACCAGAAGGCTCACCGCTACCAGCAACGCCATGGCGATTCGGGGACGGTCCGGGCAAAGGGTTGTTCCCATCTGCCAGACCGCCTGGGCCACCACCGCCACCACAAACAACTTGAGACCCTGTATCCATCCGCCACTGCTGGCCTCTGGCCAGGCGCTCAATCCCAGCGCAAGACCAATCATGATCACCGCCGATGGCAGGGTGAACCCCAGCCACGCTGCGAGTGCGCCTCGGTAATGGCCGCGCAGGAACCCTATAGTCAGACCGACCTGGCTGGAAGCCGGTCCCGGCAGCAACTGGCAGAGGACCACAACTTCTGCGTAGGCACTGTCTGAGAGCCACCGCCGACGTTTGACAAATTCATCGTGAAAGAATCCGAGATGCGCTGCCGGACCACCAAACGACGTCAGCCCCAGCCGAAGGAACAGCAGAAAAATCTGGCTGAACGACAGCCTGTCATCACTCGATGGTTCCGTCATAAATCTCCTGAGTCTGTTGCTCCGCTGGTTTCACGGCCAGTGTGTCATCAAACATGAACATTGTGTCGTTTTGGTTGCATACCTTCGAAGGCCATCCATAATGACAGACAGGGTTTGCCACTCAGTACATCGGCCATGCCCGGCTCGGCATATAAGGGAAGAAAAATGACGGCAAGGGCTCGTACACCGGAGAACCAGGATGAACTCCTGGAATACCGCCTGAGCCTGAGGCTCGGCCCTGTTCACGCCCGCCAGAGGCTCGGCATTGAACGGGAAGCTGAAGCGAAGGTATTCGGGCAGGATCACAGCTCATTCCATCTGGAAAACTGGGCCACGGCGCCCGGCTTTATCCGTACCTGTTTGCGCATGGTTGGCCTTTGGGGCCGGGGCCAGAGCAACAGCCGGCGTCTGAACACCGTGCACAATCATTTCCAGCTTCCCGGCCTGCCGGAAGCCTTCGAGGGCTTTCGCATTCTGCATCTGACCGACCTGCACGTAGACATGGACGAAGCCAACCTGCAGGCAGTCCTGCGCCAGATCGAACCGTTAGACTACGATCTGTGCGTGTTGACCGGCGACTACCGGAAACTCACGTGGGGCCCGATTGAGGGCGCCCTGGACGGCATGGCGCGGCTGAGGGACGGTATAAAAAGCAAGCCCTATGCGGTTCTGGGTAACCACGACAGCGTTCGCATGGTACCGGCATTGGAAGACATGGGTTACCAACTGCTGATGAACGAAATGGCGCCCATTGAACGGGAGGGCCAGACCCTGTACCTCGCGGGTGTGGACGACGCCCACTTCTTCAAGGTCCACAACCTGCATCAGGCGGGGGACAATATCCCTGCGGGAGGCACCAGCATCCTGCTCAGCCATACGCCGGAGATCTGGCGCGAGGCTGCCCACGCCGGCTACGACGTCTTTCTCTGCGGCCACACACACGGCGGCCAGATCTGCCTGCCCGGCGGTATTCCGGTGACTCTCGACTCTGACTGCCCGCGCACACTCGGTCGAGGTTACTGGCGGATGAACGGGATGCAGGGCTACACCTCACCGGGTTCCGGAACGTCCGTGGTAAACGTTCGCCTGAACTGCCCGCCGGAAGTAACCCTTCACACCCTGACTCGCGGCCCGGTTTAGTGGGGCTGCCGGCGTATACCGAGACGGTAGAGCAGCGGTGAGCCATAGATGTTGGACAGGGTAAAAACCACCACGACAACCAACACTACCCACAGGCTCACCGGAAGCCACCACATCGCCAGCAGCATGGGCAGGAGGGCTTCCGGGATCTGATCCAGCCCGACAGCCCGGGCACTTGATGCCAAACCCATTCGACGCTTGATGAAGCTGCTCAGAAGATCTCCTCCCAGCCCCAGCAGGCCGAACAGAAGCCCGAACACGAATCCCAGCCCGGTAAACAGCGCAAAAAGCCCGCAAGCCAGTGCACCGGATACAACACCCCGCCAGGTTTTGCTTTCACCAAATACGGGGCGGCCGTCGGACAGCAGTCGACCGCCGTCCACCGGGGCCGACCAGCGGTTTTTCAGCAGCCCGGCGGCAACCACCGGCGTGCCGTTGGCCAGCACCAGCATCACAAACAGCTCCAGGATGATCAGCAAGCGTTTGCGCCCCTCTGAAACGACCGATCAGGCGATACCGCCCCGAGTCAGCTTGAGCGGATCCATCAACTCCTCGAGCCGCTCCCGGCTCAGGCCGCTGCGTTCCTCCGCTACATCGATGACTGGCCGGCCCGTTTTATACGCTTCCTTGGCGATGTCTGCCGCCAGGCTGTAGCCGATCTCGGGATTAAGCGCGGTCACCAGTACGGGATTCTTGCCCACACCTGCGTTCAGGTTGTCGGCATTGACCGTGAAATCCTTGATCGCCTTGTCCGCCAGCATGATGGCCGCATTGGCGAGCAAATCGGTCATGTCCAGCAGGTTGCCGCCCACCAGCGGGAGCATGACGTTGAGCTGGAAATTACCCGACTGACCGGCAATGGCCACGGCGCTGTCCAGCCCCATCACCTGGGCGCCGACCATGGCCACGGACTCCGGGATGACCGGATTGACCTTGCCCGGCATGATACTGCTGCCCGGTTGCAATGCCGGAAGACTAATTTCAGCCAGGCCGTGAATAGGGCCGCTGTTCATCCAGCGCAGATCGTTGGCGATCTTGGTAAGCACGATAGCTGTACCGCGCAATTGTGCGGAGAGGGCCACCGGGGCATCCACCGCGCTCTGGCCGGTGAATTTGTGATCGAGCGACGTAAAAGGATAGCCGGTGTTAGCTCGCAGGAACTTGACGAACTGGCCCGAAAATTCCGGTAGCGCATTGATTCCGGTACCCACCGCCGTGCCACCCTGGGGAACGGCCAACAGCTCATCAGCTGCGGCTTCTACCCGCTTTTCCACGGCCAGAAGCTGTTCGCGCCAGGTTTTCATCTCCTGGCCGAGAGTCACCGGCATGGCATCCATCAAGTGGGTGCGGCCGGTTTTTACCTGGCTGGAAAATGCCGCTTCCTGCTCGTAGATCACACCGCAAAGATGCGACAGCGCCGGCAGCAGCTTCTCCTTGGCTGCAATCACGGCACTCACGTGGATCGCCGTTGGAATCACGTCGTTGGAGCTCTGGCTCATGTTCACATGATCGTTCGGGTGCACCTCGAAGCCTGCGTTACGGGCGATACTGGCGATCACCTCGTTGACATTCATATTGGTGCTGGTGCCGGAGCCGGTCTGGTAGCGGTCTACCGGAAACTGATCCGCGTACTCGCCTTTAACCAGATCTTCGCAAGCCTGGGAGATCGCATCCCGCAGATCGTTGTCGAGCAGCCCCAGGCTGGTATTGGCCTCGGCGGCCGCGCGCTTGATCTGGGCAACGGCGGCAATAAACGGCTGAGGCATCGGCTGGCCACTGACCGGGAAGTTTTCCACCGCGCGCTGGGTTTGAGCGCCCCAGAGCGCATCAGCAGGTACCTGGACGTCACCGAGGCTGTCGGTTTCCGTTCTGAATTCGCTCATATTCCCTCCTGTCCATGCATTTGCCCTGTGGGCTTCTTGGCGTGTACGCCAGGGGCCCGGCCATGGCTCAGCCGCCGCCCTGGGATCTGAGCCGGACATGGTCGCAGATGCCCGTAACCTGTTCAAAATTGAGGATCAGGGTATGAACGGTGTTGGTGTAGGTGTCGTGCAGGTGAAACTTGTAACGGTGCTGCTTTTCACCCTGCAGAAACGCATCGTACTCGCGGACCAGTTCACGCACATCCCCACCGGAATCCTTGCTCCAGGTTGCATTGAACGGACCCAGCACGGCGCCGCCAGCCAGGCAGATGGTTACTTCGTGATTCGTCAGACCATTCTCAGGAACTGTCATGGTTATCTCCCTTTCGATGAGCCTCTGGTAAGTGTAGTACTGCCTGGCAATTCATGTCTGAGGTATGGAGAAGGGAGATATATTTCAGGCCGAGGCAGAAGTCAGCAAGCTGGTCATCAGAGCCCTGAGCCGGTTCGGCTTCACAGGCTTGTTCAGGATGGGCAGTTCCTGGGCCCGAAGGAGTTTGCGGGTGTCGTCGCTACGATCTGCAGTGATAATGGCGGCGGGAATATTCTTGCCAAGGTAACGGCGAACCCCGTGAACTGCATCGTAACCGGTTCGCTCATTGTTCAGGTGATAGTCCGCAAGGATAAGGGCCGGTATCTGGCCGGTTTGCTCGAGAGCCTCCACGGCCTCTGCCTTGCTGGCGGCTGTGAGCACGTCACAGCCCCAACGCTCCAGCAGCAACTGCATGCTCTCCAACACCGCCGGCTCGTTGTCGATCACCAGCACCGGCACACCGTCAAAGCCATCGGCGAAATTCTGGAGCGAATCTGCACGGGCCAGATCCGGTCTGGCCTGAGCGGGTTCAAGCGGCAGGGTCAGCACGAAGCGGGAGCCACGACCGGGCCGTGATGACACATCAATGTCGTACCCCAGCACCCGAACCATCCGTTCCACGATGGCCAGCCCCAGGCCCACACCCTGCCGGCCGCCGGTGCCCTGGGGCAACAGCTGGTGAAACTCGGTGAAAATGTCCCGGAGCTTGTCTTCCTCGATGCCAACACCGGTATCCCAGACTTCAATCCGCAGACGGTCGCCGCGGGATCTCAACGCCATGACAACACCGCCCTTGCGGGTGTACCGGAAGGCGTTGCTGAGCAGATTTCGGAGGATACGGGTCAGCATGCGCTGATCTGTTCGCACCATCGCCGGAATGGTGCGTACCCGGAACCCGAGGCCGGCATTGCTGGCAACGGCCTCGAACTCCTCCCCGAGGGATCTGGCCAGGGCGGCCACATCGGTATAAACCAGATCAGGCTTCATTGCCTGCTGGTCGAGCTTGGAGATATCCAGCAGGTCCGCCAGCAGGTCTTCGGCGCCCTCCAGAGCCCGATGTACCTGGTGCACCATGCGGGTTTCCTGTTCCGGCAGCGTGCTGTCCTGGAGCGCGGATATCATCAGCCGGGCTGCATTCAGCGGCTGAAGCAGGTCATGGCTGGCCGCCGCGAGATATTTATCCTTGCTGCGGTTGGCCTCTTTGGCGGCCTCCATGGCAACAAAGAGCTCGCGCTCAACCTTCTCGCGCTCCTCAATCTGGTAGCGCAGGCCCACATTGGCATTCTGCAGTGCTTCGGTCCGCTCTTCCACGCGCCGCTCAAGGGTGGCGTTCAACTGCTCCAGTTTCTGCCGGGCCAACACTCGCTCGGTTATGTCGGCAACGAAGGCTTCCACCACTTCCGGTCCGAGGTCCGGGCGTCGCAGCAGGGTGACAGCAACGTGGACCGGCGTGCGATCAGCACGCTGGAAACGGGTTTCCCGGGCACTCAGACTGCCCTCGTCGAGAAGCTCCTGACGTATGGCATCGAATTCACTGGAACTGCAGAACAACTGTTCACGGAGCCGGATGACCTTTTCCGTGAGCGCCTCGGGGCTGTCATAACCGCAGATTCTCGCCATCGCCGGGTTGCAGGCCAGAAAGCCGCCCCGCAGGTTGGCCTGGAAGATACCGTGCAGCGCGTTCTCGAACAGCCATTTGTAGCGGTTGCGTTCCTGCTCCAGCTCGTCAATGCGTTCCTGCAGAGCCGGGTAATAGTTCTTGCGGACGGACTGGCTGCCCAGCCCGAGAAGATCGCCAATTCCGTAGCTACTGTCCTGTTCGCCATCCTTGCTGTCAGAGGGCTTCTTCATAGACAACCTGGACATCCCGCAGCGACGACTTCCGGGGGTTGGTGAGAATGCACGGGTCCTGCAACGCAAAGCCGGACAGGTGGGGAATGTCGGACACCGAAACACCCAGCTGGGCGAGACGCGCCTCCAGCCCAACCCGACGCTTGAGCTCTACAATGCGGTTCATTAACCGTTTTTTGATTTCCGGCTTGGCCATTCCACGGGTATCGATATCCATGGCTTCGGCAACGCGGCGGAAACGGTCTTCGGCAGACTGGAAGTTGTAAGCCACCACGTGCTCCAGCAACAGCGCATTACACAGACCATGAGGCAAATCCAGGAAACCACCCAAGCTATGGGACATGGCGTGTACTGCCCCGAGAATGGCATTGGAGAAGGCCAGCCCCGCCTGCATGGAGGCCAGCATGATCTGCTCGCGGAGATAGGGATCTGCCGTGTTGTCCACCAGCGGCTCGAGATTCCGGTTGATTAACCGGATTGCCTCCAGCGCATGGGTATCGGTCAGCGGGCCGCTGCCAGTCGACACGTAAGCCTCAATGGCATGCACCAGGGCATCCACCCCGGTGCAGGCGGTGAGGTAGGCATCCATGGTCTCGGTAACTTCCGGATCGATCAGGGACACATCCGGCACTACGGCCTTGCTGATGATCGAGAATTTGAACCGGCGGTTGGGGTCGGAAATGATCGCAAACTGGGACACATCCGCCGAGGTACCTGCCGTGGTGGGAATCAGTATCAGAGGCGGTGACGGGTTGGTGATGGTATCGACGCCCTCGAACTCCAGGATGCTGCGACCGTGAGTGGCCACGATACCGATGCCCTTGGCGCAGTCCATGGGGCTGCCACCGCCGATGGCAACGATGACATCACACTCATTGGATTTGTAGAGTTCGGCCCCGGTCATCACCTCATCCACCTTGGGATTGGGCGATACGCCGGTGTACACGGTCGAGCGGATACCCGCATCGGTCAGCAGCGTCACGATTTCATCCACCCAGCCGGCGGCAGCTACCCCCGGGTCCGACACCAGGAAGACATGACGGGCACCGAAATTACTGGCGAAGTTGGCCACGGACTTCCGGGAGCCGGCACCAAATACGATTTCCGGTGAGACAAACTTTCGCAAGCTGGATATATCGTGACTCATCAGACTGCACTCGACCGCTTGTTGTTATAGGAATAGCCGAGAGTTTAACTCAAGTTCTCCGCGTGATCATTGGCCTTTTGGCTATGCTTTCGGTAGAAGCTGAACATCCATTCGAGCATACCTGCCTGGTTGGCCTGGCGCCGGAAACCGTGACCCTCGTCTTCAAACCAGTGGAGCTCTGGTGCCCTGCCAGCCGCTTTCATGGCCTCTGCCATGGCACGGGTCTGCTCGGGCACCACAACCTTATCCTGCCCGCCCTGGAAAAAGATCATGGGCGCGGTAATGCGATCAGCGTGAAACAGAGGCGTTCTCTCCCGCCACCGCTTCGGGTGCTTTTCTGGCGAGCCCAGCAACCAATCCAGATAACCGGACTCAAAGCGATGGGTCATGGCCCGTAAGCGCATGGGATCCGTCACGCCGA
>Ga0209379_10002835_pt1 | contig 10299 bp, 11 predicted proteins | sample tdDd001_FD_187124 | JGI IMG/M metagenome (GOLD analysis project Ga0209379, IMG submission 187124) | Marine sediment microbial communities from the Atlantic coast under amendment with organic carbon and nitrate - tdDd00.1 (SPAdes)... | ecosystem: Environmental > Aquatic > Marine > Coastal >...
CATGGCTTCAAGCAGCGTCGTTTTACCGGTGCCGCTCCAGGCTGCAAAGCCTAGCAGGGGCAGGGATGCATAGATCTGACTCATAGTTCCTGTCCAAATTTTTGTAGTTCTTGCGGTGTATTCAGGTTGACGAAGGCATTAGGCTGATCGCTGAAATCGACAGTAATCATATTGCACTGTTTGTATAGCAGAATGATTTTGCGATCGCCGTTTGCAAGGAAACGTTCCAGCTTCGGTAGGATCCGTCGGTTTAATAAAGTTACGACGGGTTGAATATGTTCGCCATCATGCGCAACGGCTATATCAGTGTCGCTCTGACAAGCCTCCGCCATGCGAGAAATGAGATCGGCAGGCAACTGCGGGCAGTCACAAGGAACAAAGCCAATCCATTCATTGTTCAAGTGGTGCAGGGCGGCATGCATCCCGCCTAGAGGACCTGGATAGTCCTGGATATGATCACCAAATACCGAACCATAGGTTTTATAGCGTTCTTGGTTGCGGTTGGCGTTGATCGTAATCGATGATGTTTGCGGCTCGAGAGTGTCGATGACATGTTCGATCATTGCTCGGCCAGCGAGTTCAACTAGTCCCTTGTCATTTCCCCCCATACGGCTGGCTTGTCCACCAGCCAGGATCACCCAGCTTGTATTTTCAGGCGTAGGCATACTCATTGTTATCCTCGTCGACGAGCTGTAGGTCTGCCCGTTCTATTAATTTTGTATTGGTGATGGTCCACTGACGACGACATAAGGCGGTCAGGGCATTTTTCTGGTGACTGGTGATAACTAAGCTTGTACCACGCTCAAGCAAGTCTTCGGCAAGTACAACCTGACGCTCGATAGATTCTTGATCAAGGCTGGCACTCGATTCATCCATGAGTAACACACCTGGCTTCAATACCCAGGCCCGTGCCATTGCCACTCGTTGGCGCTCACCACCAGAAAGGACCGATATATGTTCATCGGCCAAGGTTTCTAACCCTACCATACGAAGGGCATTGATGGCTTCTGTTCGACGTATCTGACGGTTACTAATAGTAAATTTCAGGCCATAACAAACGTTATCGAATACGGTTCCATCAAACATGTAGGGGGTTTGATGCATATAAATGACACCGCCCTGAGTTCGCCCTTTGAACAGTCTTGTTAACAACGATGTTTGTTGTAAGTTCACTTTTCCCGTTGTTGGTTTTTGTAGTCCGGACAGAATCTTTAGCAAGGTGGTTTTTCCAACGCCATTATCACCACTTAGATAAATAGCCTCTTGGGGGCCAACGCTGAGCTGAGGAATATGAAACAGCAGTCGATCTTTGAAGCGGATCGAGAGGTCATGAGCCTGAATGGAGATTTGTGACATCATCTGCTCCTCAGTTTAATTGGTACGCAAGTGGGCTTTGCCCCGCGCAATAGATAGAAAAAAGTTTAGACCGAGTGCTAGTAGTAGTAGCACCATTCCTAAGGCAACACCTTGTGCAAACGCTCCTTTTGAGCTTTCAAGCGCTATCGCGGTGGGAATATTTCGGGTTGAGCTTAAAATATTACCGCCTACCATCATCGAACAGCCGACCTCGGTAATAATTCGGCTAAATGCTGCAATTACAGCTGCCAATAGCGGAAAACGGCTTTCCCACATGAGGCTGAGGAGCGCTCTTGGAATGCTTGCTCCCAGTGTAAGTGATGTTTCCCAGGCCCTGCGATCACTGTTTTGAAATGCGGCATGCATCATTGAGACAAGGATCGGAAAGCAAATTAAGATCTGGCCAAGTATCATTGCCTGTTGGGTAAACAGCATTTTCCAGTCTCCTAACGGCCCGGAGCGAGACAGTAGCATATAAAGCAGCAAGCCAATAACAACGGTCGGAATAGACTGAAAAGTGTTAAATAGAGATAGGATCAGCCAGCGCCCAGGGAACTTGCCATAGGCGAGGGAAAAGCCAATGAGCAATGCTGGCAATAGCACAATGCTTATTGCCAGCAAAGAGACGGAGAAAGAAACACCAACAATGCCCCATAAGGCAGAATCACCGCTCAGCAAAAGCTGAACGGCTTGTTGGGTGGTTTGCCAAATATCCATTTATTGTGCGATAGCATCCGCGACAAAAAGCTGCTCGCCATGTCGCTTATAGTTATTGATCATTGTTTGTGCTTTTGGATTTACCAACCAGTCACTGAATGATTTTGCGCCCTGATAGTTAACATCAGGGTAGCGGCTTGGGTTCACCAGAATGACTTGGTATGGGTTGAATAAGCGCTTGTCACCCTCAACCACAATTTTCAAGTCAAGCTTGTTTTGGTATGCCAGCCAGGTTCCACGGTCTGTCATGGTATAAGCCTGAAGTTCAGACGCCATGTTTAACGTTGGGCCCATACCCTGGCCAACAGCCTTATAGCCACCGAAGTTGGGTTCAATTGTAGTTTGTGCCCACAGATTTAGCTCTTTCTTATGAGTACCTGAATCATCGCCGCGTGAAACGAAAGTGGCGTTGTAAGACGCAATCTTGGTTAGGGCATTCGCAACATCTTTGTCACCCGCAATTTTTGCAGGATCGGCGTCAGGGCCGACAACAACAAAGTCGTTGTGCATCAGTTTGCGAGGTAGTACGCCGTAACCTTCTTCGACAAAGTTAGCTTCAGCTTTCGGCGCATGCGTCATTACCAGATCAACATCACCATTTTGTCCCATACGGAGAGATTTACCCGTGCCAGCCGCCAGAACTTCAACGCTGTAGCCGGTGTCTTTTTTAAATACAGGTAGCAGATAGTCAAGCAGACCTGAATGATAGGTACTCGTCGTGGTGGCAAGGCGAATAGTCATATCTTCTGCGGCTTGAACTGCACTTGCAGAGGCAAGGGAAAGGATAACAAGAGTCGTTTTTAAAAATTTCATAGGTCTTCCTGACTTAATGTCAATTAAGTTAATACGAAGTCGCTGTTGCCTGTAAGGCAGACAATTCTGTCGTGTCTGTCGTGGCTAAAGCAAATCAGGTGCCAATTTTTCGAACACAATGAGGTTAACGCAAAAATATACCGCAAGTGAATGATTTAAAACATATATTGTGATCAAAGATACAATTGGATTAATTATTATCGTAAACAGTTTTGACATTGATTATCGACGTGGGACAAAATGTCGCATTCATTGTCCGTCGGTAATAACCATTTATGTCTGAATCCGTTGTTTCTTCTTGGTCTGCAGTGTCGGTGCTTGTCGTTGATGACGAGCCGGGTATGCGAGCTATCCTCAAAAAAGCTCTGAGCAAGAAATTTGCCCAGGTGGATACCGCTGGCAGTATCGAGGAAGCCGAAGAGCTTCGCAAGCGATGTCACTTCGATCTGCTCATTGTGGATATCAACTTGCCAGGACGCTCGGGGATTGAATGGCACGAAGCGTTCGATCCCTCGACTCGTCGTAGCGATGTTATCTTCATGACGGGTTATGCGGACTTGGATACTGCGATTCAGGCACTCCGAGCAGGTGCCTCTGATTTTATTTTGAAGCCATTCAACCTTGATCAAATGATGCAGTCGGTGAGTCGGTGTATCGAGCGGCGTATGGTCGAAAGACAGAACTTTGCTCTACAGCGAGACGTTGAGCGCACCTATCCGGTAGATATTATCGGGGATGCGCAGCGAACCTTGATGATGAAAAAAATGATTGCCCAGGTTGCCCCTTCTTTGGCTGCCGTGTTGGTAGAAGGCGAATCGGGAACGGGTAAAGAATTGGTTGCGCGGGCGCTTCATCAGCTCAGTAAGCGGAGTGGACCTTTTGTGCCTCTGAACTGTGGTGCAATCGCACCGGATTTACTTGAAAGTGAATTATTTGGCCATGTATCTGGGGCATTTACCGGAGCCAAGAAAGGGCGAGAGGGTTTATTTCGTGTAGCCAATAACGGAACCCTGTTCTTAGATGAAATTGGTGAGATGCCACTCTCGATGCAGTCATCGCTATTGCGTGCACTTGAGCAAAAGGCGATCCGTCCTGTCGGTGCCGAGCGTGAAGTGCAGGTGGACGTACGTATTGTGGCCGCCACCAACCGAAACCTGAAACAGGAAGTTGAAGAAGGGCGCTTTCGTCGGGACTTGTACTATCGGTTAAATGTGCTGACTATCGAGCTTCCCGCATTACGAGATCGCCTAGAAGATATTCCCGCTCTGTCTCACCATTTTACCCAGCAATTGGCGAAAGACTTAGGCGTCAAGCCCGTCAGTTGGACTCATGAAGATATTCAATCTATGCAGGCCTATGACTGGCCGGGCAATATTCGTGAATTGCGTAATATGATGGAACGCTGCCTGTTGTTAGGAAAACCACCGGCGGAGTACTGGCGGGAGCTGGCTGGTGATGCGCCGTTACCGATGGTTCCCCAGACATCGAATTCTGCACCAGATGTGATAGAAGATCTGGCTGGATCAGAGGCTTCGTTAGCTCGCGGGGAAAGACCTTGCTCCTGCTACGATACCCATAATGAGGAGCAATTCTGCTATCCAACGAGCTGGACACTGAAAGAAGTCGAAAAATCTCACATTATGCAGGTCGTTGACTCGCATGATGGTAACAAGTCGGCAGCAGCCAGACAGCTAGGTGTTGCACGAAAAACCCTTGAACGGAAATATAAAGACTGGGCTGATGAAAGCGCCTAAATAGGAAGACACATTAATGAAACAGCTTTTGACGATGTGGATCCGCCGTTTTCGTACCATGGTGCGCTATCGGTTACTGTTCCTGACCTCGGTGCCGATTATTATTACTTTGCTGGTACTTATTGCGCTGACCATGTACTGGACCGTGATGTATACCTGGCAGAATGCACTGAAGAATGTTCGAGCAGATCTGGCGGTAGCACACCATAGTATGGAATTGCTGCAGAAAGAGCAGCGCATGCGTTTGACGGCGTTATCGGAGTCTTATGATTTTCAGTATTTGCTGCGAAATGATGAGGCCAAGCTTAGCGAATGGGTTCGACAACAGGCTAGCCGTTATGATCTCGATTTTGTTGTTCTTCGCCCTGCTTCGGCATTAGGCGAGTTTTCCAAGGCCAATCGCCATTTGCTCATGCTTGGTGAAGAGCAGACCTTTTTCCAGCAGTTGGACGAAATGGCGCTGGAGAATTTGAATTCTAATTTACCGGCTCGGGCCCAGATCCCGTTGCTTAGCGAAGGGGAGACGGAATCAAAGGGGCTGGTAAGCAGAAGTCTTATTCCTGTTTTCAATGAGCAGAATAATCTGCAATGGATTGTTGATGGCGGAATGTTGCTCAATAGCAGCACTTCTTTGGTTGATAGGATCCGGGATTTGGTTTACGCCGCAGATACATTACCCGAGGGGAGCATCGGAACTGTTACCTTGTTTATGGACGACATTCGAGTTAGCACCAATGTACCGTTAGACAGTGAACAGCTTAACGGGCGTGCAATTGGGACGCGTGTATCAGACGAAGTCAAACAAGCAGTACTGCATAAGGGGCAGACTTGGGTAGACAGGGCCTATGTCTATGATGATTGGTATGTCTCGGCCTATGAGCCTCTGCATGATCATGATGGTCAAATTATTGGAATGCTCTATACCGGCTATCTTGAGTGGCCGCTTATTCGAATCTATCTGACAAATATTATTGAGCTGGGGCTCGGCATTGTCATTGTGTTGCTGATTTCCGGAGGTGTTGTTTACCGAGGCGCTCGTGACTTGTTCCGCCCAATAGAGAAGATTCATCAGGTAGTTAAAGCCGTACAGTTTGGTGTGGACCGACGAATTGGATCCCTGGAGCTGACGCATGACCATGAACTGGAGATATTGGGCAGACAGTTTGACAGCATGCTGGATCAACTTCATCAACGTAATGAAGTGATCAAACAGGCTTCAATTGAGTTGGAAGACAAAGTTAAGGCGCGTACCCATAGTCTGCGTGAGAAAACCGAAGAGCTTGAACAGCACATTAAGTTGCTGAACCAGGCACGTAGCAAGCTGGTCGCCAGCGAAAAACTGGCTGCACTGGGCGAACTGACAGCTGGCATCGCCCATGAAATAAACAACCCTACCGCGGTGATATTGGGTAACGTTGAATTGCTTCAGTTTGAGTTGGGGGACGATACCGAGCGTGTTCAAGAGGAACTGGGAGCTATTCATGAGCAGATTGACCGGATCCGAAATATCACGCGTAGCTTGCTGCAATACAGCCGACAGGGTGGGGTACAAGATGAGGTCACCTGGCAGCATTTAAACCCAATTGTTGAAGAAAGTCTGACACTGGTGCGTTCGGGAACTAAAAAGCATGCTATCCAGATCGAGGCGTGTTTAGAGGCGAAATGCTGCGTAGAGGTTAATCGCCATCAACTATTGCAGGTACTTGTGAACCTGCAAATGAATGGTGTCCACGCAATGGATGATGAAGGTTTACTCAAAATCAAGACAGAAGACTGGATAAATGAGCATGGCCAGCCTGTCGGTGCTGTCGTTCATATCAGCGATCATGGCTGTGGGATCAGCAAAGAGAACATTGAACGTATATTCAACCCATTCTTCACTACTCGTCGAAGTGGCACAGGCTTGGGCCTTTCAGTGAGCCAGGGCATCATCAGCGAGAATGGTGGAGATATTTGTGTTCAGTCTACACCGGGTGAAGGTTCGACATTTTCTGTCTATTTGCCAGAAAAAGTAGCCGTTAATAATGGTCTTCAGCTTGCTGAGATAGAAGAATGAAATGAAGGTCAGAGATAACGGGTCATAATAAAAAAGGCATGTGTTTTCATGCCTTTTTTATTTAGTCAAGATAACAAAAATATGCAAGAATTCTCATTGCTATGTAACCTCAGTGTATAAAACTACATCATAGATAGCCCAACTATCATAAATGCCACGGCTGTTAATATCGAGCGACCAATAATACCCATTTGAGTTGGAATGATCATTTCAGTATGCTGCATATAAATCCTTTTATTAACAAAATAATGACATAATGTTTATTGTGAAACTAAGTATAGTACAAGTTTCATATTGTTGAGAGATGGAATGCTGACTGCAGGTATTTCTTCGATAAAGCTGTAATCGCCAGATGAAATTTAGCCTTACCATATTTGTTAGTCCTATAATTGGGTAAAGCATAAACATGGTGGCTGTTATGAAAATTGCATTTCTATTGATCGGTGTACTGCTTCAAGGTGTCGCTATATATATCGCTTTTTTTAGTAAGCTGGTGGGTGATATTTATCTGGCAACCCTAGTATCAGTATTATCTATCTGCTGCTTGATTACCATAAGGAGCTTGATTGCACCTGTTTGTTTATTTGCTGGAATTCTGGTTGGTCTATCACTCTCCCATAACGAATTAGATCTTCAGGTTCTCACTGACTTGGAGCAGCAGCTACAGCCGATAGTTCAAGCAGAATTTGAAGCTATTCAAGACGTGTGGAATTCATCAGTTCGCCTTGAATATTCAACAGTTGATGAAGGAAAGCATGTTGCAGAGACATCTCTTGCTGATGTGTCAATTAAGGTTGCGGAATAAGCAGCTGCTGGCCGGCAATGATGATCGAAGCCGACATGTTATTGGCATTCATTATTCGCGCAACTGTCGTGTTATTAAGCAGGGCGAGCTCACTGAGAGAATCACCAGGCTGAATGTGATGAATAGTAAACTTGCGCTTCACATGCTCATAGTTTTTTTTGTTGCTATAAAAGTTTTCTTTGGTTTGATTAGGGATCAGTATTTTATTTTCTCTACCTGGGTAGGTATACCCACTTGTATAGCCAGGGTTTAATTGATAAAGATCCAGGCTGGTAAGTCCGGCGTGACTAGCAATCAGGTCGAGTTTAACTCTGCTGCTTACGACTACTTCGGTGAGTACTTGCGTAGGTTCAATGCGAGCAAGCTTTAAATTATGATCATACCGGTGCTGGACCAAATCGGCCATAGCCAGCAGCTTTGGTATATAAAGACGAGTTTCTTTTGGTAGTTTTAATGACCAGAAATCGGTAGGTAATCCCTTGGATGTATTTGATTTGATCGCTCTTCTTACTCGTCCTTCGCCAGTATTGTAAGCGGCTATTGCATGTAGCCAGTTACCGTTGAATTTCTTATGCAGGTACTCAAGCAGGTCTAAGGCAGCAACTGTAGAGGTGACAATATCGCGTCGGCCGTCATAGCCTTTTAAGTACTCGAGGCCGAATGTTTTCCCTGTTGGCACAGTAATTTGCCACAGTCCCGCGGCTCCCCGGTGGGAGTGTGCGAATTGGTCGAATGAACTTTCAATGAACGGCAATAGCACGAGTTCGATCGGCATGTCTCGTTGTTCGACCTGCTGATAGATATAGAACAGAAATGGCTTTGCTCGCTTGGTGACAGTATTAATATGATGAGGGTTAGTTAAGTACCAGTTTTTGTAGTATTCAACTCGCTTTTCATTTGGTACTGGAATATCAAAAGATTGGCCCAGAATATCCCACAGATCAGGTGGGCTGGTAGTTAACTTATTTTTGGATTTGTTATCTGCTTTTATACTAGGTAAGCTTGTTACGGTATGAATACTTTTATTTAAATGATTATCCACTTCACAACGGCGGTAGAATGAGTCAGGAAGCTTTTTATAGTTATCAACAGTAGGGTTAGGTGCTTGCTTGGATGATATCTCAACCTGTGAAAGCCCCTGACAACCAGTTATAAAGACAGTAATGAACAAAATAATATAATACTTCATAGTAATATCTTTAATGATTACAAACCAAATGTATTCTTGTTAAATGTGATTATTTTGACGTAAAAATAATCATATCACCTTATATTTATAGCAGCATAAAAGTGATGACACATAGATAAATCGCCATTTATCAGAGTTATCTAATAAATGAGACAGTATATGACTTGACGGTGAGAATTAGACATTCAGTATTTATATTAAACTTGTCGTTAATAAGACGCGCTTTCATTCTCGTATTTTGTATGGAAATGTGGGCAAATAGGAGCAATAAAATGTCGGAATTCTATTCCCCCAAAGGTACGGTATTAAAAATCAGATGTAGTACTTACTGGCATTATGGTATTTCGGATGGTAACGGGTGCGTAGTGCATAATTCGAAAAAAAGGCGGCGGGTTCAGTTGGATACATTGGATGACTTTTCTGAAGGCAGGGAAATTGTTGTCAGTACAATTTCCAGTGCAGACCCAGAGGAAGCCTACCATTATGCTAGTCAGCAAGTAGGAAGAACCTATAACTTGTTTAGTCAGAATTGTGAGCAATTTAATTGTTGTCAGTACAATTTCCAGTGCAGACCCAGAGGAAGCCTACCATTATGCTAGTCAGCAAGTAGGAAGAACCTATAACTTGTTTAGTCAGAATTGTGAGCAATTTGTCCGTGAAGCCCATGGGTTGCCTGCTGAATGTACACAGTTTCAGCAGTGTCTGGTTGCCTTCGCCGGAAGCTATATCGTGTTAAATGCGGAAGCGCCAGTCTTGAAAGTTGCTGGGATGGGGTTGTTGTTAGGTGCGCTGTTTTCACCAACAGAGCACCGTCCTTATGGACGGGCTGTGAGAGGTGCAAGGCTTGCTGTCGGCAGTACAATGTGGGTATCTCAGTTGTTCAGAAAACTAAATATTTTATGAGTGGGGTTGATTATCCACTATTGGATCTTCACCACAGAAATAAAAATCGCACGCAGGTATGTTAATAAGAAGTAATCGAGTAAATACACTAAATCGAGTGAGCTTCTTTGTGACTATTTTTATTGAACGTAACCATGATTTTCCTTTAGATGATATCACTGTTCTATCGGAACAAATCGCTGGAGAACTTGAGCAGGAATATGGACTCACTTGGTCTTGGCAAGAGAATAAGTTACTGATTAACCACGCTTCAGCAAGGGGTTTTTTATATTCCGAAGAGGGAAAGATAACGATAGAGCTTAAACTTGGTTTTGCAGCAAGTCTATTCTCGGCGAGTATTGAAAACCATATTTCTGAACGTCTGGATCAACTTTTACTCCCTAATTAATTGTTTTTATTGCACTATCAAGAGCCTCATCACGAGGCTTTTGTTGTATTCCCACCCTGCAAAATGCCCGCCTTTCAAAAAGTTTGATCTAGCACACGATAAATTATTGTTTTAGTAAGAACATTCTAATTGAAATTCTTATTCTGTAGTTAAGCAGTCAGGCAATACCCACTGGCTGACAAGTTGTCACAGAGATAAGGAGGGCACACTCATGGGCATCTTTAAACAGACTGCGGAAGAATCTAAAAAAGAGCAGATTCGTGACGCTATGGTCTACAACATCTGGTTAGCTGGTTTGGGCGCTTATGCAAAAAGTGC
>Ga0209379_10002836_pt1 | contig 10299 bp, 11 predicted proteins | sample tdDd001_FD_187124 | JGI IMG/M metagenome (GOLD analysis project Ga0209379, IMG submission 187124) | Marine sediment microbial communities from the Atlantic coast under amendment with organic carbon and nitrate - tdDd00.1 (SPAdes)... | ecosystem: Environmental > Aquatic > Marine > Coastal >...
ATGACCAACAGTGCAAAGTATCTATAGATTTTTTTCACATTAATATACATCTATTCACCTTTTTCTAATGCTTCTTCTAATATCGGCCAGATGGATTCTAACTCATAACCTCTTCTCCAAGAAGCAATACCCTTTAAATTGTATTTATGGACCATATCAATTTTCAGTTTAAGACTTTCCGCATCTTCAATCCAGACTTTCTTAACTGCATTGTCAGCAAAATCAATAAAGCTTATATAGTTTTGACCTGCAGCTTCATCCCATAATACATTGTAATCACCAGCTGATAAAATGCTTTCCATCTTATGCATTGTAATTGCATCTGAAGTTACTTTCATCTGATTCACATTTTCCTTATGAGGTCTTTCAAACCAAACACGCATATAGAATGGAATACCCATAATTACTTTGTTTGAATCGACTTCATTGATTAATAACTCAAGATTCTTATCCAACCAATTAAGTGAAGCCACTGATCCACTTATAGGAGAAGAACCCCAGTGTTCATCATATGACATGACTACTATATAGTCAACCCACTCACCAAGAACTTTCCTATCATAACATTTCGACCAGTTATCAGAACCACCACCAAACGTCACATCCATTGAAACCAACATGCCCTTACGATGAAATGCCGCTGTTAATTCTGCAATGAATTGACTCAATTTATCTTTGTCATCTTTATAGATATTTTCAAAATCGATGTTTATGCCTTCAAAACCATTCTCTGAATAAATATCTGTTAGTTGATTGATTACCTGAGTTCTTGTCTCAATGGAACTGATGATATCTCTTGTCATATCAGGATCAAAACTATTGGTGACCGCTGGCCACAAATCATAATCCTTCTCTCGAGCCCACTGAATATAATCATCCTGTGTTTTTAACTTCAATTGTCCGTCACTATCGACCACTTCATACCATACAGGAGAAATAACATCTAATCCAGGCATATCATAAAGTGAAGAAACATCAGTTTTTCTGCTGTATACAGCTTCCCATGTCATTGTGATCTTATCAGGCATACTCTCTTTAATGCCATTCATCAACTCTCGAATCAGATAGGTTTGACCGCCTTCAGAGTTAAATTCTATTTGTAACGAAAATAGCGGATCTTCAATCAAGAAATAACTCATATTAAATTTATTTTGTAGCATTTCTAAAGACACATAGATGGTACCGCCCTTTTTTATTAAAATATCATTGTTGTATGATCCTTCGCCATTAACTGAGTATTGATTACTATTAAAATTAAATAAGTAGGTTTGATCTTCATAAACCCAGATCAATTGGTTATTCTCTTCATCATATTGATATACAAATCTATAGAGTCCCTCCAAATAGTTTAATTGAATCAGATTTTCATTTTTTATATAAACAACTTCTTCTTCAGATATTTCAAGTGTTATATCAGAAGCCAAGCTCTTAATACGAATTTCTGGTTCAGGTTCAATGACTTCAATAACATCATCAACATCTGCTTCAACTTCATTACTTACATCATCATCACTACCTATATTTCTTAAAATAAATACACCACCAATAATCAGGGATATTATTATCACTACCAATACTATTATTTTTTTCATAACACTCTCCTTAAAACTAATTATAATCAATATTTAGACACTTGAAACTCTTTATTTTTTTATTTAATATTGTTTTAACAAGTTATTAAAAGGTTACAGACTTTAAAAACTCAACTCTTAATCATCAAATAGTAAAACTACAAACCTTAAGCCAATATTAAGATGTGATTAGAAATTTACTTAAGAACCATCCACATTTCCATTCTATGATATAATAATCTTGTGGAGGCGTATTATGAATTATTTAGATTACATTATTATAGCAATATTTATTTTTTATGGTCTTTGGGGATTAGCAAAAGGCATTCTTAGAATTATTTTAGATTTAGCGGGTTATGTAGTTGCCATAATTATTGCAAAATTAGCCAGTCCTTTATTGATTAATTACCTTAACGGGACAAGTTTTTATGGTAATGTTCATAACAAAATATTTGATACTTTTTCAAGAATTAGCCCAGAGTTAGGGCGTTCGATTGAAACTTTAAAAATTCCTGATAACTTAAGTGAGATGATACAACAGGAGCCTGGTCTAAGATCTGTTTTACACAGTTATCCAAAATTACAATCTACAATCGAAGCCAATATGAATGCTTTATATGGTAGAGGATTTATGGAAGTTGTAACTGAGTATATGATGGCTATTATCAGTATTCTTGCAATATTTGTATTCGTTAAAATTATTTTTTCTCTAACAGTTTCGGTTATTCTATCTAGACAAGATCAATTACCTCTTGCGATCACCAATAGAATATTTGGTATGACTTTTGGATGTTTGGTGGCTCTATTCCTTGTTACCTTTACATTGCAACTCGTTGAAGTGTATTCTATGGCAAGCTCACCAGTTTTATTAGAAACAATATCTCATTCGAAATATGGTCATATATTTACATCCATACCATTACTCGATTTTATGACAAAATTAATCAATTAAAAAAAGTTGGATTGCTCCAACTTTTAACATTTCTGTGGATAACTTTTTTTAAAAATAAAAGTTATCCACTTTTATATTCAATCACTTTTAGTCTATTTCAAGCACTTAAGCACCTATCCACACAGTTTCATGGATATGTGGATAAAATAGAATTAATTCATCTACATTTTATTCACTGAATAATAAGAGTTATCCACAATATTATTAAGTTATACACATATGATTCACATTAATAGTATCGTACCACTTCAAATCTTTCTAACTGATAATCTTCTGATTCTGAAATACTACCCTTTTGACATGCGATACGTACCTGTTCTTCAACAGTATCAATACCTTCTAAGTTTGGTAATAACAATCCACGTTTATATCCCGACGTAACAATAACACCATAAACTTTAGTATCTAATAATGAAATATCATCAATCACTTCTGGTTCCATTAAGACATCTACTGTTATTTCAAGATCTTCTAGTTCACTTGCTTCAACCTCCGGAAATCTAGGATCTTCAAAAGCAGCCTTAACAGCATTTGAAACAATCTCTAAAGCAACATTGTCTTCTGTTGGACCAATTGTACCAATGCAGCCTCTTAGAGCACCATGTTTTTTTAGCGATACAAAAGTACCTGCTTTTGCTTCAAACATTTCTGCTGGCAATAGATCATACATAATCTCATCTGTTAATCCCAAATACTTTTCAATCGTTCTTCTTGCTAGCTTTACAAAATGACTTTCTTTTGATAACTTATCACTTTTAGTCGTTTTATATCGACTATCTATCAAATGAGTAAATTGTCTATTCTCATCAACTTTTAAGTTTTCAAATCCCATCGCAAGATACCCAACACCAAAAGGTCCATCATAACCATAAGTCGTTGGCTCATAGTCATACCCATCTAAAGTTCCCAACATAATGTCGATAGATCTTTTTCCGCATTCACCTGCTTCACTTTGAAGTTTTTCATCAAAAAACATCGCAGAAAGTATATCTTTTTCTTCAAGTATCTTTCTGATTTTTTGATCAAATATCGGACCCGAAGGATGATAATCATACGGACCTTCATCTTTTAAGCAATGTGACATATCACCACTTGCAAGCACAACAATATTTTCTAGAGTTGAGCAAGCTTGTATGATTCTCCCGAATTCATATAGTTTATGACTTGAAAACAATCCATAAGTGATATGGACTAACTTATAGTCACTATAATGTTCATCAACAAACTCAAGCGGTACAATAACACCATGATCAAGCGATTTACTGATATTAAAATACTCAGCATTCGCATCATTTAGTTTTAAACAAGGTACATCAATTTGACTGCTTTCATAAATAATCTTATCCACTAGGATTTTATTATTCTCTTTTGATATTGAAATATCAGGATAACCAAATTTCTCTAAACTGCCATATAAACCATCATCATAACCGATGGCAATACCATCACTAAACACCGGACCGTGAGGTGTAATCACAATAATCGTATCCGGAGCAATATCTTTTATCCGTTTTCCAATTTCATGTAAGCCATCAATTAGACCACCACATTCTTTTTCAGCACCTCTTCCTACTTTTGGTATTAAAATAGGTGGATGAGGCATTAAAAAAGTCCCTTTAATCATTTTACTTCACCTTCTTATCAGCTATATAACCTTTTCTTATAAGCTTCTCAATATGTTCATCAAGTTTATCGTGAATATTGATATTGTATTCATTTTCAAGTACAAACATCATAGAAACAGCAACTTGTGCAACATCTAAAAGTTCTTCTGATATCTTCTCAACCAATCTATGTTCATCTAATACTTCTCGTTCACCATTCAAACCTCTAAACTTACCAATTACCTGAGCCAACTCACCAGCTTCTTCCATCAGCTTAAGACATGTGGATTCCAAACCCGGTTGTAAGTTATTTAGTTTTGGTAAACTAATCATTTTATATTCTGTTAAATTCATATGAGCCTCCTTATGTTCATCATATCATATGATACTACAAAAAGAAAAAAACGAGAACCAAAACTGGTTCTCGTACATTTGGATAAATCCAACAACTATCTCTTTGAGAATTGAGGTGATCTTCTTGCTTTCTTAAGACCGTATTTCTTTCTTTCCTTCATTCTAGGGTCTCTAGTAAGGAAACCTTCAGCTTTTAGCGTCGCTCTATATGCATCAGAATCAACTTCTAATAAAGCTCTTGATATACCATGTCTAACAGCTCCTGCTTGACCAGTGTATCCACCACCGCCAACTTTGATGATTACATCAAATTTACCTTCAGTTTTAGTAATTAATAAAGGTCTTTTTACTTCTCTTCTTAAAGTTGCATAATCAAAGTATTGATCAAGAGTTTGACCGTTAACTGAGATTTCACCTGAACCAGGAATTAATCTAACTCTGGCAATAGCTTTTTTTCTTCTACCTGTACCACGGTATTGTACTAAACCACTCATTTAAATTCCTCCTTATAATTCAAGCATTTCTGGCTTTTGAGCTTGATGATCATGCTCTGGGCCTGCGTAAACTTTTAATTTTCTATACATTTGGCTACCTAAAGAGTTCTTTGGTAACATGCCTTTTACAGCTTTCTCGATGATTCTCTCAGGGTGCTTAGCAAGCATTTCCTTGTAAGATCTCTCTCTTAAACCACCCATGTAACCTGTATGGTGTCTATAAACTTTTTGTGTCGCTTTGTTACCAGTTACTTTTACTTTTTCTGCATTTACAACAATAATAAAATCACCACAGTCAACATGAGGTGTGTAGATAGGCTTATGCTTACCTCTTAATCTAGTAGCTATCTCTGTAGATAATCTACCTAATGTTTTATCTGTCGCATCTATTACATACCATTTTCTTTCAATTTCCAATGGCTTCGCTACGTAAGACTTCATGACATTCCTCCTAATAAATTAGTAAATTTTTCTATATTAAAACCCGGGGCATTGGATTTATAATCGATATTCAACATATATATTATATGTATATGGCAGGTCAAAGTCAAGTACTTTTTAATATTAATCGTAATAAACTTCTTTTAAGTACAAACCTTCTGCCGGTGCTATCTTTGTTGTATATTTTCTAGTAGGGTTTTCAAATAATTCTAGAGTCTTTCCTGGCAAGATTTTGCCTTGTCCAACTTCTAATAGATACCCAGTAATAATCCTAACCATTTTATACAAGAAGCCATTCCCAGTATAAATGAGTTCAAGGTTATCACCATTTCTTTTTAACATGATATCATGAATAATTCTTACCGGATTTTGAGCCGAACTACCTGATGCCATAAAACTGGTAAAATCATGTTCTCCTATAAAATAAGAGATAGCTTCTAACATCAGCTCTTCTTTTACTTCATAAGGATAATAATATGCATAGTGAGACGTGAATACATCTCTGTCTACTGTGTTTAATACTTTATAAACATAAGTCTTTCCTTTAGCAGAATATCTGGCATGAAAAGTTTCTGCTTCAAAAGAAAGTGTTAAGATTCTTATATCTTCTGATAAAAAATTATTTAGAGCACGTTTAAGATTTTCAAGTGGCATTGGTATAGTTGATTTAAAAGTCGCAACTTGACCATAGGCATGTACACCTGCATCGGTACGCCCTGCGCCATCTATTTGAATCTCTTTCTTGAATATCTTTGTTAGAACTCTTTCTATATCACCCTGTACACTCCTGGCTTTTGGCTGTCTTTGCCAACCGAAGAAATTGGTTCCGTCATATTCAATAACCATTTTTACTACTTGATCCATAAGATCTCCTATAAATAGATAATTACCAACACCAAATAAATAACTGATAAACAAAGTGCCATGTAATCTGAGGAATTAAACTTTAATACATTTAATCGAGTCCGGCCTTCACCACCACGATAACATCTCGCCTCCATGGCCATAGCAAGTTCATCTGCTCTTCTAAATGCACTTATAAAAAGTGGGACCAATAACGGAATCATATTTTTAGCTCTTTTAAATATATTACCACTTTCAAAATCAGCACCACGTGCCATTTGTGCTTTCATAATTTTATCGGCTTCTTCGATAAGTGTTGGAATAAATCTAAGAGCAATGGTCATCATCATTGCCAATTCATGAGCTGGAAATTTAATTTTCTTTAAAGGTGTCAACAACCTTTCAATACCATCTGTTAATGCCATAGGTGAAGTGGTTAAAGTCACTAAAGATGATGTCACTATTAAGAAAGTAAATCTAAAGAAAGTCATTAAAGCTCTATCAATACCTTCAGCGGTGATTTCAAATATCCAAAATGAAAATACCACACGACCTGGAGTTAAAAACATATTAATTGAAACTGCAATTACAATAAAAAACAATATTGGTTTTAGTCCTTTTAGAATGAATTTAACCGGAACTTTTGAAAGTAAAATAACCGTTGAAAGGACAACTAAAACAACACCATAACCAATCAATGGTGTAATGAGGAATAAAGCCACTATCATTAAAAATGATCCTATTAACTTAGTTCTCGGATCTAGTCTATGTATAATGGAATCAGCTGGATAATGCTGTCCGATTGTTATATCACGTAACATTTATTTCTCCCTTAATTGTTGTAGTATCGCATTTTTAATTTCGTTAAATGTTATTAGCGTGTCATCAATATCAAAGCCTTTTTCATTCAACTGAAAAACAAGTTTTGATAGTTGTGGTATATCCAGTCCTATAGACTGTAAATGCTCGCTATGCTTAAATACTTCTCTAGGTGTATTGTCATAAACTATATTACTTTTATGCATTACAATCAAACGTGACGCTAATCTAGCCACATCCTCCATACTATGTGTTACAAATATAATTGTCATCTTCTCTTTTACATGAAGTTCCTTAATATAACACAACAATTCATCTCTTGATTTGGGATCAAGACCTGCAGTTGGCTCATCTAATATTAAAATTTTCGGTTTCATTGCCAAAACACCAGCAATCGCAACTTTTCTCTTTTGACCACCACTTAATTCAAACGGTGCTTTCTCACCAATTTCCTTAATATCCAACCCTACATGTTTTAATGCTGCTTCTACAACTGCATCAATCTGTTCTTCTGGTATACCAATATTTCTTGGTCCAAAAGCGACATCTTTTGCAACTGTTTCTTCAAACAATTGATATTCAGGATATTGAAAAACCAATCCAACCTTTTGTCTTAGTAATTTTAGGTTCTGCTTACCTTTTTCAATTTTGAAACCATCGATATCAATACTACCACTAGACGGTCTTAAAAGGCCATTCAGATGCTGTATTAGCGTTGATTTACCTGAACCGGTGTGTCCTATAAGTCCAATTAACTCACCGTCTTCAACATCTAAATTAATACCACCTAGAGCTTCTAGTTGATAGGGTGTCCCTTCATCATAAATATGCTTTAAATTCTTTATTTTAATTGACATAAACTCTCCACCATTTCTTCTAATGTAATGATATCTTTATTTATATCAATACCTTCTTCATTTAGTGCAATTGCCAAAGAAGTTACTTGTGGAACATCCAATCCGATAGATTTCATTTTTTCTACATTAGTAAAAACTTCCTTCGGAGAACCCTGCAGTTCAATTCGTCCTTTATCAATTACGACTATTTTATCAGCATCAATAGCTTCATTCATATAGTGTGTAATTAGAACAACAGTCATCTTTTCTTCTTTATTAAGACGTTTGATAATATTAAGCACTTCTGATCTGCCAGATGGATCTAACATAGCAGTTGGTTCATCTAAGATGATACATTTAGGTTTCATTGCTAAAACCCCCGCAATGGCAATCCTTTGTTTTTGACCACCAGAGAGCATATGAGGTGGTCTTTTATGATAATCATCCATATCAACAATCTTTAAGACTTCATCCACACGTCTTTTTATTTCAGACGATTCCACACCTAAATTCTCAGGGCCAAATGCTATATCTTCTTCTACTATAGTTGCAACAATCTGATTGTCGGGATTTTGAAAAATTAGTCCGGCATGCTCTCTTATTTGCCATAAATTCTTTTCTTCTTTGGTATTCATATCTGCAATTAATACATCACCATCATTGGGTAGTAGTATTGCATTGGCTAATTTTGCAAATGTCGATTTACCAGATCCGTTATGACCCATAATGACAACAAACTCACCGTCTTTTACGTGTATATTAAAATCTTCTAAAACCGAAGTAATAGAATCTTGTCTTTTATATTTGAAATTAACACCATTTGCCTTAATCATATTTACACCTTCTTTTCTTGTCAGTTCATTATACAATTAATCCTTTGCTTTCACAACTTTTGAGTAGAAGTTTACGCTTTCTTAATTCCTCATTATTCTAAAGGTGAATTTACATGTTAACTGCATATTTACTTCTAATAAATATTAGGATTATATATTAATTACAAACAAAAATAAAATAAAATAAAATAAAAAAAAACCAGCTAAGCTGGTTTTTTACGTCCTTAGATTAATTCAAGAATTACCATTGGTGCAGCATCGCCTCTACGAGGTCCTAACTTATACATTCTAGTATATCCACCAGTTCTATCTTCATACTTTGGAGCGATTTCTTCAAAAACATTCTTAACTACGTCTTTTTCAGTTACGTAAGCTAAAACTTGTCTTCTTGCATGTAAGTCACCTCTTTTAGCAAGTGTGATCATTTTTTCTGCAATTTTCTTAGTTTCTTTAGCTCTCGCCTCAGTAGTCTCAATTCGTCCGTGCTTTAGTAAACTAGTTACTAAATTTCTAAGCATCATATTTCTATGAGCAGAAGGACGGCCTAACTTTCTGTAAATAGCCATGTATTACTTCCTCCTTGCTTATTCTTCCTCAGTTCTTAGACCAAGTTCTAGTTCAATAAGCTTCTTCTTAACTTCTTCTAATGATTTCTTACCAAGGTTTCTAACCTTCATCATATCTTCTTCAGATTTGTTTGCTAACTCTTCTACCGTGTTAATTCCAGCACGTTTCAAGCAGTTGTAAGATCTCACTGACAAGTCAAGTTCTTCTATAGTCATTTCTAAAACTTTTTCTTTTTGATCTTCTTCTTTTTCGACCATGATTTCCACATTTTCCATGTTTTCAGACATGTCAATGAATAAGTTTAAATGCTCACTCATAATTTTTGCTGCTAATGAAAGTGACTCATCAGGTTTAATTGAACCATCAGTTGTAACTTCTAAAATAAGCTTATCTAAACCAGCTTCTTCACCAAGTCTAGTTTGCTCAGAGTAGTAGTTTACTTTCTTAACAGGTGTGAAAATAGAGTCCACTAAAATTACACCAATTGGTAAATTAGTTTCACCATGATCTTCTGCAGGTACATATCCTCTACCTTTAGCAATTCCGATTTCCATTAATAATGTCGCATCGTCTTCTAAAGTAGCGATATGTAAGTCTGTATTTAAAACTTCCACATCAGAATCAACGATTAAGTCTCCAGCAGTAACTGGACCTGGTTGATTCGCTTCAATTCTAATAATTTTAATATCATCATCAGAATGTACTTTTGTTATTAAAGACTTCAGGTTAAGGATGATGTTTACAACATCTTCCTTAACACCTTGTACTGTCGAAAATTCGTGCAGTACATTTTCAATCTTAATCCATTTTACAGCACTACCAGGGAGCGAAGAAAGAAGTAATCTTCTCATGCTATTTCCTAATGTTGTCCCGTAACCTTTTTGTAAAGGCTCAATGACAAACTTACCATAGGTAAAATCTTCACTCATTTCTATACATTCAACATTCGGTTTTTCTATAGCTATCACTAAAATTTCCCTCCTCT
>Ga0209379_10002838_pt1 | contig 10294 bp, 7 predicted proteins | sample tdDd001_FD_187124 | JGI IMG/M metagenome (GOLD analysis project Ga0209379, IMG submission 187124) | Marine sediment microbial communities from the Atlantic coast under amendment with organic carbon and nitrate - tdDd00.1 (SPAdes)... | ecosystem: Environmental > Aquatic > Marine > Coastal >...
CTTTAACTTGGATCTCGTCACCAACGTTAACGATCTCAGAAGGGTGCTTAACGCGCTTCCAAGCCATGTCAGTGATGTGTAGTAGGCCGTCAACGCCGCCTAGGTCTACGAATGCACCGTAGTCAGTAAGGTTCTTAACGATACCTTTAACTTCTGCGCCTTCTTGTAGAGTTTCTAGAAGCTCATCACGCTCAACGCTGTTCTCAGATTCGATAACTGCACGGCGAGAAACAACTACGTTGTTACGCTTCTGGTCAAGTTTGATAACTTTGAACTCTAGCTCTTTGTTTTCTAGGTGAGCAGTGTCGCGGATAGGACGCACGTCTACTAGTGAACCTGGAAGGAAAGCACGGATACCGTTTAGTTCAACAGTGAAACCGCCTTTAACTTTACCGTTGATGATACCAACAACAGTTTCAGCTTCTTCACAAGCCTTCTCAAGAACGATCCAAGCTTCGTGACGCTTCGCTTTCTCACGAGAAAGTTGAGTCTCACCGAAACCATCTTCTACAGCGTCTAGAGCTACGTCTACTTCAGAACCAACTTCAACTTCAAGTTCGCCAGCAGCGTTCTTGAACTGTTCAGCAGGGATAGCAGACTCAGACTTAAGACCAGCATCTACAAGAACGAAACCGTTCTCGATAGCTACTACAGTACCTTTAACGATAGTACCTTGTTGGAATTCTGTTTCGTTTAGAAACTCTTCAAAGAGTTGAGCAAAAGATTCAGTCATTTATTTAATCTTCAATAAATTAAACGTCCACGGGTTTCCTACCGCGTGGGGTTATTAAATTCGCCAGTCATCATCCTTGCGACCAACGCTCTGACCTAGCCGCCTAGGCGACTAGCTTAGATTCGATATATTGTAGTGCCTTTTCTACCACTTCGTCGATACTCATCGTAGTAGAATCTAGCAAAAGCGCATCCTCTGCAGGGCGTAATGGTGCCACTGGGCGGTTACGATCTCGGTCGTCACGCTCTTGGATCTCGCTCAAAAGGTCGTCAAATTTAACATCTAAACCCTTGCCTTGCAACTGTTTAAGGCGGCGAGTCGCGCGCTCTTCAGCGCTAGCATCAAGGAAAATTTTCACCTCAGCCTGAGGAAAAACAACCGTGCCCATATCACGGCCATCGGCAACTAGACCTTCGCCTTCAGCAAAGGCACGCTGACGACGCAGCAATGCTTCACGTACGCGAGGTAATGCTGCTACTTTCGATGCTGCCATACCCGTTTCTTCTTTGCGAAGCTCTCCAGAGACATCTTCGCCTTCTAGAATCACTTTCACTAAGTCGCCTTCCGCAACAAACTGAACGTCAAGGTGGGTAGCAAGTGGAACCAGTGCGTCTTCGGACTCTAAGTTCACACCATGATGGATAGCAGCAAGTGCCAATACTCGGTAGATGGCACCAGAATCTAGTAAGTGAAAACCTAGCTTGTTTGCTAGCAGCATACAAAGAGTGCCCTTACCTGCACCACTTGGTCCATCAACGGTGACTACCGGTGTATGAGACGACATGTTTTACTCCGCGTTAGTTGCTGATCATTGCTCCGCGCACTGACCTTTGTTTGGCGTGAAATTATAGAGGTAAATGTGTGGAGGTTCTAGGAAGATAATGGGGAAATTTAAAAAAGAGCGCGATTGCGCTCTCGTACAGGTTTATAACTTGATTCTATCTAAGTTTCGAGTGACTAAACCCTCGCCTATCCCTTTAACTGCGGTTAACTCCTGCGCTGTTTTGAAACTGCCGTGCTCATCGCGATAAGAGACGATCGCTTGGGCTTTCTTTAACCCGACACCGTTAAGTAGAGCCGCTAGCTCTTCCGCTCCTGCACTATTGATATTTACTGTAATTTCAATCCCTTCGTATTTAGGGTTGGTTTTACTGTCGGCCGCTAAGCTTATTGGAGCAGCCACGATTAACGCCATAATTAAAACTATCTGTTTAAACATTTCGATTTCCTTTTTATCAAGATGTATGGACAGATTAATCAAGCTGGAAACCAAGCTATAACACTAAGCTAGAAAAACAAAACGGGCTGCAATTGCAGCCCGTTTTAATCTATATATCAATTACATTGTGACTGACTATTGAGTCACAACGTAGTATTCAATATCAATCGTTTTACGCAAGATGCTGATCAAGCCAGAAAGGTCTTGTTGAGCATTTGCTTGTGTCATTTGCTGAGCGATCTGTTCGTTGTACATAGTATTGAACATTGAAGAAACATCCGTTAGTTCAACGACTACGATATCACCATTTAGGTCTTTCGCCTGAGCAAATTCTACTTTACCTTCTTCAGGTTTCACCATAGAGAACACAACGTCTGCTAGTGGAGAGCTACGGTCAACCGTTTCTGTTTCACCAAATGCTAGACCATTTTCGCCCAATAAGCCTTGCTTGCCTTCTTTCAGTTCAGCAACCAGTTTATCAGCAAGTTCGATAGCACTCTGTTCACCTTTCACTTTCGCCAGTGTCGTTGTCACTTGTTCACGAACGTCTTCTAATGGCAGAACCATCTCATCACGTGCGTCTTCTACACGAACAACAATCACGTGCTCAGGTGCAACTTCGATAACCTCGGAGTTCAGGCCGTCTTCTTTCACTTCAGGGCTAACGATAGCTTGTAATACAGCTGGCGTTTTCAATAGCTCTGGGGCATCAACTTGAGAAATGAAGTCTGTGGTATGAATCTTAGCATCGATTGCTTGCGCAGCATCGTCTAGAGAATCTGGGTATTCGAACGCTACTTTTTCAAGTTCACTTTGTAGTTCGTAGTACTGATCGACAGCTTGCTGATCTTTAAGCTCTTGTTTGATTTCTGCTGCAACCTCTGAGTATGGCTTAGCAACTGAGTCTTTAAGTTCGTCAAGCTTGATGATGTGGTAACCGAAATCTGATTTAACCAGACCTGTTGTTTCACCAACTTTCGTTAGAGCAAACGCTGCATCTTCAAACGCTGGGTCCATTACATCACGTTCAATCCAACCTAGTGAACCACCTTCAGACGCACTACCGAAGTCATCAGATTTTTCTTCAGCTAGTGTTGCAAAGTCAGCACCTGCATTTAACTCATCAAGAATTGCTTGCGCTTTAGCTTCATCGTCGCCTTCAACTAGGATGTGGCTTACACGGCGCTGCTCTTCAGATGAGTACTTGTCTAGGTGTTCTTGGTAGTACTGCTTCGCTTGCTCTTCCGATACCTCAATACCGTCTTTCAGCTGCTGAGCAGATAGCTCGATGTACGCTACTTTCACTTGCTCAGGGCGTGTGTAACGCTCCGGGTTTTGCTTGTAGTAGTCGTTGATTTCTTCTTCAGACAATTGCGCTTTTGCTGCAAAGTCTTCTAGAGATAGCGTTACTTTCTTCACTTCACGAGTTTGAGTCAGTAGCTTGCTTTGAGCTTCAACTTCACCCGGCAGCGTAAAGTCACTACCTTGAATAGCTGTTAGTAGCTGGTTACGTACTAAATCACGGCGCAGATATTCAGCAAAGCTCTCTGCGTTAAAACCAGCACGGCGAAGCGCCGTTTGATAAATTTCTTGATCGAACTTACCTTCAATTTGGAACTGAGGCATTTCAAGAATCAGTGTACGTACTTGCGCATCGCTAACACGTAAGCCCAACGCTTCAGCGTGCTGCTCAAGTAGCAAGTCGTTTACCATACGATCAAGTACAGATTTGCGGAAAGACTCTACGTAGCTAGGGTCAGCCAACAAGTTAGAGAAGTAATCACCAAGCTGAGCTTGCATACGATTACGTTCGTTTTGGTAAGCTTGTTCAAACTCACCACGGCCAATTTCAACATTACCTACTTTCGCAGCTGTGTTATTTGAACCGCCAACAATGTAGCTACCAACACCTGCAAACACGAAAGATAGGATGATAAGTCCCAGGATAATTTTAACCGCGATGCTGTTAACGCCTTCGCGTAATCGGTCCATCATACTTAAACTACTCTCCGCTTATACATCGCGCCAACATGATTGAAAAGTTGGGCACAATGTACTTCATTAAAATAAAAATTGATTAGCGCGATAATACCAGAAAAAGAAATGCGCATCAGTATGATGCGCATAATTTAAAAAGGTTCGAAAAAATCAGCCTAAATGGCGATTTTTTGATTAGTTGCAAGAATCTTTAAGAGCCTTACCAGCTTTAAACGCAGGTACTTTAGCTTCTGCGATTTGGATTTCTTCACCAGTCTTAGGGTTACGGCCTGTGCGTGCAGCACGAGTACGTACGCTGAATGTACCGAAGCCAACTAGAGCAACTTGATCACCAGATTGCAGAGTATCGCCTACTGCTTCGATGAATGCGTCAAGTGCACGGCCAGCTGAAGCTTTTGATAGGTCTGCGTTTTCTGCGATTTTTTCTACTAATTGTGTTTTATTCACTGTGATTCCCCTTTGCGCCACCTGGTTAATTTTTTTATAGGTAGCTTAACGTTCCATTTCATTTCAAATTAGCGACAAACCCTTGTATAACAAGGCTCGAAGCTATAGTCGCTAACGTTAGCGTCCAAAAAAAACGCTGACAAGCCTTTTTATGCTTATCAGCGTAATCTTTTACTTATTTTTGCTACATATCACTATTTTACCGCAGCAAACTCGACACCTGACGGCTCATTTTCTAATGCAACCTTCAAAACTTCGTCGATCCATTGCACTGGAATCACCTTCAGATCAGCGATAACGTTATCAGGAATGTCTTCTAGATCACGTTCGTTGTCCTTTGGAATCAGAACAGTTTTGATGCCACCACGGTGTGCAGCCAGTAGTTTTTCTTTCAGTCCACCAATTGGTAGAACTTCACCACGTAGAGTAATTTCACCCGTCATACCCACTTCTGCTTTTACAGGGTTACCTGTTAGGCTAGAAACAAGCGCTGTACACATCGCGATACCCGCACTTGGGCCATCTTTTGGTGTTGCACCTTCAGGTACGTGGACGTGGATATCACGTTTCTCATAGAAATCTGAGTTGATACCCAGTTTCTCAGCGCGTGAACGTACTACCGTCATCGCCGCTTGAATTGACTCTTTCATTACGTCGCCAAGCGAACCTGTTTGAGTCAGCTTACCTTTACCAGGCATAGACTCAGTTTCGATAGTCAGTAAGTCACCACCAACTTGAGTCCAAGCTAGACCCGTTACCTGACCTATACGGTTACTGTCATCTGCTTTACCGAAGTCGTGGCGTTGAACACCTAGATACTCTTTAAGGTTATCCATGCTTACAGTGACAGACTTCAAATCAGCATCTAGGAGAATATTCTTAACCGCTTTACGACAGATCTTCGAAATTTCACGCTCTAAGCTACGTACACCCGCTTCACGCGTGTAGTAACGGATAATGCCGATAATGGCTGAATCTTCGATCTCAATCTCGTGTGGCTTAAGACCGTTGCGTTTCACTTGCTTCTCAACAAGGTGGCGCTTAGCGATATTCAGTTTTTCATCTTCGGTGTAACCCGACAGACGAATCACTTCCATACGGTCTAACAGCGGCCCTGGAATATCCATTGAGTTCGATGTCGCAACGAACATAACATCAGAAAGATCGTAATCTACTTCTAAGTAATGATCGTTGAACGCATTGTTCTGTTCTGGATCGAGAACTTCTAGCAGAGCTGAAGACGGATCGCCACGCATGTCCGATGACATCTTGTCGATTTCATCAAGAAGGAAAAGTGGGTTCTTCACTCCAACTTTTGACATCTTCTGGATGAGCTTACCCGGCATAGAACCAATGTAGGTGCGACGGTGACCACGGATTTCCGCTTCATCTCGTACGCCGCCTAGTGCCATACGCGTATATTTACGACCTGTCGCCGCTGCAATAGAGCGACCTAGAGACGTTTTACCGACACCAGGAGGACCAACAAGACATAGAATTGGACCTTTGAGCTTATTGATTCGGTTTTGAACCGCTAAGTACTCAAGGATACGTTCTTTAACACGCTCTAAACCGTAGTGGTCTTCGTTAAGAATCTCTTCGGCTTTGGCTAGGTTCTTCTTCACCTTAGAACGTTTGTTCCAAGGTACACCTAACATCCAGTCGATGTAGCCACGAACTACCGTTGCTTCAGCTGACATCGGTGACATCATCTTAAGTTTCTGTAGCTCTTGCTCTGTCTTCTCACGCGCTTCTTGAGGCATCTTCGATTCTTCGATCTTCTGCTTTAGAGTCTCGAATTCATCAACGCCATCTTCGCTTTCGCCAAGCTCTTTCTGAATCGCTTTCATTTGCTCATTCAGGTAGTACTCGCGCTGCGATTTTTCCATCTGCTTCTTAACACGAGTGCGGATACGCTTCTCGACTTGTAGCAGATCGATTTCAGATTCCATTTGCCCCATCAAGAACTCAAGGCGATCAGTCACATCTAGAAGTTCTAGTACCGCTTGCTTATCAGCAAGTTTAAGAGGCATGTGAGCAGCAATGGTATCAGCCAGACGAGCGGCTTCATCGATACCATTTAGCGAGGTGAGCACTTCTGGCGGGATCTTTTTATTGAGTTTGATAAAACCTTCAAACTGGTTAATTGCACTACGTACAATCACTTCTTGCTCGCGCTCATCAAGCTCAGCTGTCGTTAGGTACTCAGCTTCAGCAAAGAAGAATTCATTCTCAATAAAGTGGTTAATTTTTGCACGCTGCTGACCTTCAACAAGCACTTTAACGGTGCCGTCTGGTAGCTTCAGTAATTGAAGGATCGTCGCAACGGTACCAACTTCAAACATGTCCGATTGAGCTGGCTCGTCAGTATCCGCTTCTTTTTGCGCTACTAACAATACTTGCTTGTTGTTATCCATTGCAGCTTCAAGACATGCAATCGACTTTTCTCGGCCAACAAACAATGGAATTACCATGTGCGGGTAAACGACTACATCTCTTAGAGGTAGTACGGGGATCTCGATACGTTCGGAACGTTCCAAGTTCATATTATTCTCTCTTCCGCTTAGTCCTATCTGCAGTATATGGGGCTTAATTGTTTGGATTCAATGAAAGAATAAAAAAAAGGGAGTAATTGATTACTCCCTTTCTACCGATATCTAATTATGTGATTCGTATTAAGATTCTGCACCTGCAGCTTGGTTATCTGAGTTGCTGTAAATCAGCAATGGATCAGACTCACCTTTAATCACCGACTCATCGATAACGACTTTACTTACGTCGTCCATTGATGGCAGTTCATACATGGTTTCAAGCAGCACGCCTTCAAGAATTGAACGAAGACCACGAGCACCTGTTTTACGCTCCATTGCTTTCTTAGCAATCGCACGTAGTGCATCTTCACGGAATTCTAGCTCCGCATCTTCTAGTTCAAACAAAGCAGCGTATTGCTTAGTCAGTGCATTCTTCGGCTCACATAGGATTTGGATTAATGCATCCTCATCTAGCTCTGTCAGCGTTGTCGTTACAGGAAGACGACCAATGAACTCAGGGATTAGGCCGTATTTAACCAAATCTTCTGGCTCAACTTGAGTGAACAATTCACCTACAGTCTTAGTTTCGTCTTTAGAACGAACTTCCGCACCAAAACCAATACCAGTGCCCGTTGCAACACGTTGCTCGATCACTTTATCTAGGCCAGCAAATGCACCACCACAAATAAATAGAATCTTAGATGTATCTACTTGTAGGAATTCTTGCTGAGGATGCTTACGACCACCTTGTGGTGGTACCGAAGCAACTGTACCTTCAATCAGTTTCAATAGCGCTTGCTGAACACCTTCACCTGATACGTCACGCGTAATCGATGGGTTTTCAGCTTTACGTGAGATTTTGTCAATCTCATCGATGTACACGATACCACGTTCAGCTTTCGCTACGTCGTAATCACACTTCTGCAGAAGTTTCTGGATGATGTTTTCTACATCTTCACCAACGTAACCCGCTTCCGTTAGCGTAGTCGCGTCAGCCATAGTGAATGGTACATCTAGGAAACGAGCTAATGTCTCTGCCAGTAGCGTTTTACCACTACCAGTAGGACCGATTAGCAAGATGTTACTTTTACCAAGTTCTACACCTTCGCTCGTCGTATCTCCATTACGTAAACGCTTATAGTGGTTATAAACGGCTACTGCTAGCACTTTCTTCGCGTAATCTTGGCCAATCACGTAGTCATCAAGGTGTTCACGAATATCTCTTGGCACTGGAAGTGCTTCCGACTGTTTCTTCGGTAGAACATCTTTAATTTCTTCACGAATGATGTCGTTACATAGGTCGACACATTCGTCACAAATATAGACTGACGGACCAGCGATTAGCTTACGAACTTCATGCTGGCTTTTGCCGCAGAAAGAGCAGTAAAGAAGCTTACTACTACCGCTCTCTTTGCTTTTATCTGTCATTCGCTAACCTCTTAGCCTTTACTTATATGACTTGAGTGTATATCAATATATGGCAATGTTGCTAGTTATTCACCGCGATGAGTGAGAACTGCGTCCACTAGACCATATTCAACCGCTTGATCGGCAGCCATGAAGTTGTCACGATCAGTATCACGCTCAATCACTTCTAGAGGCTGGCCTGTGTGCTCAGCAAGTAGAGTGTTAAGTTTTTGTTTGATCGTTAGAATCTCTTGGGCATGGATCTGAATGTCCGATGCCTGACCTTGGAAGCCACCTAGTGGTTGGTGAATCATTACTCGTGAGTTAGGTAGAACATAGCGCTTGCCTGGTGCACCACCAGCAAGTAGGAATGCCCCCATCGAGCATGCTTGACCCATACATACAGTGCTTACATTAGGCTTGATGAACTGCATTGTGTCATAGATAGACATACCTGCAGTTACGCTGCCGCCCGGCGAGTTGATGTATAGGAAAATATCTTTGTCTGGATTTTCTGATTCTAGGAAAAGCAGCTGTGCCACGACAAGGTTTGCCATGTGGTCTTCCACTTGACCAGTCAAGAAAATGACACGCTCTTTCAGCAAACGAGAGTAAATATCGTAAGAACGTTCACCACGGGAAGTTTGCTCAACGACCATTGGTACTAGCGCGTCCATAATTGATGGCATTGTATTTTTTTCTTGGTAGCTCATATTCTTATGTCCCTAAAATAAATGGCCCGTATGATACATATCATACGGACCATTGTTAGCAGAATAGTTAACGTTTAGTCAACCTTCTCAGCAATAAATTGCTTATTAAGCAGCTGGTTGCTGGTTCATTAGCTCGTTGAAGCTAACTTCTTTTTCAGAAACCTGAGCTTTAGAGATGATTGCATCAATTGCTTGCTCTTCTAGAGCAACATTGCGCATGTTGTTCATCATTTGCTCGTTCTGCTCGTAGTAAGAAACAACTTCTGTTGGATCTTCGTATGCAGTAGCCATTTCTTCGATAAGTGCTTTCACTTTCTCGTCGTCAGCTTTTAGCTCTTCAGACTTGATAACTTCACCTAGTAGAAGACCTACAACTACGCGACGCTTAGCTTGCTCTTCGAACAGTTCACGTGGAAGTTGTGCAGCCGCTTCTGGGTTACCACCGAAACGCTGTGCAGCTTGCTGACGTAGAGTACCGATCTCTTGATCGATTAGCGCAGCTGGTACGTCGATGTCGTTTTCTTTAACTAGACCGTCGATAGCTTGCTCTTTGATGCGGTTCTTAATAGCTTGCTTAAGTTCACGCTGCATGTTCTTACGAACTTCTGCTTTAAGAGCGTCAACGCCGCCTTCAGCAACACCGAACTTAGAAACGAACTCGTCGTTTAGTTCTGGAAGCTCACGAGCTTCAACTTTGTTTACTTTGATTGCGAACTTAGCAGCTTTACCTTTTAGGTTTTCTGCGTGGTAATCTTCTGGGAAAGTCACGTCGATTTCGAATTCCATACCAGCAGTCTTACCCGCGATACCGTCTTCAAAACCAGGGATCATGCGACCAGCGCCCATCTCTAGTGGGAAGTTCTCAGCTTTACCGCCTTCGAACTCTTCACCGTCGATTGAACCAACGAAATCGATAGTTGCACGCTTACCTTCTTCAGCAGCTTCTTCAACTTCAGCCCAAGTTGCTTGCTGTTTACGTAGAGTGTCGATCATCTCTTCAACATCTGCGTCTTGAACTTCAGTTGTTGGTTTTTCAACAGTGATGTTCTCTAGGCCTTTTAGCTCAACTTCTGGGTAAACTTCGAAAGTTGCGTTGAATACTAGGTCTTGACCTTCTGTAGACTCAACTGGAGCGAAAGTAGGTGCGCCTGCTGGGTTGATTTTTTCTTTAACGATCGCTTCGATGAAGTGACGTTGCATTACTTCGCCCATCACGTCTTGACGTACTGCTTTGCCGTACATCTTC
>Ga0209379_10002839_pt1 | contig 10293 bp, 11 predicted proteins | sample tdDd001_FD_187124 | JGI IMG/M metagenome (GOLD analysis project Ga0209379, IMG submission 187124) | Marine sediment microbial communities from the Atlantic coast under amendment with organic carbon and nitrate - tdDd00.1 (SPAdes)... | ecosystem: Environmental > Aquatic > Marine > Coastal >...
AATACTGACCGGCCACCCAACAAATAATTACAGTAGAAATGATTCTAACTGTAATTACAGGCTTGTTTGCATACCTACAAACAAGACCAGCCCCGAGCCTTTACCCCGGAAAATCAGCGTATCCCAAGCCGCATATTACGCTTTATCTGTTCTATTTCCACTTCAGTTGATTATTACTCAACACTGATCACGTTTAAGTTAACGCTTGATAGTTAGAGCACTAATCATTAGAATCGTTATTAATTGATCATTCAATTAATAACGCATTCAATAAAAAATGAAGCGTTTTATGCCAGCGCCGCCGATGAAACGCGCCCGGCAACAACGGCTTATTGATGAATTAAAGCAGGCGTTACAGATAAAGACGTCAGACAAATCACTGTCCCCTATTACAAGTTCAGAGTACGCGGCCAGCCTAAGCAAAACAGGCAAAATGGCCTACTTAGCCAGGTTCAATCTTTCAGGGTTTAAGTATCGTCATCACGATACTTAAGGGTTGAGGATAGCAACCAACTTTAACATTGCACTGCGCGATTTTAAGGCAATAAAACAAGAAGTTAACTATGCTTTTTAACAAAATTCACCCAGGGGTCAAATAATGACGACTTGGTTATCGTTCGGCATTTTATTTACCTTTGCCGCAATTGCGTTTGTTATTTATCGTTGGGGTAATATGAGATGTATTGGTGTCACCCCCGTACGTAGATTTACCTTCATCGCCATTCTCTTTACCTCTGGTTTAGATGTTGGGTTAATCATGTTCCCACTAACCGAATTTGCAGGCTATGCAGATTTAGCGACTAGCCCTGAATATGGTTTTAGCAATCCCTTAGCCATCGAATTTGGCTTTTGGGCTTTCTTCATCTGGGCATTCTACTTTTTAACCTGTTTCTACTTTTGCGTTATTGAACCAAGAGTTAAATTTTTCGAAATTCCATTAATCAAGTTTATCAATAACTTAGTAATTATCGGCACCTGTGCCTTTACTGCCTACTTGTTACTAACTAACCTGCCTTGGTATTTGCCTGGTTTAGGTGACGGTGAAACCATTGTCGGTAGCTTTTACTTAATTGTATTTCTGGTTATTGCCGCAGCCGTGTATTCGAGTACAAATATTCGTTATGTCAGAATTTTAAGCTTGGGCAGCACTTGGTTATTTTTAGGCTTAATCGCGATAATGTGGGCGGGTGCATTTCTATCTGATAACTCAAGTGTTGGTGAATTCTTCACTACATTCGCTCTGTTAGGCGACTACTTCACCAATCTGCATAACTTTATATTACCGATTAATGATTACCATGAGTTTTATCTATTTTGGTGGTTTGCCTGGAGCATCATGATCGGTCAATTTACCGCACGTTTTGTTGGCGGAATGAGAACCTATCAAATCTTAATCGCAATGATGGTGTTCCCCTCTATCCCGATCGCTGTCTGGTTTAGCATACTCTATTACTACAGCGCAAACGCCATCCCGACAGCAGGCTTCTATAATCTGGCGATGGTGATCGTTGGTATTACATTTGTCATCAACTCACTCGATTCATTAGTTCGCCTGTATACCGACAACTTAAATCTAACAGTGCAGCGTTTCGGTAAAACGCATTATGTCATCGGTAATATTGCTCTATTAACCGGACTGACACTGCTTTTCAAATTAGATTTCTTACAGATTCAGTGGGTTGGCGCATTAGCGATAGGATTAATTTTAGGCTGCTTTGGTTATATCCTATTGACTCATTATCAAAAGGTCGTTGAGATTGAGCGCTCACCAAAGGCGAACAAAATTGACTTTACTAAGATTGAACTCGCAAACTGACACAGGTTTTAGCCGCGAGTATATTGGATATGTAAACCACCAGGATGGTTTCGACTCCCCTTAGCAGTGTAGTTAGTTACTAGAACTATCGCACCACTTTGTAACCAGCTGCTTTATAAGCGTATTTATCAACTAAACTAAAAGTGCAGAATATCTTCAGGCGTTATTCTGCATTTTTTAATTTTACGCATGAGTCTTATGATTATTTCTGTTATGGTACGCAAAAATAAAGAGGGAATTATGGAAAAGTACGACCAACTATTAATTTCATTGCGCCGTGTGATCCGAGCTATCAGCATACATTCCAGGCAATTAAATAAAGAGTCAGGATTAACCGGTCCACAGTTGATGGTAATGCGCAAAATTGACGAACTTGACGCACCGCTAGCAAAGCAGATTGCTCAGGAGATCACGCTAAGTCCGGCAACCGTTACGACAATTCTAGATAGACTCGAAAGTCGTAATTTAGTCATCAGAACACGCAGTGAAACAGATAAACGTAAAGTGCATTTATCCTTAAGTGAAGCGGGCCAGACATTATTAATCGACTCGCCAAAACCACTTCAAGAGCATTTTATTAAACGCTATCAAAATCTTGAAGAGTGGGAGCAAAGCCAGTTACTCTCGGCCGTAGAACGTATTGCATCTATGATGGATGCTGACGAACTCGATGCTGCACCGGTATTATTGGTAGGACAACTTCAAGCCGATGAAACTTCGTAATTGATATTACAAAGGGCATCAGCTATGCGGCGGGTGATACACCCGCTTCAGTGATTAACAGCAGCCTTTTTAAGTTCTATTGACCATTCATAAACATAGCTTCTGCGCAAAAAGCAGGCCCACATAACCATGGGCACCTCGTCATTCTGCGACTATAGGCTACCAATAAAAAACTCAAACATTAACCAGCCCTGATTATCACTTACCAAAATTACTTTCTTTGGCAAATTTCATCGCCTCTGCGCACAATTTGAATTTTTGCTCTTTATTTGAGGAGTCAAACTGCTTAATGGCGCGGCCTAATTCGGCGCTGGTTTCTGCCGTCATCATCATTTTATCAATACCAGCGTCTCTATGTTCCGTTGCAGCCTGACCAACAAAAGAGCCTTCGACTAGCATGTTAGTTTCACTATAAAAGGTGCTGCACATCATTAAGCTGGCCATACCCACCGCCACCTCAGATTCAAGATACTTTGCTGTCGCCGAACCGATAAACAGACAGCTGATAACGCCGGCAAGTACTGCTTTTTTCATTAACTTTATTCCTTCCTATATGGATTGTTTAACCAGGTTTTCCAGCGTTATTTGCTAGACCTTATTTGCTAGAAGTTGCTTGTTCGAAATAACCGCTGATGATGTTAGCACGCCCCTATTTTGGGGGGATGTTACCTTGCGCAGACTGGGATTAGGCGAGTGATATTTTCACAACAATTTAGATCTAAAAACTCCTGACACTCCCCATTTGGCAAAAAATTGAACTGTTTTAAGACAGAAGACAAACCACAAGGCCATATATGGACTACCTGATAGCCCTTCTCACCTTGCAGCAACGTCCAATGTCTATATATCCGTGGTGTATAAAACCGTAATAAAGGGCCGGGGCGTAGCGACGCTCCAGCCCACGTTTCTTTGTGGGCGATCTTTGATTGCCTTGTTGAACGAAGCCGCTAGAGTAAAAACCATGAAGGTTCTTGAACAACAACACTTCGATTACCTTTATCACCAACATCTATCAACTTAAAACTGCAAGGGAAGCGTGCTACTACTGATGCTTATTTTCGCCTCGCTTTTCCTTTATCGTCAAAGCATGCTTCCAAAGTAAGCTCACCACTTTTGTTGTAACGTCTAAAAGTTCCGTGACCTATCCACTCATCACCTAACAGTTTCATCTCCCCTTCTTCATTGATGGTTCCATTCCTGTGGAAAGTCCTAATCTTCTTAAGAGAGGGAGTAACATACTCCTCTTCTGTTCCCAGCCAGTCATTTATGTAAGTGGAAAAAGTCCCCACAGGGCTGCCATTAAAATACTCCCCCTTTGTAACAGTATCGTGACGAGAATCCTTGTAGTAGATATAGGGCCCATGCCGCTGACCTTTTAAATTCTCATGGGCGATAGACTGAACCAAGTGGTTCTTAAACTCATAGCTAATGCGCTTATCAGCAAGGTAATCGACTCTCTTATTAAGTGCACCATACTGACTAAAGAAGAACTCTTTTTGCAAAGCGCCATTAATCACTTTCTTAATCGATTTTGGACTCTCGACTAAGCCAGAAATAGGTTCGACATCATCAGGTTTTGTAACACTTTTACTAAACACGCCATTTTTAAAAAAACTCCCTAGCTGGAATGGCCCGGTCAACAATCCTTCATCCATCACAGCCTTACTGACCTCATTAACGCCTTTTTTAGAGAGCGAATAGGTCAGCCACTCTCCATGAGGAATTCCGTGGCTATAGTTGAAAAAGTAAGAGTTGCTCATATACATCTTGTAGAAACTCAATCCGTGCTTTCGCCCGTAAATATCATACTTATTAAAGGTTGAGAACTTACCATAGCTAAATAAGACCTCCAGCTCTTTCCGCTCTTCATCACCATCATAGAAGCGAGTATACTTCTCTAAAATCTTGAGATCGAAACGGTATCTCGCCACCAGCTTGCCAGCTTCATACTCATCCCAATACCTTTTCTTCTTCTCTCTATAGTCAATGACCCCACTATAGTTTTCGGGTGGTACATTCGCATAGCGATGGGCAACCGGAAGCTTAAGAGAGAACTCAAATTGGCGATCATAACGTCTATCCTGACCAAACAAAAAATCATCGTTATGCTTAACGCCTAAAAAGTAGTTACGATGGTCAACACTCTTGCCCTCTTTATGGAACCTTCCATGATAGATACCATGATAGTAATGAATATAGGTGTGTTTACTATGAAGTTTATCAAAGTAGCGTCCGTGGTAGTTGTTGCCACCATCAGTTTCAGATTGATAAAGAAGATCCCCGTCTTTAGAAACGGCTTTGCTAGCAACCTCCTTGCCGCCAACTAAGGTAGTGTAGCTTGTATAATCTTCTCCCTCATCAACGATGATACCGTTTAAGATGGGCTGATTAGTTTTAGTCGAAACATAGCCACCGTGCAGCCGACTCCACTCCAACTCACTCATCTTAAATTGAGTCGGAGTGCTGGTGCAGCCAACTAATAAGTTGGCTAATGTCAGTAAAATAAAGAGGTACTTCACGGTTACTTCCTTGCGTAAAAGATCATATAATAGCTTATTATACAGATAGTTATAGAAAAAATAGCGATCAATTCAACAGTTCGATGTTTGCCTGGTTCCTCAGTTGAGAGACCGTTGACAAGAATGAAGGTTGTCCAGGACTCTAAGCATTAAACTCAGTTAGTCAACCGGACCTCGTTCCCGTATAGAAAGGCGGAGTAAGCTTATAATAAACAAGGAGAAAAATCACCTTAAGATTATGTCCAAAGAGCTTCATAAATCGATTAACGCTTTACTGAAATCACTTAACCAACAAATAGACAAGTTCACAGAGAAACACGATAAGCTGGTTGTCCAGGTTAAAGAACCAAAGTCAAAGCCAGCCATTATTAATCAACAACATAACAGCGTTATGTCATGCATATTAAGATCTGATAAACACTCACCTCTAACAGCGCTGCGCTAAACAACATCTGCATTCGAAATTAAGCGTAAATGAACTAAACAGACACTAAAAGCCATTTTCAGGCCGAGGGGAGTTAACTCAGTCCATTTAGCTGAGGTAAGTCAATGGGAAGTGACTCTTGGGATTAGTTGATGGGTATAAACTGGCAACTGCTTAAAAAGTGCCGTCGTCGCTTATTGAGATGTTCGCAGTAGTGGTTAAATTCCTGCAATGTACCAACAGGGCCATGAAACAGTTGGCCAAATTCAGTGACGATTTTTACCCAATTTGCGGTTGGAATATTCAGCCGGTTAAGTATGTTACTCGCATTAGGGGCTATTGCTCCGCGCTTCTCATCACGGATAACCCTGCCTGTTTCATCAATCAGTACAAGATAGTCTTGCAGCGAAAAAGCGATGCCTTTGGGTTGATTGGCGCGTTCATTACCGATGAAGGGCAAGAGGGTTGTAGGTTGCTCACCTGTCAATGCCGCTTTCACTCTTAGCTTTACGCTAGTGAAATCTGATTGCTCAGGCGTGTTAGCCATTTTGGCACGTATAGGGTTGAGCTCGACATAAGCCATGCAAGCCAAAACGGCCGCTTCATCCAGTAAAGCTTGAGACTTAAACCGCCCTTCCCAGAAGTGCCCTGTGCAATTGTCTTCTAGGTTGGCTTGTCTTGCGATAGGTTCATTTAAGCAACGCATAAACCAGCTAATGTCGCTAAGGCGGGAGCGATACGTGGCAATCAAGTGTTTAAGCTGCGCAACGGCGTACTCTTCTATCACTTCGCCCTTGGCAAACTTCTGCGTTAATCCGGTGCCATTAAACAACTTATGCCATTGCAACACCACATCCCTATCTGACCAGGCATTAACTTGTTCAACATCAATATGAAGGACAACATGAAGGTGATTACTCATCACTGCGTAGGCAGCCACATCAATTGCAAACACCTCGCTAAGCTTCAATAGTTGTGCTTCTACCCAGCCACGACGGTGGTCGTAATTCTTACCGGTATATTTGTCATTTCCACACAAAAAGGCCCGCCGTACGACACGACTGCAGCAGTGATAAAAATCAGTGTCTTCGAGACTAATGAGGGTTCGTCTTGGCCTTGGCATACAACCTCCTTGTTAAATGCTCAAATCAAGCTTAGTTGGAGGTCATCATTTATGCCATTAATGATGGCTGTCTATATGTTTCGATTAATGATGGCTGTCTATATGTTTGATACTGAAATGAGTGGTGCACTTCTACTTTGAACAAGGGAGGTCATCATTTATGCCATTAATGATGGCTGTCTATATGTTTCGATTAATGATGGCTGTCTATATGTTTGCTATATGTTTCGCATGTAACACCTTATTATGTGTGGTTGGCACACCGCTCATTTTTGTTTGTAAACCTCTGGTACATCGCCGTGCCCTTTGCCTTTATATTGTTCTATCCAGATTTGGCCGCAATTAGTGCACTTGAATGTGGTAACCCAACTTTTAAAATCGGTGGCGACTTCTTCCAGATTGGAATGCAGGTCTGGAATATCTTTTACCGCCATGCCGTCAAAGCGGTCATTTAATTCTGTGCAGCAACTCATTGCATTCTCAGTGACACATAACGCCGCCATTTACGGGCGAAGTGTGATGCGGCTTTTGTGCTCCGCTCAAAGGGTGACAGCACGCGGAGTTCCGCAACATGGCTTTGTTAAGAGTTTTCTTCATATTCTGCGATTACCTTTGCCCACACTTCACTTACTGAATCTAATACTTGGTCATAGTGTTCTCCCTCTACCGGATACCACAAAACTCCTTTCTTGATTTTGTGGTCGTAGCCAATATTTCCTCCGACACCATCTATGCCAACAACAACCAATCCTTCGAGGGCTTCAGGAAGCCATTCTTCAGACTGCAAATATTTATTGAATTCAACAATGTCAGCAGAAGGATCAATGTTGTAGCTAAAAAGTAGTTGAGAGTTATCTGGAGCCACATATCCGTTCGATTCCAAATACTTATTACGGACATCAGAAGGTAGAGCCATGCCAATTTCGGACTCTATATGATCTAAATCATGAACTGTCAGTGCCATGTGAACTCGATTAACTCTTAACAGCTTATTAGCGTGAATTCCGATAAACACCCCACAACCGATTAGTTAACTTAATCGAAAGAGTGCCACCTATTCACAATGATTTTAGTAACTTACCAGTAAGATTTCTGTGAAGCAATGACCATTCTAGCCAGAGAAACCGAGAATTTAGATAATCGAGAACAAACCTGGGTCGTTATGTAAATGTCTATGTATAGAAATTCGTTATTTTTCATACATATAAAGTTTTACGTTTGTCAAAACCGAGAATTTTTCCTTTTACATAACGAGAAGCAACATTGGCATTTATGAAAATCTGAATTATAACTGTATACATATGGCTCTTCGTCGAAGGTAGTGGAAAATGTAGCTTTTAGGATAAACTCCTCCGTACAATTTCACTTCCCCCATAGTCATGAGCGAAACTCTTTTATACCAAAAAGTATTAGGCCTAAAAGCACCTTGGTTAGTTTCTAATGTTCAACTTGATGAAGAACATCAGCGTATTACAGTCGTTGTAGACTATGTACATAGTGGTGATTTAGTTTGTCCCGTCTGCCGGGGTTCTGCTCGTCATTATGACTCACGCCCTCGAACTTGGCGTCATTTAGATACTTGCCAATTTGAAACCATCATCCACTCAAATGTTCCTCGAATTCATTGTCCTAATCATGGCTATCAGACACTTCAAGTTCCTTGGGCTTGTGAAAGCAGTCGCTACACTGAATTACTGGAAATGAGAGTGTTGGCGATGTTAGCAATGAGTACGCTAAATGCGGTTAGTAAATTCTTTAAACTAAGCTGGGGAGCCATTGACCGAATAATGGAGAGAGCCGTCTCTAGAGGGCTAGCACATCGAACAACCTGCTCGACTGAGTCACTTTTAATTGATGAAACAGCCATTAAAAAAGGGCGTGATTACGTCACTGTGCTTTCCAACTCTCAAGGCCAAGTGTTAGCCGTCTCAGACGGTCGCACTAAAGCCAGTTTTAACGCCTGTTTTGAGCAATTGCCTTCATATACGAAATCAAAAACTAAAACCATTTGTATGGACATGAGCCCTGCTTATATTTCAGCGGCAAAGGCAGCCTTTCCTGACGCTGAAAAGCGGATTGCATTTGACCATTTCCATATAGCTAAATTACTGACTGAAGCCGTCAATGCCATACGAAGAGATGAGATATACAGGCTGTCTCCTTCAATGAGACAAGAGGCTCATCGCACACGCTTCTTTTGGCTTAAGCAAAGGCACAACTTACCAGCCCATAGTCAAGAGAGACTTAATAAACTAGTGCCTTCATTAATGGATACTGCACTTGCTTGGTACTTTAAAGAGCAAGCTCGTGACATATGGTATGGCAACTGCGTTCGAGGCACCAAACAGCGATGGTTGGAGTGGATAGCCCTAGTCAAGGCAAGCAACATCAAGGCATTAATTTCAGTAGCGGAAACCGTAGAGTCTAAATTATGGGGAATATTAAATGCGATGCGCTTTGGTGTTTCAAATGGTCCAGCAGAGGCAATAAATAGCCAAATAAGACTATTGAGAGTTAAGGCTATGGGGTATCGAAATACAGAGAGATTTAAGCGAGCGATACTGTTTCATTTTGGAAGGCTAGATATGACATTCCACCAATAACGACGAAGAGCCATACATATACAGCACTTGTAAGAAGAGGATGATATGTCTAATTCACCGTTTTTGGAGTCCGTTCGTACAGAGCTACGGACTCGGCGCTACAGCATAAAAACAGAGAAAGTTTACATGTATTGGATCAAAGGCTTCATTATTTTTAATGATAAAAAGCATCCGCAGAATATGGGTAATCTGGAAATAGAGCGGTTTTTAAATCATTTAGCTGTAAACAAGCAGGTAAGCGGAGCGACTCAAAACCAAGCTCTTTGTGCTTTAATTTTCTTGTATCGACTTGTTATACAAAGAGATATTACAGATTTACGCTACTCTTTTACTAAACGAGAGAAATCTATGCCTACTGTGTTAACTCATGAAGAAGCAAAAGCGATCATCGATAAACTCACTGGAAAATACTGGCTTATTGCATCACTTCTCTATGGGTGTGGGCTTAGGATAAATGAAGCATTGCAGTTGAGAATCAAAGATATAAATCTGTACGATAACACCGTATTTATTTTCAGAGGGAAAGGCAGAAAGGATCGCTACACCCTACTCCCTAAATCAGAAATAGAGCTTCAGCAGACTCACGTTAAAGCGAGGCACAATCAAGACCTGTCAGAAGGATTTGGCTTAACATCCCTACCTCCAGCATTATTGAGAAAATACGGTGATGCAGCTAAAGATATTTCATGGCAATATCTATTTCCTTCAACCACTCGATGTGTACACCCATATGATGGTTATGTTTGTCGTCATCATATCCATGAAACATCATTCAGAAAACAACTCAGAAAGGCTGTAATTGCGACTAAAATCCCCAAGCGAGTGAAAGCCCATATTTTCAGACACTCTTTTGCTACTCATTTCTACTACACGACGGCTCTGATATCAGAACGGTTCAAGAGCTACTCGGGCATACAGATCTGAAAACCACGGAGCTATATACCCACGTTATCGGTACTCGCTTTAGCCATACAATAAGTCCAATGGATAGATAATAGGGTCTATATAAGCTATCGATCCAACGACAGGCTCATACGCTTTTTCCTCTATCTCATCAATTAGCTTAAGCATTACCATTAAGCTAA
>Ga0209379_10002841_pt1 | contig 10289 bp, 6 predicted proteins | sample tdDd001_FD_187124 | JGI IMG/M metagenome (GOLD analysis project Ga0209379, IMG submission 187124) | Marine sediment microbial communities from the Atlantic coast under amendment with organic carbon and nitrate - tdDd00.1 (SPAdes)... | ecosystem: Environmental > Aquatic > Marine > Coastal >...
GCGAGAAAGTTCGGTAATAAATACCAATCTGCAAAGAACTGGGTAAAACGTGACAAGAAAATGGTTGCGATGGATATTGCACAAAAAGGTGTGAAAACCGGTATCGGGATGATCCCATTTCCCGGTTCGAAAGAAGGTGCAGCTCTGTTGGAAGTTGCAGGTGGCGCAGCGTTAAAAGCCGCTTCTCGTAAAGCATGGGAAGAGGGCTCAAAGAAAGGCGTAAAATCTCTTCTTAATAAAAAAATTGAATCTGCTCGCAAACAACTCAAAACCAACTCAGTCGGAAAAGTCGATCATGAGTTCCTGGCGCTTTCGGCGCGTAAGCGTGATGAACACATTCATGCAATTCGTAAGCTAGTGAAGTACGAGGTGAAGTTGTTGCCAAAGCGCTCTGATGAACTCAGTTTACGTTTGTTCAAGCTTAAAGAGGCGATCAATGAGTCCCGTGTGAAGCTCAACAAAACCACCATGTCTTCCACATCCGCTATCGACAACATGCAAGCATGGACGGAGTTCTTTTCTGCCATCAAAGAGGTGGAGCATTACCAAGCGAAATTGCGTGAAAGCCTGATTCAAGTGCAAGAGATCACCAAGGATGTAGAGTGGTTCTTGGCTGCTTCTGAAGCCACGACTGATCAGATGAATGCACAAAACTTACCGCAATTGGAAGAAGCGTTTGACCAGATCCGCCGCAGTTACGGTAACATCAATTCGCTGAAACAACTGCAAGATATGATGCTAGAGAGAAACCTCGTTGAATCCGGTTTGTTGGATGAAAAAGACTTAACCTACAAACTGGTCAACTAAGCAAATCTGACCGTTCGTTACCAAATTGAACGTAAATAGGGAGCTGTTGTGCTCCCTGATTCTTTTTAATTGTTGAATTTATTGAGTTTTTATTGTCGACAATTTCATCTTTCCCTTATCGAATTGAATATTTTTCCACTCGCAAATCACTCAATAGCACTATACCTTAGTCTAAATTGTCGACAATTTACTTGATTGTCGACAATCTGATCGTCTATTTTATATTCAGGTTAACAAATTGTTGATACTTTGATTTCTAAATACGAGTGCCTTGAATATGAATACAGAATTGAAAACTCGTCATAAAGTGATTGTCTCTGAGAAGGAACACACTAAATCTGAATCGCTGACCGAATCGTTAGTGGAAGCGATTGTGAGTGGTGAAATTGAACCGGGCAGTAAAATCTCAGAGCCTGAGTTAGCCAAGAAATATCAAGTGAGTAGGGGCCCTTTGCGTGAGGCCATGATGCGCCTTGAAGGGCTTGGTTTGATTGAGCGTATTCCGCATGTTGGTGCTCGTGTTATCACTGTCTCTCCAGAAAAGCTCATCGAACTGTATTCCGTCCGCGAAGCATTAGAGGGCATGGCTGCCAGACTCGCGGCTCGCTATATCACTCAAGAAGAATTACTGAGTTTGGAAATGCTATTGTCGACACATTCCAAACATATCGACGAAGTCGAAGGATCGTCTTACTTCCACCAGCATGGTGACTTCGACTTCCATTATCGAATCATTCAAGCGAGCCGAAACAGCAAGCTAATCTCTTTGCTTTGTGACGAGTTGTATCACTTACTGCGCATGTATCGTTACCAATCACCACGTGCGCAATCTCGTCCTAACGAAGCACTCAACGAACACAAATTCATTCTGCAAGCGATTCGCAACCGTGATGAAGAACTCGCAGAAATGCTGATGAGAAGGCACATCTCAGGCAGCCGAAAACTTATCGAATTACAGATTTTACATTCTGAAAGTAAAGATAGAGAACAAGACTAGAAGGAAATTGTCATGAGCTTATCTCCGGGGGCGAAGTTCAGACTCGCCATAGAGCAAAACAACCCGCTGCAGATCGTCGGCACCATTAACCCATACTGCGCCATGATGGCGAAAAACTTGGGTCACCAAGCTATCTATTTGTCGGGTGGTGGTATCGCCAATGCATCTTACGGTTTGCCAGATCTTGGCATTACGACACTGAACGATGTCTTAGTAGATGTAGACCGTATCACCAACGCGTGTGATTTGCCGTTATTGGTTGATATCGATACCGGCTTTGGTGGTGCTTTTAATATTGCTCGCACCATTAAAGCGATGGAAAAAGCGGGTGCGGCGGCAGTACACATGGAAGACCAAGTGGCACAGAAGCGCTGTGGTCATCGTCCAAACAAAGCGATTGTTAGCCAACAAGAAATGGTCGACCGAGTGAAAGCGGCAGTGGATGCGCGTAATGACGAGAGCTTTGTCATTATGGCTCGTACTGATGCGTTAGCGGTGGAAGGCATGGATAGCGCGATTGAACGAGCGATTGCATGTGTGGAAGCGGGCGCAGATATGATCTTCCCAGAGGCAATGAATCAGCTAGACCAATATCAACAGTTCTCGGCAGCGCTCGAAGACGCGACAGGGAAGCACGTGCCGATTCTTGCCAACATTACTGAGTTTGGACAAACACCACTTTACGGTTGTGAAGAGTTAGCGCAATCCAAAGTGGACATGGTTTTGTACCCATTGAGCGCATTCCGTGCGATGAACAAAGCGGCCGAGATGGTTTACAAACACTTGCTAGAAGTTGGCAACCAAGAAGCGTTGCTTGATTCAATGCAAACACGAAAAGAGCTGTATGAGCACCTTAATTACCACGACTACGAGAATAAGTTAGACAAGCTGTTTTCGGAGGGTAAATAAGGTCAACGAAGAAACAAACGGAAGCCCAAGAAAAAGATAGATAAACGGAATCTCTAATCCAATAACGTGAAACTTGTCTGATTCAAAAGAGCCCATTAAGAGAGCCAAGTCAGACAGAAAAGGAGTTCAACAATGCCTCATTCTGTAGAAAAGAAAGCTGAGATAGGTGGCGCAGGTCTACGCGGTCAAAGCGCTGGAAGCACAGCTTTATGCACTGTCGGTAAAACGGGGACAGGTCTAACGTATCGTGGTTACGATATTACAGACTTGGCAAATCATGCTCAATTTGAAGAAGTAGCGCATTTGCTGTTACGCGGTCACTTACCTAATCAACAAGAGCTAGACGCCTACAAGACACATCTATTGAGCTTGCGTGGCTTACCAGCGGAGCTTAAGCAAGCGTTAGAGCTGATTCCTGCTGATGCTCACCCGATGGATGTTATGCGCACAGGTTGCTCTATGCTGGGTAACTTAGAGCAAGAAATAGACTTTGAGCAACAGCTCCATGTTACTGAGCGAATGCTGGCGCTTTTCCCTGCGATCATCTGTTACTGGTATCGCTTCAGCCACGATGGCGTGCGAATCAAAACTCACGATAACAGCGAAGACTGCATTGGCGGCTACTTCCTGAAACTGCTTACCGATAAAGCACCAAGTGAAACGCACAAAAAGGTGATGCACTGTTCTTTGATTCTTTATGCAGAGCATGAGTTTAATGCCTCAACATTTGCGGCGCGTGTGTGTGCTTCTACGCTCTCTGATCTTCATTCTTGTATCACAGCTGCTATCGGTACGCTACGTGGTCCACTTCATGGCGGTGCAAACGAAGCGGCGATGGAGATGATTCAAGATTGGCAAACGCCAGATGAAGCAGAAGCCAACATTCTTCAAATGCTAGAGAACAAAGACAAAATCATGGGCTTTGGTCATGCAATTTATCGCGAAAGTGATCCTCGTAATGCACTGATCAAGCGTTGGTCAGAAGCGTTATCGAAAGAGGTGGGGGACACACATCTTTACGCGGTCTCTGAGCGTGTGGAATCCGTCATGAAGCGTGAGAAAGGTCTGTTCTGTAATGCCGACTTCTTCCATGCTTCGGCTTATCACTTCATGGACATTCCGACCAAATTGTTTACGCCAATCTTTGTGATGAGCCGACTGACAGGTTGGGCGGCGCACGTGTATGAGCAACGTGCGAACAACCGAATCATTCGTCCAAGTGCGGATTATACCGGACCGGATCATCAAGACTGGGTGCCAATCGAACAACGCTAGCGCGTGACGCCTCTTTGTGAGTTTCATCTTGCATGACATTCACAAGGGGCGTCTCTTTCACCGCGAAGCCATTTCAAAAACAGTATCGCGGTGCGTTCAGGCACATGATGTACACTAAAGCGGAAGCAAGCCCATGAGCATCACCACAAATATAAATACTCAATATCGTAAGCCGCTCCCGGGAACCCAACTCGACTATTTTGATACCCGAGAAGCAGTTAACGATATTTCTCCTGGAGCCTATGAAAAGCTCCCATACACCTCGCGCGTTTTAGCTGAGCAGTTGGTTCGCCGCTGCGACCCGAATACGCTCACTGATAGCCTAAAACAGTTGATTGAACGCAAGCGTGACCTCGATTTCCCTTGGTATCCTGCGCGTGTGGTTTGTCATGACATCCTTGGACAAACAGCATTAGTCGACCTCGCTGGTTTGCGTGATGCGATTGCCGAACAAGGCGGTGACCCAGCGAAAGTAAACCCTGTGGTTGAAACGCAATTGATCGTTGACCATTCACTGGCAGTTGAACACGCAGGCTTTGACCCAGAGGCGTTTGAGAAAAACCGCGCGATAGAAGAGCGTAGAAACGAAGACCGATTCCACTTTATCGAGTGGTGTAAGACGGCGTTTGAGAACGTTAGTGTTATTCCTGCGGGTAACGGCATCATGCACCAAATCAACTTGGAGAAGATGTCTCCGGTTGTGCAAGCCAAGCAAGGCATTGCTTACCCAGATACCTGTGTCGGCACGGACAGTCACACCCCCCACGTTGATTCACTTGGCGTTATTGCGATTGGTGTCGGCGGTTTAGAGGCGGAGACGGTTATGCTTGGTCGCCCGTCGATGATGCGTCTGCCTGACATTGTTGGTGTGAAGCTGACTGGTAAGCGTCAACCGGGTATTACCGCCACCGATATCGTACTAGCGATTACCGAGTTTCTGCGAAATGAACGCGTGGTTTCATCCTATCTCGAATTCTTTGGTGAAGGGGCTCGGGATCTAACTATTGGCGACCGCGCGACCATCTCAAACATGACGCCAGAATACGGCGCAACCGCTGGGATGTTCTACATTGATGAGCAGACCATTAATTACCTCAAACTGACGGGACGTGACGAACAACAGGTCGACTTGGTCGAGAAGTATGCCAAGCAAACCGGCCTATGGGCAGATGATTTATATACTGCCGTTTACGAACGCGTGCTTGAGTTCGATTTGTCCCAAGTCGGGCGCAATTTGGCAGGTCCATCTAATCCTCATCGTCGTTTACCTACCGCAGAGCTTGCTGAACGTGGCGTTTCTGGCGAGTGGCAAGAAAAAGAAGGCGAACTTCCAGATGGCGCGGTGATCATCGCGGCGATTACCTCCTGTACCAACACCAGTAACCCAAGAAACGTTGTGGCGGCCGGTTTGGTTGCTAAGAAAGCGAATCAGCTTGGATTGGTACGCAAACCTTGGGTGAAGTCTTCATTTGCTCCGGGTTCTAAAGTTGCTCGACTCTACCTTGAAGAATCTGGCTTACTCCCTGAATTGGAGAAGCTTGGTTTTGGTATCGTGGCTTATGCGTGTACAACCTGTAACGGTATGAGTGGTGCACTTGACTCGAAAATCCAACAAGAAATCATCGACCGAGATCTGTATTCAACGGCAGTACTTTCTGGGAATCGCAACTTTGATGGTCGAATTCATCCTTACGCAAAACAAGCATTCTTGGCATCACCACCTTTGGTCGTTGCTTACGCGTTAGCTGGTACGATTCGTTTTGATATCGAACGTGACTCTTTAGGCACAGACAAAGATGGCAAGCCCGTTTATCTCAACGACTTGTGGCCAACGGATGAAGAAATTGATGCTGTGGTGGGTGAATACGTTAAGCCTGAGCAATTTAATCAAGTCTACATTCAAATGTTCAAACTGAATGATGAGGCTCGCAATCCGAATCCGCTCTACGATTGGCGTCCGATGAGTACGTATATCCGAAGACCTCCCTACTGGCAAAAAGAGGGGGAGGGAGCACTGGCTGGTGAGCGAACTCTGTCTTCAATGCGTCCTCTTGCCGTTTTAGGCGATAACATTACAACCGACCATTTGTCGCCATCGAACGCAATTTTGGCAAGCAGCGCAGCAGGTGAGTACCTCGCGAAGATGGGCGTGCCAGAAGAAGACTTTAACTCATACGCGACGCACCGAGGTGATCACTTAACCGCGCAGCGCGCCACTTTCGCTAACCCGAAGTTGTTCAACGAAATGGTCAAGGAAAATGGCGAAGTCGTACAAGGATCGCTGGCGAGAGTCGAACCTGAAGGCAAAGTGACACGCATGTGGGAAGCGATAGAGACTTACATGAATCGCAAGCAGCCACTTATCGTGGTCGCAGGTGCGGATTATGGTCAAGGCTCGTCGCGAGATTGGGCGGCGAAAGGCGTTCGCTTGGCGGGGGTAGAAGCCATTGTCGCTGAAGGTTTTGAGCGCATTCACCGTACCAATTTAGTTGGCATGGGTGTACTGCCTCTGCAATTTAAAGATGGCGTGAACCGAAATACGCTCGAATTAGATGGCACTGAGCTTTATGACGTTATCGGTGATATCACTCCAGGTGCTGATTTGGCGTTGGTGATTACTCGTGCAAATGGCGACAAGGTTGATGTGCCGGTGACTTGTCGACTCGATACCGAAGATGAAGTTCACGTGTACAAAGCGGGTGGCGTGTTACAGCGCTTTGCTCAAGATTTCCTCTCGCAATAGATACCGCAATAACGGAGCAAGATATGGATAGCAAGATGCAAAGCCAAATCAAAGTCCCGGCGACTTACATGCGCGGCGGTACGAGTAAAGGTGTGTTCTTCAACCTTGAAGATTTGCCACAACTAGCGCAAGTTGCAGGGGATGCAAGAGACAAACTGCTACTTCGTGTGATTGGTAGCCCTGACCCGTATGCCAAACAAATTGATGGCATGGGCGGCGCGACTTCCAGCACCAGTAAAACTGTGATTGTGTCGCGCAGTCAGCGAGTCGATCACGACGTTGATTACCTATTCGGACAAGTATCGATAGATAAGCCATTTGTTGATTGGAGTGGTAACTGTGGCAACCTTTCTGCAGCAGTCGGACCTTTCGCCATTCATGCAAGGTTGATCGACGAAGATCGTATTCCTCAAAACGGCATCGTTACCGTTCGTGTATGGCAGGTAAATATTGGCAAAACCATATTGATTCATGTGCCAATCGTAAATGGTTTCGTTCAAGAAACAGGGGAGTTTGAGCTTGATGGTGTGACGTTCCCTGCGGCAGAAATCCAAGTTGATTTTGTCGACCCTGCTGATGGCGAAGGCAGCATGTTTCCAACTGGCGATCTAGTAGACGATTTGGTCGTGCCGGATGTTGGGACTTTCAACGCTACCTTCATCAACGCTGGTATACCGACGATCTTCATTGATGCAGAAGCACTTGGTTACCAAGGCACTGAGCTTCAAGATGACATCAATAACGATGAATCTGCTCTTGCAAGGTTTGAGTCCATTCGTGCTTATGGCGCGCTAAAAATGGGGCTTATTGATTCGCTCGAAGAGGCTCAAACACGTCAACACACGCCTAAGATTGCGTTTGTTTCCCAGCCTAAATCCTATTTATCGTCGAGTGGTAAAACCGTAGAAGCAGGTGAGGTCGATATTCTCGTCCGGGCTTTATCTATGGGTAAACTTCACCACGCTATGATGGGAACCGCAGCGGTCGCAATTGCCTCGGCGGCATGCGTACCAGGTACTTTGGTCAATTTAGCGGCTGGTGGCGGAGAGAAAGAATCTGTGACGTTTGGGCATCCATCAGGAACGCTTAAGGTGGGGGCAAAAGCCAAACAAACAGAACAAGGTTGGGTGGTTGAGAAAGCCATCATGGGCCGCAGCGCGAGAATACTGATGGAGGGCTTTGTGCGTGTTCCCTCCAATGTCTTTGAATAGCACAATTGCATGGTAGAAATACTTATACCAACCACATCAATTATTTGATCATTCTTGCTTGTTAAAACCGCTGATAACTTCGTTAAACCTATTTCTTAGTAAAAGAAGGTGTAGGTAGAACAACTAGCTAGCTGCAATCTTTGCCTTGTTCTAAGCGGTTTTACCTACGCAATCTTCTGAACATCTAATTAATGCGATTGGTATTAAAAAGCAATGTCATGACATACTGGAGGAAGCAATATGTCTGCATATCAAAAAGAATACCTTTGGGCACAGAACGAACCGGAAAACTTTTGGCGTGCTCAAGCTGAAAACATCGATTGGTTTGAAGCGCCAAACACCATCTTACAAGCTGACGAACATGGGATTGAACGTTGGTTTCCTGACGGCGTGTTGAACACGTCATGGCTCGCGTTGGATTATCATTGTGAGCAAGGGAGAGGCGAGAAAACCGCACTGATTTATGACTCGCCAGTGACGGGGCAAAAACAAACTTACAGCTATCAAGCTCTGCGCGACCAAGTGGCAAAAATCGCGGGCATGCTTTCTAATCAAGGCGTAACCAAAGGCGATCGTGTGGTCATCTACATGCCGATGATCCCAGAAGCGGCAATGGCGATGCTAGCTTGTGCTCGATTGGGTGCGATTCACTCGGTGGTGTTTGGCGGTTTTGCCCCGAATGAGCTCGCAGTTCGAATTGAAGACGCAGAACCCAAAGTCATCATGACGGCGTCTTGTGGCATCGAAATCAATAAGGTACTTCCATACAAACCAATGGTTGATAAAGCCATTATGGACAGTCGTTGGAAGCCAGAGAAAGTCTTTGTTCTTCAGCGCCCACAGTGCGAAGCCGAACTTAATCTAGAACGTGATTTAGATTGGCAGCAAGAATACGCACAAGCTTTGCCTCATGCGTGTGTCCCTGTGTTAGCAACAGATCCTCTTTATATTCTCTATACTTCTGGCACAACAGGGAAACCAAAAGGCGTGGTGCGCGACAATGGCGGTCATGCCGTAGCGATGAAATATTCGATGACGTCGATTTATAACATCCCCCAAGGTGGCGTGTTCTGGGCTGCATCGGATGTAGGGTGGGTTGTTGGTCACTCTTACATTGTGTACGCGCCGCTTATTCATGGCTGTACAACTATTCTATTCGAAGGCAAACCGGTGAGAACACCGGACCCGGGTGCATTCTGGCGTGTTTGTGATGAATACAAAGTGGATGTACTCTTCTCCGCACCAACCGCTTTCCGTGCAATTAAGAAAGAAGACCCAGAAGGCGAGTTCATTAAGCAATACGACTTGTCCAACCTCGACTCAATCTTTATGGCAGGCGAACGCCTTGACCCACCAACACTAGAATGGGTCGAAAGCAAAGCAGATAAGCCGGTCATTGACCACTGGTGGCAAACCGAGACAGGATGGGCAATCGCGGGCAATCCGACCGGTATCGAGGTAATGCCAGTAAAAGCGGGCTCTGCTACCAAGCCGATTCCTGGCTATCAGGTCGAAATTCTCAACGAAATGGGCATGCCAGTGGGCGCAAATCAACAAGGTTTTGTGGCTCTGAAGCGCCCATTACCACCAAGCTGTTTACCGACTGTCTGGCGCAACCATGATCGCTTTGAAACCGGTTATCTAAGTCAATTCCCGGGTTACTACGTATCGGGAGATGGCGGTTACCTAGATGAAGAAGGTTACCTGTTTATCATGGGGCGTATTGATGACGTAATTAACGTCGCAGGTCACCGTCTGTCTACCGGCGAAATGGAAGAAATCGTTGGCGGTCACCCAGCGATAGCGGAATGTGCGGTAGTCGGTATCCACGATGAGTTAAAAGGGCAGCTACCACTTGGTTTCGTGGTTCTTAAAGATGGCGTGAAGGTTGATGATCTAACGCTAGAAGGCGAGCTAGTTGGTAAAGTACGCAACGAGATTGGCGCAGTAGCGTGCTTTAAACATGCACTGGTTGTTGACCGTTTGCCAAAGACTCGCTCAGGTAAAATTTTGCGAAGAACCATTCGTCAAATAGCCGATGGCGAGCAATACGTGGTGCCATCAACCATTGATGACCCATCCAGTCTAGGCGAAATCGAACGAGTGCTTAAACGCGGCTAGCTAAGTACGATCTTAATTGAGTACGCTCTTAGGTTACCTAGGAGCAAGCTCAAACATCGAAGCCTCTTGCTTTGTCGGCAAGAGGCTTTTGCATTCCTACTTGCCTAAATGCATGTTTAAACACACACTATATGGATTCTCATTTTTGGCTTAGTTCTTATGTCTACTTTTGTAATCAAACCAGCGCTTTTTGACGATCTTGAGCAACTTAACGACCTAATGTTTG
>Ga0209379_10002842_pt1 | contig 10289 bp, 8 predicted proteins | sample tdDd001_FD_187124 | JGI IMG/M metagenome (GOLD analysis project Ga0209379, IMG submission 187124) | Marine sediment microbial communities from the Atlantic coast under amendment with organic carbon and nitrate - tdDd00.1 (SPAdes)... | ecosystem: Environmental > Aquatic > Marine > Coastal >...
ATAATCAACACCGCAACCCCTAAGGCGATACCCGCCGTCGAAGCAAAGGAGATAAAGCTGATAAACCGGTTAGACTGGCGGGCCAGATAAAAGCGCCAGCCAACCCAAAAAGAGAGCAACTGACTCATGAAGATATTCCTTCACCATTAAGCAAAGCGCCATCCTTCATCTGCAGCTGTCTGTCCATCCGAGCAGCCAGCTTGGCGTCGTGAGTCACGACCACAAATGCCGTGCCTAATTGGGTGGCGAGCTCTTGAATCAGTTCATAAACGGCTTCGCCGCTGCTGGCATCCAGGTTGCCTGTCGGCTCGTCAGCGAGTACCAACTTAGGCTTGTTGATCAATGCTCTGGCAATAGCCGTACGCTGTCGCTCACCTCCGGACATCTCTGACGGGGTATGTCCTAATCGATGGCCCAAACCCACCCTCTCAAGCAAGGCCTTAGCCTCAGGTTCGACCTCTTTTTTACCTCTTCCCTGGATCAGGGCCGGCATAGAGACATTTTCCAGGGCGGTAAACTCGGGAAGCAGGTGATGAAACTGATAGATAAAGCCTAAATCCTGATTACGGATATCTGATTGGCGGCGAGCCGAAAGTGCATATAAGTCCTCACCTAACATGTTCACGCTGCCACTCGTAGGCTTATCTAATGTCCCCATGATATGCAGTAATGTACTCTTACCCGAGCCGGACGTGCCTACGATAGCTAACTGCTCACCCTTGAATACTTGCAGGTCTACAGAGTTGAGGACTTGAGTATCGACACTCCCTTCGTGATACCTTTTACTCACCCCTTTGACTTCTAACAGTAGCTCTTGCATATTTTTACTCATCTAATCGTATCTAACACACTGACAATATGGTTGATTGCCAGTACTGAGTGTAATGTATTGTAGTATCGCTTATTCGTATCTTAATGCGCTGGCAGGTTGGACTCCTGCGGCTCTAAGTGCCGGATAGACGGTGGCTAAAAAGGTAATGATCAAGGTTCCGACAACGATCCAGCCCAATTGAGTCCACTCGATCTGCACCGGTAATGACTGGCCTGCACCTAATACTGAGATCCCAAGCGTGTTCAGTATGCTATTGAGATTAAGCGATAGGCCTATACCAACCAACAAACCGGATATCAGCCCCAGAATGGCATTCAATGACCCTTGGATCATAAATATCCCCATCACGGTCAATGTCGATAACCCCTGTGTTTTTAATACGGCCACATCGGTCGTTTTATCGACGACCATCATGACTAACGCCGAGACGATATTGAAAGCTGCAACGGCAATAATAAGACTCAGCATCAGTGACATCATATTCTTTTCCATCTTAACGGCACTGAATAAATGGCCGTAGGACTCTCGCCAATCAGATGTAGTGACCTCAATATCTTGTTTTTCGAACTGCTCGACAACGTTAGAGGTTAAGCTCGCGGCATTGAATGGATCGACAAGATAGAGCCTGAGATGCTTTATCTCACCGGGTGTTTGTCGCATCAGGCGCTGCGCATCTTCATAATGAACATAGGCAAGATTGGCATCGACTTGTGAGCCCATCTCAAATACACCCCCTACAATAAACTTTCTCTGACTCGGCACAGGGCCTAAAGGCGAATACACCACACCTTCACCGCTAAGGAGTCTCACTGTATCGCCGGCTACGACATCTAATCGTCTGGCTAACTCAGCACCTAGAATGACGCGATATCGTCTGGCTTCTAACGTATCGAAGCTGCCATTGAAACTTCGTTTCATCGTTCTTAATAACTCTTGCTCATATGCAGGATAAATACCGTATACCTGAACGGCGCTGATATTCGTTTGTGACTGAACCATGGCCTGAGTCGAAATGCTGGGGGTCGCCCCCAACACTCCAGGTAAGTTTTTTAACCCTTGAACCTGCTTTTCCCAATCGGCAAGAGGCTGGGTCGCATGCACTGTTAACTGAGGAACGGCACCCAATATTCGCTGTTTTAACTGCCCCTCGAGTCCATTCATCACAGAGCTGACAATAATGAGCGCAGCCACGCCGAGTAAAATCCCCGAAACGGCAAAAAAAGTGATGAAGGAGGCAAACGTATTGGCCTTTCTGGCTCGCCAATAACGGAACCCTATATGTGCAGATAACGCAAAATTCATACTTGTCCACAGACTCATTAACTATAGAGCCTTGCTAAATCATTAAGATGCGCACGATAATAGGGGTAATAGCTATAAAAAAACAAGAGGAAATCCCTTGTTCACTGATTCAACGTCCTATTTTAGTGTAATGCATGACTTTACCGCCTATCTGACCCTATGGCCAGATGACGCTCCGCTGCCATCTGAGAGTGAGCTGAAGTTTATGTTGCCGACTGGCCTGCTGCTGATTAGTGATGTAAAAGCGCTTGAAGCCGACTGTTTAATGCAACTCAGACACTTCGATGATGAAGCGAAATCGATTGTCGATTATCTTAAGCTTCAATCGAGAAAAATTGACCTTGTTCTGCAACATGTCATAGAGCAGGATCAACAAGAGGGTGAACAATATCGTGGGTTATCATTTGGGGGAAGCGGTATCAGAATTATTGGTAATTCAGAGCTCAAAGTCGGAAGCCAGTACAAGATCACCTTGCATATCAAAGAGGAGTTGATCGCACTACTGTGTTTTGTAAAGGTCAGCTCAAATCAAGTGGTCGATGCCAGTGATGATGCGGGTAATGCCGCTGAAAATGCCCAATATATAACAGACTTAGCGTTTACTCAGATACTCGAATCAGATGTCGAACAGTTGGTCAAAGCTAGCCTCAGCGTACAGCAGAAACATCTGAAATATCGAAAATTAGCACAAAAAGCCCCTTAAGTTTTACATAGTGACAGCTTATTTCAGGATAAGAGAGCGGCAAAAACAGGCATGAAAGGTTAACAGCCCCTAGCACTGGTGAGTGTAAGCCTCTACAATAACACGCATCTTTGTCGTTAATTTTTGCCAGTTCTTAATGAAACCTTTTTCAGTATTGACTCCGCCAGCAGTAAAAAGCGCTACCAGAGCACAAACACTTATGACTTTAGGTGGTGCGTCTCAAGCCATTACGTTAGCCAACATGGTCCAAAAGCATGACGGCTTAACCTTGGCCGTCACTAACGACACCCCCACGGCTCTTTTACTGGAAACTGAATTAACCTATTTGTTGAAAGAAAAAGATATTCCGGTATGGATATTTCCAGACCGGGAAACCTTGCCCTACGACAACTTCTCACCGCATCAAGATCTGGTATCACAACGCCTGGAGACCCTGTCGCGGATCCCCAATGCAAAACAGTCCCTGGTCATCGTCCCCATTACGACCTTGATGATGCGTTTACCCCCTAAGTCATTTTTGGCCGGTAATGTGCTGCTGTTAACGAAAGGCGATAACTACTGCCTGCAGGATGTTAAACAGCAATTGGTCGATACCGGCTACCATATGGTGGAGCAAGTTTATGAACATGGCGAATTTGCAGTCAGAGGTTCTATCATCGACCTGTTCCCTATGGGATCGACTCAACCCTACCGCATAGAGTTGTTTGACGATGAAGTCGAGTCAATTCGCTATTTTGACCCTGAAACTCAGCGCTCCAGCGGCACTATAGATTCTGTACGCTTGCTACCCGCAAAGGAGTTTCCAACCGACGATACGGCGATAGAGGGGTTCAGACAAAGATACCGCCGTCGATTTGAAGTTCTGGTTAAAGAACCGGAATCTGTCTACCAGATGGTCAGTAGAAAACTGCTCCCCGCAGGAATTGAAAATTATCTGCCGCTTTTCTTCGACGATACCGCCAGTTTATTTGATTACCTTCCCGCAAATGCGCAACTGGTGAACATTGGTGAACTGGAGCAGGCAGCAAAGGCTCACTTGGCGGAGATTGAGCTGCGTTATGAAGATAGACGCGTCGACCCACTTCGCCCCTTATTATCTCCCAAGGAGCTCTATCTACTCACAGAGCAAATTTTCTCGGAGTTTAAGCAACATCCCAGAACACAGCTCAAGGTCGGTGGTGCAGAGCTGTCTGGTCATCAGGCAAAACTCGAGGTTTTACCTGAGCTAACAGCTAACCACAAGCTCAAGCAGCCACTAAGCTTACTGCAAGAGTACAGCGAAGGTGCCGGTAATATTCTCTTCAGCGCCGAATCTGAGGGCAGACGTGAAGCCTTGTTTGAGCTGCTGAGTAAAATCGACATAAAGCCCAAATTATTCGCCCACTTCGATGACTTTGTCCTTTCAAACGCCAAGCTAGGCTTGATCGTCTCTCCCCTCTCGAAGGGGTGTGTTGTCGAAAAATCACGAGGCGCAAAATTCAGTCTCATCTGTGAAACTGAGCTCTTCGGCCACAAAATCTCGCAAAAGCGACGCCGAGACAAGCAAAGGCAGATCAGCAATGACGCGCTGATCAAAAATCTGGCCGAACTCAAAGTGGGTCAACCTATCGTTCATCTGGATCACGGTGTGGCCAGATATCTGGGGCTCGAAACCTTAGATACCGGAGGCTTGACCGCCGAATACCTGATGTTAGAGTATTCCGGTGGCGATAAACTCTATGTCCCGGTCTCATCCCTTCATCTTATCAGCCGCTATAGCGTCGGGCCCGATGAAGAGGCAAACCTCAATAAACTCGGCAATGAGACTTGGGCAAAGGCGAAGAGAAAAGCGGTCGAGAAGATCCGTGATGTCGCCGCAGAGTTACTCGATGTCTATGCCAGACGGCAGGCTAGACCCGGAGATGCATGTAAGGTGATCGAAGAGGAGTATGCGCAATTTGCTAATAGTTTCCCCTTCGAGGAAACCGTCGATCAGGAAACATCAATCAACGCCGTCATGACCGATATGTGCTCCCCCATAGCCATGGACAGACTCGTATGTGGTGATGTGGGTTTCGGAAAGACTGAAGTGGCAATGCGCGCCGCTTTCGTTGCGGTCAATGACGGCAAGCAGGTCGCCATATTGGTGCCGACGACTCTGCTGGCTCAGCAACACTACGAAAATTTCGAAGACAGGTTTGCCGATTGGCCAGTGAAGATAGAGGTGATGTCGCGTTTCAAAACGGCTAAAGAGCAAAAACATGTCATGGAGGAGTTAGCCAACGGGAAAGTCGACATTGTTATTGGTACCCATAAATTACTTCAATCCGAGGCTAAGTTCGAAAACCTGGGATTATTGGTGATCGATGAGGAACATAGATTTGGCGTAAGACAGAAGGAAAAGATCAAGGCCCTAAGAGCCAATGTCGATATCTTAACCCTGACTGCGACTCCAATCCCGAGAACGCTCAATATGGCGATGTCCGGGATGCGTGATCTGTCAATTATCGCCACCCCTCCGGCGAAGCGGTTATCGGTAAAAACCTTCATAAGGGAGTACGACGATACGACCGTAAGAGAGGCACTGCAGCGCGAGATCTTACGTGGTGGACAAGTTTACTTCTTGCATAACAATGTCGAGTCAATCGAAAAACGTGCCAGTGAGTTAAGTGATTTGCTTCCTGAAGCACGTGTTGTCACGGCTCATGGTCAGATGCGTGAACGTGAACTTGAAAAAGTGATGTCTGATTTCTACCATCAAAAATTTAATGTTTTAGTCTGTACTACCATTATCGAAACCGGCATCGATGTCCCCTCGGCTAACACCATTATCATCGATCGCGCCGATAAATTTGGTCTGGCGCAACTGCATCAACTCAGAGGACGTGTGGGCCGTTCACATCACCAAGCCTATGCTTATCTGATGACACCACACCCTAAGCGCATGACTAAAGATTCTGTCAAACGCCTCGAGGCGATTGGCGCCTTAGAAGATCTGGGAGCCGGATTTTTATTGGCAACCCAAGATCTCGAGATCCGAGGTGCCGGCGAACTGCTGGGTGATGAGCAAAGTGGTCATATTTCAAAAATTGGCTTCACACTCTATATGGAGATGCTCGAAGACGCGGTGAAGTCACTCAAGGAGGGAAGAGAGCCCTCACTCGATCAGATGCTAAGACATCAATGTGAAATCGATCTTCGTATTCCCGCCCTGCTTCCCGATGATTTCGTTCACGATGTCAACATCAGGCTATCGCTCTATAAGAGAATAGCAAACTGTGAAACAGAGCGAGCACTGGATGAACTCAGGGTGGAATTGATCGACCGCTTTGGCTTATTACCCGATGCCACCAAAAATTTGATGGAATTAACCCTTTATAAACATCAAGCTACTGCATTAGGCATTAAAAAACTTGAGATGCATGCTAAGGGGGGAAGCCTGGAGTTCAACGATGATCATAAGGTCGATCCTGGTTTTATCATCGGATTACTCCAGAGCCAACCACAAAACTATCGAATGGATGGCCCGAGTAAGTTAAAATTCATCATCCCTGCAGAGTCATACGCTGACAGGCTAGCCCTGGTCAAGCTGTTACTAGGGCAATTATCACAACACCGTCTTGGAGAATAATGTGTTAAGACAAACTCTTTTAATACTATTGGGCTTTCTTTCTTTCATTGAGCTAGCCAATGCCCAAGATGAACGTTGGTTTGAGGTAGAGGTTTACCTGTTTGAGAGGAGCAATACAGCTCCACAAGAGCAAGCACCACAGCAGGTTCAGTTGACCAAAACCAACAAGGCTATCGATCTGATATCTCCCCTGTTCAGCACCAATATTACAGGGGCAAGTATTGGTCTGGAGGGGTGCTCGTCACACGATTGGGCGACAAATTCAGACGAATGTAATCAACAACTTAAATCGACACAGGTGAATCACCTGTCGAAAATTCCCAGTAATATCTTTGCGCCTGAGCCCCAATATGGTGTTCCCGGTGGACCTGCGGTATTACTCTCTGACAGCCAGAGTCAATTTGAGCAAGTGATCAAAAAACTATCCAGAGAGCCCGGCAACAAAAGTTTACTTCATATGACATGGCAACAATCTATGCTGCCAAGACATAAAGCTAAGGCCGTCCGGTTATTTTCGGGGCAGGATTACGCATCACAATATGAACTTAATGGTCAAACGGTGCAGAAAGAACAATCAGAATCCGTCATTCCTCAATTTGATTTTTTTGGTGAGACACTGTCCGATGACCTGCCAAAACCCGTGTGGAAACTCGATGGCACCTTGAATATCTATCTGAACCATTATCTGTACGTAGAAACGGCACTTAATCTCAGAAAAGAGGGGATTAAGACTGTAGGAATAATGAAGGATAATACTCACCTCAATGAAACGCTTGAGTCTGTGACCACTCCATTTCTTTTTGCTATACCGATGACACAAAACCGCAGAGTGAGAAGTGATGAAATACATTATTTTGACCACCCTGACATGGGGATGATCTTGCAAATAAGAAAAATGGAACAACCTATAGATAGAGTCACGCAAGCCGTTTCAACAAACGTTAATTAATTGAGTCCGCCTTTAACACTAGCACACGCTAAAGGCGGCTAGACTCGGTAAAAAATAATAAACACGTCGGAATGAAGCATTAAGATTGTACAATCGAAAAGTCGAGGTAGATCTCATCGGCCTCGTCCTCTTCGACAAGCACTCTGGTGACCTGAGCTTGTGGAGAGCCGATATGACACCAATCGATTAGAGAGTCTACTGCCGGGAATGCCCCTTGAGCCAGAATATTTACCGACCCGTCCTCTATATTAGATACATAGCCAGTCAAACCCAACTCTTGAGCTTTAGATAACGCAAATCGTCTGAAACATACCCCTTGTACCTTGCCATTTACATTGATCAGTACTCTTTTCATCTTGGTATCCTCATATCCACTCTTTTGAAGATAACGCAAAGCTGAGCAATGGGCAAAATTTATACCAATTGCATTAAATAATTAACCACTTCAGAGCCCCTCAGGTTTTTCAATTCAAGGCGCATTGATGAAGAAATGGTTATTCCCTTTTAAGTCAATGCAAAGCAGAAGTGGGAAGCCTGAGGGACTCACGTAGTGCGAACTTCAAAGCCCTTTATGCTGCACTGGATACTTTCGATATAGAATAACTATTAGCTTCAATCATCCAACTTGCCTACAGAGCTTTGAATTCTCGCTGAATGGTCAGGTACTTAATGCAATTGGTATTACGCAAAAAAAAACAGCTAACTAAAAGTTTGTTAGCTGCATCGGGCGACATACGCAAACTGGTTAGGTCTGAAAGAAGATAAACTACAAATGTATCAAGCTGTATCATCCAGAGCATTGAATGTCACTTTACACTGCCAATATCAAGATGCAAGCAGCAAATAGCCATTTAAGCTGAAAACAAACACCTTTTATCTTTTTTGCGGTAATTTTACGGATAAAAACAGTATCTTATACTGCAGTACCAGTTAAGTGGGGCCGGATATGATGCAATTAGCGAGACTCAAGATGGGACTTAGAAGAAAGTGCAGGCTTAAATATCTTTAAGCAAAAGTAGCGATACTTATCATAAGAAGCTGTGTTGTAAGTTCATGTGAAACACACCAGCGTATGCCGATTAGATGATCGACTACACCACCGTTATAGCAGTGTAGTACCAGGGCATTAAGCTTGCTTGAAAGAGATAATCAGGCCTGTTTAAATGAGTTTATCTGAGGAAGATGGCTCGCTAACACCGGGAATTTATGCGGCTGTTCTTCATCCCAACAAATTTGGTAGAAGCTACTGAGTTGTTCGCTCACGCTTTGGTTATCATTAACTTGATCTTGACGAGAAAGGATCACCAGTGCTTTTCCTTGGTTTTTCACCCTAAATTCAGACACACACTTTCCGGCAATATCGGCGTACTCTTCTGGTCTGTCGATTTTGCCAACCATATTATCTTGAGGGTTCAAATTGGGATTAATGAGCACCGAACGGATACCATTTAAAAAGCCGATACGTTCAGCCCAATAAGCCCCGAGACCAACACCTATAATGATTGGATTTGTATCATCAGACTGCAGTAACTGCCTGCTCACTTCATTAAGCAAGTGTTGCATGTCGTGTTTAGGATGTAAGGTACTGTAACTGACTAAACGCACATCTTTGTCAATAAACTGCAATTGACGCATTTTCTCATGGTTACCGGGACTCGTTGCATCAAAACCATGTAAATAGAGGATCATTTGGCCACCTATAAAAATATCAGAACATTAAGTTATCTAATTTATTGAAGTCGAATATTGAGCAACATCAATTTTTTATTTCTTACTAATTCTAGTTACTTGTAAATTTTCCGGCAATCTCTTTTGCTCTCGCCCATCGTACATCATCCTCTAAGGCCTTGGTAACGACGTCTATTCTGGGTTTTAATAAACTGGCAGGCCGATCAGGGAGCGTGTCAGGCCACGCTAATTCGTTCAACACCTCACTCGCACCAGCAGCATCATTACAGAGTAAAATCATATTACAACCAGCATCAAGTGCCGCTTGAGCACGCGCTTTATAGCCGCCAACAACACCCGCGCCTTTCATGCCAAGATCATCAGAAAAAATGACACCTTTAAATCCAAGCTCATCTCTCAACACCTGTTTTAACCAATAACTGGAAAAACCTGCGGGGTTAGGATCTATATTAGGATAGATAACATGAGCCGGCATCACTCCATGCAGCTTTTCCTGACTGATGAGCTGTTTAAAAGGCTGCATATCTGATTCGACAATCTGCTCTCTGGTGCGGGTATCCACCGCTTGGTTGAAATGAGTGTCGGCCTCGACGCTACCGTGGCCAGGAAAATGTTTACCGACCGCCGCCATACCCGCTTGCTCCATGCCCTTAATAAAACTACCGGCCAACTCGATAACCACATCGGGCTTACTGCCAAATGCTCTTTTCCCGATGACTTTGCTGATGCCATTGAGATCTAAAACCGGCGCAAAACTCAAATCGATATCACAGGCAAGTAGCTCAATAGCCATAAGATACCCGAGCTCTACCGCCCAGGAGTTGGCCAACACCATGTCTCCGGCGGTGGGCAATATATCGCCCATAGCTGGAATACAGGTAAAACCGTCTTTAAACCTCTGTACCCTGCCACCTTCATGGTCGACGGCAATAAGAATATCGGGCCGTACGGAACGCACTTGCTTTATCAAGGCGATAAGCTGAGTTCGGTCGGAATAATTTCGACTAAATAAAATCACGCCACCGACCATGGGGTGCTTAAGCTGTGACAGTTCCTCCTCTGACGCTTGGGTCGATAATAGATCAAGCATTAAATAACTCACAAAGACTCCCTAACATTACGTAAAACTGAACCAACCAAAAAAATTGTGGCTTCATTACAAAAACTGAAGGGGCTAAACCTTTTTTATTGTCCCGAACCTTAG
>Ga0209379_10002843_pt1 | contig 10287 bp, 9 predicted proteins | sample tdDd001_FD_187124 | JGI IMG/M metagenome (GOLD analysis project Ga0209379, IMG submission 187124) | Marine sediment microbial communities from the Atlantic coast under amendment with organic carbon and nitrate - tdDd00.1 (SPAdes)... | ecosystem: Environmental > Aquatic > Marine > Coastal >...
AGAATGTTATAGTACTTCTTATTTGGGAGTGGATGGGCGCTGGTGTGTCCTCTGGTCTTCAAAACCAGCTTGACGGGTTAAGAGCTCGTTAGGTGGGTTCGATTCCCACGCATTCCCGCCAATAAGTGTTTTCAAAGGCTGTGACAGTTTGTCGCAGTCTTTTTATGTGTTTAGAAATATTGACTGAACCAAGGGACACAAGACTGTTTTCCCAGTACTTATCAACCTACGGAGGTGTTGGAAATGGCTATTTCTTTAAAAGGCAGAAACAAGATTCAAACCAGTGTGAAAAACGACCATGTAAAAGACAGTAATATGAAGGTTACAGATTTAATTACCTTTCACACAGACTTCATTCGTGAGAAGCAGTTGGAAAACCTAAGTTCCAGAACAATCAATGATCACAAAATGTTCTTTGAATACTTCACGAAATGGATAAACCTTACCCACTGGTCCGATATAAACCAGTGTGTACAAAAATCACTGTTTCTGGACTACAAAGAGTACATGATGTATGAAAAGAAATATGCGTCTTGTACAGTTAATATCCGTCTCAGACCACTTAAAGCATATCTGAACTGGTTGTACAGAAACAGATATATAACACAAAACTATACACACCTTATTAAACTAGTGAAAGTTACCGATGATAGAAAGCAACCACTATCAAAGAAGGAAGTACAGCTACTACTGGAAGCCATTGGTGATTCAACATATGCACGCTTTCGTGACCTGTCTCTCTCGTATTTAATACTGGATTGTGGCATTAGAACCAGTGAAGCACTTGAATTAACCATTCCAGATGTTGACTTTAAAGAGTCTGTAGTTACAGTTCAAGCATCAAAATCAAAGACAAGAACTGAGAGAATATTACCTATATCAAGGCATACAATTGAACATTTAAAGGTCTTAAAGGAAATTGCACTCGAAAACCAAATGGAATCATTGTTTTTATCAACCAGTGGTGAACGAGCAATTAATGCAAATGATATCCAACATAACTTTAGAAGGTACAAGACAGAAGCTGGCATTACGAAAAACTGTACACCTTACATTCTAAGACATACTTTTGCCACACATATGGTTAAACAAGGTGTTGATGTGTTCACTCTTCAGAAGATGATGGGACACAACAATATCACTACCACAAGACAGTATGTATTTTTGGATAATGCTGACTTAAAGGCAAAACACAAAGAAACATCAATTCTTCAACACTTCTTGGGATAATAGTAAAAGAAGTCATTTACCTTGTCAGTATTGACTTCTTTTCATTTTACTACATAACTTCTTCATCAAGCAACAGATCGAACACTCAGTATATTTTGTACTATAATTTTTGTTCATCAAAAGGATGTGTTATCCCTTACATTCTTCATGTAAAATTTCTTTTCACCATTAATAAAGTTATTAAAGAATAAAAAGTAATTACAGTTATACTAAAGGTGTAAAGATTCTTTCCACTAACAGTTGATATATTGGAAATACAGGAAAGCTGTGTAAAGATTCTTTCCTTTCACACCCACTTAATAGAAGATAGCATATTTTTAATGTATTGGTGTATATTTGTTTAATCAGTGAAACCGTTATATAAAGTGATGGTGAGATTAAGCAGTTTAGTTGACAGTGAACGACGTGTACTTGAAGGTTTATTGTTGCGATGTCTGGATAAAAAGTTAAGTATTACTGGCTTTTCGCCTATAATCCTTTGGATCACATTTGGGCTTTAGAACTGGACAGCTGGTTCAGATGTGTGTCAGACGGGCATGAAACAGGTGATTATATTGGGTTCTGTAGCGTCCCGTTCATGGGATGCAACGTGTACCACTGTAAATCACAGATACCCCACCATATGCACCGTATTTCACCCATATGCACAGCGGATTGGTACTGCAAGCAAAGGCAAGGGATTAAGACACTTCTTTCAATACACAAGACATAGTGCTGTATGCCACCAGAAGCGTTCAGAACAGACGTTATTAAACAAATAAAGGGTTAACACTTCAATGACGTTAAATGTGATCCGTAGAAGCCTGTTTTCATACAGAAAGTGACCCCCCATACCCTAAAATCGGATGAGCCAGTGAACGGTATAGTGAAAATTGAGATTTCTGTTTTTTTATTTGGGACATCACAGCCAACTAATAGCCAACTTTCATTCTATGTCTCTAACCCATTATTATGTTTTCCATTCTATTACTCAACAGAATCAAATCTCACCCATTCTTCACTTCAACCTGTTCGGTTTTAATCTCTGACAACATTCAACTGCCCCCTTTCCAGTACAATCTTCTGCCCAAAAGTAAGGGACTGGATCAATGCTCCTAATGGGTATTCTGGGTTATCTCTGAAGAACTGACAGACATCTTCAAAACTTCCGTCAATGGGATGTCCATGCACAACAACTTCTGTGTAGTGACCATGAAAGGCTTCACGAACAATGTACCTTTTACTAATTTTCTTGATTCTTAAATGTTTTAACATCACCACACCTTCTTTGTCAAAATGCTTAACTTTCCTAACACCTCCCCCTCCTTTCTCTTCTCTCGCCTTTGCAACCAGTTCCGCATCAAAGTGTGCATCTACTGGGAAACCAGCTTCATCCAGCAAATGAACCATGTAGTCTGGTGTTTTAGGTCTTAAACGGTCAGCCATGAAATCAACTGTCACCACTTCTTCATCAAGTGAATCGTAAGCTTCTTGTACAGCTTTCATTTTCTTTGGTGTGATTACGTTCAATGAATATGCTGTGCTTGAACCGTTACCAGTTCTAGTCAAGTTGAAAGCAATTGAACCCTCTTCGATCTCTTCCACATACTCTTCAATCTGTGTGATAAGACCTTTTGCTTGCTTCTTTGATACGTCAATCAGTTTCACCTGTTTGCTGTTCAATTCACCAAAAGCAAATACAAATCTGTCCTTGGCGTAGAAACCATCAAAAGCTTCACCACCATGTTCTTTGGCTACACAGAATGGACATTCAACACCTGTGGGTGCAAGACAAGGTGTGTCGAAAATACCTTTGTTGAAATCACCGTGTGCTTTGTAGCCGACATAATCCATTGTGCCAATTATTCTGACTGGTACAGATTCACCCTCTGACTTCAATTTGATATACGCTTCCTTTAAGTCAATAGACCCTTTCTGGATTGCATCTTTTGCTTCACTTCCTGTTGTTGTTACTAATGACATTTTGTTTTCTCCTTTCATCACTTATATGTTATCAGAAACAAATGTTCCAAAATCATGTCCCAATACTTTTGAAACAGTATTTCACAAGAAGTTAACAGTTTTAAATAAGGTATTGCACCCGTGTCAAAACATATTTTTTAAAAAAATTTAATCAAATATGTCACAAATGGACTATCTTTCGGTAAGAGTATTTGAAGATGTTTAATTGGTAAACTTGCACACATATCAACATGAAAATGAAAGGAATTGAAAATGAGTAAGATTACAGTAATAGATGACATAATGGGAAGTGGTAAAACAAGTTGGGCATTACAGATGATGACCGAGCTACCAGCTAAATCGAACATAATGTTTGTTACACCATTCTTAAACGAAGTCGACAGAATCAAAAATGAGTGTATAAAACACTTTATCGACCCAATACCAGATAAGGGACTTGGGAAGAAAACCGAACACATAAAGAAACTAATTAAAAACGGTGAAAACATTGCAACTACCCACGCTTTGTTCAAAAAATTTGATACAGAAACTATCCAGTTAATAAAAGAGAATAACTATATTCTGATACTTGATGAAGTTATCGATGTAGTAAAACCCGAAAATATTACAGAAGATGATTTGCAAATACTCTTTGATCATAACTTAATCAAGACAGAAAACAACAGACTAATTTGGCTTGAAACTTCTTATAGAGGTCGCTATGAAAAATACAAAGAAATTATTCAAGGCAACAGTTCATATGTCTTAAATAGAAATAAAATAATCTGGACCCTTCCACCAAAAGTATTTGAAGCTTTCAAAGAAACTTTTATACTTACATATTATTTTGAAGGTCAGTATCTAAAGAACTATTTCGATCTATACAATATGTCATATAAAAAAAAGAGTATCCAATCTTTCGACTTCGGCTACTACACAAAATATGAACTAATTGATTACAGAAAGCCAGACTTAAGCCAGATAGCCAAACTAATTACTGTTTATGAAGGAAAGCACAATGATGTTGTTAAAACAAATGGAAATCTCGGACGTGATAATCTAACATTCACACAACTATCAAAGATGGAAAAAGGTTCTAAGGAAGCAAAAGCAATTAAAAACGCAACTGTTAATGTAGTAAGAACCGAATGGAAAGCAAAATCAGGTGATGTCATCTGGACAACAAGCAAAGGGGCTAAAGAAGCACTAAAAGGTCAAGGTTATGCAAGAAGTTATACGTCATTTAATTTGAGAGCAACCAATGACTATCGTGAAAGAAAGCACTGTTGTTATTTACTAAACAAGTTCCCAAACCTAGATGTGTTCAAATTCTTCGAAAAACAAGAACTTATTGTTAATAGTGATTTAAATTCACTTTCAGATATGATTCAGTGGATATTCAGAAGTGCCATTAGAGAAGGCAATCCAATAAAGGTGTATATACCATCAGACAGAATGAGAAATTTACTATATGACTGGTTAAAAGGTGAAATATAACAGCAGTAAATAGAATCAGGACATAAAGGCTAAGTTTTTCGACATTCAAAATGTCAAAAACTTGCCTTTTCCCGAAGGGATACCAATCTCTTCAACTGTATGTTTATAAGCATTTCACCGCTGAACACCAGTATTACCAACTGTTTCATCACCAGTCTTACAAGTTGATTTTGTAAGTGTGGGTGTAATACAAACTTTTAAACATAATGAAAGGAGGTGATTCAATTAAAACGGTTAATACAAGATATATCTTTAAGAGACAACCTAATAGTTATGACAATTTAATAGTAGTTCTAGAAGATTCTACACTGTGCTTCTCTGGTAAAGTTTTAGAAAATTGCTGGGAAGTAGAGGGTGATGAACTAAAGGCATTAATGAAGCAAAATAATACAGTGATATTCAACTTAAACAACTAAACAGAAGGAGATTTATTATGGGAAAAAAAGTAGAAAACAAATTGGCAATCAGCCTAGCATTAGAACCGAAAAACTTTGTATATCAAGATACAGAACTAAAGAAGATTATTTATGTAGTTCACGGCGGAAGAACTCTATATGACATTAATAACGGACAATGTAATCAAGAAACATTTAGAATGGTTATGCAAACAGTATCGCTATATAATCAAGAAAAAATCAATTTTGAAACTATACTTGATGAATTGGACTATCAACAATCTTTTGAACCTGATCCAGAGATGAAAATATTATTATCCAACAATGATTATGAGCAAGCACTCAAAAGAATGGAAGTTCTGAAATTAATGTTTAACAACTAAAAAACAGTAGGACTCAAACTCCTACTGTTTTCTTTTCCTTATTAGCGAATCATTAAAACAATGTTTTTATAAAAGTATTTACTGTTTCTTGGTCTAAACCAACTGCATTTGCTATCTTGACCAATCCAACAGTAGAACCAATCGCACTGTTTAGTGTCGATAACATCATACCGATTGCTTTTTTTCTTGGTTTATCCTTACTTAATTCATCTTTAATCAACATTGCTACTTCAATCCACACTTCTTTGTTAACATCATTTGATAACTCAATGGACTTTAATAGTTCATCAGTAAATTTTTGCATAGATTCACCGATTTCAATATGAACAGTAAATTTCCCTTTCCCGTAGTTTTTTAGTTCTATGTTTAGTTTTGTTATTCCTGCTTTGGTTAAAGATACATGAGAAACTCCTACAACATTTTGATTTTCAATTACAACATACCCTTGCTCAGCTAAACTAGAAATCACAAGATTTAGTTTTGCACTTGACAAACCTTTTATAAATCCAACATGAACTCTATCACCAACAATTTCATCATCATCATATCGCCCACCTTTTGAAGCTTGTTGCTGAATACTCTTCAAGATCATTATTTGATTATCGTTCATTATTCACCCCTTTTTTACTTCTAAATTTATCGATTACTATTACTCTTTTATTATCTGCATCATACAACTCAGCGAAATCTATTTTACTATTGATCCAACCCATCTCTATCCCTAACCAATTAAGCAAAAGTTACTTTTACCAGATAAATCTTCTATAATATAGCACTTTCAGTTAAGAAATATTAGATTCACAAGACCAATTTTTCTTGTCGAGAGTAAAATTTTAGTCATCCTGTCATCACCCTTATTTCATCATATTTATTCATAAATTTTTACTTCTACGATATCTGTTACATTTTCTATCATTAATAAGAACTTATCTCCTGACCTATAAATTACTACCTTTGGATCATATAAATCAATGTAAAGTACCTCTCCAGATATTTGTTCACATATATAACCATTTAAAGTTTCAAATTTTACTCCATAACCTGTATAATATGGTGCATCAACAAGTGAAGTATAAGCTACCGCAGGACTATCAACCATATCATAATAATCAGAGTAATGCTTGTTTTCCTTGAAAGAACCAGATATTGTACTCCCATCTGTAAAAGTAATTAAACCATTTCCATAGTACTCACCTTTATAGAACATCCCAGAATAAGTTACACCATCAGTAAAGTATTCAGCTCCATACCCATCATAGTAACCTTCATAGAAACATCCTTCATAATAGTAACCATTATCAAAGACTAATCTACCTGTACCATGGTATAAATCATCTTTAAAAACACCTTCATATACATCCCCATTAGAATAAGTCCTTTTACCATATCCATTCAGATTATCTTCAACCCAATTACCAGAATACTTTCCACCATCAGGCCAATTATATTCTCCGTAACCGTGTCGCTTTCCGTTAATATAGTTACCTATGTATTCATCTCCATCAACCCATGTATATACTCCATATCCATGTAAATCACCATTTTGAATTTCTCCGTAATATGTGTCTCCATTATCAAACACTATTTCTTCGTAATTCAAGTTATCAAATTCTACTTCATTCAGAGATAGTAGTTTGTCAGTTTTTACGTTCATTACCTTATTCATTGGAACTGCAAAACCTAAGTTTTCACCTGTCAGAACACCATATGTCGTAACTCCTATAGCATTACCAAACTCATCTAACAGTACCCCACCTGAGCTACCTGGACTAATTGGCGCAGTAATCTGTATATCATCTCTTACTGAGCTTATAATACCTTCTGCAAGTGTATTCAATAATCCCTTCGGACTTCCAAGTGTATATATGATTTCACCTTGCTTTACTAGATCTGAATTTCCCATATTCAAGTATTTATTGTTCGCAATCCCAGTTTCTAGTATAGCTATATCTAGTTCCTTATCATACCCGACAACTTTTATATATCCGTCATAAAGTGATTCATCATTCATCTGAATAGTAACTTTATCAGCACCTTCTATTACATGATAATTCGTGATTAACATTCCAGAATCATTACAAAAGAATCCACTGCCTGTTCCTATTATATCGTTTGCACTATAAATATATATTTTTACTACAGCATCTGCTAATTCCCCAATCTGCACAGAAGATAATTTAGAACTATTGGTTACATCCTTACTTATGTCAGATGTCTTATCAGTATAATTAGCAGTGTTTACGGTTTCATTTCCTACAATAATACCAAACCCAGTATTGTCATCCCACTTCGTCTGCCAACCAAACTCAGTTACAGCAAATCTCCATGTCATTGGGAAATAAGTAACATTCTTATATGAAAGTATTGGATACTCTTCTGTATTATTATCAATTATTTTGTCATTAACAGAAATCCTAAAAGAAGCTATTTGGGCAGATGTTTTCGCACCCAACTTATTACTTGCACCTAAAAAGTTTTCTGTAAATGTACCTGAAATAGCACCTGATTTTATAGTTAAACCACTCTCATTACTAAAGGTTAACTTCAGTCCAATTCCATTTAGATAGTCAGAAGTCATTGGAAAATATGTTATTCCATTATATCTGAGTACTGGATATTGGCTATGCTGTGTATCTATAATATGCCCATTAACAGAAACATCAAATTCTGGAATTTCTACTAAAACCTCTTCTGCATATACAGGAACAGCAACAGAGATAAAAATTATAACAATTAGCATCATACTTGATATTTTTTTCATATAACCCTCCATACTTTTGTAAAAAACCTAACTGGTATTAAGTCATAAAAATTTACTGAATTTTACATTCTTTCATGCTATAATTATACCATTTGTTATCTAGATAGTAAATTTAATAATACGGATATAAATGAAGCTTGTTGTAGAAAAACTTCCTACAACTATAGTGCTAATACCAGTTTCTAATATTTGTTGAAGTAGAACGGGAAAAACACATTATTAATATCAATAATAAAAATCGCCATAATCAATCCTTTCAGTAACGAATTAATTATAGCGAGTATCAGTTCATGATTTGATATAAGTTTAACCTTTTTCATTTTATGTGTTAATTTGCTTATACTTATCCATTAATACCTGATTACAAATAGTATAGTTTAAGTCAGAAAAATTATTAAGCATTCTGATAATATCACTATCATCTAATGGAATTATCAATCCCCTACCGTCTTTGAATGTATCCTGACACCTCTTAATAAGCAAATTCTTGTTCTCAATGGTCCTGCATAATAGAAGCCCTAGTTTACCTCTATTAATATTGAATCTGGAAGACAACTGATCTACCTCAGGATTTCCAACATCATTTGAATAGTTTTTACATTCAACCATTACATAAGTACATGGTATACCATAGCTCTTCCAAATATTAAGTAAAAAACCTTGGCTGGCAGTATTATCATATTTAATATCAATTCTTTTTCTCCCATCATGAATAGGAAACTCAACTTTCGGTGCTGATAAATGGGGAAAAAAAAGTAATTCGAGTATTCCAGCTATAATCCTATGGTATTTGTCTGCATCCTTCTTACCAGATGGAGTAGATTGCAGTTCACTAACAAGTGTTACAATTACATCGTCTAACTTTACATCTGTCAATGTACTTTGATCCTTGAGTTTTGCATGACTAAAAGTACGTTGCTTGAAGCTAGTAAATACATCCCTATGTTTACGAGTAAAATCAACTAAATACTCTGTATCAATTTTGATATTATTATCTTTAAAATCCTCTTTGATACTCTTTTTTGTTACATAAGGAGTGTTATCTTTGCGAAACTTAACTAGTCGAGATTGCTCATTGATGTGTTCTAACTGTAAAAAGTTCAATAAAAAATGCTGTTTATAAACATCTGGTGTATACGAGTCTGTAAACATAACTATATTTTTCGGAACAAGTACTATAGGTCTATTGTCTATTACAAGCATCTCCGCATGAGATTCTTCCCATCTACATTTTTCTCGGTTCCAATATATCCCTGTAACAATATCTGGAGTTATATCAATTCCCCAAAGTTTGCATTGATCAACTGTATACTCAATTAATTTCCTTTTGATTATATTTGTTGTCATATCGGATAACTTGTCTGGACCGATGTTTCTAATAAAGACACGAAAATCTTCCAAATCTTCAACAAGCCCCGAAGTAATAGCATCACTACTTAATACGCTGTCAATAATTCTGTTTACATCTGTGACATTTAGACTTTTACCATGGGGAGTCCCCCTTGACAAACCTAAACAAGTTTCATTTGGCTCAATTAACAGTCCTGTAAGAAGATTCCTAGCTTCAGTAACATCTTCATTACGTAACAACATTATAAAATGTGAAAAAAAACTCTTTATGTAGCTATTAGCATCTTCAGTCCAGTTAGCCTCATACTTACTTAAAATGTAAGGTTCTAAGAACAATGGTGTATCCTTATTGATGTCGATATCTATAAAGTCAAGTTCATACTGTGATTTGTTTAGATTGTAAATTTCACTTACTTTCATACAACCCCCTTAATGATTTCCCAACACATTCATTGTATTTCTAATTTTTGGTAATATCAAACATTGTAAACCAACTTTCACTTAGTTGACATACAACAAAAAACATAGTAGTATATCACAGTAAACCAATGGAAAAACAGACCAATTGCACATTATCTAAACTGTTAAAACCCGTTGGAAACACTACTTCTTATTTGGGAGTGGATGGGCGCTGGTGTGTCCTCTGGTCTTCAAAACCAGCTTGACGGGTTAAGAGCTCGTTAGGTGGGTTCGATTCCCACGCATTCCCGCCAATTAGAGTAAAAAAATG
>Ga0209379_10002845_pt1 | contig 10277 bp, 7 predicted proteins | sample tdDd001_FD_187124 | JGI IMG/M metagenome (GOLD analysis project Ga0209379, IMG submission 187124) | Marine sediment microbial communities from the Atlantic coast under amendment with organic carbon and nitrate - tdDd00.1 (SPAdes)... | ecosystem: Environmental > Aquatic > Marine > Coastal >...
TACAGTAGCTGGGTTTGTTCCGTGAGCTGATGCAGGAATCAATACTACATTTCTATGACCTTCGCCACGAGACTTATGGTACTCGCGAATAACTAATAAGCCTGTGTACTCACCAGCAGCACCAGAATTTGGTTGTAGTGTACATCCCGCAAAACCAGTAATGGTTGATAACCACTGCTCAAGTTCTGTGATGATTTGAGTATAACCTTTTGCTTGATTTGTTGGAATGAATGGGTGAAGACCACCGAATTCAGGCCAGCTAATAGGAAGCATTTCAGCAGCTGCATTCAACTTCATTGTACAAGAACCCAAAGAGATCATCGATGTATTTAGTCCGATATCTTTTTTCTCAAGGTTTTTGATGTAACGCATCATTGCAGTTTCTGAATGATAACGGTTGAATACATCTAATGTTAAGTATTCGCTTTTGCGAGCTAATTTCTCATCGAAATATAGCTTTTCTTCCATTGCTGTCTCAGCAACTTCAGCTTTGCTTGCTGCATTTGCGAAAATATTTAGGATTGCATTTAATTCTGCATCGCTAATTTTCTCATCGGTAGAAATACCAACAGTTGTATCGTTGATATAACGGAAGTTCATCTCTTTCTCAAGAGCTGCAGTACGAATTGCTTCCATTGAAACACCTGCAGGCAAAACAATCTCAAGAGTATCGAAGTAGTTCTCGATATTTTGAGTGTAACCCAATGCTTTTAATCCTTCAGAAAGGAAACCAGCAGCAGAGTGGATATGTGTAGCAATACGCTTAATACCTTTTTGTCCGTGGTAAGTTGCATAGAAACCTGCCATCGTAGCTAATAAAGCTTGAGCTGTACAGATATTCGAAGTTGCTTTTTCACGTTTGATATGCTGCTCACGAGTCTGAAGAGCCATACGAATCGCCTTGTTGCCTTGAGCATCTTTGGTTACACCAATAATACGTCCAGGAACGTTACGCTTATAAGCTTCACGACAAGCTAAGAAAGCTGCATGAGGTCCACCGTATCCCATTGGAACACCAAAACGTTGAGAAGAACCTACAACAATATCAGCACCCCACTCACCAGGAGCAGTAAGCAGTGCTAAACTCATAAGATCAGCAGCAACAGCAACTAAAGCTTCAGCTCCGTGTGCTTTTTCTACGAATTCAGTGTAGTCTTCAACACTACCATTAGCGGCAGGATATTGGATAATAGATCCGAATACTGCATCAGTAAACTCGAATGTTTTGTAATCTCCAACAACAAGCTCAATACCTAGTGGCTGAGCACGAGTAACAAGTACATCTAGTGTTTGAGCAAAAATGTTTTCGTCAACAAAAAGCGTATTGGCCTTAGCCTTTTTCTTCGCTCTTGAACGTAAACTATGCATCATATACATGGTTTCACCTACAGCAGTTGCTTCATCAAGAAGAGAACTGTTGGCTAATTCCATTTTAGTTAGATCTAAAACAACGGTTTGAAAGTTCAAAAGTGCTTCTAATCTACCTTGAGAAACTTCCGCTTGGTATGGCGTATAAGGCGTATACCAGCCTGGGTTTTCTAATACATTTCTAACAATTACTGGTGGCGTGATTGTGTCATAATAACCTTGACCAATAAATGTTCTGAATAATTTATTTTTAGCAGCAATACCTTTAATTTTTGCTAGATATTCATTCTCAGTTAAAGCTTCAGGAAGATCCAGGGCTTTATTTAAACGAATATCAGAAGGGATTGTTTCTTCAATTAGGGCATCTAACGAGGATGCGCCAACAGTTTCCAACATTGTTTTGATATCGCCGTTGCGAGGTCCAATGTGACGGGAAACAAACTTTTCGGTTGCCATATTCTTGTAAAAATTTAGTGTTTGTGTAAAAAAGATTCACCTTAATTTGCGTGCGTAAATGTAGCAAAAGATTTAGGATTACATCGATTGCAAATTAGAAATAACTTTTCTGTTTTTCAACATTTCTTTTGTCTGAAAACAAGAAGTTTAGTACAATCTTTGTTGATATTTATTTGATGATTCATGATGATTTTCTTTATCTTCATGCAGCTTTTGATCTTAGGATGTTAAAAGCGAGCTAGATTAGCCGATTAAGAAGTGTGAGTTTTTTAGATTTCTTGTGTCCAAATTTTAAAGACTAATCTATTTTTAATGGTATATTTGTAATTCAATTTTTTCAAGATGATAGAACTAAAAGAAGGCGATAAAGCCCCGATATTTTCTGGTATAAATCAAGATAGTAAAGTTTTGACTTTATCTGATTTTAAAGGAAAGAGGCTGATTCTATATTTTTACCCGAAAGATAACACACCAGGATGTACTGCAGAGTCGTGCAATTTAAATGAAAATTACGATGAGCTAACAAAGCATGGCTTTGAGGTTTTAGGCGTAAGTCCTGATGAAGCAGGAAAGCATCAGAAGTTTATTGCCAAATATAACCTGGCTTTTAACTTGATTGCTGATACTGAGAAGGAAATGCTACAGGCATATGGTGCCTGGGGAGAGAAGAAACTTTATGGAAAAGTTTATGATGGTGTTTTGCGATCAACATTTGTTATTTCTCCAGATGGGGTGATTGAGAAAGTTTTTAAGAAGGTGAAAACAAAAGATCATACCAATCAGATTTTAACAGAGCTGGGGATCCAGTTTTAAGTAAACTCAGATTACTTCTAATAAGTTTATAAAAAATTAATAATACATATAGATATGGCAACTAAAGATATTGCAGAGATTAATAAAGAAAAACTGAAAGCGCTTCAGTTAACCATGGATAAGATTGATAAAACCTATGGTAAAGGTGCTATCATGAGAATGGGAGACGAGATTCATGAAGAAGTTCCAGCTATTTCGTCAGGTTCACTTTCATTGAATATGGCTCTTGGAATAGGTGGTTTCCCTAAAGGGCGTATTGTTGAGATTTATGGCCCTGAATCATCAGGTAAAACAACTCTTGCTATTCATGCTATGGCTGAAGTTCAGAAAGCTGGTGGTATTGCTGCTTTTATTGATGCTGAGCATGCTTTCGATCGTTTTTATGCAGAAAAATTAGGTGTGGATACTGAGAATTTATTGATTTCTCAACCAGATAACGGTGAGCAGGCTCTTGAGATTGCCGATCAGTTAATTCGTTCTTCAGCGATTGACTTGGTCGTAATTGACTCGGTTGCTGCTTTGACGCCTAAGGCGGAGATTGAAGGAGAAATGGGTGAGTCGAAAATGGGTTTACAGGCTCGTTTAATGTCACAAGCTTTGCGTAAGCTTACTGCTAACATTAACAAGACGAATACAACTTGTATGTTCATTAACCAATTACGTGAAAAGATTGGTGTGATGTTCGGAAATCCTGAAACGACTACTGGTGGTAATGCTCTTAAATTTTATGCATCGGTTCGTTTGGATATCCGTCGTGTTGGGCAGATTAAAGACGGAGATGAAATTCAGGGTAATCATACACGTGTTAAGGTTGTTAAAAATAAGGTTGCACCTCCTTTCCGTAAAGCTGAATTCGATATCATGTATGGTGAGGGAATCTCTAAAACAGGTGAGATTATTGATCTTGGTGTGGATTATAATATTATTAAAAAAAGTGGATCATGGTTCTCTTATGGTGATGTAAAGCTTGGTCAGGGGCGTGAGGCAGTAAAGCGTTTGATTACTGATAATGTTGAATTGGCTGAAGAGTTAGAGCTTAAAATTGTTGAGGCAATTAATGCGCCTAAGGAAAACTAATTCCTAACTTATTTTCCGATAGCTTAAGCTATAATAGGATGAATAATAATAAAAGGTTCTCATGATATGGGAACCTTTTGTGCTATAAAAGCTATGGGTTAAAACCTAAAATAGTGAGACAATTTAAGTTAATCCTATTTTTTGTTTTAATTTTACCTGGCAATTAAAACTCACAAACAAATACTGCTGATAATGAAAAATAAACATTTATTACTTGGCTTAGCATTAATCACAGGAATGTCGTCATGTCAAAATGCGACTACTGCTGATAATAAAAGCGAAACTGATAATCAATCTTATCGTACACCAGAAACTAAGTTAGCCTCAGATCGTATGACGCCAGAGGTTTTATGGTCGTTTGGACGTATGGGTGGAGAAAGTATCTCACCAGATGAAAAAACAGTTCTTTATGGTGTTACATACTTTAATAAAGAAGAGAATAAATCGTATAGAGATCTATATACGCTTCCGATAGCTGGTGGTGAGGCGACTCAAATCACCAATACAAAAGGTAAAGAGTGGGGAGAACGATGGACTAAGAATGGTCAGATTGCCTTTCTTTCAGCCGAAAGCGGATCGGTTCAGGTTTGGGAAATGAATGCTGATGGAACAGATCGTAAGCAGTTGACTGATGTTGAAGGTGGAATCAATGATTTTAAATTTTCTCCAGATGAATCAAAAATGTTATTCTCGAAAGAGGTAAAGCTTGAAGAAAATGTTCATGATAAGCACCCTGATTTACAAAAATCAGATGGTCGCGTTATTAACGATGAGTTTTATCGTCATTGGGACCATTGGGTAGAAACTTACACTCACATTTTTGTTGCTGATTTCAGCAAAGGAACAATGTTGAAAGCTGGTAAGGATATTATGGAAGGCGAGAAATGGGAAGCTCCTGTTCGTCCTTGGGGTGGCATTGAGCAAGTAAATTGGACCGCTGATGGTAAGACGATTGCTTACTCTTCTCGTAAGAAGTTCGGTCAAGCTTATGGACTTTCAACTAATACAGATATCTACTTTTACAACCTTGAAAGTGGTAAGACCAAGAACATGACCAAAGGTATGATGGGCTATGATAATAACCTGTCTTTTTCTCCTGATGGAAAATACATGGCTTGGGAAAGCATGGAGCGTGAAGGTTATGAGGCAGATCAGATTCGTTTATTCGTAATGGATTTGAAAACTGGAGAGAAGAAATATATGACCAAAGGTTTCGATCAGAATGCTGAACATTTAACTTGGACAAAGGATAGTAAGTCTATTTACTTTATCTCAGACTGGCATGCGACTGACGAAATTTACCGCATGGATATGGGCGATGGTAAGATCCATAAGATTACTGAAGGTGTTCATAATTACCAATCGGTACACCCTGTTGGAGATAAGATGATTGCTAAGCGTGTATCAATGAGTAAGCCTGCTGAGTTATATAGTGTTGATGCTAAAACAGGGGATGCTAATGAGATTTCATTTGTGAATAAGCATATTCTTGATCAGTTGACTATGGGTACAGTTGAGAAGAGATGGGTGAAAACAACTGATGGTAAGAAAATGTTGGTCTGGGTAATTAAACCTCCACACTTTGATGAGAATAAGAAATATCCAGCTTTGCTTTATTGTCAAGGTGGTCCTCAGGGAACAGTTTCTCAATTTTGGAGTTACCGTTGGAATTTCCAGATGATGGCTTCAAATGATTACGTTATTGTAGCTCCAAACCGTAGAGGCTTACCAGGTTTTGGTAAAGAATGGTGTGAGCAAATTTCAGGTGATTACGGTGGGCAGAACATGAAAGATTATCTTTCTGCAATTGATAACGTAAAAGCAGAAAAATATGTTGATGAAGATCGTTTAGGTTGCGTTGGTGCATCTTACGGAGGATTCTCTACTTTCTGGTTAGCAGGTCATCACAATAAGCGTTTCAAAGCATTTATCGCTCACGATGGTATGTTTAACTTAGAAGCTCAATATTTGGAAACCGAAGAAATGTGGTTTGTAAATTGGGATTTAGGTGGTGCATTCTGGGATAAAAAGAATAAAATAGCGCAGCGTTCATATGCGAATTCTCCTCACAAATTTGTTGACAAATGGGATACACCGATTATGGTTGTTCATGGAGAGAAAGATTATCGTATTGTTGCCTCACAAGGTATGCAGGCATTTAATGCTGCTCGTTTGAGAGGTATTCCTGCTAAGTATCTATACTTTCCTGAAGAAAATCACTGGGTATTAGGTGTTCAGAACGGGATTCTATGGCAACGAGAATTTGCCAGTTGGTTAGATAAGTGGCTTAAGAAATAAAAGCTAAAAATTCAGCTAAAAATTTAAACTCGTTGCTGGTTTTGTGGAAATAACACGAACCCGGCAGCGAGTTTTATTTTTTATTCTTGTTGGGTTTGGAAAGAATTCAGATGCTTTGTTGATCTGATTTTTGATGAAACATGAAAAATATAAGGGGCTTATCCTTATGAGCATATTTATTTTTCTTTTCAAAATTATTGTTTACCTTACATGATGGTAATTAGAGCTCTCAGAATATCTGTTTTGAGAGTATTGTGTTGATTATAATATAATTAGATAGGTGCTATGAATCGAGCTTGTATTTGTTTGTTGATTCTAACGATGTTTTTTTCTTATTCTGCTTATTCTCGCAATATTGTGAAGGAATATGAGATTGTGAAAATCAAGCAAAATACGATTTGTTTTGGCGAAGAGAATGTTTCAGCCTTAAATCCTTTAACGCAATCCAATTCTCTTATTCGTCGTCATTCCCAAGAGAAAGATTCAACTGGGATTCGATATACAAGAAAATATAACGATAAGAATTTTCCTTATTTCAACTTTAGAATTAGTAAGAAAAAGGTTTATCACAAATTAGATGAATTTAATTCCGATCAGGCAAAGGAATTGTTTGTATTGGCTAAGAATGATCAATTCAACAGTGACAGCTTATCTCGTGAAGTAAATTTACTATATACAAAACAGGGCGTTTATGCTGAGGTTGATAAAGATTTGTTTAAACGCAGAGTTCATGATTTAGAGCAGCGAGCAAGTGAATTGAAGAATAATGCAACTCAGAAAGCTAAACATGCTTTGGTTTTAGAACAGACATCAGGAAAAGCTCCAACTCTTATTTTAGCTGCAACCCAAGAAACGGCGACACCCGAATACAATGGTAAATCAATAACGACGGAGGATCATAAATCTGTTAAAAAGGAAATTGAAAATCCTCAAAAAGTTGTGAAAGATCAGGTTCAAGTCGTTGAAGATGATGAAGAAATAGAAGTGAGTCCACAAGTGGATGAAGGTGGCTATTTGGATTATGAATATGAGTATTGCTACCAGGTTGCTGTTTTTGATAAAAGACCAACCAATGATTTCTATAAAGGGATGGGCTTTATTAAAGAAGAAATTGTTGATGGAGGAAAGTCATTTCGCTACTTGACGGGATCGTATAGAACCTATGCTAAGGCTAATAGTTTTAAGTCACAAATTAAGTCTGTTTTCCCTGCTGCATTTGTTGTTGTTTATAAAAATGGTATTCGTACTAATCTGAAAGATGCAATTGCCGTTACTGATAAGGTCTCATCCAGTTCAATAGTTAAATCAACACCTGAATTATCCAATGAAATTACTGAGGAAGTTACTTATCGTGTTCAAATAGGCGTTTTTGCTGGTGAAATTCCAGAGAAGTTGAATACAACTATGGAGAGATATCAGGCTTTTGGATCATTCTATGAGAAGCGAGCAGATGGAAAGATTGTTTGCACCATTGGTCGTTTTAAGTCACTTTCTGAGGTAGCAAGTTTAAAGAAAAAGTTACAAGATGCAGGATATATCGATGCCTTTACTGTAGCTTATAGTGGGCATAAACGCGTGTCTTTACAGGCGAGTATAAAGAAAACAGAATCGGCTAATGAGTCTGTTGTAAGCGCTAAGACTGAAACTAAGGTAGAAAAAGAACCGCTTACCGAAAATGACTTGGTGGGTGAAATTAATTTTCGTGTTCAAATTGGCGTTTTTGCTAATGGTGTACCAGATAAGGTAAATTCGTTAATGGATAAATATAAAGCCTTTGGCACTTCTGCCGTAGAGCTAGCCAATGGGAAAACAGTTTGTACAATTGGGCATTTCGATTCAATTGCCGATGCGGGAGTATTAAAGAAAAAACTTCATAAATCTGGATTTACAGATGTCTTTACAGTAGCTTATACTGGCAATAAGAGAATCTCTATTCAAGATGCTATTCGGTTGATAAAATAATAAGACGATGAGTTCAAAACATGTACTTTGTTTGCATAACGATAATGATCACAGTTTTGATTATGTGGTTGAAGCTTTAATGGAAGTGTGCGAGCATACTTCTGATCAGGCGGAGCAATGTGCGTATATTACTCATTACAAAGGAAAAAGTGAGATAAAAGTGGGTAGTTTAGCTTATTTATCTATTATGAAAGACTTATTGGAAAATAAAGGGTTAACCCTAAGTGTTGAAATGAATAAAACTGCGTATTAAATGACAATCTTTATTATTATCCTCTTACTTGTTTTAGGAGTTGTTCTTATTCTTTTAGAATTTTTTGTTCTTCCTGGTATTACTGTTGCTGGTGTAGCAGGAGTTGTTATGATACTTGGTGGTATCTATTTGTCTTATCATCATTATGGAAGTACGACAGGACATTTAACCGTTCTCGGATCAGTAATATTTAGTGTGTTATCTTTATGGATAGCACTAAAATCGGGAACATGGAATAGAATTATGCTGAAAACAGAAATTGATTCCAAAGTTGATAAATTGGAGGACAATATGATTGCTATTGGTGATGAGGGGATTTGTTTGTCTCGACTTGCACCAATGGGTCAAGTTCGAATCAAAAATCATATCATAGAAGCCAAATCAACAGGTTTATATATTGACGAAAAGACACCAATTGAGGTGATTAAAATAGTAGATAAAGTTATTGTTGTAAAACCTATAAAATAAATTAAATGGAAATTGGAGCATTAATATTTTTAATAGTTGCTATAGGAGTAGGTATCTATATCCTTTTCTTTTTTATTCCAGTTGCTCTCTGGTTCTCAGCCCTGCTTTCAGGAGTGAGAATTTCATTGGTACAACTTGTATTTATGCGTTGGCGTCGAGTGCCACCAAATGTTATTGTACGTGCTATGATCGAAGCTCACAAAGCTGGATTGCATCTGACACGTAATGATCTTGAGGCCCATTATCTAGCCGGAGGTCATGTGGAGCAGGTGACTCATGCTTTAGTTTCTGCATCAAAAGCTAATATTGAATTGCCATTTAAAATGGCAACTGCGATTGACCTGGCGGGACGTGATGTATACGAGGCCGTTCAGATGAGTGTTATCCCTAAGGTGATTAATACACCTCCTGTTACAGCCGTATCAAAGGATGGTATTCAGTTAATAGCTAAGGCAAGGGTTACTTTACGTGCTAATATTCGTCAGTTAGTTGGTGGAGCAGGTGAAGAAACTGTATTAGCTCGTGTAGGTGAGGGTATCGTATCTTCAATTGGTTCTTCAGAATCACATAAGACAGTACTTGAGAATCCTGATTTTATTTCTCGTGTCGTACTTGAGAAAGGTTTGGATGCAGGAACCGCATTTGAAATTTTATCGATTGATATTGCAGATATTGATATAGGAAAAAATATTGGTGCTGTTCTTCAAACGGATCAAGCGGAAGCAGATTTAAAGATTGCTCAAGCTAAGGCTGAGGAACGTCGTGCTATGGCTGTTGCTACTGAACAGGAAAATAAAGCCCTTGCACAGGAAATGCGCGCAAGAGTAATTGAAGCGGAAGCTGAGGTTCCTAGAGCCATGGCTGAAGCTTTCCGTAGTGGTCATTTAGGTGTAATGGATTATTATCGCATGAAAAACATTGAAGCGGATACTTCGATGCGTGAAAATATTGCCAAACCTCCATCAAAGGGTAAGAAAAAATAAAAAAACATAAGGCTAGAATTAAGGCTGGGCGCGTTCTTTGAACATGTCCAGCTTTTTTTTTGAAAAAAAATACTTTTTTTTTAAGCACCAATCTCGTTGATTTATAATTTACTATAATTGCAGAGGGAGAGATATTGTGATTTGTGTGAAAATAAAATTTGCACAGATCAAAATTTTACCTACTTTTGCTACCGCAATCAGGAGAGGTGGGAGAGTGGCTTAATCCACCAGTTTGCTAAACTGACGTACTGTGTAACGGTACCGGGGGTTCGAATCCCCCTCTCTCCGCTTTCTTTTCTTAACTGAAAAGATGCAAAGTGAAAAGCTTAAACTTTTCACTTTAATTTTCGGGGTGTAGCGTAGCCCGGTCATCGCGCCTCGTTTGGGACGAGGAGGTCGCAGGTTCGAATCCTGCCACCCCGACACCGAAAATTACAGAGAAGTTGAAGAACTTCTCTTTTTTTATCGCAAATATTGAAATTAAATTCTCGGGGTGTAGCGTAGCCCGGTCATCGCGCCTCGTTTGGGACGAGGAGGTCGCAGGTTCGAATCCTGCCACCCCGACACCGAGAAATTTACAGAAGTTGTCAAACTTCATT
>Ga0209379_10002849_pt1 | contig 10266 bp, 14 predicted proteins | sample tdDd001_FD_187124 | JGI IMG/M metagenome (GOLD analysis project Ga0209379, IMG submission 187124) | Marine sediment microbial communities from the Atlantic coast under amendment with organic carbon and nitrate - tdDd00.1 (SPAdes)... | ecosystem: Environmental > Aquatic > Marine > Coastal >...
TCTATTAATGAATGATAGCAACGACATCATAGACTTCATGGACAAATTGTACCGTGCCGAAGATTGGCTGATCCAAAATTGTCATTACGTTCCTCTCTGGCGCGATCATGCTTTCTATAACACCTCAGAGAAACTTCACGGTAAACAAACTGACAATATGGGTGTGATGTCACTATCAAATCTCTGGCTGGAATAATCTGGCCGGAACCGGTCAAGATAGTCAGAATAACGCTTATAAAGCGTTATCAGGAAAAAGCCAAGAGTAAAAAACAAAGAGTAAACCGCCATTTTACAGGCAAAAAAAAACCGCTCAATAAGCGGTTCTTTTTGCCACTGCATAAGCAGTAACTGAAATTAGTAGCCGAAGCTTGTTGGATAGTGAAAGTCTGCAGTGTAAACAGAACGAACATTCCAGAAGTTTGCAGAAACAAAACCTTTCATAATTATCACCTTCTTAATCAATTATTTTTTGGTTGAACATTGTGAGTTCAGTTGATCTCGGTTCCTTGGAGGCGATTAACGGACTCATCCTTTGAGCATTTTCATCACTTCGTCTGAAGATGTAGCCACTATAGCACGATGAAATTAAGTTACAACAATTATTAGAGGTGGATCACATAAAAATCATTAACGTGATCAGTATCACCTATGCGGCGTAACTCACTTTCACCCAAAGATGATTGTATCTCCTTGCTTGATCGAAGCAGGACAGTGACCGTTGACATGAATCGTACCAGGAAACTCCGGCTCTAATCGCGCATCAAACTTAATCGTAATATGCCCTAACTCCATAAGGTTCTTACTTGCAACAGATCCAACTGAAGTTACGATATAGTCTTTATCTGAAATCATTAAAGTACTATCTATTGTAATTAATCCAGTTGCAGTGCCTTGGTCGTGAATGAAGCAATATTCTGCCGCGTAATCAGGGGCACTTTGGTTAAATAAAATCAACATACCTTCCTTTAGCGCATCTGGTGCAAACTCACCAATCTGGGTAATGACAGCTTTAAATTGTAGCGACATACTCTCCCCTTATTGATAAATAAACATAGAGATAAACCAAGCAAATAAAACAGTTGGAGCTCCCGTCAGAAAACGGGAATAAAGCACTGAAGGAACACCTATTTCAACCGTTTCCTGTTTCGCCTCCGCAAGACCAAGTCCAACAGGGATAAAATCGCAGGCAGCCTGTGAATTGATAGCAAATAAAGCAGGAAGAGCCAAGTGTGGCGGAATATTCCCTATTCCTATTTGTATACCAACTAATACACCGATGACCTGAGCAATAACAGCTCCAGGGCCAAGAAAGGGGGAAAGGAGGGGGAAAGAGCAAATCAATGCCAAAGTCACTAAACCTAAAGGATTTTGCGCTAATGGTGTTAATGCATGTGCTATCAAATCGCCAATTCCTGACGCCATAATCACACCAATAAGCATCGACACAAAAGCCATAAAGGGCAGTATTGTCTTCAGTACCGTATCAATCGTATCACGGCCAGCTTGATAGAAAATTGACATTACATTTCCCATCCCAACACCGACCTTCACCACCAACCCTTCACGTTGTTGGCTTAACTTTTTAGTTGTATCAAAGCTACGGCTAGGCTCATGATGAGTAATTACCCTTTGCTCTGCACTTGCAGAACGAAGACTAACCCCCCCCAGAAAGACTGAAGATGCATAAATACCTTCATGAATATACTGTGCTAACGGGCCACTTTTACCCGTTGCATGAATATTGAGAGTGAATATATTTTTCTTAGGGTACAGACCGCAGCGTAGTGTTCCCCCACAGTCAATCACCACCATGGCAATCTCATCATCTTTCACAATGGTGCTGAAGCCATCAACGGCTTCCAACCCTGTTAACTGACTAATGTAATCAACGATTTCAGGTTTAGAACCACCTGTTACATATAGAATTTTTTGTCCTGGAACGATGGGAATGACTAGTGGTCCACCCCAGCCTCCACTACCCGCAATGACATCCAATACTTGATTCACTACTTACTCCTTAGTAGAAAAAACAACGGAATCAGACAAAGTTTTACCCTGTTGTTTACATACCATTGCTGTAGTGAAATCAGTAATCCACCCTCGGAAAAAATTGGTGATTAAACCAACTAACAGGTAACTCATAGCTAACGGCCCTAGCGGCAAATCAAGTTGAGTGATCCCACTAGCAATACCTAGATAAATAAAGAGCTCACCTGGATTTACATGAGGAAACATACCATTCATAGAATGGCAGCTATAAGAGGCCGCTGCATAATAAGATGGCTTATAGCACTCCGGTAGAAATTTCCCCAGACTTAAAGTCATCGGATTACAAAACACAAAAGTACCAATAAACGGCAAAATCAAGTAACGGGAGACCGGATTACTGGCGCATTTCTCGGCCAGCCTCTCAATCCTATGCTGACCTATAAACCGAATGATGGAGTTCATAGCAACCAATAAGCATATAAGAAGGGGGAGAATTCCCGTCACCATATCGACAAAGACTTCACCACCTTTTTCAAAGAGCCCTAAAAACCACTCAGCACCATAAATCACAACATCCATAAGCCCAACAATAGTAGCAATCAGATTAATGCCATTGTTAACTATATTAATTACTTTAAAAGAAGGAAGCTTTCAATCTGTGAGCGCAATCACTGATGACATTTTCACAGTGAAAACCAAAGCGTCATGGATGGGGGCCAGATTGACAGATAGCCAACCTGGAAGCATTGAAAATTAAAGCATTAAACCAAATACACAGTAATTCCTTTCTTCTCAAGGCTGGTCAACTCCTCTTCACCAATCTTGGTATCAGTAATAACTGCATCTATTCTGTCGATCGGAACCACAACATTTGGACTTCTACGACCAAATTTAGAAGAATCCAGAACCACTATGACTTTATTGGCTGACTTATGCATAGCTTGACTTACTTGGTATGCTTCATTGTAAGTAGTAATACCCTGCTCCAAGTCAAAGCCATCAGCTCCAATAAACAATTTGTCAAACGAGAAGTGGCTAAATGCCCTCTCTGCGAGACTCCCATGAAAAGACGCTGATTTTTTCCGAAATGTACCACCAGGCATTATCACTGTATGATCAGAATCTAAGTCTGCCATAGCATTAACAATGTCCATGCTGTTCGTCATTAGTGTTAATGACATTACATTTTCCAACTCAGGAATCATCTGCAATGTGGTGCTACCACAATCTAAAATAATCGACTCACCATCGTTAACAAGCTCGGCTGCTTTCTTGGCAATCCGCATTTTTGTCTGCAAATTTAGCGTCTTTTTTTCATCCATCGTCCGATCTTCAGTTGTAGTAACCGATGGTGAACAGGCTTCAGCACTCCCGTATCGTCGTACAATAGCCCCCTTTAATTCAAGACTGCGTAAATCGCTGCGAATTGTTGCTCCAGATGTTTCAAAGATCTTGGAAAGTTCATTAACGGATGTTTTTCCATTCTCTCTTAAATAATTAACAAGCCTATCCCTTCGATTATCCATACTCATGTTATCTTAATTCAAGTTCATTCAATCTTTAACTTTACACGAAAACCCTTTCAATTTGAAAGAAATACAATCTTACGGTCATTACTTTGAAAGCGCACTATTTAGAGCGTCTTGTATATCACTATCAATATGCCGCATAATCTGAGCCTGAAATGGGTACTTTTCGCCGATTAAGCAGGGTAATGCCTTAGGCCGTGCAAAAACTGTCAAACCTTTTAAAACCTTTGCATCAACTATTATTTTGTCATCAGATTCAACCAATACCACGATAGTGCGAGCTCTCCATCGGCTATTTGTTCGACCAATTTTAACCTGACCTTTTTGGGCCATTGCTTGTAACATTCGATTAAAAGCACGAATTTGAAAAAAAGTCAGGCCAATCTGCCCCCCCCATGCAACCATCGCGATAACAATAAAAATAGTTATTGAATCCATAAGTCACCTCTACCTCTCTAGTTATTATCGTCACAAAAGGAACACTTGTCTCCCAATCGATAGTTTACTATCTAGAGAATCCATTGTTTAGCCAAGAAGGGAATAATCACCTATGTGCCAAGAATAATTAACCTCTGCTTACAGATAAATAGTCATTTATACGATAAATGAAGAACACAGGAATCATGACACTACTAATAGCAAATAAAGTTGTACTTCGTAAATCAGCTATAACTATCCTGTAGATTTCGTCAGCATATTTAACAATTATTTCTTAACAGATTATTACAGTTCTCCTGCCATTAATACTAATATACTCATTATATAAAATGTCATTGCGTGATAACTAACTCAATACCACTCTTAGTTATAATACTCGCCTGCTCCTTAGTAATGCCACTATCCGTAATAAGCATATGAATACCCTCTTTAGGAATAACCACATTTGGTGTTTTACGACCTAACTTACTACTGTCGATTACAACACATACTTTATCAGCACTATGACACATAACTTGGCTAACATGATAGGCCTCGTTATATGTTGTCAAGCCAAATTCCAAATCGAAACCGTCCGCACCAATAAACAGCTTATCAAATGTAAACTTTCGAATATTTTCTTCTGCCAATGTGCCATGAAAACTTGCCGATTTTTTACGACAGGTACCGCCTGACATTATGACATTGCACTCTTCATTTACTTCGCTAATAGCTTCAGCTATATATATGCTGTTTGTCATTAATGTTAGCTGCCGTATTTCAGACAGGTATGGCACAATACAGAGAGTCGTACTACCACAGTCAAGAATGATGCTGTCACCATCTTCGATAAATTGTGCAGCTGTCTTTGCAATAGTATTCTTAGTTACCGTATTTAAATACTGCTTTTCATCAAGTGGACGATCATCATTATTGATCAACTCAGCACTTCCATAACATCGAGCAATCACCCCTTGTTTTTCTAATTCACGTAAATCACTTCGAATTGTGGCAGGAGCAGCTTTACATAAACACACAAGATCATCTACCCGTGTCTTTCCATTACATGCAAGCTGTTCGATAATTTGTCTCTGCCGTGATTGTTTGCTCATAAATAATATTCACTCATTATGTTATTTCTTCGAGAACGCTACCTCTAGTGCCTCGTTAATATTTACATCTAACCTTGTAATCAGATTGGCAGGGAGCGGGTATTTACTACCAATAATCTCATTGAAGGCTTTAGGCCGAGCAAAGACTGTAAATCCCTTCATTATTTTAGCTTCGAGAATAGTTTCATCATGATCTAAAACCAATGCAACTAAGGTACGAGGCTTAAACTTGCCTTTTGTTCGCCCCATTTTGATTATCTTGTCAGAAGGCAACTCCATCAACATTCGATTAAAAGCCCGTAACTGCATATATCCAAGGAATATTTGTGTAATCCAAGCCATAAGGCAAACTACAATTAATGCGTTAATATGATCCATACCATCACCTATTAAAATAGGGGCTATTACAGCCCCTAAACTGTTTAGAACATTACCTGGCCACCTGTGATATTAATTGACTGCCCAGTGCAGTACTTTGCACCTTCGCTCGCATAGAACTTGAGAATGTGGAGCACATCATCATAACTACAGCCAGCTTTAAGAGGTACTTTATCAATATAGTGCTGCATAACCTGATCTTCTGGCAGGCCAAGTTTCTTGGCATACTGCGGGATCAAGCTCTGGAACATTGGAGACTCAAGCAGATTACCAAGCATCAGACTGTTAACCGTGATGTTATCGTCAGCTAAATCCAATGCAATTGACTGAGTAAGACCGACAGTACCGAACTTAGCAGAGCTATACCCTGCATTATGCTTACTGCCGACCTTACCTGACTTACTGTTGATTTGAAGAATACGACCACCGTTACCTTGAGCAACCATGTATCGAGCAGCTTCTCGAGCACATAAGAAGTAACCATTAAGATTAACAGCTACGTTGAAATTAAAATCGTTCAGTGTGAAATCAGTAATTTTCGTTGCTTTAGCAACACCTGCGCTATAAACAAGAACATCAATACTGCCCAGATTGTCATTAATTACTTTAAACGCATCTATAACACTTTGCTCATTAGTTGCGTCAACTTGAACACCAAATGCTTCGTCAGCAAACATGCTGTTAATTTCAGCGGCTACTTTCTCTGCATTCTCACCATCCAGATCTGCAATACCTACTTTGTACCCAGCCTCGGCTAGACCTTTAGAAAGGTGAGCCCCAAGAGTTTGACCGCCACCAATTACAACTGCAGTTTTCATGTGTATAATTCCAAATGTTGTTTTTACAATATGCTCATGCGTCAACATGAGTAGTTTTCGAATGGACTCATGCGACAACATGAGTCTGTTCTTTCATCAATAAAATGTAAGTGTTGAGCCAGCCATTAGCGGCTCTGGCTGGTTACCATCAAGATGAAGGCTGCCTGGATACTCCGCGGTATCCGCACTATCAAATCGAAGTGTAATATGACCAAGATTGCCTAGATTTTGATTAACTGCTGAACCCACTGCGGTTACTGAAAACGTAACGCCGTCGATAACAACATTACAGCCGATAATAATTTCGCCCTTAAGCTCATCATGGTTGTGAATGAAACAAAATTCAGCGACATCTGCTGGTGCTTTTTTATTGAACAGAATCAACATGCCGTCGTCCAATGCCTCAGATGCATATTCGCCAACTTTTAATACTTCAACGTTATACAGGCTCATTTTCTTCTCTCTTAACTCAATTAGTGATTTTGCTTAGTTGTAGATAAACATTGAAACAAACCATGCAAGTAATACAGTTGGAGCACCTGTTAAAAAACGACCGTACAATACCGATGGAACACCAACTCGAACGGTTTCTGGTTTTGCTTCCGCCAGTCCTAAGCCTACAGGGATGAAATCACATGCGGCTTGCGCGTTAATCGCAAACAAGGCTGGCAGTGCCAAATGCGGTGGGATATTACCCAGACCAATCTGCGTACCGATAAGAACACCAATTACCTGCGCAATCACAGCTCCCGGGCCTAAGAATGGAGACAAAAACGGGAATGAACAAATAAGAGCCAGGGCTATCAAACCAATAGGGTTTGTTGCCAACGGTACAAGTACATGTGCAATAGAATCGCCAATACCACTCGCAAGAATCACCCCGATTAGCATCGACACAAACGCCATAAAAGGAATAATCGTAGTTATAACAGTATCAATCGTGTCACGCCCAGCCTGGAAGAAGGTAGCCATTACGTTACCCATCGCCATACCTATTCGTGCCAACATGCCATCAGACTGTTCAGTTAGCTTTTTATTGGTATCAATATCACCACTACCAGTCATAATCGCAGCCCCTCCCGTATCCATCGAAATACTTTCTGCACGTTCCGTTGCTACTTCATCTTCGCCAGCGAGGCTAATACAATCGACATCAACATTTGAAACATAGTTATCTTCATTGATGTACTTTGCCATTACGCCAGATTTACCAGTAGGCATAACGTTTAACGTAGGAATATTATTCTTGGGATATAACCCGCAACGCATTGAGCCGCCACAATCGATAACAGCACATGCCATATCGCTGTAATCACAACTCTCTGAAAATCCATCAACCGCCTCCAAACCGGTCAATTCAACCAAGCGATCAACAACAGCAGGACGGGTCCCCCCCACCATATACATAATCTTTTTACCTTTCGGAAAATCGATTAATAACTCATTACCCCAACCGCCTTTACCAGCGAGTACTTTAATAGTCTTAGTCATAACAACTCCAATTAGCTGAACTTAACATTTCGTTCTAAAGTGATACCCTGCTGTTTCTCAACCATCATGGTTGTAAAATCTGTTACCCAGCCACGGAAGAAGTTAGATACTGCCCCCACCAGCAGATATGAAACAGCTAACGGCGCAAGTGGTAGGCCAAGTGTGGTCAACCCACTTGCAATACCTAGGTATACAAAAAGTTCACCAGGGTTTACATGTGGAAACAGGCCGTTTAGCGAGTGACAAGAGTATGAACCCGCCGCGTAATAACTTGGCTTGTAACACTCAGGCAGAAACTTTCCAAGCGATAGAGTCATCGGGTTACAAAAAATAAACGTACCGACAACTGGAAGAATTAAGTACCGCGAAACAGGATTGCTCGCACACTTACTGGCTAACTTTTCAACACGATGCTCACCGACAAAAGCAATCAACGCATTCATTGCACACAGTAATGCAATAAGTAGCGGTAAGATTCCTGACATCATACCAAGCAATACTTCGCCGCCTTTCTGAAATAGCCCAATAAACCATTCAGCACCAAAAATTATGGTTTCCATATTTCACCTCATCATTGTTAGGAGATTAAAGTATGCGCCTATATTTTCATTGTGAAAGTGATCGCTTTCACAATAACAACACAATGAGCATTTTATTTTCAAATGATGAAACTGTGATACAATCAGCTTTCAAAGCTTGTTTTGACTGAGTCATAGTCAGTCAAAATGAATAACTATACAATGAGCACTTTTAAGGTGAAGAAGGTGCTTTCAAAGTGAAAGCACCTTGACGGAGATACATAATGAATCACAACAATAACGAACTGAGACGTCTTGGCTACACGTTCATAAAAAGTGAACTTAAAGAGGCGAGCAACATGCTAATGCGAATAGATCATGGATTTGTTAAAGCTTGCAATTTAGTCTCTAGAGCTGCGGGGAAAGTTATCGTGATGGGAGTTGGAAAGAGTGGACACATCGGTAGAAAAATAGCTGCAACATTTGCTAGTACAGGAACACAAGCATTCTTTATCCACCCAGCAGAGGCGTTGCATGGCGACTTTGGAATGGTCGGCAAAGATGATGTAGTCCTACTAATTAGTTACAGTGGCGAGGCCAGCGAATTTCGAGTCCTACTTCCTCTACTAGCCACACAAGGAAACAAAGTCATCAGTATCACAGGTGGACATGACTCAACCCTAGCAAAAGGTTCTGATGCCATACTCAATGTATCGGTTAACAAAGAAGCTTGCCCATTAGGTTTAGCCCCAACATCCAGCGCACTCTGTACACTAATGATTGGCGACGCATTGGCCCTGACTGTAATGAGTTGTAAAGGGTTTAGTCACGATGACTTTGCTCGCAGTCATCCAGCAGGAAGCTTAGGCGCAGCACTTTTGACAACTGTCGGCGGTGTAATAGATAGAGATCTAAAAGGGATCTCATGCACGAAGGAAAGCTCGTTACTCGAAGCCGTAAATAACCTATGTCTAAGCGGTAAAGGGCTAATAGCAATTACTGACAACGAGTCTGTTGTCGGGGTTTTTACAGATGGTGACTTCCGACGTGCAATCGCCTCTGGTGCCAGCTTAACGGATAATGTTTGTAAATATATGACGAAAGATTTCTATCATGTCTACAGTGCAACCATGTGCACCCAGGCACTTGATGCCATGTCTAGATACAGTATTACTGCAGTACCTGTACTACACACAAATAAGCGCTTGGTGGGTGTGGTAAATATTGCGCAAATTCATGCTGCGGGTATTCGCTAGCCTAAGCATAAAAGTTAATCGGACGAACTAAACATACATAACCTGGTGCTTTTAGCCGCTATCAGCAATTACCATTTCCTACTGACGGCATATGACACTTTAAGCTACTATGTTGCTAAACCACAACACAATTAGCTTACAGCACATTATAAATCAACAACTTAGCCAAATAAAGTCTAGAAACTTTCCTAACAAAGTGTTCAGTAATTGGTATAGCGGCTTAATACTATTTTTTCTATAACGAATCCAAAGCATAGGCGTGAAAATAGCCATAATCAGCGCAGCGAAAATCAGGTTGGTAAAATCTAAAGATAAGTCAGGTCGAAAGTAAATAAGAAAACTGCTCAGTATACCTCCTAGCCCTACAGCAAAATGCTGTATTGCGTTTTGCATACTAACTCAAAAGCACACGCTCTTTTATAGAAAGAGTGCATATTAATTCTGTCACCAGTATCAACGTTCGGGTTGAACTGAGTAGAGACCCAAAAGGTACCCACACCGCACTAAAAATGAGCATAATCGAACAACAAACAACACGGTTTGATAAAGCTTCGGCTTGCAATAGCTTCTTGTCGTTAGAACAGACAAATTCTTGTGAATTGTTCTCTGCCTTGTTCCGTGCCGGTATAAATCCCCCCCCCCACTAACACCAGTGCAGAACCTATAACTTGAAAACCTAACTGCCAATTCCTATCAGAAGACATTTAGCAAAAAAAATCTCGGTTTTTGTTGGGCACTTACAGCGTCAACCCAATGTA
>Ga0209379_10002854_pt1 | contig 10251 bp, 9 predicted proteins | sample tdDd001_FD_187124 | JGI IMG/M metagenome (GOLD analysis project Ga0209379, IMG submission 187124) | Marine sediment microbial communities from the Atlantic coast under amendment with organic carbon and nitrate - tdDd00.1 (SPAdes)... | ecosystem: Environmental > Aquatic > Marine > Coastal >...
ACAGTCATTTTTATAGTCTGCTCCACCCATCTGAAGATAGCAAAGAGTAGGAATTGTGATTCCAGCAGATTTTGCCGCTGCTACAATAGTAGCACTCTTAGGTACTTCTATTAAATTTCCATCTATCGTAACCTTTACAGTTTCCATTCGCTAAGTTCACTCCTTTTCATATCGTTTTTCACCAAAAATGTGATTATTATCCTCTGTCTATTGCCTTAAACTTACAAGTTGTATAACATGCTCCACACTTGATACATTTATCTTGGTGGATGATATGCATTTCCTTCACTTTACCCTCAATACAGTTAGTTGGACATACTCTTGCACAAGCTGTACATCCTATACACTTTTCATTGATTGTAAACTGAAGAAGGTCTTTACAAGATCCTGCAGGACACTTTTTATCTGTTACGTGAGCTACATACTCATCCCAGAACTTATTTAATGTTGAAAGAATTGGGTTTGGTGCAGTCTGACCTAGTCCGCATAGAGATGTCTCTTTGATTGTATCAGACAGCTCTCTCATAAGCTCAAGGTCTTCCATTGTACCGTTTCCTTTAGTTATCTTATCAAGCATCTCATATAATCTTGTGTTTCCTATTCTACAAGGAGTACACTTACCACAAGACTCCTCTACAGTAAAGTCAAGGTAGAATTTAGATACTGCAACCATACAGTCATCCTCATCCATTACGATCATTCCACCAGATCCCATCATAGATCCTTTAGCTGTTAGTGAGTCAAAGTCTATTTTAGTATCAAGGTCTTCTTCAGTAAGACATCCTCCAGATGGTCCTCCTGTCTGAACAGCCTTAAACTTCTTACCGTCCTTAATTCCACCACCAATCTCAAAGATTACCTCTCTAAGACTAGTTCCCATAGGTACCTCTACAAGTCCTACGTTATTGATCTTTCCAGCTAGTGCGAATACCTTAGTTCCAGAAGACTTTTCCGTTCCTATAGTCTTAAACCAGCTTCCACCATTTAGGATGATTTCAGGAATATTTGCAAATGTTTCTACGTTGTTTACGTTTGTTGGTTTACCCCAGTAACCAGATTCAGCAGGGAAAGGTGGCTTAGAAGTAGGCTCTCCTCTCTCTCCTTCCATTGAGTGGATAAGAGCTGTTTCCTCTCCACATACAAATGCTCCAGCTCCGTATTTGATCTCAATATCAAAGTCAAATCCAGATCCAAGGATATTTTCTCCAAGAAGTCCATACTCTTTTGCCTGCTGCATAGCCTTTCTTAGTCTGTTGATTGCCAGTGGGTACTCAGCTCTGATATAAACCAGACCTTTAGTTGCCTTAGTAGCATATCCACATATAGCCATTGCTTCGATTACCGAGTGAGCATCTCCCTCTAGTATCGATCTATCCATGAATGCTCCCGGATCTCCCTCGTCAGCATTACATACTACATACTTCTGATCAGCTTCATTGTTTAGAGCAAACTGCCACTTAAGACCAGTAGGGAATCCTCCTCCACCTCTTCCTCTAATTCCAGAAAGCTTGATCTCGTTTACTACTGCCTGAGAATCCATCTCAGTAAGTACTTTTCCAAGAGCCTGGTATCCTCTGTTTCCTAGATACTCATCGATAGACTCAGGATCTATAAGACCACAGTTTCTTAGAGCTACTCTCTGCTGCTTCTTATAGAACTCCATATTTTCACCTTCATGGATTCTATCTCCAGTCTTAGGATCTCTAAATAATAGAGTTTCTATTCTTTCACCTTTGATTAGGTCTTCTTCTATAATTCTTCCTGCATCTTCAGGCTTTACCTCTACATAAAATGTATTATCCGGCATAATCTTTACAATTGGCCCCTTCTCACAGAAACCAAAACATCCAGTTAATACTACTTTAACATCCTCATCCATTCCTTTTTCTTTAAGGATTGTGTTCATGTTATCAGCTATCTTATTACTCTTTGAAGAAAGACATCCTGTACCACCACAGATCAGGACGTGCTTTTTATCTGCCATGCTTTTTACCCCCTTAATGATTTTTCTTGCTGTTTCCATGATTATCTACTAAAAAATGTGCTATCTCACTAGTATTTACCATGTACTTTTCCACAAGCTTTACAGCTTCCACCGGCTCTATGTTGCCGAATACAACTTTTCCCATATTAGGGATTGCCAGCTCTATTGTAGGTTTGTCTCCTGAATATCCAAAGAATTCATTTTGAACAACCGCTACATCCTCGATCTTATTGTCTCTTATGTACTTTATTACTGCCAGTGAGACCTCATCAGCTAGTTCCTTTGCTTTAAATGTATTGTGCCCTATTCCTACCCTTACAACCTTGGTAGTAGTCAGATCAACATCTTCTCACTTTTTTCTTAGTTCGATAAGTGCTTCGCACTCCTTACCTTTTTTTAATAGTTCCTCATAAGAAGTTATCTTTTTAGACATTATCTTTTCCTCCTATTATCCTCTGTATCTTGCGATTAGTTCCTTAACACCCTTTGCCTCGTCCTTACCAAATACATCTTCTCCGATAAGTACTACTGGTGCCAGTCCACATGCTCCCACACATCTTAGTGCATCGATAGAGAACTCTCCGTCTGCTGTTGTTTCTCCTGCTTTGATTCCAAGTTGCGCTTCAAAGTCCTCAAGAACTTTTCCTGCTCCTCTTACATAACAAGCTGTTCCCATACATACTGCCACTGGGTATTTACCTTTTGGAGTCATAGTAAAGAATGAGTAGAAACTAACTACTCCATACACCTTAGCCATAGATAGGTTTAACCTTTCAGCTACAAATTCCTGAATCTCTTTTGGCAGGTATCCAAAAATTTCCTGCGCCTTATGTAGTACAGATATTAATGCTCCTTGCTTATCGTCGATAGAAAGTATAAACTCATCAAGTTCCTTGAAACCTGCTTCCTTAAGTTCATTTTTACAAGCCATTTTATCCTCCCCTTCTTTTGTTTATTAATATGTTAATAAAATAACTATTTCCTAACTAAATATAACACTATTATTATTTTAAAATCAACAGTTTTTTGACTGCCTCGGACATATATTTTGTAGCTCAAAGTATTTATTTACCGCTGCAGTCAGTTTTTGTACTTTTTGAGATTACTTTTTGAGCATATAAACCCTAGGATTTAAGTATCTTTTTTTATTCTGTGTCTTATCTTTGTAATTAATTGATTTTACAGGGCAAATATGTACGCATCTCAAACACAACTCGCACCTGACACCAAAAACAATTTTTTTACCGGCAAGTACTATGTTTTCAGTAGGACATTCCCTCTCACAGAGACCACAGGAGATGCATCTGTTATCTGCTTTAAGATTTTTCCCCATACTTCTGAAGTGCTTGGCGGAATATTTATAGATAAAGTTTGGTAGGTATCTCTGAGGTATTTTATCCTGTTCCAGCTCTTGTTTTTTTCCACTGAGTTCCTTTATTACCCTGGCCAGTTTTTTGTCTGCCTCACCTAATATCTTCATCTGCTTCTTTTCATCTGGTACCTTAAAACTTATTATATAGTTATCGGGATACTTTATCCCTGAACCATAGCTGAGTTCCTTTCTTTCCTTAGCCAGGAGCTCCTTTGTATACTCCAGTGCTTTTCCGTAGATACCTCCATAGGTGAATACTACAAAAATATAGCTTGCTTCTATACTTTCAAGCTTTTTTATAAACTCCCTTACTATATTAGGAGGTCCAAGAGCATAGATAGGAAATACCAGTCCTAAATATTCCACCTCTCCTTTGGGATCACTTCCTTTTGTTATCTTTTCCAGGGTCAGTTCCAATTTTCCACTGATCTTTTTAGCACAGTAGTAACTATTCCCGGTTCCTGAAAAGTAATAAATTCTTCCTCTCTCCATATTTCACCCCCTAGTCTAATTCTACCCCATAAATCACTTTAAATAAAATTTTTTATGGCTTTTCTTTCCTATAATTTGCTGGGGTTATAGAGGATTCTCTACCTTATAGTTTCATCTTTCATCCCATCCTTCCCATATATAAAAAAGTTCTCCATGGATATTTTACTCGTATACAAAATTATCTCCTGATTTATTCTAAGACATACCCTCTTTTTCCTTAGTTTTCTTAGTTTTTTTACAGTATCATCTTTATTTCATTCAGCCTTTGACTTTATCAAGTCTTTTTTTAGGGAATAGTCTCACCTTTTCTGACACCTGTTAACTTTAGTTTTCTAAACTGGTTTTCAATTAATTTTTTGTAAAAAAAGAGCAGGAAAATTCCTGCTCTTAATAGTAATTATTATTTTTCAGTTCTCTTTAGGATAGCTTTTACCAGCCCTGAGAATAATGGGTGTGGTCTGTTTGGTCTAGTCTTAAATTCCGGGTGGAACTGACCAGCTATAAAGTAAGGGTGCTCAGATACAGGTAGTTCCACAATCTCAGCAAGTCTACCGTCTGGAGATGATCCTGATATTACAAGACCTGCATCCTGGATAGCTTCCTTATAAGCATTGTTAAACTCGAATCTATGTCTGTGTCTCTCATAGATCAGTTCCTCTCCATAAAGCTCTCTTGCAAGAGTTCCCTCTTCCAGCTTACATGGATAGATCCCCAGTCTCATAGTTCCTCCCATCTCTACACCTTTTTGATCAGGCAGGATGTCGATTACCGGGTGCTCACAGTTTTCATTGAACTCAGTTGAGTTTGAGTCTGCGTATCCTAATATATTTCTAGAGTACTCGATTACTGTACACTGCATTCCAAGACAGATTCCAAGGAATGGTATCTTATTTCTTCTTGCAAAGTTGATTGCTTCGATCTTACCCTCTACAGCTCTTGCTCCAAATCCTCCTGGTACAAGGATACCATCATACTTTTTAAGAACCTTTACATCTAAAGTTTCAGCCTGGATATAGTCGATATCTGCGTCTGCATCTAAGTGATATCCAGCATGCTTTATAGACTCATCTATTGAAATATATGCATCTTTAAGCTCTACATACTTTCCTACTACTGCCATCTTAAACTTCTTGCTAGGGTTTTTAATTCTTTCTACCATAGCCTTCCATTCATCTAGTGACGGCTTATCATTTTTAATTCCAAGCTGCTTACATACTACATCTGCAAGACCATTCTTTTCCATTGTTACTGGTACTTCATAGATAGTAGATGCATCTGCACACTCGATTACTGCTTCCTCATCTATATCACAGAACAGTGACAGCTTTCTTGTAAGGTCATCTGTTATAGGGTGCTCAGTTCTACACACTAATACGTTAGGTCTTATTCCTAGCATCATCAGCTGTTTTACTGAGTGCTGAGCTGGCTTAGTCTTCAGCTCTCCTGCTGCTCTCAGGTATGGAAGAAGTGCACAGTGAACATATAGTACATTTTCTCTTCCTACATCGTATCTAAACTGTCTGATTGCCTCTAGGAATGGTGTAGATTCGATATCTCCCACTGTTCCTCCAATCTCAGTTATAACGATGTCTGAGTTGTTTTCCTTACCTACTATTTCAATTTTTGATTTAATTTCATTTGTGATGTGAGGTACTACCTGTACAGTTTTACCCAGGTACTCTCCTCTTCTTTCCTTGTTAATTACAGACTGGTATATCTTTCCTGTAGTTATATTATTGTACTTAGTCAGGTTCTGGTCTATAAATCTCTCATAGTGACCAAGATCTAAATCTGTTTCCGCACCGTCATCAGTTACAAATACCTCTCCATGCTCATATGGGTTCATTGTCCCCGGGTCTACGTTGATATATGGATCAAACTTCTGGATAGTTACATTATATCCTCTTTCCTCTAATAGTCTTCCCAGTGATGCTGCTGTGATCCCTTTTCCTAAAGATGATACTACTCCACCTGTTACGAAAATATATTTAGTCTGCTTCATTAAAAATAAACCTCCTGCAAAATTTTTGGCCTGATTAACGGCAATAAAAAAAGACGAAAAAAAAAAATCGTCTAAGTGGTTTTTTTTTTGAAGAAAGAATTCCACTGAACTTTCTTCAAAATTATTTTTAATTTTCTTTGAATTTTATGTTTGGCGTTTCCAATTCACTTAAAAGAGTATACCATATTTTCCAGGAGTAATCAAGAATATTTTTCCTTATACTGTTCATAATTTTTCCTTATAAAAATAAAGGTTTTTTCATTTTTATGAGTAAAACTTTTAAGAATATATTAAAGGAGGTATGGTTATGAAAGAAATGAAAAAGAGTTTAGAGGCTATCAAAAATGATATGGCGGAGTTTGAGAAGAAGTTAGAGCAGGCATGGTCTGAGGATAATGACATTAAGATCAAAGAATACAGGGAAAAGCTAGAGGCTGTTACTGAAGTTTTTAGAAAATTAAAGAGTAAGTAATATTTTGGGGAGGAGCTGCAGCTCCTCTTTTTTATTTTCTCAGTATCTTTCCCCTGAAGGTCCTCATCATAGTCGTCATAAGCGACTCCCTGCTTCATTTAAAAGTACAAAATAGAGGCTACGCCTCACTTTACCATAAATCAATGATATTATTGATTTATGGTACTTGCCTGTAATCAGTGATATTGATGAACATGGTTACTGGTACACAGCTTAGTTAAGCTGTGCAGGCCGGCAATTCATTAACTGAGCTTCAATACATTAAATTTTTATAGTTTCTTAAAGTACAAAAAAAGAGACTGGCTGCTGCCAGTCTCTTGATATTCTAATTCACTATGAATTACTTACCTTTTGTGTAAGCACCTTCAGAACCAAATACGTTAGCTACTTTAGTCATATAGTAGTTTTTCATCTTTGCTTTTCCTGCACCAAGATATTTTCTTGGGTCAAATTCTTTAGGGTTAGTTCCAAATACTTCTCTTACTCCTGCAGTGAATGCAAGTCTTCCGTCAGTATCTACATTGATCTTAGCAACTGCTGATTTAGTAGCTCCTCTAAGCTCAGTATTAGGGATACCTATTGCGTCAGTAAGCTCTCCACCGAATTCTTTGATTGTTGAAATGAATTCTGCTGGTACAGCTGATGATCCGTGAAGAACGATAGGGAATCCAGGGATCTTAGTTTCGATTTCAGCTAGGATCTCAAGCTTTAGCTTAGGATCAGTTCCTGGCTTAAACTTGTGAGCTCCGTGTGAAGTTCCGATAGCGATAGCTAGTGAATCTACACCAGTCTTTGCTACAAACTCTTCTACTTCTTCTGGCTGAGTGAAAACGTGCTCGTCTGCTACTACGTCATCCTCTACTCCAGCTAGTACTCCAAGTTCAGCTTCTACAGTTACGTCAAATTGGTGAGCGTACTCTGCTGCTTCCTTTGAAATCTCAACGTTCTTTGCGAAGTCATAGTGAGATCCGTCGATCATTACAGATGAGAATCCGTAGTCGATACAGTCCTTTACAGCTTCTAAAGATGGTCCGTGGTCTAGGTGTAATGCGATAGGGATATCTGATCCCATTGCTCTTGCTATTTTAACAGCTGCCATTGCTAGCATAGGTACAGTTTCCTTACCCATGTAGTTTCTTGCTCCCATAGATGCCTGTAAAATTACAGGTGAACCCATTTCTGCACAAGCTTCAACGATAGCCTGCATCATTTCCATGTTGTTAAAGTTAAATGCTGGTACAGCATAACCATTTGCATTTGCATGTGCAAACATTTCCTTTGTGTTTGAAAGTCCTAAATCTTTGTAATTATATTTCATAGTTAAAATCATCCTCCATCAAATGTTTTCTACATAATCATTCTAACAAATTTTCTTTCTAAAATCAAACACTCCTTAGGCTAGTTTTTAACCTTTATTTGTTTCAAAATATGTCTAAAGAACCATTTCGGTTTCATTCTTCTCTTGAAAAGGCTAAAAACTTCCGGTACCATCTCCATTACACACTCGCCTACAAGCTGGTATTTTTTCAGGGGTCCCCTTAATAAATTCCCTGAATTAGCAAGCCAGGAGATCATAATAAGATTTATTATTCTGAGAAAATTAACAAGTACTGTATATAAACCGGTCTTAGTTATATAAAAATTATATAATCTGAACACAACTTCCCCCTCCTGGAGGTACAGCAGCTGAAAAAAACATGTTCCCATATAAAATAAGAATAAAAACCTCATCTTTTTAAGGCCCTTTACAAGATCTTTATTCCTAAAAATATTGATCACAAGGACTATTAAAAATATCACTCCCATATCAAGGGGGTTTGACAGGTATACATTACCTATAAATAAAAGAAGTAAACTACTTTTTAATAACATCTGCTCCACCCATGTATGGTCTTAGTACTTCAGGAATCATTATTGATCCGTCCTCTAACTGGTAGTTTTCTAGTACTGCAAGAAGTGCTCTCCCCACTGCTACTCCAGAACCATTTAGTGTGTGTACAAACTCACTCTTCTTTTCTCCCTCTGGTCTGTACTTAAGTCCCATTCTTCTAGCCTGGAAGTCTCCACAGTTAGAACAAGATGAGATCTCTCTGTACTTATCCTCTCCTGGTACCCATACTTCTAGGTCATAAGTTTTAGTAGCTCCAAATCCGATATCTCCAGTACAAAGCTGTACTATTCTGTATGGAAGTCCCAGTCTCTGAAGTACTGTTTCTGCGTTTACTACCATCTTTTCAAGCTCATCGTATGAGTTTTCAGGAGTAGATAACTTTACCATCTCTACCTTGTTGAACTGGTGCTGTCTTATAAGACCCTTCATATCTCTTCCATATGATCCTGCTTCTTTTCTGAAACATGGAGAGTGAGCTGTATAGTACTTAGGAAGATCCTTCTCCTCTAGGATCTCCTTTCTGTGGATACTTGTAAGAGTAATCTCAGATGTAGAAATCAGGAACATGTCATCAGTTGTTTTGTACATGTCGTTTTCAAATTTAGGAAGTTGTCCAGTTCCCTCACATATTTCTCTCTTAACGATATATGGAGTGATATGCTCAGTGTATCCGTGCTCAGTTGTGTGAAGGTCTAGCATGAAGTTAATAAGAGCTCTTTCAAGTCTTGCTCCTGCTCCTCTATATATAGTAAATCTTGATCCTCCAAGCTTAGCTCCTCTTTCGAAGTCTAAGATCCCAAGGTCTTCTCCAAGTTCATAGTGTGGTTTTGGTGTGAAATCAAATTTCTTTGGCTCTCCCCATGATCTAACTAGAAGGTTAGCCTCTTCATCGCTTCCCACTGGAGTCGACTCATGGTATACATTTGGGATAGTCATCTGGAAGTATCTTAACTTCTCATCTAACTCATTAAGTCTTGCATCTAGAGTCTTGATCTCAGAAGATACTCCACCCATTTCAGCCTTTATAGTTTCAGCTTCCTCTTTCTTACCCTCTCTCATTAGCTTTCCGATTTCCTGAGATTCGTTGTTTCTCGTATGCTTTAGAGCCTCTACCTTTGTAAGTATTTCTCTTCTCTCTGCATCAAACTGTTCAAACTCGTTTAAGTTTGCCTCAGTTCCTCTGTTTTTAAGCATCTGCTCTAAAAATTCAATGTTATCTCTTATGTATCTTAAGTCTAGCATGTTGATACCCTCCCTTGTGTTCTTTTATTTATATTAAAAAATTTATTTCTTGTAACCTAATTTTTTCATCTCTACCTCAGCAAGTCCTACCCCTGCCACACCTAGAAATGCATTTGGTGAAGTGTTTTTAACCTCTAGGTAAAGTACATTCCCCTCTACTCTGAAATCAACTATCTTCTCCTTAAGATCTCTTCTCTGAAGTTTTCTCTTTTTTATTCTTTCCTCTATAATTTCATCCTGCGCTAAGACCGCTGCTATCTTATCTATATTTTCCTTACTACCCTTGATCTCATAGATCATAACTTCAAAATCATTTACGATAGTGGCCTTTCTGTCTACTTCCTCTATGGAATTAAATGTGATCCCCTCTGGTGAAAATTCATTCATCTTTGCAAGTAACTCATCGTTATCCATATCAATAGCAAGCTCTAAGTCCATTACTTCATTATAAGCTTCTACTCCTAAAGATACCGGGTTACCAAAAGACATCTTAGGTCTCGGGTGGAACCCTTCCGAAAATTTAACCTTGATATTGGCTTTTTTAAATAATCTTTCTAAAAATCTCATTGTATCTAAGTGAGATATATACTTCATATCTCCCTCTTTATCAAAATATATACGTTTTTTCAATGTGGTTTCTCCTTTTTTTCAAATAGGTTGACACTTTTGTCTTGATACAAAATGTGTCCAAAAAATCAAGACCTATTGAAACTCTCTATTTCATATTCAAAGAAAGATGAAAGAATCGAAACTCGCTTCGCTCAGACAGTCGAATATCTTTCTATCCTTCTTCTCC
>Ga0209379_10002858_pt1 | contig 10248 bp, 7 predicted proteins | sample tdDd001_FD_187124 | JGI IMG/M metagenome (GOLD analysis project Ga0209379, IMG submission 187124) | Marine sediment microbial communities from the Atlantic coast under amendment with organic carbon and nitrate - tdDd00.1 (SPAdes)... | ecosystem: Environmental > Aquatic > Marine > Coastal >...
CCGTATTGATCAAGGATGAAGAAGGCAAGGAAATGATCCTGTCTTACCTAAACCAGGGTGACTTCATCGGTGAACTAGGCCTTTTCGAAGAAGGTCAGGAGCGTACAGCTTGGGTTCGCGCGAAGACGCCTTGTGAAGTTGCTGAGATTTCATTCAAGAAATTCCGTCAGCTGATTCAGGTAAATCCAGATATCCTGATGCGCCTTTCCGCTCAGATGGCAAGTCGACTACAAGTGACCAGCCAGAAAGTCGGTGACCTTGCATTCTTGGATGTTACGGGCCGTATCGCTCAGACACTGCTGAACCTTGCGAAGCAGCCAGATGCGATGACTCACCCAGACGGTATGCAGATCAAAATCACGCGTCAGGAAATCGGTCAGATTGTCGGTTGTTCGCGTGAAACTGTTGGTCGTATCCTGAAGATGCTGGAAGAGCAGAACCTAATCTCGGCTCACGGTAAAACGATCGTAGTATACGGAACTCGCTAAGCCTTCCGCTCAGTGAGCTAAAATGATAAAAAGCCGCACTTGCGGCTTTTTTTGTGCCCGCCGTTATGCCCAGGCAGCATGAATGCAATAGCTTTAGACATAATTTGCCACAGCGCTCACTCTTAACCCCCTTGCACTACACCCACCAATGCCACATTATGCATATATATTGTAATCTCCTTGTGGTCTGATCCAATGATTGAGGAAATGGTGTCAGATACGGGACGGGATAATACGGAAAGCAACTATATGGATATCGAACGCTTTGCACCTAATGCCGGCTCCACACCACCAGCCGCAATACAAACACTCCCAGCCACTGTCGAGCTCACCGGATTCAGCGGCCAACGCCACTATCTTGAGCAACAGACAACCTTTGATCCTTCTAGCCGTCATCAGAGTAATGACATCTATTGGGTACCACCGCTTGATAGCCAGCACTAACAAAAAATCCACGGTCACCATAGGTAACCGTGGATAAGCTATTACGTCGCTGTAAAGTTACGGCTCAGCATTTCATGACGGCTGACGCTCGACTTAATTACTGATTGGTACTCTCGAATATTTTATCGGCGGAGGCTTCAACAAAGCCGCTGTAAAGCTCTCCATCTTCCATTGGGTAGCGCTTGGCAAACTCATAAAAACCACCTGGAATTTCTTTCTTGCCATCAAGGAAGCTTACCGGCACCCGGTCTGCCATTGTTGAAGATTGCTCTAGCATGACTTCAGGGCTACCTTTAACTTCCCCGCCGGACTCATTGATCAAAAAGCCGTTGTGGCGCAGCAGGTGGTTCACCTCCTGGATCTCGGTAAACTGCTCAAGCTGATTAATGCTGACGGTAAAGTGATTAGCACCAAAACCATGAGCCGCCAGCCAGCCGGCATATTCACTTTCTGCCGACAGTAGCTCATAGGTGGCATAATCTAAATCCCATAACCGCCCGCCGTACAAAAAAGCAGGATCATGCATCGCCGATTCCGGAACTTGATTCACTAAATCTCGTACTGTCTGCTGAAGCAATGATGAAAACTGCCCCACCATCAACTCGCTAATAAAGACCTTCGGTGCCAGTGGGTTTGGGTGCTCGAAGTGTTCGGCATAGAGCTTCTTCGCCTCAAAATGGTACTTACCGCAAGGTTTATAACCAATGGCTATAAACGGTGCAGCCAAGCGATCGAGCCCGACCTGCGGTAAGTTAAAGGTCCGCAGGGCGATATGATCATTGAGCAGGGGCTCACCTTCCTCCAACAAGTCATGTACCTGAGCGGCTGACGGACACAGCCGCTGGATATAATCTTGCCACAGCGCGTTAAACAATTGTTCGACCCTTTCCATGATGATGCTACCCCCTTTATCGATAAATTCCAGCCACTAACGCTTACAGCGATATGCCCGGCGACAGCTGTGCCGGCAACTCGGTTTGCTCACCTTCCATCGATGCCATTGGATAGGCACAATAGTCCGCCGCATAGTACGCGCTAGGTCTAAGGTTTCCGGATGCACCTGGCCCACCAAACGGGGCATCACCGCTGGCACCAGTTAGCTGCCGGTTACGGTTCACAATTCCGGCACGGATGTGATCAATGAAGTATTGCCATTCATCATCACTGGTGGAGACCAAGCCGGCAGACAGACCGTACCGTGTATCATTCGCCAACGTCACAGCCTGTTCCAAACTCTGGTAGCGCACCACCTGCAGCAGCGGACCGAAATATTCTTCATCCGGTAGCTCAGCGACATTGCTCACCTCAATGATTGCCGGTGTCACTATCGCGCCCTGACCTCGTTTGGCTTCCAGTAATACCTTCCCCCCCAGGCTGACTAAATTGGCCTGCGCACGCACGATACCGTCAGCAGCCGTTTCCGATATTTGCGGCCCCATAAACGGTTGAGGCTCGGCAAATGGGCCGTCGATGATGAGCTGTGACGTGGCCTCGACCAAACGCTTAAGCAATACATCACCCTTGTCGCCATCCGGCAAATACAGACGTCGGGCACAGGTGCAACGTTGGCCGGCACTGATAAACGCTGACTGAATAATAGTGTAGACAGTCGCTTCCAGCTCGCCATAGTCACTGGAGATAACCATCGGGTTGTTCCCCCCCATCTCCAGCGCCAGCATCTTGCCCGGCTGGCCGGCAAACTGACGATGCAGAATATGACCGGTATTGGCACTACCGGTAAACAACAGGCCATCGATACCGGAAGAACCCGCCAATGCCTCACCTGTGGCGCGGGCACCCTGCACCATGTTAATAACACCATCAGGCAAACCTGCCTGTTGCCACAGCTTCATGGTTTCTTCAGCAATCTTCGGCGTCAGCTCTGATGGCTTGAATACGACGGTATTCCCTGCCAATAACGCCGGAACAATATGACCGTTAGGTAGATGGCCCGGAAAGTTATAAGGCCCGAAGACTGCCATAACTCCCAACGGGCGATGACGCAGTACCGCCTGGCTTCCCGCCACCTCTTTCTGTTTATTCCCGGTACGCTCTTGATAGGCGCGTAGCGAAATAGCGATCTTGCCGACCATCGCTCCGGCTTCCGTCCGGGTTTCCCACAACGGCTTGCCAGTCTCCTCGGCGATAGTACGCGCAATATGCTCACTGTTTTCTTTTACTAATTCGGCAAAACGTTCAACGATGGCCTGACGTTCGCTAAGCGCGGTTTTTCGCCAGCTCAGGAGAGCCTGCCGGGCACTGGCAACAGCTAGCTCTACCTGCTCGGCAGTCGCCCCTTCGCCCTGCCAGATCACCTCACCGCTAAACGGGTTCAGTGACTGCATCGCTTCGCCATTACCTGCCTGCCAGTTTCCTGCAATCCATTGTGTCATGATGTTCTCCCGTCCTGTTATTGCGCAATCAGGCGTACCTGATCACCATTGTTAACCTGCAGGGCTTCTGCCATTTCTGCATCTATCAAAGCCGTAGCATTCTTTTCATCAAGCACGACCTTACCGACAACAGCACGGAAGTGCTCAAACGAACTGTTGCTAATAATGCAGTCTCTACCGTTGTCCGCTTCACCAACCGTGACCGTACAGCGTTGGGAATGGCGTACTGATTCGATATTGCGTGCATCACACTCGACCGTCGGGCCGGCATCAAAAATATCCACATAACCGCGACAGCTAAATCCTTCTTTTTCCAACAAACGAAGGGCTGGACGCGTCTTCTCGTGCACTTCACCAATCACCGCCTGGGCTTCCGGGCTCAGCAGGTTGACGTAAATCGGCAGCTTCGGCATCAGATCGGCAATGAAGCCCTTCTTCCCGATCCCGGTCAGGTAATCTGCCAGCGTGAAATCAATCGAGAAGAAATGCTCTTTCAGCCACTCCCAGAACGGCGAGTGACCTTCCTCATCGGAGACACCGCGCATTTCTGCAATCACCGTGGTATCAAAACGCTCCGGATGCTCGGCCATCATCATGAAACGACACTTCGACAACAGGCGGCCATTCAACCCCTGACGCCACTCCGGACGCAAGAACAGGGTGCATAGTTCGCTCACACCGGTGTAGTCATTACCAAATGTCAGTATTTTCACCACGTTGTGGACATTGAGTCGGCGAGATGAATGAACAACAGTGCTCAGGTGATAGGTATAAAAGGGATTGTCCAGCCCGATAGCGGCTTCTATTGCTGTGGTACCCGCAATCTCTCCAGTCTTGGTATCTTCTGCCACCATCAGATAGCCTTCCGGCCCCGGCTTGGTAACCGCTTTGGCAAAGCTCTCGACCGAATGCCCAATCCTGTTGCTCAGGATCTCTTCGTTCACCGGTAGTGAGGTAAAACCATGACCGGACTCTTCGGCGCACTGCATAAGCGCCGGTAAATCGGATTCAGTAATAGGACGTATAACCAGCATCGAACTCCCTCCAGATGCAGGTAGCGGCAAGCACCGCTAACTTTTTGTTTTCAAATAGTAGGTATATTGCCTTCTCATGTTAGGAAACAGGCAACTGCAGCGGCCAGGCTCCTGCCAGCCACTACAAGGTATATACAGGCTTACTGATGAAGCTTGGCAATTGCACACTCAAGGCGTGCCATACCTTCATCGATATCGGCCTTGTCGATCACCAGTGACGGCGTAAAGCGCACTACGTTCGCACCGGCAACCAACACCATCAGCCCCTCCTCGCCAGCCGCCAGCAGAATGTCACGGGCACGCCCCTGCCATTCTTCGTTTAGGGCGGCGCCCAGCAGCAAGCCTTTACCACGGACTTCATCAAAAATTGGATATTTGGCATTAATATCTGCCAGCGCGTCACGGAACCATTGCTCACGCTGCTTAACGCCAGCCAGCACTTCCGGTTTGGTGACTTCATTCACTACTGCTTCTGCTACCGCGCAAGCCAGCGGGTTGCCGCCATAGGTCGAACCGTGTGTTCCGACCTTGAGGTGAACGGCCAGCTCAGAGGTTGTCAGCATAGCGCCAATCGGGAAACCACCGCCCAGTGATTTCGCAGTACTGAGGATATCCGGGGTAACACCCAGCCCTTGATAGGCATAAAAATCACCGGTACGGCCATTGCCAGTTTGTACCTCATCAAAGATCAACAGGGCATTGTGCCTGTCACATAATTCACGAACGCCCTGGATAAACTCCTGAGTCGGAGAAATAATTCCGCCTTCGCCCTGCAACGGCTCCATCATGACCGCACAAGTACGTTCTGACATATGCTCAGCCAGTGTCGACAGGTCGTTGTATACAAGATGGGTCACATCACCGGGTTTCGGGCCGAAGCCATCAGAATAGGCAGCCTGGCCACCTACGGTTACGGTAAAGAAGGTGCGACCGTGGAACCCTTGCTGGAAGGAAATGATTTCCGATTTTTCCGGACCAAACTTATCCGCCGCATAACGACGGGCCAGTTTCAGTGCCGCTTCGTTGGCCTCGGCACCGGAGTTTGCAAAGAACACCTTTTCGGCAAAACTGTGCTCGGTCAGCTTTTTCGCCAGGCGCAGCGCCGGCTCATTGGTCATGACATTGCTTAAGTGCCATAACTTATCGGCCTGATCCTTGAGCGCATTGACCATAACAGGATGGCAATGACCCAGACAGCTCACTGCGATACCGCCGGCAAAATCAATGTATTCACGGTCGTCCTGATCCCATACTCGCGCACCCAGACCTTTCACCGGTACGATCTGCATCGGGGAATAACACGGTACCATGACCTCATCAAACAACTGACGTCCTACTTTGTGCTCCATTGCCATCATCCTTTCCTTCTGTGTATTGCGTCTTAAGCATAGTATTTACATTTTATTAACCAATTCCAATAGCAGAATATTTTTTTTATCCTTTATTTGAGTTGGGTAACTCTCTGTTGAATACATATTTATGCGGGTTTAAGGGAAGTTTATTAACCGCACATCGGAAAAAAGTGTTTTTCCGCTTAGGAAATAACGGCAGGCGGCAGTACGATAAGTGCATAAGGTTGCCAGCGTCATTTTCTGAAAAGCGCTAACGAAATGTTAAGAAAGGTGATAAGGATCGCGGAAACAAGACAGTTTGTAGGACGGCTCCCCTCTGTCAAGAGAGAAAATCCCGCAACCTAGTGAGTAGATTATTAACTGCGTCTGTCGCTCATTTAGCAGAAAATCCTGCTGCAATGCTTTTCTGCTCTGTCAGCGTCGAAGAAAGTTGGCCAGTAACTGGTGGCCCTGCTCGGTCAAAATGCTTTCGGGGTGAAATTGTACGCCTTCAATGGGTAGCGTTTTATGGGCAATCCCCATGATTTCGTCAAACTCGTCGTTGCGCTCGGTCCAGGCTGTTACATTAAAACAACCTGGCAATGTATCGGTATGCACCACCAGCGAATGGTAGCGGGTAACGGTCAGCGGATTATTCAGCGTCGCAAAGACACTGCTATCGGTATGGACCACAGGCGAGGTCTTGCCGTGCATCACCTGACGGGCCCGCACCACTTTAGCGCCAAACACCTGGGCAATCGCCTGATGGCCGAGGCAAACCCCCAAAATAGGCAGCTTACCGGAAAAATGCTCGATGGCCTGTAGCGAAATACCGGCATCATCCGGAGTACAGGGCCCCGGTGAGATCACCAGATGGGAAGGTGACAATGCCTCTATGCCTGCAAGATCTATTTCGTCATTACGTACGACTTTCACCTCGGCGCCCAGCTCGCAGAAGTATTGGTACAGGTTGTAGGTGAAAGAGTCATAGTTGTCGATAATCAGCAGCATTGATACATCAGATCCCAAGGTGATTTGGCGGTCTATTTTGCTATAGGGAATAATAAAGGCAAGCAGAAACATTGATTGTCTAACCCGTTGCCAGCCAGCAAAACTAAAAAAGGCCAGCAAAAGCTGGCCTAAATTATTAACAGGTTAACTAAATAGGATTACGTGCGACGACGACGTGTCCAGCCCAGACCTGCCAGTGCCAGTAGCGCACCGAAGCCAAAAGAGCCGCCATTATTCGTATTGTCCCCTTTACCAGATGCTTTACTATCTTCAGTTACTTTAATAATTTCCGTCGAAACACTTTTCACATTACCGTAACGATCTTTTAGAATTTTGGTTACCTTGTACTCTTTGGCTTCTAATTTATCAAATTTTACAGATACAAATCCTGCACTAATGTCAGCCTGAGTCAGTTCAACTTCCTTAGTAATAGCATTACTACTAAAAGATTTATTTTGTACAATAGAGTCAACGGTTATTGTGACAATATCACCCACTTTAGCATTGTCAGCTAGAGCATATTCAATTACAACAGCACCTCCCACTGAAATAGCACTGCTCTGCTCTACTTTTTTCTTTGTATAATCCAAAGCAATTAGCACTGGATCATGATCTGATGCACTGTATGGCCCATTATCATAAAACTGCTGTGGTTTTTCAGATTCATAAGACTTATTTCTAAATTTAGATGGGTATTCAAAATAATCACTCTCAATAGAGTTGATATGCCAGTCCTCTATAGCCATCACATGCTCAACAAGACTTTCATTCACTAAAGCGTGATCCAGATTACCCAGCTCTCCAGAATAACTATATGAGAAAGTACCTGCACCGTGAAGCATGGTGTTCATATTAATAAGACCGTGACCCAACCCTACTTCCACAGCATCCTTCTGATATTCAACACCACCAACTTTGGTGTTTACTGCTGTTTTTATCAGCTTCGCTGTTTTTTCTGGATCGTAACTAGTTAATACACGTACAGGATCTTCCATGCCATAAGCATTTAGATCACCAATAACCAGTAAATCGCCCTGAACCTTACTCAATGCATTGGCTAAAACCGTTGCAGCACTTACACGGAAGTCATTACAACTGCCCTGAAGATCATCAACCCAGCCTTTTACGTGCTCAGCCTTATCCTTATCAAGATCACCATACTTTAGTGGAATTGGCTCCACATATTCGTCATAATCTTCCTGGCATGACGAACCTTTTGATTTGAAGTGGTTAACAACAACCGTAAGCTGCTCATCTTTCCCTAGTACATCAAAAGTTTGCAACAACGAACTACGCTGACCTTTAAATTTGGTCACAGTTTCCGTTGTCTCTCCTCCATCTTTCGTCCCTTCAAAACTTGCAGACTGAGTTGGCAGATCAATAACTATTGGTTGATCAGTCGTTAACTTAACTTTTGATGGACGATACAACATACCGACAGTAATGGCATCAGTTCCAATCCTCGTTGCATCGCCATTACCAACACGAATGAACTTGTAGTGATCTTGAACTGGCAATTCCTTATTTAAACTGTCAGTCAAACGGTAGATAGCACTGAGATCACTAAACCCATTATTCTCGATCTCCATCAGCCCAACAATGTCAGCATTCATTGCTTTAATTGCTGCAACGATTTTTTCTTCTTGTTTCGCCACATCAGCTGCATCTAATGCACCACGGTTAGTTCCTAGTGGGTTTGCAGCACCACCATCAATCGAGTTGAAGAAATTTAAAACATTAAAGCTAGCAACTCGAAGATCACCTTTGCTAGCAATTTTCGGCGCATCTGTACGCTCGTTGCCAGCTAAGTCAGCAATGGATACTTGTTGATCATCATCAACCAAAGCTAACCTGTATTCACCCCAGCTATAAGCAACCATTGCCTCCACATCTGTAACCTGAGCACCAACACGAGCAGGATAAGTAACAGCATCAAGCTTAGTGAAATAACTTGGTACTCCATTGCCTGCTTTTTCATCAGTTTCTACAAATACTTGACTTACTTTATTCTGTACAGATAACTGGTTAAGACCATCGCTAAGAGCCGGATGAATCTGAGTCGGCTTCATCAAAGGAGCCTTATGCGATAAAACCATATTATTGCGTTTTGACGCATAGTCATAGCTAAACTGGCGACTAATCACAAGATTAGTATCTTGGTCAACCAGCACTTTCATTCCTTCGTGGCGCTCCAGTGCCTGAGCTAATGTTTCACCTTCCTTAATAATCAAAGGGTGCGCTTTTGGTGTGGAATTATCAGTGGCTGTTACCTTATAGCTATTATTGTCTGAAGATAGCTGGGTCAAATTATAAAACTCTTGAACCTTACCTTTAACACAAACTTCCACACCCGGTTTAATATCATCACTAGGCGCAGCACCGATACTAACAAACAGACCATCAGAAGTAGCATCATCACCATCGGCATCAAGCGCCTCAAGATAGAAGCCTTTAAACAGGCTTTCGCCACGCGCAGTAACTACACCGCGGACAAAATACTCGCCTTCTGTAATGTAGCCACTTTCTATCAACGGAGATTTATCACCAGCCCCTTGAATAGAATTAATAGATGTAAAGGTTGGGTCTAGACCATCTTCAGTCTTACACTCAAAATCTGGCGGTAGAATCACTTCACCAATTTGTCCTAAATCTGCCCACGTATCTTTATCAAGAACGGCAAACTTAGATGCATCATACACTTTACTCGGTGTCAAATTAGTACGTTGTAATGTCTTATCTTTTGCAAAATCTTTATCACCAAATTCACCAATTTGATCAATTAGATTTCCGTCCGTATCAAATAACTCATACGGGTCATCGCCGTTATGTTTAACAACTTTTTGAAACTCATCTGCAAGAGCTTTAAGTTTAGGATCTGCCCTTCCATCGGCGGTTACCATAACGAGCACATCTTTAGCAGCGATAACACCACTTAATATCAATTCATCAGGCTTTCCTTGATCACCATCTGTGTAGCGAATCAATTTATAGCCAGTAATATCAACAGGCTGTTCACCAGTGTTACCAATTTCTATCGCCTTGTTATAACCACCGCCTTCAACATATTCGGTAATTAAAATGTCTGCTTGGGCCCCCATAGAAATTACGGAACCGACAGCTAACGCCACCGCTGTACGTGATAAATGTCTCATTTTCAATTCCCTTAGCTTCATCGCTATACATTTTTTTTTGATTTGCCAAACATTCTGGACATATATGACAAAGCATCTAGTCGCTTTGTAAGTAAATGTGACACTAATTCGAGTTAATACTCTAGAAAACGATTGCGCGCTCATTTTTTCGGCATTTTTCAACAGGAAGGGATAAGTCGTCAGAAGTTACTAAACGATTTGAAAACTCAGAAACAAAAAAAGCCGACAAAATGTCGGCTTTTTATACAATTAATGTACGAACTATCAATAAGGGCGGGGCACAAAACCAACCGCTTCGAAGGCTTTCTTCAATGTCACGGCAGCACGTTGAGAGGCTTTTTCAGCACCGGCTTTCATGACTGAGTCCATGTAGGCGCGGTCTTCACGAATACGCT
>Ga0209379_10002859_pt1 | contig 10245 bp, 9 predicted proteins | sample tdDd001_FD_187124 | JGI IMG/M metagenome (GOLD analysis project Ga0209379, IMG submission 187124) | Marine sediment microbial communities from the Atlantic coast under amendment with organic carbon and nitrate - tdDd00.1 (SPAdes)... | ecosystem: Environmental > Aquatic > Marine > Coastal >...
ACTTTTCCAGTATTCCTGTCAGTTGCCATTAACATCAATACAACCTTGTTAGATACCATGATACTTAACACAGGCTAGATATGTCTGAGTTGCATATGTTGAATGTTGGTGTTAGCGTGAACATTTTTCAAATCAAGCGTTTGTAAATGTGTTATTACGTTGGTGAACGCTTTACTACGCAACTTAGTAGGTTTCTCAGGTGACAGATTACGCCGTTAGTATTAAAGCTTGTATTTTCGAGTTACAAGAAAGTAGGGAGTTTCTCCCTGAACAATTCAATCAACTTTACCAACTTCATTGTCACGATAATCAAATTGATTCTAATACGACTAATCAAAAGATTTTATGGAAGTGTTTCCTTGATATTTGTGAATCACTCAAATATCTGAAGAAGTATTATGATCAAGCAGTGTTATTAATTCAGCAAGATCATTTGATGCAGCCAGTTAGTGAGGAGGCAATTGAGCATCTAGAAAAGCACTATGGCCGAAATAGTGTGCATAAGATTACCTACCATTCTCTAGATCGAAATACAGTTAAGCTTGCAATTTGTAAGCTTATTGATGATGTGAAAAGTTGGAACTTGAGGCTCGTAGCTTCTAGAAGATCAATCGTTTATACTTTTTTCGACCTAGCGGAGGACTCTGCAGATGGTTTTGCTGGTCGTACCGAAGAGCATTATTTTTTATCTAGGGAGAGTGACTATACACCGAGCTATTTTTACCATCGCTGGCAACAAGACCGAAGAACCCAACTATTCCGTAAAGCGGTTCAAGATAACGACTTGAGAGACTTGGTCCTTCAATATGTTAGATTGATTGATGAGCGCAACATGAATTTAGGGAGTGAAAGTGATCTTCGTTATTACTCAGATCAAACCCAGATATTTGAAGCTCCTTATATTGCTCTACTAGAATATAGTGATGAGTATATTATTGATTTTATCGATAGTTATAGTTTGACGTATCGTTGGTATAATCATCTTGCGGAAGTTGATTTGGTCGAACGAATGCTAAACTTGCACCCTGAGTCTCCGTACCTTCGTTATTTCTATCCAGCAACAGGGCATCGAATGTCGGGGAACGAGAGTTACTGTCCCCCATTTTCAGATTGGTACATAGCTCAGTTAGTCGATCCTAAATTTATTGAAGAACAATTGTTAATATGTGCAACTGATATTATTCGTGCACAACAAGTTTGTTATACAACAAAGAGCTTCACGACAATTAAAGATATTCAATGTGATGAGTATTTCCTTCACTCATTACAAGAATGTATCGATAGTTTTAAAAAACCAGATGACCAGCGAGGCGAGCTCACTGAAGACGATCTTCAGTATGGCTATCATCACGAATTTTATGACCGTTTAGCGTTAGCTCTAATCGACGAGGAGCTAACGATAAACAACGCTCCTAGTTTTTTCTCTAAACGACATGAGTTAAGACTGCGCGTTGCAAACAATTTGCAAGGGATCATTGAAGGGCATATCGAGCCTGCGTTTGATGTTTGTTATGGTTATCAATCTTCAGGCGAGTTACGAGAATATGAGGAGAAAGCTCGAGTTACAGAACCTTTGTTCTCTCTGCATAATGTTGACAGTTTTGCCTATATCAAATATCAAGACATTCCGTATTTGATTAGCGCATCTGATAACGAAGTGACTGTCACAAGAGCAGATACAATGACACCTGTATCATTTAGATCTATATCAGATGATGGGCTGTATGGTGTCGCGTATGCACTTAAACCTGAGGTCAAGAGCCCAGTGCATTTTGCGACACTCGACTACAAGCTGGGCTTATTGCAAGGATGGCATTTAGGCCAGTCCCTTCCAGTAATTACTCTTAGATTGAACGCTTTTCAAAATAGTCTTCCGTTTGAGCTTTCTGCAGATGGGCGAACATTGCTCATTGGCATCACTGAACAAGTTGATGAAGAGATTAGTTTAAATTCAGACTTATTTGATATTCGGCTAAAGGGTAAAGACGTTGTAGTCGCGATAGACTTAAGTACAGGTCAAGAGCGTTGCCGGTTTGAGAATATTCCGAGCCAGACATTAAAACTGAGTCCTAACGGCGAGTTTGCTATTTGCTCTCAGGTAATAGATTTGGATAACAGTGACCGATTTGTCTATATTGATTTATCAACAGGCGCCGAAAAAACCATTCGCCTTCCGTATCGCTATGAAACAGGTAGTAACGAGTTTGCTATTTCGTTTGATGGTCAAAGGTTGGTTTATAAACAATCAATAATTGAGCTTGACTCAGGAACATGTATAGCCGAATTCCCCGGTGATGATTACGCATATCAGTATGAGTTCTCTCAATTTGATGAGTACGTAATCTGTACCATTAGTGAAGATAATGTTCGCGATATATACCGAGTTTCTACTGGTGAAAAGGTAGCTAGGATCTACGGGAGCGACGGCCCCATATTTAGTCAAAACTACCTTGATGCCGATGAAGGTATTCTGTATAGCTTTGATGATTATGATATCAGTTTATATGATCTAGGTTCCGAACTAGCCTTGAATAGGCCAGCGTTAGATATTCCGGAATATCATGCTTGTAAAGTGTGGGATACGGCCATTCCTCCTAATGTTGTTTGCCGTAAAGGGAGCTTTAGTAATGATGAGCATGGTACCAAACTAGAGTTGCATAGATATGGTGTTGAGGGTGACCAAGGTACACTTGTTCAACCAATATGGTTCAAGCAGGGAGAGAGTCTACCTAGAGTTGGCGTCGACTTCACTATGCATGCTAAAGGTATTCGAACGGTACAAGGTTTTATAGTTAACCTCCATCATCCTAATGTGGATGGTAAGACACAGAGTCAATGGCAAGTTATTGGTAAAAATGGTTGTGAGTTAGCGATAAGAGATCCATTTACAAAAAATCAAAGAGTCGAAGGTCTGTATGAGTTTGAGATATATAGTCTTGACCAGAAACTTATGTTTGCTAGGCAGATGGTTTATGTTGGATTTGCAAAGGCGCAAACTTGTAGAGTTGAAGTTAATGCGTTTGGTAGTTTTTTCGGTGTTTATCACCCAGCGGATAAGAAAGCGGCCATTAATTACGATGACACCACAATCGGCTATCATCTACTGGTGAACTGCAATGATAAAAGCAAGAGTGTAAAACTCAAAAGCCGCATTTACCGCGAACATGGTATCGATAATATTCATGATGATAGATTGTTTAAGTCATTCGAAGTGCAAAGAGAACAGAGCGTTGTGGATGGCCAATTGGTTGAATTAGTTATCTTTGGTAAAGAGCATAATGGTTATTTGGAGGGTAAGTGGCGATTTGAAATGCTTGACGCGTACACCAATGAGGTTTTGTTTAGTGATACGTTAACAGTATATATGCAAGATCATCATATGACTGAAAATCACATTCTGAAGCTGGATTTGGTTGACTATGGAATCTATAACCCGGGTAAGTCGTTTAATTATGGAGATCGGCGTGTTAAAGAAGTTGAATATGCTACTCTCTTAGAGCAAACATTTGATTTACCTAAAAAAACAGAGTTAATGTATGGATATAAATTTAGATTGAATGAGTCGAGTCCGGACGCAGTTTATCGTATTTGTATTGAGCAATGGGCTTCCGGTCAAGAGTGGATCGGTGCAGATGATGGAAACGATCGATATAAGACGCATTGGAGCACAATTCATAGAGGTCAATTGAAGATGGCCAGTTGGACCATTGCAGCGAAGCATGAAATATTTCATCACCAGAGTCGAATTCTTGTTCGGCATGGTTCGAGTGCCGTATCGATGATGCATGATTTTAGTGCTAAGCAGGAGGTGCTTGCATGATTTTAAAATTTGTTCGCCATTTAGCATCGCATAAGCAACAATTTAACGTAGAAGTTGATGTGATGGAGTCACCTTCTATTGCGAAAGCACTGGAATATCTCAATCAAGAACTACTTGGAGACATTGAAAAGACGAAGGATTTCTGTTTACAAAATACAGAGCGTAACAAATTACTTAAGTTGAGATTATTACAAGATAGTCAATTGTTAAGTAAGCAGTTGCTTACTGGCCAGATAAATACTTCTTGGGCAAAACAGGTGAAGGAAGACCTTAATGCGTTAGGTGTTAACTTGAAAACGAAAGATCACGGAGCATCTGAGTATATTTTTGCCCGTGCAGCCATAGAACATCCTGAACTATTGCCAGAGTTGGTGAACTTTGTTGACAGGCTAACAATTTATGCTGTTATGCCTGATAGTAAATTGATGAGCTATGCCGATTTAACTAATTTAGGTTTTATGGCATCTGTTGCAATCACGCTCTACGCGCCACAGGAAATAGATTCTGCTATTGCTCTTTTTAATGCGCTTGGGCAATATCGGGACGGCTCATATTCCGAGCGTTTTAGCTCTGGAGTTCTTATGGCCTTGTATCAACGGTGGGGAAAACATCCACAAGTAAGTCAGGTTCTTGCGCATCACCTATCAAGCTTTATATGTTACCCAGACAGTCGATGGGCAAGCAAATCTAGCCAAATTAATATATATGATGCTTTAGATGTAGATATGTTGATACGACAATATAAAGATGCAATGAAGGCATGGTGCTTCGATTTTCAGATCAGCGACCCTGAACATTATATGGAGCAATTTATCGAGCCTCTTTTTAGTGAACAAGCTGATGTAGAGCGTATTACGAGCTTCTATAGACCGTTTGAAGAAGCAATGTTAACGACGGAGAGCTGAACATAAAATAGTTGCAAGGGAGCTACCTTGCAACTTTTTGTGGCTTTGTTTCCTAAATCAGGTGGAACTAAACAGGAAAGCCGCGATCTGATCAACCAGATCAAACTACCTGTCGTTCCACATGCCGAAACCGCGTTACAAAACAACCAATTGGAAATAGTATAACCAGGCCCTTATCAACCGGGGTTCTCTCACTTTTGGGATTGACGAGGAGGCCATTCAACAGTGGCGATACCAAGCTAAGTCTGGAAAGCGAGGCCGTCCACGGTTGTTTAGCGAGCTGGCGATTACTACTGCTCTGATGGTAAAGCGGATTTTCTCCATGCCACTGCGTGCGCAGCAAGGATTCATTGACTCCGTGTTTCTCCTCGCTCAGGTACCACTGACTTGCCCCCATTACACTTGCATCAGTACACGGGCCAAATCGGTAGAGGTCTCATTCAAATGCCCCATTCGAGAACCGATTCAACATCTTGCCATTGATGCTACTGGGCTAAAAGTCTACAGCGAAGGTGAGTGGAAAGTGAAAAAACACGGCACCGGCGGTAAACTGCACCTGGCCGTTGATACCAATACCCATGAAGTCATTGTGTAAACATCCCTTTCTTAGTGGCACTCAAAATTAGAGTTTTCCCGTTGCTGCGATTTAGCCAAATATTCCCACGGTGTTAAATCTCCCAGTGAGTCATGTGGCCGTTCATGGTTATATTCTTTTAACCAAACCTCAGTGCGCTCACGGACCTCATTCAACGTCTTAAACACGTACATATTCAGAATGGCATCGCGATAAGTTCTGTTAAAGCGTTCGATGTATGAGTTTTGAGTAGGTTTTCCTGGCTTGATGAACTCCAGTTCAATTTGATTCAACTCTGCCCATTCAGCTAGTTGTGCCAGAAATCAATTCTGGCCCATTGTCCATCCTAATTTTCCGAGGGTAGCCGCGCCAAGCCACAACTCGTTCAAGAACTCGAACAACACGTGCTGTCGGTAAACTCAAATCGACTTCTATGGCGAGTGCCTCGCGATTAAAGTCGTCTAAAAGGTTGAATGTACGAAAACGCCTTCCACACATTAATGAATCGCTCATGAAGTCCATTGACCAGCATATATTTGCTTGCTCAGGAACACATAAGGTCACTGGATTACGAGTTGGTAATCGTTTCTTTCCTCGTCGTCGCATATTTAAATTCAACAAGCGGTATACACGATGAACACGCTTATGGTTCCACTTGTAATTCCATCGTTTTAGAGTCTTAAATAGCTTGCTAAAACCATAAGCTGGATAGCGTTCAACCGCTTCCTGAAGAGCATCAATGACTCTATCATCTCGATGGGGATCTGGTTGATACCGATAAACTGAATCACTAATGCCAACAACTCGGCACGCTCTGCGTAGGCTGACATCGTGTTCTTGCTTCACGTAGTCAACTAGCTCACGGCGCACCGATGGCTTTACAGCTTTTTTTCGATAACGTCTTTCAGAATGGAGTGATCCAAACTTAAATCGGCGTACATTTGTTTTAATCGACGGTTTTCCTCTTCAAGCTCTTTTAGGCGCTTGATATCAGAGCTTTCCATACCACCGTATTTAGACTTCCAGTTGTAATAGGTTGCATCTGCAATGCCGTATTCTCGGCAAACATCCGACACTTTTCTGCCAGCCTCAACTTCCTTCAAGATCTTAACGATCTGTGATTCTGTATAGCGTGATTTTTTCATCAGCGTTCTCCGTTTGAATCAGTTTAAACGGAAGAACTCTAAATCGGAATACCCCTATTTTAGGGGATGTTTACAATTGCTGCCGAACTGAGTTTATCTAACGTGACTGACGCTGAAGCGTTACCGGCTTTGCTTAAACAGACGCGCCGAAAAATCATCGTGATATCCGGTGACGGAGCGTATGACACGCGGGCCTGTTACGAGGCAGTTAGGCTAAAGCGAGCTGCGCCGCTTATCCCTCCGAGAGACGGTGCAGCCTTGTGGGAGATAGGCCATCCCCGAAACGTCGCTGTTGCTTGCCAAAAACTCTATGGCAGCAATGCCCATTGGAAAAAACGTATTGGCTATCACCTTCGTTCTCTCTCAGAGACCGGAATGTACAGTTTTAAACAGTTACTGGGTGGCACACTGACGCAACGAAATTACAACGCTCAAGTAGGAGAAGCCTATGCCATGGTCAAAGCGTTGAACAAAATTACCGGGCTAGGTATGCCCGAAACTCGACTTGTTGACTAAAAACTGGTCGAAAAAGGGGCTTTTGACCTGATTATTGATTTAGGAAACAAAGCCGCTTTTTGTTGCTTAGTTCATCAGTTAGGTTCAAATTATTATAATAGGAAGAGAAGTGGTTGCTTTGTTTTGATTTAAGTTAATAGAATAGCGTTAGAAAAGTACAGTCTGGTTATTAATTACATGTCTATTATTCTTGGCATTGATCCAGGTTCACGCATTACTGGATACGGCGTAATTCGCCAACAAGGCCGACACTTGCACTATTTAGGTAGTGGATGCATTCGCACCTCTCATGACGATCTGCCAAATCGCCTCAAGCAGATCTACGCCGGTGTTTCGGAAATCATCACTCAGTTCCAGCCCGATGTCTTTGCCATCGAGCAGGTCTTTATGGCCAAAAATGCCGACTCGGCCCTCAAACTTGGCCAAGCGCGGGGCAGTGCCATTGTGGCAGCGGTGAATGCCGATTTGCCTGTGTATGAATATGCCGCAAGACTTATCAAACAAGCGGTAACCGGCACGGGCGGCGCTGACAAAGCCCAAGTGCAACATATGGTGATGAGCATGCTCAAACTCCCAGCCAAACCTCAAGCCGATGCCGCCGATGCACTAGGTGTGGCAATTTGTCATGCTAACACCAATAAAACTCTGGTGGCACTGGCGGGCAAAGCCACCAGTGCGAAGAAAGGAAGGTATAGATAATGAAGGGCGGTCGCGGGCTCCCTACTAGGTACTAGGCCGCTTCGCTCGAGGGAGAAGGTGAGGTGGTGTTTGATTGTGTGCTCACTCAGCGCGATTTTCGTCTCAAGCCTTGTTCCTTATGCCTTTCTTTACTGGCTATCCATCCAGTTATCTATTATTATCGCAACAAGATTAAATCCCCCATCTAAAGGAACTCTCTGTGATCGGACGTCTTCGTGGCACCTTGATTGAAAAGCAACCACCTGAACTGTTAATTGAAGTGAGCGGCATTGGCTATGAAGTACAAATGCCGATGAGCTGTTTTTATGAATTACCTGAGGTGGGCGCTGAAGCGATCATTTATACTCACTTTGTGGTGCGAGAAGACGCGCAGTTGTTGTATGGCTTTAATAGCATTAAAGAGCGCGCACTGTTTCGCGAAGTGATCAAGGCGAACGGTGTTGGGCCTAAACTTGGGCTGGCGATCCTGTCTGGTATGAACGCCCAGCAGTTTGTTTCTTGCGTCGAGCGAGAAGATGTTTCAACCTTAGTGAAACTGCCGGGTGTAGGCAAAAAGACCGCCGAGCGTTTGGTGGTTGAAATGAAAGATCGCCTTAAAGGGTGGGGCGCGGGTGACTTATTCACCCCAGCAACCGACGCCGCGCCGATGGACAGCGCTGCGGGCGGCGTGAGCAGCAATGCTGAAGACGAAGCGGTCAGTGCATTAGTGGCCCTAGGTTACAAACCAGTACAAGCCTCTAAAGTCGTTTCTCAAGTCGCCAAGCCCGACATGTCCAGCGAAGCGTTGATCCGCGAAGCGTTAAGGTCAATGGTATAAAAGAGTAGTGATTAGACTTGAGGCTAAAGGCAATAGGCACGAGAAAACGCCCAGAGCCCAGAGCCCAGAGCCCAGAGCCTTTGGCCTATAGCCTAAAAAACAGGAACCTATTTTTATGATCGAAGCAGATCGACTAATAGCGCCGGATAATCCGGTTTTTAAAGATGAAGACGTTATCGACCGCGCGATACGGCCGAAGAAACTGGCCGAATACCGTGGTCAGGATCATGTGCGTGATCAGATGGAAATCTTCATCAAAGCGGCGCAGATGCGTGGTGAGCCACTCGATCATTTGTTGATATTTGGTCCTCCTGGCTTAGGTAAAACCACATTGGCAAATATCGTTGCCAATGAAATGGAAGTAAACATCCGCACCACCTCTGGGCCGGTATTGGAAAAGGCAGGTGATCTCGCCGCGCTGCTAACCAACCTTGAAGAAAACGATGTGTTATTCATCGATGAAATCCACCGCTTGAGCCCAGTGGTAGAAGAAGTGCTTTATCCTGCAATGGAAGATTACCAACTTGATATCATGATTGGTGAAGGCCCGGCGGCGCGCTCTATTAAAATCGACTTACCGCCATTTACCTTAATTGGGGCAACCACCCGAGCAGGATCGCTGACCTCTCCACTGCGCGACCGATTCGGTATCGTGCAACGGCTCGAGTATTACAAAATCGAAGATTTGCAGTTCATCGTGCAGCGCAGTGCAGACTGCTTAGGCTTGTCGATGGAAGCGGAAGGGGCATTAGAAGTGGCTCGCCGCGCGCGAGGTACGCCGCGAATTGCCAACCGTCTGCTTCGGCGCGTACGGGATTATGCAGAAGTGAAGGGCAATGGCCACATTTGCAGTGATATCGCCGATAAGGCGCTAAACATGCTTGACGTGGATAACCAAGGCTTCGATTATATGGATAGAAAATTGCTGTTGGCGATTATGGACAAGTTCGGTGGCGGCCCGGTCGGGTTAGATAACTTAGCGGCGGCGATTGGTGAAGAAAAAGATACCATTGAAGATGTAATAGAGCCCTATCTCATTCAGCAGGGTTATCTTCAGCGGACGCCAAGAGGGCGGATTGCTACTGATCGCGCTTATTTGCATTTCGGAATTGATAAATAAAGCCAAAATTTTTGAATTGTGGACAGTCTAACTATTAGGTCAATCATCAGATTGGCCTTTTTTATGCGTTATTTTTGCCACTAGTCGGTAAAAAGCCGTTATGAAGATCGCTTTTTTAAGTAAATATAAAGATTTTATAAGAACAAATTTTCATAAAAAGTCTCACTTTAATTACACTTATTCGTCACTATGTGTGATCTTTCGCCGTTATTTGGCCCAATTACGTCGATTTTTAGTTGATCTAAATCATTTTGATTGTTTTTTGTGCAGTGCGGCGTGGTGTGGCTTGATCTAGATCAAGGCAGAAAAATGCCATAAACCTTTTGAAACAATCCGATTTTAGCAGTAATATTAGCCCCAGCTATATTAGCTGTAACTTAACAATTAATCAACCAAAAAAATACATATTTATAACAATAGTTTGCACTTGGTAACAAATGTCGTGCCGAGCCCTTTTCACGCTTAATAGAGAAGGGAAACTCAAGAAAAATAAAGTGTATTGGTGTCACTCAGCCGACACGAAAGGAGCTAACATGATTGACGTAGTTGATCTGTCGCGGTTGCAATTCGCACTGACAGCGATGTATCACTTCCTATTCGTACCACTGACTTTGGGCATGGCGTTTTTACTTGCCATCATGGAGTCTTT
>Ga0209379_10002861_pt1 | contig 10244 bp, 12 predicted proteins | sample tdDd001_FD_187124 | JGI IMG/M metagenome (GOLD analysis project Ga0209379, IMG submission 187124) | Marine sediment microbial communities from the Atlantic coast under amendment with organic carbon and nitrate - tdDd00.1 (SPAdes)... | ecosystem: Environmental > Aquatic > Marine > Coastal >...
CAGGTCCAGTGGCTGAAAACTTAATCAAGTTTGCTGAGAATAAAGACTTTGGTCTAAAAATTCAAACCAGTGAAAAGACATTATTGGATTGTTGTACTGAAGTCGTGAAAGGTGTCAAATCTCACATTTCGGATATTGAAGTCTATAAAAAGGCAGTACAGTTTTACTTTCCAGAGGCTGATATCAAGTTTTCAATGGATATCCAATTAACTGAAGACGCAGATGTTATATCAAACAAGAAAATATCTATTGACTTAGATGATCTATTTTAGAAGGTGGTGCAGATATGAATGAAGTTACAGTAAACAGAGATGCTGGCATGATTGCCTATGAAATAAATATTATTAAAGATCAGGCGAATAAATTTTTATTACAGAGTTCTATTGAAATTGGCCGAAGACTTAAAGAAGCTAAGGATATGGTTGGTCATGGTAATTGGTCTAAATGGCTAAAAGATGAAGTGGATTACTCACAAAGAACTGCTTCTAATCTGATAAAAATACATGAAGAATTTGGAACTATTTCACTTGATAATCAAATTGGCAAGCAGATTGCCAATTTGGGTTATACGCAGGCTGTTGCAATGCTTAAGCTAGATGTTGATGCAAGAGAAGATTTTATGTTAGTACATGATGTAGATGACATGTCGACTAGAGAACTAGAAGATAAAATTAAAGAAAAAAAGGAAATTCAAGAATCAAAAGAAACACTTCTTAAACGCATAGCCGATCTAGAAGGTAATAACACCGAACTAGAGAACCAGTTGAAGACAAAAGCTGCTGAGATCAAGACTAAAGAAGGCGAAATAAAGACTCATCTGAAATCGATCAAAGGTTTAGAGAAATCAGCAAAAGACTTAGAAGATAAGATTCTTGCAAGTATGGAGGAAGAACCAGATTCTGGTTTACTTAAAGAAAAAGATAATGAACTTAAGAAACTCAAGGATGATATCAAGTTTAAGAAACAAGAAATTATTCGATTGGAAAGTGAACTAAGTGCTAAGCCTAAAGAGGTTGAAACTCAGCAGATCATGTATGAAACACCTAAAGAAGTTCTTGAAGAACTTGAGGAACTAAGAAACAAAGTCAGTACTTCAGAACATGCTATCAAGTTTAAAAGTTCTTTCGATATACTTATGAATCAGTTTAATCATTTAATAGGCATTGTTGATGATATAAAGACATCAGAACCAGGAGAGTATGATAAGTATAAAGGTGCAGTCAATAAGTTACTTGTTAAGCTTGCTATTGAGTAGGTGATCATATGGCTAAAAGAATGAAACAAGAAGAAATAGATGGTTTAATGAAAATGATGCCTACATTACCTAAGAGTTTCGGTGATTGGATGATGACCACTCCTTTCACCGGCATTAGTTACATGTTTTATAAAAAAATCAATAAGGTAATGTATGGGTTATGTAGTAAATGTGGTGAGTTAGAGGCATTTAAAAGCAATAAGAAACATAATGACACAGGTAGGTGTAACAACTGCAATTCAAAAGTTACTTTCAAGGCGATTAACAAGGCTAAGACATATCAAGATATTGAGTTTACATCAATCATTCAAAAGCTTGGTGATGGCTATGTTGTTAGATACTTCAAAGTTAGAAGGTTCTTCAAGACATATGAGGACTCTACTGAAAATTTTCCAGAAGTAATCTTAGATAGGCTAAAAAATCCAACCTTTGATTATTATGAAGGTTCAAGAGTTTATATATGTTTTAATAATCGAAGTAGAAGTCAATATCATTATTTTGAAGAAGTCTGGAGTCATAAGATAAATGATAATCGATGGGTAAATGAAAGAACTCGAAGTTCATTCATGAACAAAGAATTAATCAGAATTGAAAATCCTGTGTTATACAAGAGAAACCTTAAGAGTGTTTTGAAAGATTCACCTTGGAAATATTGTGGCCTTAACTTTTTCAAAGGCAAGCACATGAATATTGATGATTACTTATGTGCCTATGAGAAATACCCATCACTTGAGATGTTATGCAAACTTAACTATAAAACACTGATGAATCAAGTAATTTATAGAGCTAATCGTTGGGGTAGTGTTGATGGTCTTCTAAAAATGAATGAAAAGAGATTAGGCTTATCCGCAAAATCGTTTAATCTAGCTAGAAAACTGGATTTGAACATAAGTGGAGTTGAGTTCATTCACACTCTTGAAGAACGAGGCAGGAAGCTAGATGACGGTCACATTAAATGGGTGCTAAAGTATGTTAATCCAGAAGTCTTTGTTCAATTACTTAAATGGATCACACCACAAAAGGCGATAAATTATATCTCAAAGAATACTAAAGCATTGACTAGGTCAGGTGAAACAGTTTATTACCCCAATCGATATAATTTTGCAACAACCTGGAGAGACTACTTAAACATGTGTGAAAAATTGAAATTAGATTTAAAGAGCGATTTTGTATTGTTCCCTAAGAATCTTGAAGAGAAGCATGATGAATATAGTGAGCTGATTAAGGAGAAAGTTGCAGAAGAACGAGATCAAAAGATAAAGTTTCAATATGAAAAATGGAATAAGATTTTATGTTTTAAATCAGGCCAACTTAATATTGAAGTTGCAGGTAATCATGAATCAATAATACATGAAGGGCAATCCCAAAGACATTGTGTTGGAAATGCGGGATATTCTAGAGACATGGCTGAGGGAAAGATTTTGATCATGTTCATAAGAAAAAATGGAGCACCTTACTACACTGTGGAGTTTAACCAAAATAATCTTGAGGTTAAACAGAATCGTGGTTTTAAGAATAAAGATGTAAACAAAGAAGTTGAGAAGTTCATGAAAAAGTGGGAGACCAAGGTCCTTATGAACTTAAGTAAACCAACAGAATTAGCTATGTAGAGAGGTGATGATGGTTTTGAGTAACAAAATTCTATGGAACAATGAAATGGCATTAGCTATATGCCTTAGATCTGAACTGGATCAAGATGAGTTTGAAGTAGAAGCGTTGAATACACACCTAGAATTAACAGGTGATGAATTAATTAAGGGTGAATATATCATACATGAACAATCAATGATTAGAGTATTAGAGGTTGTTTAGGATAAGCCAATAGGAGAAGAATGAAGAAAGAAATTAAGAAATTAATAGACTCAGGATATACAGTCGAAGAAATAATTGCAGAGCTTAAAGAACATCAAGGAGATCAACAAGTAAGGTGCGAGTTTTGTAATAGCAGATTAGCAGATTTTGAAAATGGTATTATCACAATCAAGTGTAGATGTGGTGAATATACTAAAATAATATGACAGAGAGCCCAGAGCTCCAGTGGCATTAGCTTACTGGTGCTCTGTTTTTTTAGGGGGAAAAATGAAGTTAAAAAAAGAGTATAAAGAAAGTATAATCAGTACATTGATGTGTTATAATCTCATACTGGTACATATTGATGATTTAAAAAAGAGGTTAGCTGAGGTTTTTATTAACGATGGTGTTACAGCTATTGATTATGCAGGTGATGGTATAAAGACCAATAACATAAACAAGTTAGTTGAGAACACTGCTTTAAAGAATCTTGAAGATATCGAAGCAATTAGAACAGAACTTGAAATTGCACAGTCTAAGCTTAATAGATTAGATGCTGCTATAGGTTCACTAGACATGCAACATAGACAAGTTATTATATATAGATTTATAAAAGGTTATTCATGGAATGAAATCACACAAGAAATGAGTTATTCTGTTAGAATGTGTCATAAGTTAAAAGATGCTTCATTAGAAAAATTAGCTTATATCTTCTATGGTGAAAGAGCATTTGAATTGATGATTGGAGAATGCATTATATAAGGTGTGCAGATTTAGTGCATATAAAATGCGTTTTTACTGTGCTATAGTGTTAATATGGAAGAATTGAACCAGCGAGATAGTCTTGCTGGTATTTTTATGGAGAAAATCATGGAAAGAATAGTATTTGAAAATAAAAAAGAAGAGATAGCTCTCAAGTTAGAACTAAGAAAAGAGATTATCCATGAGATTAGAGAAAGCTGCAAATGTAGGAAATGTCCTCATTTTAGGAAGTATCTGAAGAACAATGGAGTCAGTATTGAGAATAAAAGGAATTAATAGGCTGAAGCTAATTGAGCTGAAACAAGAGATTGAATTAATACTTGAGATTACAGAACCTATTAGAGATATATCTAATGCTGATGATGTTGAAATTGTTAGAACGCTTTATATTGAAAAAGGAAATATAAACGAAATCATAGAAGCGTTAAATGCTAGTGGTTTCAAAGTGCCTTCACAAAGAGGTTCTAGAAAATATATCTCAAGTGATATTGCAGAAATCTTAAACCAAAAAGATGAATCATTAGCTAGTATGATTGCTAACTGGTTTTATATGTTTAATAAAGGTCGATGTGGTTGGAAAGCTTTGATTAGAAAATGTGATGGAATAAGGAAGTAATTATGAACTATGTAGATCCAATAAAAGATGTAGGAAAAGTTCATGATATAGAAAACTATTTAAAAAGGACATCAGAAAGAAATCATTTGATGTTTGTAGTAGGTATAAATACTGCGTTAAGAATATCTGATCTTAGAGAATTACGAGTGAAAGATGTTAGGAATAAACAACAGATCAGAATCAAGATTGATAAAACCGATAGATATCATGTTTTACAGGTTAACAGTAAATTAAGAAAGTTGTTCAGAGAACACTGTAAAGGTAGACATCCTGATGATTATTTATTCCAATCAAGAAAAGGTATTAATCAACCGCTTGGAAGAGTCCAGGCATATAATATCATTCATGAAGTTGGTCTTATGTTTGGCTTAGATAATCTTGGCACTCATTCATTGAGAAAGACTTATGGATATCATTTTTATAAGCAAACGAATGATGTAGTTACACTACAAAAGATATTAGGACATAGAAGTCCAAAAGAAACATTAGAGTATATTGGCATTGAGCAAGAGAACGTGAATGAAGCCATGAAAGGCTTTGTTCTTTAATTTTTTTGTGCTCTAATTAAACATAAATGCAACAGTGTCAATTCAAATAAAATAATTTAGATAATTAAGTTGTTTCAATAGTTTGGCTAGATTCATGAATTTAACACACCCCATGATATGTTTAATTCGTCAAATTGGCATCAAAGCATTGAAAACACTTAAACAGGAGTGGTTTTGCCAAAAAAAGTATGTTTGAATGGTTCTTGTAACAATCTTGTGAGTAAAAAAGAAAAATATTGCTCAATATGTAAGCCAAAGATGGACCAAGTCAAAAAAGAAAAGAATCGAAAATATGATGATTATGTTAGAGAAGAAAAGACTGTGAAGTTTTATATTTCAAGAGAATGGAAGAGAGTTAGACAAGCTGCTTTAGTAAGAGATCATCATTTATGTCAGGAATGTCTTAAGCATAATATAATTAAATCAGCTGAGATTGTTCATCATATCATAGAAATTAAAGTGGATTGGAACAGGCGTTTAGATATTACTAATTGTGAGAGTGTTTGTAAAAGTTGCCATAATAAATTGCATATCTAACTACCTTTATGATATCCTATATTTGGATATTGAAAGGAGAGAATTATGAGATTAGCCATTATTGTTGGAGTTGGTACATATAACATACTTACTGATTTACCTGCATGTATAAATGATTCCAATGCAGTTGAAAAAATAATTAGAATGACAAAAAAGTATAATGAAATTGCAATTGTAAATAATACCACAAATGCAAGAGATATTATGCTTAAAATAACTGAAGTAGTTGAAAAATATAATGATAAAGACGTATCAGAACTGTTTTTTTACTTCAGTGGACATGGAGAATATACAAATAATGAGTTTTACTATTTATGTTCAGATTTTAATCCGGATAGGAGAAACTCTACAACTTTAAAAAATAGTGAACTTGATGAGTTATTCAAAACTCTGGCTCCTAAACTTATGATAAAAGTAGTAGATGCATGTCAGTCAGGAGTATCATATATTAAAGAATATGCTCAATTAGAGAAGTATCTAATAAAAAAGCAAGAAGGTTTCAAGGATTTGTATTTTATGTTTTCTTCTCAAGCAGATCAATCTTCATATGCAGACAATAAGATGAGTTTTTTTACAAAAAGTTTTATTAATTCAATTTTGAACTGCGAGGATAATATTATTAGATATAGAGACATCACAAACTATATAGCTGACGATTTTCAAGGAATAGATGATCAAGTACCTATTTTTGTAAATCAGGCATCTTTATTAGAAAAATTTGGTGAGATACCAAAAGCTGATCGTGATGATTACATTAAACTTATAAAAAATGATAAAGAAGTTCCTAAAGAACTGACATTAGTAGAACGTGTGAAATTAAAGACGAGCCAATACTGTACTGATGAAGATTTAGTTAGTATTTATAGTTCAATAGAATCTTTCTTAAAGAACTATACTTATAATGAAAGTCTTGACGAATTGTTTGATATCGAAATTACTACTCAAAAATACGATGATCTAAATGGTCATGAAGAGATTATTCAATATATTGAAAAAAAGAATAATATTAAGTATAGGGCTAAAGTAGAAGACAAAAGTTTAGCTAGTACTATTAATGGTTCAACGTTTGATACCTTCTATATAAAGATAAAACGTAAATTTGAGTCATTAAGAGATTATAATATTACCCTATTTCCAGTGTTTAGTGATAAAAATGTGCTACTGTTTCATTTAACATGTCCAATACTTATTGAAAATGATAAATGGACGTCTTTGGGACATACAGATTGGTACTATTATGATATGCCTGTCAAACCACTCGAGAGGTTAGAAAATAAGATTAGCGAGATTATAGAAAATTATGGAAAGGTTATACTAGATTATGAAAATAAAGAACACCAAGACATTGATATAAACGAGCAAGAAGAATATCATAAGAAAATTATAGAACATGATGATGATATTCCATTTTAGAGAAGGGGGCGGGCTATTTTTCTAAGTTAGATTGGAATCACCGCAGCCCCCATGTAAAAAAGAATTTTTTCGTTTTTCAATTTAAAAGGGGATATAATGAAGATATTTAGTAATGTGCCTGCTAAACTAATAAAGAACTCTAGTGGTTTATACGAAAATGACTTAGTAGGGATAGGATATAAAGTTGACTGCTTAACAGAATTATTGACGAATAAACATTTTCTTAATAAATGTAAGATGATTGCGTTGTACGGAGTTTGGGGCAGTGGAAAGAGTACAATTTTTAATACAATAATGAATGATTTGGAAGATGATTTTACTTTTGTTTACTTTGAAGCATGGAAATATGACAAAGATCGTAATTTATCATTATCTTTGATGGAGATGATTGCAGATAATTTTTCCAAGAATAGTTCTTTTCTAAAAAATGTAAATAAGGATTTAATTTTAGCATGTAAATCATTGTTTAGTTTTAGTAAAAATCTTTTACTGTCAACTCAGATAAATTTGTATGGAGTCAATGTAGATTTAGGTAGTTCAGCTCAGAAAACAATTGATGAGTTGAATAATGAAAAAGATTTAAAGTCATATTATGCATATGTTGAAGACTTTAAAACTAGTTTCAAGGAACTAATCGAGAACTATAGAGAGGCAACGGGTAAAGAAATTGTAGTTATATTAGATGACTTAGATAGATGTGATCCAGAGAGCACTCTATCATTGCTAAGTGACATCAAACATTTTTTTACATATGATGAAAATGTAACATATGTATGTGGACTTGATAAAGAAGCAACTTCTAGTGCTATTGCTATGAAGTACCATTCATATTTAAGCCCAGAGGTATATCTTGAAAAGATATTTGATTATACTATTGAGTTACCTGTTTCAAACAACAAAAGAAGTTTAGTTGAAAAGTTTAAATCAAACTTAGCTGAAATTGGAGTCAATTGCAATAGTGACTTCGTTTATTTGATAGAGGATTTTTTCTACTCAGTTGGAATATACAACCCACGTAGAATAAAAAAAACATTAAATAAGTATTGTATGATTATGATTATGAGCAAGGAAATAGAAAGAATCAAAAGAATGGATTTCATAAACACATTCGAGGTTATTGTAGATCTGTTTTTCATTTATATTTTAGATTATATTCCTGATATTGCTGCTGAAATTGATAGCAGTTACTTTAACGTTATGAATATTTTTAAGAAAGCCACTGTTATAGAATATGATACATTTCAAATGAATAAAGAGAACCTTAGTGAATATTACAATTATAAATTTATTTATCCACATGAATCTGTAAGTGACAGTTCAAAAGAGGAGTTATATTTTGCACTTAGTTTTGCAACTAAAACCTTTATGAGCTCCCTTGTAAGTAATCATTTTGTTGAAGTTGATAGTTACAATCTATATCGGGTAAAATATTTTTATGAATTTTCATCACTCTATAGTGATGATGAAGAGATTATTGGTAGATTTATTAGTTACGCTTCTATTGAGTTGTTTAGAGAAACTGATAGAATGACAGACAATAAACCATCTTTTATTATAAATGAACGTTTAAGTCTGATAAAAAAATACAATTAGGAGGCTTAAATCAAAGGTAGAAAAGTATTTAGTATAGAATCAATCCTTGAGAATGGTAATAAAGCTCATTTAACCAAGGAAGAGATTCGAATAAGGAAAAAGCAGGAAGAACAACTTAATAGTTTAAAGACTGATAAGATAAAACCTCCTACTTGGTTGGGTAAGGAAGCTAAGAAAGTCTTTAAGAAGATAGTAATGGAGCTCGAGGTAATCGGGCTCCTTTGTAATGTAGATATCTATACTTTAGCGGTGCTGGCTGATGCAATCGAGAAGTATATCATGTGCGTTATATCTCTCCATGGGGAAGAACTAACTGTAGAGTATACCAATAAAGCTGGCTTTGCAAATTATATCGAGAATCCTATCATTAAAACTCAACTTAAGTATGCTGAGTTAATTAGAAAGTATTCCTCTGACTTTGGACTATCACCAGTGGCACGTTTAAAGATCATACATTCATCAGCTGAAGAAATGTCAGATGATGAGTTAGATTTTGAAAGTGAGTTTGGATAATGTTCAACACGATTTTAGAAGAGTTAATGCAATATAGCTCTAAAATAATATCAAATGAGATTGTATCATGTGACAAACATAAAAAAGCTTGTAAAAGATTCATGAATGATCTTCAGAGAATGGAGACTGATGAGTCTTTTTTTTATTACTGGGATGAGAATGAAGCTAGAAAAGTGGTAAAGTGGTTTACCTTTATGAAACATAGTAAAGGTGTTTTAGCAGGAAAAGCAATTCATCTAACTTCCTATCAAAAGTTCTTAGTTTGTAACATTTATGCATGGAAACATATGGAGACAGGATATAGAAGATTTCGATATGTTTATAATCAGACTGCCCGTAAGAATGCTAAGTCACAAGTTGAAGGTGGTATGGCATCTTATGAAGCAGGTGGCAGAGGTGTAAAAGCAGCAGAGATATATACCTTAGGTGTAGAAAGAGAACAGGCTAAGATAGTATTTGATGAAATTGATCTTATGTGCGGTCCAGTAGTAAGAAGAAGGTTCAAGTTTAATCAGAAAGAAATCACTCATGGTAAGAGTAAATCATTTATAAAGCATTTATCTAAGAAAGCTGGCAAAACTGGTGATGGTAAGAATCCGCAGTTAGCTATTATAGATGAATACCATGCTCATCCAACAAGTGAGCAATATGATGTTATGGTATCTGGTATGTTAGCCAGAGCAGAACCATTGATAGTTATTATTACTACTGCAGGTTCTGACTTTGAGGATAAACCATGTTATGCAGAGTATAAATATTGCTCAGATATCTTGGATGGTACCATTGATAATGATGAATACTTCGTTATGATATGTGAGCTAGATAAAGATGATGATCCAAAAGATGAGGAAGTATGGCCAAAGGCTAATCCTATAGCATCATCTTATCCTGAAGGTATGACATATCTAAGAAATGAATGTAAGCGTGTATATGGTTCTGGCGATGAAGAAAAAATAAGAAATTTTCTAACTAAGAACTGTAATATATGGGTTAAGTTTGGTGAAAACAAGTTCATGAACATTGATCATTGGTATGCATGTACTAAAGATATCACTTTTGAAACCTTTAGAGGTATGGACTGTTATATTGCAATGGACCTTTCGAAATCTGGTGACTTAACGAGTATCTCATTTGAGTTTCCATACTTAGAAGGTGAAACTAGAAAATATGCTTTTTTAAGTCATAGCTTTTTACCTATTGAAACAATGAATGAAAA